>Ga0207701_10001429_pt1 | contig 25089 bp, 19 predicted proteins | sample KBSSwiSSwithPhiX_FD_184294 | JGI IMG/M metagenome (GOLD analysis project Ga0207701, IMG submission 184294) | Switchgrass rhizosphere bulk soil microbial communities from Kellogg Biological Station, Michigan, USA, with PhiX - S5 (SPAdes) (version 2) | ecosystem: Environmental > Terrestrial >... | reverse complement strand
ACAAGAAGGACAGCAAGATCATCACGCTGTCAGGCGGCATGAAGCGTCGGCTGCTGATTGCGAAAGCGCTCTCGCACGAGCCGCAGATCCTCTTCCTCGACGAGCCGACGGCCGGGGTCGATGTCGAATTGCGGCGCGACATGTGGAAGCTGGTGCGCGGCCTGCGCGAGACCGGCGTCACGATCATCCTGACGACCCATTACATCGACGAGGCCGAGGAGATGGCCGACCGCATCGGCGTGATCAGCAAGGGCGAGCTGATCCTGGTCGAGGAGAAGGCCGAGCTGATGCGCAAGCTCGGGCGCAAGCAGCTCACCTTGCAGCTGCAGCAGCCGATGACGCGCATTCCGGATGCCCTCGCCGGCTACGACCTTGCGCTCTCGGCCGACGGCAACGAGCTGACCTACAGCTACGACGCGCAGGGCGAGCGGATCGGCATCGTCGACCTGCTGAAGGACCTGGGCGGCGCCGGCATCGGCTTCAAGGATCTGCACACGACGCAGAGCTCGCTCGAGGACATCTTCGTCAGCCTGGTCCGGGAGAAGGCATGAACCTGCACGCGGTGCGCGCGATCTACCGCTTCGAGATGGCGCGGGCCTGGCGGACGCTGATGCAGAGCATCATCTCGCCGGTCATCTCGACGTCGCTGTACTTCATCGTGTTCGGCGCAGCGATCGGCTCGCGCATTCCCGAGGTCGGCGGCATCAGCTACGGCGCCTTCATCGTGCCCGGCCTGGTGATGCTGTCGCTGCTGACCCAGAGCATCTCGAATGCATCGTTCGGCATCTACTTTCCGAAATTCACCGGCACGATCTACGAGCTGCTGTCGGCGCCGGTGTCGTACGTCGAGATCGTGGTGGCCTATGTCGGCGCCGCTGCGACCAAGTCGATCGTCCTCGGCTTGATCATCCTGGCGACCGCTGGCCTCTTCGTGCCACTGCACATCGAGCACCCGTTCTGGATGGCGCTGTTCCTGGTGCTGACGTCGGTCACGTTCAGCCTGATCGGCTTCATCATCGGCATTTGGGCCGACGGCTTCGAGAAGCTGCAGGTCGTGCCACTGCTGATCGTCACGCCGCTCACGTTCCTCGGCGGCAGCTTCTACTCGATCGACATGCTGCCGCCGTTCTGGCAGAGCGTGGCGCTGCTCAATCCGGTGGTCTACCTGGTCAGCGGCTTCCGCTGGAGCTTCTACGGGATGGCCGACGTCGGCGTCGGCGTGAGCCTGGCGATGACCCTGCTCTTTCTCGGCGTCTCGCTCGTGATCGTCGCCTGGATATTTCGGACCGGCTACCGGCTCAAGTCGTAGCCGGCGGTCGCGCGGTCGCGCAGATCAGGTCGGACACTCGGTTTCAGGCCTTGTTGGAGTCGCTGTAGTCGTTGGCGTTGGCTGCAGCCGGCACATTCACGGGCACTGCGCCGACCGTCTTCTTGGCCAGCTGGGCCTGCAACGTGAGCGACTGGGCGCGCAGGCTTTCGATCTCGTGCTCGAGGCGCCAGACCCGCCGCAGAAGGTCGCGCAACTCCGGGTTGCTGCCCGTCGTCTGCGAGCAGGCCGCTTTCAGGCGCTCGACGTAGCCCCAGGCTTCGGGCCTGCAGTTCTGAACCGTCGCGATGAAGCGAACCAGTTCCTCGGTCTCGCTGGATCCCACGTCGACAAGCTTTTGCACGCAACCTCCTCGCCCATTGCCCTAGACCGACAAAAGTATGCCGCGCCGTGGCCCCTGCGCGCGTCGCGGAAAGTCCCCCGTCCACGGGGGAAGCAAGCACCCGTCCTCGGATATCGGGACGGTCGCCCGGATTGCTAGCCTCGAAAGTGACAGGCGACCCAGTGACCGTCGATGCTCTGCTTCAGGACCGGTGACTCGGTGCTGCAGAGCGGCTGCTGGGCGATCGGGCAACGGGTGTGGAAGTGGCACCCTGACGGCGGCCGGATCGGGCTCGGCACGTCGCCCTGCAGCGGGATGCGCTTGCGCTTGACCTTCGGATCGGGGATCGGCACCGCGGACAGCAGCGCCTCGGTGTACGGATGGAGCGGCTGCGTGTAAAGGCGCTTCGCGGACGCGATCTCGACGATGCGGCCGAGGTACATCACGGCGACGCGATCGCTGATGTGCTCGACCACCGAAAGATCGTGGGCGATGAAGATGTAGGTCAGGTTGAAGCGCTGCTGCAAGTCCTCGAGCAGGTTGATGACCTGGGCCTGGATCGAGACGTCGAGCGCCGACACGGCTTCGTCGCAGACGACGAGCTTCGGACTGACCGCGAGCGCCCTGGCGATGCCGATGCGCTGGCGCTGGCCGCCCGAGAACTCGTGCGGGTAGCGCCGCATGTGATCGGCATTCAGGCCGACCGTCTCGAGCAGCTCGACGATGCGCGCCTCGTAATCGGCGCGGGTCTTTGCGAGCTTGTGGATCGTCAGTGCCTCGCCGACGATCGCGCCGACCGTCATGCGCGGGTTTAGCGACGCATACGGATCCTGGAAGATGATCTGCATGTCGCGCGCCAGCGCGCGCAGCTCGTCCTTGCTCGCGCGGGTCACGTCCCGGCCTTCGAACCAGACCTCGCCCGACGTCGGCTCGAGCAGGCGCAGGATGCAGCGTCCGGTCGTGCTCTTGCCGCAGCCGGACTCACCGACCAAGCCGAGGGTCTCGCCGGCCATCAGGTCGAAGCTGACGCCGCTGACCGCATGCACGCTCTCGACCTCGCGGCCGAGCCAGCCGCCGGTGATCGGAAATCGCTTGACGAGGTCCTTGACCCGCAGCAACTGCACGTTCGTCGCACTGCCTTCGTGCTGCGGACCGCGCTCAGCACCTTTGAAGTGGCCGGGTTCACTCATGCCGCCACTTTCCCGTCGCTCGGCAGGATGTCGAAGATGCAGCGCACCTTGTGGCCCGGCACCGGCTCGCGCAGCGCCGGCGTCGCCGCGGTGCAGGCGGGCTGCGCATGCTTGCAGCGCGGCGCAAAACGGCAGCCCTCTGCCGGGGCGATCAGCTTCGGAACCGTGCCGGGAATCTGCTCGAGTCGCACCTTGTGCAGCGCGGCGGTGTCGATGCGCGGAATCGAGCGGATCAGCCCCTGCGTGTACGGATGGCGCGGGTTCGCGAACAGCGCCTCGACCGTCGCCTCTTCGACCACCATCCCGGCGTACATCACGACGACGCGCTGCGCAACCTCGGCGACGACGCCCATCGCGTGCGTGATCAGCATGATCGCCATGCCGAGGCGCTCTTTCAGCTCGGCTAGCAGGTCGAGGATCTGAGCCTGGATCGTCACGTCGAGCGCGGTCGTCGGCTCGTCGGCGATCAGCAGCTTCGGGTTGCAGGCGAGCGCGATCGCGATCATCACGCGCTGGCGCATGCCGCCCGAGAACTGGTGCGGGTAGTCGTTGACGCGCCGCTGCGGCGTGGGGATGCGAACCAGCGCCAGCATCTCGACAGCGCGCTCCATCGCGGCCTTGCGCGACAGGCCTTCGTGCAGGCGCAGGCTCTCGGCGATCTGCTCGCCGACGCTGTAGACCGGGTTCAGCGAGGTCATCGGCTCCTGGAACACGATCGCGATTTCCTTGGCCCGGACCTTCCGCATCTCTTCGACGGTCGCGGTAACCAGGTCCTTGCCCTGCCACAGCACCTGGCCGGCGACGATGCGCCCGGGCGGCATCGGCAACAGCTTCAGGACGGTCATCGCCGTCACCGTCTTGCCGCAGCCGGACTCGCCGACCACGCTGACGGTCTCGCCGCGCTCGATCGTCAGGTCGACGCCGTCGACGGCGTGCAACCATCCATCGTCGGTCTTGAAGTGGGTCTTGAGACCGCGGATCTGCAGCAGCGAGACCTTGTCGGGCGCGGCCGCGCGCGCGCTCCGAGCCGGCGACGTCATCAGGATCGGATGTGCGGGAGCCGACATCACAGGACCCGGCGCGGATCTAAGGCATCGCGCAAGCCGTCGCCGACGAAGCTGATGCAAAGCACGGCGAGGAAGATCGCGGTGCCGGGAAACAGCGCCCAGTGCGGCGCGATGTCGAGGTATTCCTTGCTGTCGTTGAGGATCCGGCCCCAGCTCGGGATGTCGGGCGGAAAGCCGAGGCCGAGGAACGACAGCGTCGACTCGGCGATGATCGCCGCAGCGACGTCGACCGTGGCGGCGACGATCACCGGGCCGAGCGAATTGGGCAGGATGTGGCGCACAACCTGACGCGGCACCGAGGCACCGAGCGCGCGCGCCGCCTCGACGAATTCCTTCTCGCGCAGCGAGAAGAACTGCGCGCGCACCAGGCGCGCCACCGGCATCCACCGGAAACCGCCAATCACCAGCACGATCAGCAGGAAGACGCCGACCTCGGGGCCGAAGGCCTGCTTCAGCGCATCGCGGAACAGGTAGATCAGGATCAGCAGCAGCGGCAATTGCGGCAACGACAGGAACAGGTCGGTGAGCCACATCAGCGCAGTGTCGACCACCCCGCGAGAGATGCCGGCGATCGCCCCGATCGTCACGCCGACCAGCATCGCCATCAGCATCGCCGCCAGCCCGACGGCGAGCGAGATGCGCCCGCCGTAGAGCATGCGCGCGAATATGTCCTGGCCGAGGTCGTCGGTGCCGAACGGATGGGTCGCGTTCGGCGTGTGCAGGCGCGACGTGAAGTCGATGTCGTTGATCGCGACCTTCCAGAGCAGCGGCCCGAAGGCGACCATCAGCACCATGATCGCGAGGACGATCAGGCCGGCGACGGCCAGCCGGTGCCGGAGGAAGCGCCGCCACGCCTCGGCTGCGGGCGAGACGTTGCGGCGCGACGCAGCGCTCGCGCTAGCGATAGGTGATGCGGGGATCGAGCCAGCCATAGAGGAGGTCGGCGATGAGGTTGAAGAGAACGACTAGGCACGAGAGCACGAACGTCACCGCCATCACGACCGGCGTGTCGTTGCGCAGGATCGCGTCGATCAGCAACGCGCCGATGCCGGGCACGCGAAAGATCTGCTCGGTCACGATCGCGCCGCCGAAGACCTGCGGCATCGTCAGCGCGACCAGCGTCACGACCGGGATCAGCGCGTTGCGGACGACGTGCTTCATGATCACCGCGTACTCTCGCAGGCCCTTGCTGCGCGCCGTCGTCACGTAGTCGAGGCGGATCACGTCGAGCATCGCCGACCGCACGTAGCGGGTCCAGCTCGCACCCTGGGACAGCCCGAGCACCATCACCGGCATGATCGCCTGCTTGATGTGCTCCCACCACCATTGCCAGCCGGTGGCGGCGATGTCGGTGCGGAACACGAAGGGCAGCCAGTCGAGCTTGATCGAGAACAGCAGGATCAGCAACAGGCCGGTGAAGAACGTCGGCAGCGAGAAGCCGACGAAGGCGAGCGTGCTGGCGATCCGGTCGAACCATGAATACGGGCGCGCCGCGGAATAGATGCCGACCGGCAAGGCGATCAGCAAGGCCATGATCTGCGAGGCGCCGATCACTGCCAGCGTGACCGGCACGCGCTGCCAGACGAGGGTGTCGACGTCGACACGGCTGATGAACGAGAACCCCCAATCGCCGCGGAACATAGCCAGCAGCCAGCGGAAGTAACGCTGCCAGACCGGGTCGTCCAGGCCGAACTGCACCCGCAACCGCTGCGCCACCTCGGGCGGAATGTTCGGGTTGAGCAGCATCTCGCCGAACGGATCGCCCGGCGCGAGAGCGAGCACAGTGAACAGAACGACGCTGATGCCGAGCAGACTCGGCACGGCGATCAGCAATCGCCGCAGGAAGTAGTGCCCCACGGCGGGCTCAGGACACGGGGATCAGGCGGCGCCGCCGTCGCGGTACCAGTTGTGCAGCGCCGAGAAGTCGAGGTCCCAGCCCGACAGCGTGGTCACGAGCTTCAGGTTGCCGCCACGCACCCGCGGCCGACTAATCAGCGGGATCACGATGAAGTCGTTGATGACGATGTCGTTCATCTTGATGTAGGTCGCGGCGCGCTTGACCGGGTCGAGCTCCGACTTGGCCGAGAGGGCGAGCTTGTCGTACTCCGGGTTGGCGTAGCGGCAGATGTTCCGGCCCGCCCACTTGTTCGCCTTCTGCGAGGCCTCGGCGGTGATGTATTGGTCCATGAAGCGCTCGGCGTCGGGCGCCGTCATGGTGGTGGTGTACATCTGCAGGTCGGCCCAGAACTTTGGATAAGTGTCGGGGTTGGCGACGTCGGACGAGAAGAACACCGAGGCGGTCACCGACTTCAGCTCGAGGTCGATACCGGCCTTCTGGGCCGCCTGCTTGACGATCGCCTGCTCCTTCTGGCGGGTCGGGTTGATCGACGTCTGATACACGAATTTCATCTTCTTGCCACCCTTTTCGCGGATGCCGTCGGCACCTCGCTTCCAGCCGGCAGCGTCGAGCAAGGTATTGGCCTTCTCGATGTTGAATTCCCACTTCGTGTTCGGCGAGCGGAAGCGCGAGGGTGCGTTCATGAAGTTCGCGGTCGCCACGCCGGTGCGGCCGTAGATGAACTCCTGCATGCTCTTCTTGTCGCAGAGCAGCGACATCGCCTCGCGCACCTGCTTGTCGGAGAACGCGAAGTGCTTGCTCTTGATGCTGCCGCGCTCGCCCTCGACTTCGTTCCAGGGGTCGGTGATGTTGACCTGGATGAACTCGATGTCGCCGCTCGGCACGATGTGAGCCTTGCCCTTGCCGCCGGACTCCATGCGCTTGAGCACCTCGTCCTCGACCTGCAGGTTCCAGGCGTAGTCGTACTCGCCGGTCTGTAGCACGGCGCGCGCGGCCGAGGTGGCATCGCCGCCGCCCTTCATCTCGATCGTGTCGAAATGGGGCCGGTTGGGCATGTGGTAGTTCTTGTTCAGCGTGCCCGTGACGAGGTCGCCCGGCTTGAAATCGACGAAGGTGTACGGACCGGTGCCGACCGGCTTCAGGTTGGTCGGTGCCTCGCGCGACTTGGCGCCGGCGTAGGGGCCGAACAGGTGCTTCGGGATGATCATCCCTTCGGCGGCAACGAAGGCGGTCGCCCAGAACGGCGTCGGGTTCTTGAACGACACGAGGACGGTGTGATCGTCGACCTTGGTGACGGTGATGTCCTTGTAGACCGCGATCGTCACCGCGGCCGTCGCCGGATCGCGCGCGTACTCCCACGTGAAGACGACGTCATCGGCGGTGAAGGGCTTGCCGTCGTGCCAGGTCACGCCCTTCTTCAGGCGCCAGCGCACGACCTTGCCGCCTTCGAGCACGCCGCCGTTGGTGGTCGACGGGATGTCTGCAGCGAGGATGGGAACGAGGTTGCCGTCGTTGTCCCAGATCGCGAGCGGCTCGTAGAAGACGCGCGAGGCTTCCTGATCCTTGGTGCCGTTCGCGAAGTGCGGCTGCAGCAGGGTCGGCCCTTGCCACCACAGCGTCTTCAGGGCACCGCCACCGCCGCGCTTGGTCGGCTTGTAGACCAGCGCCGGCTGCGTCTGGGCCACGCCGGCGTGCATCAGCATCATCGATGCCATCGGTGCGGTCAGGCCGACGCCGACCATCTGCTGGATGAAGCGGCGCCGCGGCAGTTGGCCGGTGCGAACGTCCTCGATCAGTGCACGCAGTTCTGACTCTTGCATCGCGATCCTCCGGAAATGGTTGCAAGCCGACGGCCTTCGAGCCGCCGGCCGATCCTATCGGTTCGCCCCGGCGTGGACATCCGGGTCGGCCCTCCCGCAAAGACCCCGGGCACGACTCCGGAGACGGCGGGATTTCGATCGCCAAGTGCAATTCCCGCGCCAAGCCGCCGGCACCGAGATGGTGGGAGGCCGCCGGCCTGTTTCGCGGAACGGCCCTCAAGGGCATCCGGACTGCGCCGATAAGAAGGACTTGCCAAGCGCCCTGGCCCGGGGGCGGCACTTGCAAGGCGGGCGGAGGTTTCCCATGTCGATCGCAATCCATTCCTCGAAGCACGCCGGCCAGATCACCGAGGCTTCCGCCGTTTCACGCCGCCGCGACAGCGAGCCGGACGCAGCATCGACGCCCGAGCGCAGCGCCGAAACGAAGGCGCCAAAGGGCCGCCATGCGCTGATGAATGCGCTCTCCGAGGCGCTCGCGAGCCTCGGGTCGGCAGCGACCTCCGGGGCAGCCGAGACCGCCGCGACGGACGACGCTGCTGCGCCGGCCGCCGCCACCCGCGAGCAGAAGGAGGCCTTGCACGCCTTCAGCCACGAACTCTTCAACGCGCTCCGGCCGACGTCGGACGGGCTCGGCAAGGGTCATCACGGACGCGGATTCGCCTGGGGCCGGACCAGCCTGGGCGACCTGGCCGAGCGGCTCGAAGCACTGGCCCAGAAGCTCGGCGGCGCGACACCGGCGCCAGCCGGAACGACGACATCGACGCCGAATCCGGTTGATGCATCGACCGAGCCGGGGACGACGGGCAGCACGAGCACGACGACCACCGGGACGACGACCACCGGGACGACGACACCCGGAACAGCGACTGCTGGAACGGCGGCCACGGGTACGGCGTCCGCCAACACGGCTGCAACCGGCACGGCTGCTTCAAGAACCGCCTCCACATCGGCAGCCGCCACGACGACACCTACCGTCGCACCTTCAGCAACAGTCCCGACTCCTGTCGTGACGACCGCCCCGATCGCTGCGCCGGCCGAATCGCCGCTGCTGGCGGCATTCCGCCAGCTGACGTCGGCGCTCAAGGGCAGCACCACGAGCGGCGCGACGGACACGTCACCGGCCGACGCCCTCGCGGCGCTGCTGCACAAGATGTCTCAGGCTCTGATGTCAGACGGCCACGTCGAGGCGCCGGCCAGCGGCAGCCTGATCGACGTCACGGCCTGAAACCGCGCTGGCTCGCGCCGCGACCAGCGGCCGGCGCCGAAGCGCGCCGGTTCAGCGGCTCTTCAGGAAATCGGTGCCGTCGTCCGATACCGGCTTGAACAGCTCGTCGAAGATCGCACCCGGAATGGTGTCGGTGACATCGCGCACCGTCAGGCCGGTCAGCAGGTCGTAGGACGAGGCCCGCCAGCTCGGCACCTTGGCCGGGTTCAACACGCGCACCGCCGCTTCACCAGACGCCGCGCCTTCGGCCACCGGCGGATCGACCTTGGCTGCGGTCGTTCGGACTTCGGGATGAAAGGTCCGCTTGACGACCCGCGGCTCGGGCGCTTCGATCGGAGCACTGCCGACGTCGACGAACTCGCCCTGCGGCGAATCGCTGGTCATGCGCCAGACCCGGCGCGGCACAGGGGGCTTCTTCGGGTCCATTGCGGACCTCCCAATGCTTGAAGGCCTCCAGTGTAGATGGGGCGGCGATTCGACGTTGTAACCATCGCGCCGGCTTAACATCGCCGGCCATGCAAACCCGCATTCCCGGTCGCCGTTCGCTGCATTCGCCGGGGCCGACCCATGTGCCCGATGAGGTGGTGGCCGCGATGGCGCGCCAACCGACCGATCTGGCCGACCCGCGTGTCGCCGCGCTCGTCGCCGCGTGCGAGTCGGGCCTGAAGGACCTGCTGAAGACCGCGCGCACCGAGGTCTTCTTCTATTCGGCGAACGGCCACGGCGGCTGGGAGGCCGTGATTGCGAACCTGGTCGCGCCGGGCACCTCGATCCTGGTGCCGGGCACCGGGCACTTCTCCGACGGCTGGGCCGAGCAGGTCGAGGCGTTCGGCGGCGTCGCGCTGCGTACGCCGTATGTCGAGGGTCTGCCGATCGATCCGGCGGCGGTCGAGGCCGTGCTGCGCGACGACACCGGCCACCGCATCGCAGCAGTCTTTGCGGTCCACACCGACACCGCCAGCGGCACGACCTCCGACCTCGCCGCGCTGCGCCGCGCGATCGATGCCGCAGGACACCCGGCGCTCTTCGTCGTCGACGTCGTCGCCTCGCTCGGCGCCGCGCCGTTCACGATGGATGCGCTCGGCGTCAACGTCGCGATGGGCGCATCGCAGAAAGGCTTGATGCTGCAGCCGGGCATGGCTTTCGTCGCGGTCGACGAGCGTGCGATGGCGGTCGCCGACGCGACCCCGGCGCACCGCTTCTACTGGGACTGGCAGCGCCGCCGCAGCGAACATTCGTACCGCAAGTTTTGCGGCACGCCGCCACTCGCCCACCTCGCCGGCCTCGAAGCGGCGCTCGGCCTGATCGCCGCCGAAGGTCTCGACCGCGTGCACCTGCGCCATGCGCGCCTCACTCACGCGGTGCACGCCGCCGTCGGCAGCTGGGCCGAAGCCGGCGCGGTCCGCCTGTTCACGAAGACCGCAGCGGCGCGCTCTGTCTCGGTGACAGCCGTCGAGGTCACACCAGGGATCGACCCCGAAGCGCTGCGCGCGGTCGCGCGCGAGCGCTTCCAGGTCGCGATCGCCGGCGGTCTCGGCCCGCTGCATGGGCGCGTGTTCCGGATCGGCCACCTCGGCGACATGAACGAGGCGATGATCCTCGGTTGCCTGGCCGGCGTGGAAGCAGCGATGCGTGTCCAGGGCATTGCGCACGGCGGGCGGGGTGTCGAAGCCGCGGTTGCCACGCTGGTCGACTGATGTCGGCCCACGCACGAGAGACGGCTGACATGGGCAATCGCTCGATCGCTTCCCTCGCGGCCCTGATTGCAGCGCTCGCGCTGGCCGGCTGCACGGCCACGCCTCCTCGCGCCACCGACACGACGCTCTACCAGCGGCTAGGCGGTCAAACCGCGATCGCTGCAGTCGTCGACGACACGATCACCAACATCTCGGCCGACCCGCGCATCAACGCGCGCTTTCGCAACAGCGACACGCTGCGGCTGAAGAACGGGCTGGTCGAGTTGCTGTGCGATCGGACCGGCGGTCCTTGCACCTACCGCGGCCGCAACATGGCCGATGCGCACGAGGGTATGCGAATCCGCGACGACGAGTTCGACGCGCTGGTCGACGATCTGGTTCGCGCGCTCGACCAGCACCGCGTGCCCGCACGTGAGAAGGACGAGTTGTTGGCGCTGCTCGGTCGAATGCGCAACGCGATCACCGACCACTGAGCCAAGGCCGGCCTCAAGCCGGCACTTCGATCCTGAATCGCGACCAGTCCAAGCTGGCGGCGTCCTGACAGTCCTCAGGGCACCTGCGGTCCCGCCCGCACCCGCAACGACAGCCACTGCATCGCCAGCACGACCACGATCAGCACGACGCCGATGACGTCGGCGATCACACCCGGGTAGACCAGCGCGACGCCGGCGATGATCAGCAGCACGCGTTCGAACGCGGTCGCGCGCCGCAGGACCCAACCCTGAAAGCCGCCGGCGATCGCCGCGATGCCTAGCGCCGCGGTCAGGGTGACCTCGGCGATCAAGGTCCAGTTGGCGGCGGCAAGCGCCTTCGTCGATCCCATCAGCAGCAGCCCCTGCCCACTCGGGTCGAGCACGAACATGAACGGCAGCAGGAACGCCGGCACCGTGTACTTCCAGCACTGCAACGTCGTCTTGTACGGATCGCCGCCGGTGATCGCGGCAGCCGCGAACGGCGACAGCGCAGTCGGCGGCGAGACCTCCGACAGCACTGCGTAGTAGAAGATGAACATGTGCGCCGCAAAGTCCGGCACGCCGAGCTTGATCAACGCCGGCGCCGCGATCACCGCGCAGATGATGTACGACGCCGTCACCGGCACGGCGAGGCCGACGATCCAGACCACCAGCGACGTGAACAGTGCGGTCAGCAGCAGCGAGCCGGCGGCGTAGTCGATCACGATGCTGCTGAATTTCAAGCCGAGGCCGGTCAAGGTGACGACGCCGACGATGATGCCGGCGCCCGCGCAGGTCGCGCCGACGTTGAGCATGCCGAGCGAGCCGCCCTCCATTGCCTTCGCGAACTTCGAATCGAGCAGGTGCGCCTTGACCGAGCCCTTGCCGCGGAACAGGTCGTACGAGAACAGCGCGGTCTCGGGTCGCAGGAAGCTGGTCAGGAAGGCGACGACGGTGGCCCAGAACACCGAGAGCACCGGCGAGTAGCCCCACATCATGAAGAAGACGATCGAGACCAGCGACAGGAAGTGGAACCAGTAGCGCTTGCTCAGGTTCCAGACGCTGTCGACCTTCTCGAAAGCGACATTGCCCATGCCGTACTTGCGCGCATCGATCTCGACCATCAGGAACAGCGCGAGATAGAACAGCAAGGTCGGAATGATCGCCATCAACAGCACGTCGAGGTACGAGATCTTCAGGAACTCGGCGATCAGGAACGCGGCGGCACCGAGTACCGGCGGCGAAATGATGGCGCCGAGTCCGCCCGCGGCGAGCAGGCCGCCAGCGGCGTTCTTCTCGTAGCCGACCTTCTCGAGCATCGGGTACGCGACCGCGCCGAGCGTGACCGTCGTCGCGACGCCGGAGCCCGACGGCCCGCCGAGCAGGAACGAAGCCAGCACGACCGTCCGCCCTGCGCCGGTCGGCTTGCCGCCCATCGCCGAGAACGAGAAGTCGATGTAGAACTTGCCGGCGCCTGAGTGCTGCAGGAACGCGCCAAAGATCGTGAACAGGATGATCAGCGACGACGCGACATCGACGGCGACGCCGAAGATGCCCTCGAGCGTCATGTACATCACGCCGACCAGGCGGCCGACCTCGTAGCCCTTGTGCGTCCACGGTGCCGGCAGGTAAGGGCCGAGCAGTGCATAGAGCAGGAAGCACACCGTGACGATCGGCATGACCCAGCCGGTCGAGCGCCGCATCGCCTCGAGAACCAGCACGATCAGGCTGATCCCGAACGCGATGTCCCAGTTGTCCGGCGAGGTATTGCGGTCGGTGAAATCATCGCCGCCCTGCAGTGCATAAACGACGATCGCGACGGCGAGCGCGGCAGCCAGCCAGTCCCACCACATGATCCGATGACGGAAGCGCTTCGCGATCGGGAAGACCAGGAAGCACAAGGCCAGCACGAACGCCACATGGATCGGTCGCAAGGTCTGCGTCGGCACGATCGCGTAGGCGGTGTACAGGTGAAACGCCGACATCACGAACGCCAGCAGGCGCACGAAGCCGCCCAGCCAGCCGTGCAGCTTGTTGGCCGCGCCCTCCTCTTCCTCGACGAACTTCTCGGCGCGCTGCAGGGCCTCGTCGCTGACGGCGATCGGCAATATGGCGGGCGCCTGCGGGGTGTTCATGCGTTCGCCTTCGGGTTCGGCCGCGACGTCTCGCAACCCGGACAGCGGACGGCCGCACTCAAGCGGCCGCCATCGCGTCAGTTGAGCTTGACGCCCTTCTCGGCGAAGTACTTCAGCGCGCCTGGATGGAACGGGATCGGCGTCGCCGCCGTCTTCTGGTTCTCGAGCTTGAAGTTGACCGCTTCCTTGTGCACCGCGATCACGTCATCGAGCCGATCAAAAATCGTCTTGACGATGTTGTAGGCGGTCTTCTCGTCCATGTTCTCGTGCGCGACCAGGATGTTCATCACCGTGGCCTGCTTGTTGTCGGCCTCCATGCCTTTGTAGGTTTCCTTCGGGATGGTGTCCTGCACGTAGAGATTGCCGTATTTCTTGTTCATCGCGGCCACCACGTCGGCGTGGTCGATCATCTTCAGCTTGGTTCCCGGCGTGTTGGCAAGGTCGGTGACCGATGCGGTCGGCAGGCCGCCGACCCAGAAGAACGCGTCGATCTTGCCGTCCTTGATCGCGTTGACCGATTCGGCCACGCCGAGGCGCTCGCGTTTCATGTCGCTGTCCTTGTCGAGGCCGGCTGCCTCGATCACGCGAAACGCCATGACCTCGGTCGCGCTGCCCGGCGAGCCGGTCGAGACGCGCTTGCCCTTCAGGTCGGCCATCTTGGAGACGCTGCGGCCTTCGACCGAGACGACGTGCATGCGGTTCGGGTACAGCACCATCAGCGTCTTCAGCGGCACCTTCCCACCCTTGAACTTGTCCTCGCCGCGCAGCGCGTCCTGGCTCGCGTCGGTCATCGCGAAGGCAATGTACGGCTTGCCGCTGTTGACCAGCTTCAGGTTGTCGACCGACCCGCCCGTGACCTCGGCGGTCGCCTGCATGCCGGGCACATGCTTCGAGAGGACTGCGGCGATGCCGCCGCCGAGCGGGTAATAGACCCCGCCCGTGCCGCCGGTCGCAATCGAGATGTTCTGGGCCGCTGCCGAGAACGACAGAACAGCGCTCGCCAGCACGATGCAGGCGCGCAAGCTCATGAATCTCATGGTGTCTCCTGAAAATGGATTCGACGATCCGAACGGGACGGCGGCGGGTCGACGCTTCTCAAAGGCGATTCTGAAGGCCCGGCGCGATCCGGGGAACCGGGTTTCCGCGGTGCACTCCAACGGGCATGCGGATTGCGACGAACTGCGGAACGGAAGGCATGAGCCGCGGACCTTCGCGCGAACCGGCCGGTCTAATCGATCCCTGCAGCCCGCATCAGCCTCCGTCCGCAACGAGGTCGCCTCCATGCCCTACTCGTGCCTGATCATCGAACGCCATCCGGATGCCGGCGCCACCGCCGCCCGCGCCCTGCCGGCGTTCGGCTTCAGACCTTTCGTCGCGCGCTCCGCGGAACGCGCGCTCGGCATCCTGAGCCAATGGCGCTTCGACGCCGCACTCGTCGATGCCGACGGCTTCGGCGCCGGCTATGTCGATGTGCTGCGGGAGCTGCGGCCGCAGTTCAGGTCGCCGGTGATCCTGCTCTCGACCTCGCAAAGCGAAGCACAGCAGATCCTGAGCCTCGAATGCGGTGCGACCGAGGTCGTCATCAAGCCGGCATCGCCGCGCCTGCTCGCCGCCAAGATGCAGCGGCTGATCGAGGTCGTCCACGACAGGACCGAGCCGCCAAGAGAACGCCTGCAGTTCGGGCCGCTGTCGATGCACGCTGGCAGCGGCCTCGCACGCGTCGACGACACTGCACTCGACCTGACGCCGCACCAGTTCGATCTGCTGTTCCTGCTCGCGTCGAACGCCGGCCGCTTCGTCGATCGCGAATCGATCGCGTTGAGGCTGCGCGGCAGCACCCGCTCGATCGGCCGCAGCATAGACGTGCACGTCTACCGGATTCGGCGCAAGTTGCGCGAGTGCGGGATCGACAGCCTGCGGCTTGACACCGTGCACGGCCGCGGCTACCTGCTGACCTGGTCGGCACGGGCTGCTGCGAACGCTGATGCGAGGGCCGAGCCTCGCGATACCGAGCCTGTGCACTTCGCGAAGCGCGCGTGAGCGCCCGGCAGCGCCAGCCGAAGAACGCTCAGTCGCGGCGCGGAAAGAGCGCGATCAGCGCGCTCGGGTCGACCGGCTTCAGCACGTGGTGGTCGAAGCCGGCTTCGCGCGTGCGTCGCCGATCTTCGTCCTGGCCCCAGCCGGTCTGCGCGATCAGCGTCATCTGCCGACCCCACGACGTCGAGCGGATGCTGAGGCACGCTTCGTAGCCGTTGAGTTTCGGCATGCCGAGATCGAGCAGCGCGACGTCGGGGCGGAACTCGGCGGCCCGCTGCACCGCCTCCTCACCGTCGTACGCGACCGCAACGCTGTGGCCCATCAGCTCGAAGACGCAGGCCAGGCTGTCGGCGATCTCGGGCAGGTCGTCGGCGACCAGCACCCGATAGCTGCTTGAAGCGAGCGGCGGTTCGGGCGCGACGACGGTCGGCGCCGGCACGGCACGGCGCAGGCGATCGATCGGCAGGTGCACGATGAACTCACTGCCGTGTCCGACCCCGGCGCTGTGCGCCTCGATGCGGCCGCCATGCAGTTCGGCGAGCCCTTTCGCCAGCGAGAGACCGATGCCGAGGCCGCCCTGCGAGCGGGCCAGTGCGCTCTCGACCTGACCGAACATCTCGAAGATGTGCGGCAGCTGGCGCTCGTCGATGCCGATGCCGCTGTCCTGCACCGTGACTGCGACCTCGTCGTCTTCGACAGCCGCAGAGAGACGGATTCGCCCACCGGCCGCGGTGTACTTCGCGGCGTTGATCAACAGGTTCGAGACGACCTGCGCGAGCCGCGTCAGGTCGCCTTCGAGGGAAACCGGCTGCGCCGGCAGATCGACCGTCAGCGCGTGGCCCGAGGCATCGACGATCGGCTGCGCGATCTCGATCGCACGCTCGACGATCGTCGAAAGCTGCAGCGCTTCACGCCGCAGATGGAACTGGCCGCGCGTCATGCGCGAGACGTCGAGCAGGTCGTCGAGCAGGTGCGCCATCTGCGCCACCTGCCGATCGATGATGTCGCGGCTCCAGATCACCTGCGGGTCGCGCTGGGCGGTGCGGCGCAGCACCTCGACCGCATTGCGGATCGGCGCGAGCGGGTTGCGCAGCTCGTGCGCGAGCGTCGCGATGAAGTCGTCCTTCTCGCGATCGGCCTGGCGCAGCGCCTCCTCGGCGTGCTTGCGCTCGGTGATGTCCATCGTGATGCCGAAGCTGCGCACCGGCTGGCCTGCGGTGTCGTACTCGACCTCGCCGCGGTGGCTGACCCAGGTTGTGCTGCCGTCGGGCTGCAGGATGCGGAACTCGAGAGCGAGCGGCTGGCGCTGCGCGATCGCCTCCTTCCGGCTCTGCACGAACATCGCCCGGTCGTCCGGGTGCACCAGCTCGAGCACGCCCTCACGGGTCGGCATGAACGTCTCGGGACTGAGCCCGAACACCGCATAAGTCTGCGGCGACCACCACAGCACGTCATCACGGATGTCGAGGTCGAACGCGCCCATCCGGCCCGCACTCAGCGCGAGGCTCAGGCGCTCGCGCTCCTTGCGCAGCTCCTCCTCGGCATGGCGGCGCTCGGTGACGTCCGACATGATGCTGATCAGGCGCTGCGCCTTGCCGTCCGGCGTGCGCGCCGCGACGAGTCCGCGCCCCGACAGCCAGACGGTCGTGCCGTCGGGCCGCACGATCCGGTACTCGGCGGAAAACGAATCGATCTCGTCGGCCAGCACGTGGAAGCGCCGCGCCAGATGGCGATCGTCCGGATGCATCGCCGCCTGGTACTCATCGGCGTCGCCGCCGACCTGGCCGCGCCCGCCGGGCAGATCGATCCCGAACAGCGCCATGCCCTCATGGGTCCAGGTCCGCGTTCCGGCTCGCAGGTCGGTTTCCCACGAGCCCATGCGGCCGGCGGTCAGCGCGGACCGGTAGCGTGCCTCGCTCTCGCGCAGCGTTTCCTCGGCGCGCCGGGTCGCGGAGACGTCGAGGAGGGTCGCGATCGCCTTCAGTGGCCGGCCCTCGATCACGAGGACCGAAACCACCGCCTCGATCGAGCGCGGGACGCCGTCGTCACCTCGCAGCGCGAAGCGCAGCGTCGCCGTCGACCCCTGCTGCCGAGCTTCGAGCAGGGCCGCTTCGACGCGGTTGCGGTCCGACTCTTCGATGCGATTCAGCGCGGCGTCGGCCGTCCCGCGGGGGTCCGAGCGCGTGATGGACCCGATCGAGAAGCCGACGACGCGCTCCAAGTTGTCGCTGGCCTGCACCCGACCGGTCGCCAGGTCGACCTCCACCGACGCGAGCGCACCGGGCTGCGTCATGCGCTGTCGACCGCGCGCAGCCGACGCGGAACGTTCCGGGTCGCGGCGGCGCGCGTCGAAGAAAGCTGCTCGGCGTCATCGCCACCATTCATGCGCCAAGTGTAGTGATAGCGCCTGCGCCGATCGCGGATTGCCCGACGTGGTGTGTCGCTCGGCGGTTGGAGCCGAGGATGCCTAAGGCGAGGCGAGCCGCCGGCGCGCTGGTTCCGCGACGCCGAGCGCCCCTTGGGCGCTCTTCCCTGCGTCAATAGCGGTCTAGCGACTCGAGCCGACCGTCCAATACGGCGGCCAGCTGCAGAACGCCGTGCCGTCGGCGCGGCCGGATGCGTGCAGCCGCTGCAGCATCGACTCGACGGAGGGACGCAGCCGCTCGCCATACAGCGCATACGCGTCCATCGCCGCGCGGCACTGGCGCTGCCGATTCGGCGCCAGCGCGGCGCTCACCCACCACGCATGACGCGCGTCGCGCTCGCGCCCACTGAGCGCGCTGGCGATCGCGAAGGTGGTCCAGTCCTCGAGGCGGCCGTGCGGAAAGCGCGCGTCCGGCAACGTCAGCGCGTGGAGTGCGAGCTGGCGTGCCGGCTCGGGCTGCGCCGGCTGCTGCTTCAGGCGCAGGAACGCGAGATTGCCGACGACCTCCGCGTCGGTCGGGTTCGCGCCGAACGCGCGCAGCTGCAGGTCGGCGGCCTCGCGTGCGCTGCCGCGCCGATAGAACGCGGCACGCGCCGCGTCGTTGAGCTGGCGCGCATCGCCGGCCGCGAGCGGAAGGTCGGCGAAGGTCTCGTCCGGTGCGCGCCGCATCGTGCTCGCGGCCTGTCGGATCTCGTCGTCGGTTGCGTCGGCGTCCGACCGCGCCGCAGTGAACAGCACCTTCATCACCGAACGCTCGGCACGCTGCGCGAGGCGCGGCAACTGGTTGGCCATCAAGTCGCCGGCGCGCGCCGCAAAGTCGGTGGACACCGCCGCGCGGCTCTCGGACAGCGGCGCATTGACCGAGGACAACGCAGCGGATGGGATCGCCGCCGAGCGGCTGCGCTCGAACGGTGTCGACGGCCGCGGCCCGTTCGGATCGGTCGGTTCGGGCGCGAAGCCGCCGGGCGGTGCGATCGTCGACCCGTTCGCGACAGGCGCGGCGACGCTCGGAAGTGCGACCGCTGGCGCGGTGCGCATCGGCGCAGTGCCGACAGCGGCCGCGTTCATGGATGGCGCAGCAGATGCCATCAAGGCACGCTCATTTGCGGATGGCGCGGGCGCCGGCGGCGCCCCGGGTGCGGTGCCTCGCGCGTCTGTCCTCGACTTCGCGCTCGCCATCCCGCTCGCCATCGCGGTGTGCGGCCAGGGCTCGGGCGCCGGAACGACGGCCGGATGCGCGGCGCTCGACGCTGCCGGCTTCAAGGCGGCATCGCCTTTAGCCCCCAGCGACGCGACCCAACCGGGCCGCGGCTCCAATGCGCCATCGCGCGCCGGGGCCGCCGCGGTCCGCGTCTTCGGGCGGTCGTTGCTGGCGACGCGGGTTGGCGCCCGTGCGGGCTCCCGCACTCCATTGCGTTCCGTGGTCGAGGTGCGCGACTTGTTCGAGGCGGTGACAACCGGCTTGCCGGCGCCGGCGCCCGCAGGGGCGCGCAGCGTGTCTTTCGTCGCCGCCTTTCCGGCGCGCGCCGTCATCAAGGGCGTCGCCGCCCCATTCGCCGGCTTCGTCGTCGCGGGCGATGAGCGCGTTGGCAGGGTCGATGCAGAGTCCGGCGCGTGCGCGGCCTTGCTGTCGCGAGGCTCCGACTGCGCGGCAGCCGGCGCCGGAGCAGGCACCTCGGCGGGTCTCGCAGGCACTGGCGCCGACGGAGGCGTTTTCGCCACGGGCGTCTCAACCGATCGCGACGATGCAGGCGGCACCGGTGACTCCGATCTCGAGGGTGACGGTGATGCCACCGATGCCACCGACGGCGCTGATGCCGACGGCCCAGACGGCGCCGAGGCAGCGCCGGCTGCACGACGCACCAAATCCGCATCCGCACTCACTGCCCCTGCGTCCGCCGCACGGCGCGGCAAGTCTGCGCTCCCCCGGGCCCTCGCGACCGTCGTGGGTGCCGACGACTTGCCACGCGCGTCATCGACCGCCCCGCTTGCGTCCCGCTCTCTCCAAGCCGACCACTCATGCCCGAGCAGCGGCACGCTGACAGCCGCCAGCACCAGCACCGCCGCCGCCCACGCGACGCGCCGCGGCCGACGCGCCGGCCCTGCGACCGGACACGATCGATTCGCGACGTCACTCGGATCGATCGTGATCGGCTCGACATCGACACCGGTCACGATCGGTGTCGCCAAGGTGGCGACCGGCATCGCGATGCGCGTCACCGGCGTCGGCCACTCGGTGCGCGGCACCGGCTGCGCAGTCGCCAAGGTCCAGCCCTGCGCCAGCGACGCGGCCAGATCGTCGTCCTGCAGCGGCGTCGACGCCAGCGTGATCAGCTCCGCATGCGGACGCACGACGGGCAACTCGGCATCGTGCACGTCGAGCAGACGACGGACGAGCGCGCGCGCCTGAACGAGTCGCGACTGCGTCCAGAGACCGTCCGCAGCGCGTTCCGGATCCGGCAGGTAGCGCCGCAGCATCGCGGCGAGGCTGAAGATGTCGCAACGCCAGTCAAGCGCACGCGTCGGCCCGAGGTCACCGGCCGCGCCAGCCTCGAGCGCCTGCAGCAGGCGCGGCGACTGGTAGTCGTATTCGGTCTGGCGCGCGATCGGCAACGCACTGTCGAGGCGCTCGCCGGAGACCAGCGAGAACGCGAAGTCGATCAGCGCGATCTGCTCGAAGCGCAGATGCAGCCGTGCATCCGGCGCGTGCGGATCGAAGTCGGCTGGGCCGGCCGGAATGCAGACGTTGTCGGCCTTCAGGTCGAGGTGGACGAGCTGCAGCTGATGGATCGCGTCGAGCGCAATCAGGCAGTGACGGGCCAGCGCCCACCAGTGCGCGCAATCCGCGAACACATGATGGCGGGTCGAGCCGTCGCGCTCGACCGGCAGCAAGGTCGCCCAGTGGTCGACGGTGATGCCGGCGTCGTAGGTCTGCACCAGCGCGGGCCGATCGGACGCGCCGCGGTCGAACTGGACGACGTCGGGCACCGGGCCGATGCCGTGGCCGACGAGGCGCGCGAGGATGCGCCATTCGCGCTCGGTCCACATGCGGAAGTCGCCGGCCGCGGTCGCCAGGAAGCGCTTCGTGTAGCGCCGCCGCTCGCCTGGCAGCGAGGCCTCGCGGAACACCTCGACATGGGCGCCGGTGACCATGCGCAGGCGGCTGCGTCCGAACACACGATCGATGTCCGCGGGGGTCATGGGTTCGATCCTCCATCGGTGTCGCGACCGCCGAAGCGGGCGATCCAGCGCGGCCGCCGCATCGCGAAGCCGGCGCGCCGCAGCAGCAGCACGGTCGCGTCGTCGGTGCTGCCGTGCGCGCGGGCGGCCGCGATGAGCTGCGTGCAGCGCTCGGGCAGCGGCGCATCCACGTGCAGCGCGCCGGCCCAGTCGTCAGGAGCGAGGTGCTTGTGCACGCCGTCGCTGCACAGCGTCAGCAGGTCGCCCGCTGCCAGCTCATGCAGCGCGACGTTGGCGCCAGCGATCGCGCCGTTGCCGACCATGCGCGCCGGGTCGTCGAGCGAGCCGCCGGGCGGCGCCGCTTCGCCGAGCGCGCGGAAGGTGTCATCGCACGACAGCAGGTCGACGCGACCGCCGTCGACCGCGGCCAGTCGGTAGGCGCGGCAGTCGCCGACCCAACCGATCAGCCAGCGCGCCGCCAACTTATCCACCGGTGTGCACAGCACCACCGTCGCCGCACCGGGCAGGTCAGTCTGCCGCGCGATTGCGCGCTGGATCGTGCGGTCGGCATCGAGCAGCGCGGCGCGCACCGCATCAGCATCGATCCGGCGACCCTCGAGCGCGCCGTGCAGCGAGTCGACGAGCAGGCGGCTCGCGAGCTGCGCCATCGCGCCGCCGCCGACGCCGTCCGCGACGACGAAGAGGCCGCTCGATGCATCGAGATCGGAATGGGCATCTTCGTTTTCGGCATGCTGGGTGCCGCGCGACGACGCGACGGCCACCTCGATCCGGCTGAACGCCGTCGTCTGGAACGAATGGTGTGCACGGCCCTCGGCTTCGCGGACGGCCTGCGCCGCGACCGATGGCTCGATCGGCGTGATCAAGCTGCTGGGCATCGTTGGCTCCATCGCGCGCATCAGGCGTCCTGCCGTGTCAGCTGCAAGGTGCACGCGGGCGGGTCGTCGGCGGCCGTGCCGAGCAGCATCGATTCGCCGAGATGCCAGCGGCAGTGCGCCCCCGGCGCATGGTGCCTGCCGTCGATCGAGATGCCGTTGTCGCCATGCACGACGACGTCGGCACCGTCGTCGTCGAGCGCGACGATGTCAAGGTGATGACCGGAGACGCCGTCATGGCGCCGATCGACAACCAGGGTCTGGTTGCGCGAGCGACCGATCGTGACCGGCAGCGAAGCGCTGCTCAGCTCAAGCGTGCGCAACCCGGTCGCCTGCAGCGCGGTGATCTTGAAGACCGGCTCGCCGTCGCGCACCGGCAAGATCGCGGTCAGCGGCGTCTTCGGCGCCGCGGCCACGGCGATCGGCGTCAGCCGCGCGGAGGCCGCCGCGAGCGGCCGCATCGCCACCGTCGGGTAGTCGGCCGGCGGGCCTTCGGCGCGCGCCGACAGCACGATCAGCGCGTCCTCGTCGAGCCGCACCGGTGGCTCGGCCTCGGCACTGACGGCGGCACCGCTGCGGCCTTGCGGGCCGGTCTGCGACTCGACCCGGATGCCGTTCGTCGAGCCGGCATCGCCGACCCACCAGGCGCCGCGATCGAGCCAGATCTCGGCATGGCGCCGGCTCGTGTAAGTGCCGCTGACGCGGATGTCGCAGCCTTCGCCCTTGCCGATCAGGTAGCGGCGGCCGGGAACGACCGCCTGCAGCACGACGCGGCGCCGGCCGTCGGTGTCGTGGACGTCGAATTCGCTGCGCTGGCCGGCCATCGGCGTCGACGGGGTCGCGCTCGGATGCAGACCCGCAGGCGACGGCGAGGCCACCGCACTCGCGCGCACCACGTCGATCTCGGTCCAGCGGCCGACCACACTGACCTCGTACGGCCGCACCGACGCTGCCGGCGGCGCGGTCCGCAGCGCCGCGAGCAGCTCGCGGTACTCGCCGCCCTCTTCCGCATCGACGCGGGTCTCGGCATCGAACAGCCCGGCGAACTGCGACAGGTCGATCGCCGAGGCGTTCGGCAGGCCGGCGATGACCTCGCGCGCCAGGTAGCGCTTGACCTGCTCCGGCTTGAACTCGTGCATGAACTGCTGCAGCAGGCGGCGCGACTCACCGCTGCCGGCGCAGCGCACGCCGATCGACGTCAGCACGAAGCGATCGCGGTCGGCGATCACGACGTGCAGGCGCACATGGCTGGCGACGAAGTGCTCGAGCTCGTCGCGGATCGCGCCGATCAGCGGACCGTAGGCACCCAGGTGCTCCGGGTCGCCGAGCGATTCCGACGCGGGCGCACGCAGCACGCCTTCGATGCGTGCACCGACCGGCTCGGGCGCCGGTCGGGTCGCCTGGAAATCGGGCTCGCGCGGCGGCAGGTCGTTGCGGCCGGCGATCCCGTTCATGTCATGGACGCGGTGGAGGACCCAGGACTTCAGCGACATGACGTGACTCCGATCTTCAATGGCAATCAGTTCAACGGCGGTAGGCGATGACGAGCGTCGCCAGCGGACCGGCAGCGCGCAGATGACGCACGCGCGGCTCGGCCGGCAGGCCGTAGCGCGCGACGCGTTCCAGAAAGAGCGTCCAGGCCGGCTGCAGGCGATCGCCGGCTGCGACGCGGCGCTGGATGGCGGGCAGCGAGAGGTCGATCAGCAGCGCAAGGCGCGCAGCATCGCCGACCATCACGAGCGCGCGCCGCAAGGTGTCGTCGAGGTCGGCGAGGCAGCGTTCGAACGGGCCGTCGAAGGTCCAGACCAGCGGCGCCGGCAAGGTTTCGCGTTCGGCGCTGTCGGGCGCTACGGCTTTCGCCGATGACGCGGCGTGCGTCGTTGACTCAGCATGTTTCGGCGATGCGGCATGACCGGTCGACGCGGCGTTCATCGACGCGGCGCCGTGCGGACGATCGCGCCGCAACGCACGCATCACGGCGCGACTCCCGCGATCGCGCCGACCTGCCGGCCGGCGATCTGCATCGCGATCTCGGCCGACGGGTTCGGCCCATGATCGCCGGCACCGTGGATCTGGCCGCTCGCTTTCAACCAGTTGCGCTCGGTCAGCACCGCGATCGCCTTGGTCCACGGCGCAGCGCCGTCGCCCGAGGTGCGGTACGCGGCGACGTACCACTTGTACGGACGCAGGCCGCTGCACGCACCGCGGCGCACCGGCTCTGCGTTCGATGCGACGCCGGCGCGACACAGCCGGGCCAGCTCGTCGAGCGACAGGCCGTCGCTGGGGAAGCTCGGCGTGCCGGTCTTGCCGGCGAGCCAGTCGATATCGCGGCAACGGCGCGCGTCGAAGACCTGCTCGCAGGCGGTACGCGCGGTGCCGGCGCGATGGCTGAACGACAGGCCGCCGAGGATGACCTCGGCCGCGTCGTGGCCGACCGCGATCGGCTGCGCGCCGATGCCGTCGACGCCGACTTCGGCCGGGTCGACGCGCAGGCCGGCACTGCGCCGCAGCGACGCGACCAGATGCGGACGGCGCACCTCGTGCTGTCCGTTCGCGGCAGCGGCCAGCGTCGCCATCATCCCCGCGACGCCGAGCGCACTGACCCGCGCATGACCCTGGCCCCAGCCTTCGGCGACGACGTCGACGACCGCGCCGCCACGGCAACGGCCCCAGTCGTCGTCGGTCAGGCGACGGCCGTCGAGACCGGCGGCGCAGCGGCGCAGGATCGCGGCATCGAGCGACGCGAACGGCCGCAACTGCATCGCGGCACCAAGCCGGCCCGCAAGCGGCTCGCTCATCAGGCGGCCATAGGCGACCGGCAGCGCCGGTGCGCCGAAAGCATCCGCGCCGGGGCCATCGAGCGCGCGTCCGAACAACAGGTCCTGCCTGCCGCAATCGGCGCGCGCTTCGGCACAACCGGCGTTCCATCCGAACGACGTGGCCGCCGCCTGCACGTCCCAGGCACGCCGGCACGCGGCAAAGCCCTTGTCGATGCAGAACATGCGGTCGAGGAAGCGCGCCGAGTCGGATCGCATCAACTGCGCGCGCAACGTGCCGGCAAGCGGCACGCCACCGCGCTTCAGGCCGGCCTGCTCCGCCGTTAGCCAGCGTGCGCCGACGTCGGGATCGGCGAGGAACGCCGCCGCCATCACCGGCTTGATCGTCGAGGCCGGCATCGCGTCGTGGAAGACGGCCGGGTTCAGCAGCGCATCGGCGCGGTACTGCACCGGATACGGCAGACGCCGGTCGCAGGCCGCGTCGCGGCCGGGCCCGTCGACCTCCTGGCGCGCGCACGGCGACAGCGCACCGGCGAGCGCCTCGATGCGGCCACTCGCGACGTCGATGACCGCGACCGCGGCCATCCGCACCATCGCACCTTCGAGCAGGCGGTTGCCGGGCGGCCCGTCCTGGTCCTCCTGGCGACGGATGCCGAGCGCGCGGCAGACGTCGTGGCGGCCGGT
>Ga0207701_10001427_pt1 | contig 25091 bp, 15 predicted proteins | sample KBSSwiSSwithPhiX_FD_184294 | JGI IMG/M metagenome (GOLD analysis project Ga0207701, IMG submission 184294) | Switchgrass rhizosphere bulk soil microbial communities from Kellogg Biological Station, Michigan, USA, with PhiX - S5 (SPAdes) (version 2) | ecosystem: Environmental > Terrestrial >... | reverse complement strand
GGTGTATCAGTTGTGCCGCCAGGTGCAATGCTGAGTAGCTATGTACGGACAGGATAAACGCTGAAAGCATCTAAGCGTGAAACCTTCCTCAAGATGAGTTTACTTTTAAGGGCCGTCAAAGACTATGACGTTGATAGGCTACAGGTGTAAAGGTGGTAACATCAAAGCTGAGTAGTACTAATTGCCCGTACGCTTTAATTTTTTTATTATTGATTCCTTCTAACAATCCCAATATGTCACTTTATTAAGTTGCAGGTTTAATGTTTAAGGTTTAAAGTTGGTGACGTCAACTTTAAACTTCAAACCTGAAACTTTAAACGTCTTATGGTGGTTTTCCCGAGGGTGTTCACCTCTTCCCATTCCGAACAGAGAAGTTAAGCCCCTCATGGCCCATGGTACTGCACCAAAATGCGGGAGAGTAGGTAGCTGCCATATTTATTAAAAGCCTTTCAACTTTTGTTGAGAGGCTTTTTTGTTTTAAGAGGTATTTGAAAGTTATATGCGGGAGAGTATCCCGATTTTCATCGAGACTGGGTTCGCTGCCATACCTGCCTGCCGGCAGGCAGGTTATTAAAAAGCCTTTCGATTTATTGAGAGGATTTTTTGCTTTTTGAGCATAAAGATCTAATGAGTTAGAAATTTAATCTCATACTTACATAATAATATCCCCCATTAGATCCAAATGGTGTGGCCCCACTACTGTAATTGATAGTTCCGCTATTTCTATTTAACAGCGGATCCGGATATACGTTAAAAATATTGTTGGCTCCAACCGTAATGACCATCCAGGATTTTGGCGTGTAATTGATGCTGATGTCAGTTAAAATTTTAGATGAAAACGAGTTGTAAAGTGTATCTGTAGGATTGCGGACTATTGTGGCAGTAGCAGTACTACCAAACAAAGTATTGCGAAAAACAAATCCAAACCTGCCTTTGCTGATCGTTCCGGAGAAAATTATTTTTTTTCGTGGCTGATCATTTTCCAGCGTTGTTATTTCTTCTACACCGAAAAGTGTATTCCTATAGCGGACAGTATCGGAAATGGGAGCGGTAGTTTTAATGGGTCCGTAAATAGCATTGCGATTGAAACCGGCTGCCATTATCAGCTCAAGCCTGGTTTTATTGATTTTCCATTTACCATTAAATACGATATCTATACCTCGTGTTCTTGTATTGATGGCATTCACATAAAACTGTACAAAGTCAATATTGGGATAATTAAACAGGATAGCTTTAATGTCAGCATTTGTTGGATGCTAATGGAAGTTCATCAGGAATTATTATTAAAAATGGCTGGGATGCCGATTGGAAACATTGATAAAACTCTTCCTGTAACGAAAAAGCAATTCCTTTCCTTTTTGATACCATCGATCATAGCAGGAGATTTGCTTATCCTGCAAAAAAGAAACATCCTACAAAAGCTGCAAAGAAAATAACAAGCCCAAAAAATATAGAGCAACATTACAATGAAAACATTATACCAAAATAGCAAAACCTGCTTACTAATTATTGTAACATTAATTGGTATCGTTTGGGGATGCAAAAAAACAGAAAAACTTTCAACTCCTCCTCCACCTGCCATCACTGTTACGGCGTCAGTTGCAGGTCATGTAAGCGATCTCAATAATGCTCCCGTGAGTGGCGCTTTGGTTGCGGCAGGTGCATCTACCACCACCACCGATGCTAACGGGCAGTTTACTTTAAGAGATATACAATTATATAAAGATGCCGGTTTTGTAAAAGTTACAAAGGAGGGCTACTTTTCCGGGTCAAGAACATTTTTAGCTAATGGTAATACAACCAATAACATAAAGATTCAACTGTTACCTAAAACTGTTTCAGGAATCATTGCATCATCTTCAGGTGGCAATGTTGATGTAACCGGTGGAGCAAAAATAAATTTTACTGCTGGTTCTTTTGTGAATGCAGCCAGCAACACGGCTTATTCAGGAGATGTAGCTGTTGCCGGGTATTATTTAAATCCTGCTGATGCAAACTTCAGGGAATATATGCCCGGTGATTTGCGTGGAGTAAGTACTACTGATAATGAAGGTATTTTAAAATCATTTGGAATGCTGTCTGTTGAAATGAATGATGCAGGCGGGCAAGAATTACAGTTAGCTGAAGGTAAAACCGCAACCATTACGATTCCTATTCCATCAGCCATGCAGGCAGCCGCCCCGGTAACTACATCATTGTGGTATTTTGACGAAACTAAAGGAATATGGAAAGAAGAAGGGACTGGAACCAAGCAAAGCACCAACTATGTGGGCACCGTTTCACATTTCTCAATTTGGAATGCTGGTGAACAGGGAGCAGATGTACAACTTGATGCGACATTTAAAAATGATTCTACAGGGTTGGCACTGACCAATAAATTAGTTGCTATAACCAGTGTAAATTTTGGCACAACGAAAGGATACACCGATAATAACGGAAAGATAAGTGGATTGGTTCCTGCAAATGAAGCCCTTGTGTTGAAAGTATTTGATGACTGCGGTGATAGCATCTTTGCAAAAAATATTGGTCCGTTTACTACTAATACCGGCCTGGGTAATATCAATGTTCCCTGGAGGAGTAGCTGTTTCCTCGCTACTTTTATCGTTAGCGGTACTGTAGTTAACTGCAATAATGCGGCTGTTACAAATGGTTATGTACAAATAACTACAAGCGATAGTAGATTCACTAAAGCTATTAATAATGGAAGTTTTAGTATTTCGTACAGCCATCCCAGTAACTCTGGAGCCGGAGCTTTAACTGCATATGACGTGGGTTCCGGCGACTCAAGCATGCCAGTGCCTATAAATATTTCTGGAGGAAGCATAGATATTGGACAGGTAAGAGCTTGCCAGCTTTCTTCTCCTGTTGCAGGATTTACTTATTCAGTTGGAAATACTTCTCTTCCTGTAACGGTATCATTTACTAATACCTCCACAAATGCTACAAGCTGGTTGTGGAATTTTGGAGATGGTACATCTTCTACTCTACAAAATCCTACCCATAGTTATGCAAGCGCCGGAGATTTTACTATTGAATTAAAGGCAACCGGAGCCGACGGATCCAGAGACAGCACCAATAAAGTAATACACATTTCTGGATTTGTTGACGACTCATATATTAATCTTACAATGAATGGAACGACCTCTGCATGGGAATATTCGAATATCAATGCTATACATGTGGACACTCTTGATGGTAACTTTACACTCATCCGGGGAACAGGCAATAACTGGATTAGTTTTCAAACTCTAAATGACAATGCCTCGCCTGGAAATTACAACATTGCTCTTTCTGCCACTATAAATGGCAGATCGTATACAGGTAATAATGCGACAACAACAGTGACTGAATTTGGATCGGTTGGTGGAAATATTATTGGTACAGGTTCCGGGCAATTTTCAGACTCCACTACCAGTATTCCCTTTACGCTGGCTTATAAAGTAAAAAGGAATAGATAGATTTTTCAGATCAACTCATTGCAAATGGAAAAGGAAAAACTAATAATGTCATTCCTGTTACTGATCTATTTGCCTGAAAAAAAACCTAGGCTCTTGTACCCGGAATTAAATTAGACATCAATTGCCCATGGCAGGGCCTGACCAGGGTATCACTTTACCAACCGAAAGTATTTCATTGGATGACCCTGCTTCAAGTGATGCCAGAACTGCCTGTTGGTCTTTGCGAGCTTTGGCGAAGAAAGGCCGGCAGGGAGGTTTATTAAAGTTCCTACAAATGTCTTAATGATAGCTTGATGCTTGTTGCGAACACCGGATAAAATTTGGTCACTACAAAGTCGCGCAAAGTGCTCGGGATCTCTTCGGAAGGGGCCATTTTAAAAGAGACGACGGTAAAATAGATACATCACTCGCGAGTTGCTTTTATCAATTTATAAGATAAGAGCGATGGTTGCCAAAATTAATTACCACTGCTTTTTTCATTCACCAAATTAATCCCCACACTCAGGCGGAAATTGATTGGCTCACCTGGTGTGTACCGCCATTCATTATTTCCAACATTAAAGTAACCCTGGGTTGCATACGTAATATTGGTAAGATTGTAAACGTTCAGATTTATGTTGAATTTTTCATTTCTATAGCTTATTGCCCCATCCAACAAATTATAAACCGGAAGGTATACATTTCCCCCCGGGTCGTCAATATCTGAGGCACTTCGACGACCCATGTACTGATACCCCAGTGCAAGAGAAAAACCAGTCAATTTTCCATTTGCCAACCTCCATTTTAACCAGAGGTTTGCACTATGATCAGGTGTTCCTAATTTTTTCTTTCCTACCTTATTGGAATCACCTTTCGATACTCTTGCATCAGTATAAGCATAATTTGCACTTATCATAAACGCAGACGAAATATTTCCAGCTACATCTAATTCAACTCCCTTATGTTTATACTGTGCTGTTTGAATATAATATTCCGCATGAAAGGGATCGGGTGTGAGAGCATTGTCGACAAGAATTTTATAGACCGATAAACTCGTATTCAGCTTTCTATTGAAGAAAAAATGTTTTACTCCAGCTTCCAGATTATAACCAGCCGATGGCTTAAAAGGTTTGCGTTCAAAATTTTTTTTAAATACCGGGAAAAAGAATTGATTATAGACTATAAATGCAGAAGATGTCTCTGAGAATAACCAGTTAACTCCGAATCGGGGAGTGAAGCGGTCATAATGAGTATGCTGCTGATAAGAAAGAGTACTATCTGTAATATGAGTATCGTTTAAATGTGTAAATCTCCCGGCAAACGTTATGATGAGTTTCTCTTTTATCTTTATATGATCTTCAAGATAGACAGATGGATTTTTTGTTCGAAATATGTATGTTTCCAATTCTGAAAGCATTTTAAGCGAATCAGAATTCACATAATAATCCGGCTTGGGTATATATAAGCCAAATTTACTGTCCGTAGTTCCCCAGTCATCCGTACCTCCGCTACTACAATAATCAAAAGCCGAAAACAATTTATGTTCTATATGCTTCCCGGTATAAAAAGTTCCGTTCAGGTAAACCTGTGCCATCCTGTAAGAACTACGCCAGTCGTCTCGTGCCGCATACCGGTAAACGGTATCATTTGTAACAGGTATATAGCTAGCTGCAAGAAGCTGGTAACCCTGGCCCCATTTGCCATAAATATTTCCTAAAACGAAATTAATGCTCCAGTTGTTATTGAATTGATGAGTCGCTAATAAACGGAAATAATTATCATCTACAATTAAATTATCGGTTTTAGAATCCGCAATTGCAAAATTTTGTGGCAATGAAAATAGTTTTCCATTTAGTGAGGGTGTATTATAGTTATTGCCGGAAGTCTTTCCCCACATATAATCATATTCAGCCGTGATAGTATTTTTTTTATCCACTTCATATTTTAATGCGCCACATAAAAAATACCTTCTCGCATGACTGATTTGAAAAGCCCGGTCCTGATCATGAAACCCCGCATTGAACCGGTAAGTAAGCTTTGACTTTTTTGAAAAAGCCCCGCCCCAGTCTGCTGTAAAGCGGAATAAATGGAAACTTCCATATGTCGCAGTTACTGAAGCAACGGGTTCCCGGACGGGCTGTTTTGTTACAATATTTAAAAAACCTCCTGGTGGAAAATTGCTAGTTATAAAACCAGCAGGCCCTTTAATAAATTCAATTTTTTCAATCATTGCGATGTCTTCCTGCTGGTTCCATACATATTGACCGATTCCATTGCGATAAATATTGAAGAAATTGTCCACACCCCGGATATTGAATGCAATGTCATTTAGATCACCATTTCTTTGAACCCCACTCACTGTTCGAAAGGCTTCACTCATAGTAACCAATCCCTGGTCGGTAAGCAACTGGTTGGTAGTAACGCTTATATTCTGCGGTATTTCATTCAATGGCATATTAAGCCGAAGCGAAGAAGAGGGATTCGTTTCTACATACTTTGGAGACCTTGACTCTATAATCACTTTTTGCAACTCAGCATAATTCTGTTCAAGCTGAGCTTTTACGAAATTTTCTTCCCCCGTTTTCACATTGACGCTTACCTCTTTGCTTTCAAATCCCACAAATGAAAAAATGATCACACAATTACCAGGCCTGATCTTTTTTAACTCAAAACTTCCATCATCATTTGTAGTAGTTCCATTATTCGTATTTCTTATTACAACTGTAACAGAGCCGGCGGGTTTACCATCTGAAGTGGAAACCACTCCTTTTATAATTCCATACACATTTTTCTGAGCGAAGGCATAAGTGGCTGATATTAACACCAGGAACAAAAAAAGCCACTTCATAATATGGTAATGGTAGTTTGCAAGCAAAAGTTACACAATTTTTCCCTTTAATGCTTTTACTACTGCTTCGGATTTTGAATGCACCTGCAGCTTTTTATAAATATTCTTGATATGCCCGTTCACAGTATCGGCGCTGATAAAACAGGTATCAGCGATCATTTTATAACTCATCCCTTCCACAAGACATTTTAAGATTTCTCTTTCGCGACCGGAAAGACCATAAGATTCGCCGGTTTTGCCGGAAAGATTTGTTTTGAATAGGCGGAGCACCTTGCTTGCTATTGTTGGCGTCATGGGAGCCCCTCCTTCATAAACTTCACGGATTGCGCTTAGAATCCGGTCAGGTGGTGTATTTTTTAAAATGTAACCTTGTGCCCCGTTACAGATCGATTGAAAAATTTTTTCATCTTCTTCAAAAATGGTTTCCATCAGTATTTTCAGATCAGGATATTTTTCACGGATCATCTTGACGGCCTCAATGCCACTGATCACGGGCAATTCAATATCCATTAATATCACATCCGGTTGGGTTTCTTCAATATTTTCCAATACTCTTTCACAATGGGCAAACGCGCCGGCGCAAATAAATCCGCTACTTGATTCAAGCAGGTTAAATAAGCCTTCCCTGAGATTGCGGTTATCCTCAAATATTATTACCCGGATTTCCATTATAGTTAACTTTTAAATATAAGTTGAATGCTCGTGCCGATGTCATTACCTGATTCGATATTCAGCTGGGCATTGATTTCTTTTGCACGCTTACGGATATTGGTGAGCCCGTTACCATTATATTTTTTAGCCGCATCAAATCCTAAACCATCATCACGGATTAATAAAGTAATAGCATTTGAATGATGAAGGAGAAATATCTGCACCCGTTTCGCCTGCGAATACTTAATAAGATTGTTCAGGGCTTCTTTAAAAATAAGGTAAAAGTTTCTTCTCTTTTCCAGTGAAAGTTTCAGGTGATTCAATGTTTCATCAGCTTTAAATGTAAACTCAATGTCCCTTGCCCGCAACAGGTTGTAGGCGAGTGAACGCATACGAAGAATAATGTTTTCAAAACTATCGTTTTCCGGGTTTATTGTCCATACAATATCGCTCATGGCATCAATTACTTTTCGGGAACTTTCGCCGATCATGTTCATCGAGTATTCTCTTTTTTCAGGATCGTTCTTCGCCACTTCACTGTAAACTGAAATACTGTTAAGCGTTGATCCAATATCATCATGTAAATCGCTCGCAATACGGTTGCGTATATTTTGCAAACGCAATATATGTCGTAAACGATAACGGTAAATTCCATACACCAAAGCTGCAACTGCTAAAGCAACTAATGCCTTGAACCACCATGTTTGCCAGAAAGGGGGAGTGATGACAATGATCACTGAAGTGTCCTGCGGGTTCCAAACCCCGTCATTATTACTTGCTTTTACTTTAAAAACATATTTTCCCGGATTCAGGTTGGTATAGTTAGCAAACCGTTTTGAAGCATCGGTTATGACCCAATCCTTGTTATAAGGTTCAAGTTTATACTTATATTGATTTTTTTCGGGGTAAAAATAATTGAGTGCGGCAAATTCAAAAGTAATATCATTTTGATTGTGGCTTAAAGTAATTGAGTTGATAAGTTCAACGGGTAATTTTAAAATACTGTCCGCACCATTTGATTTAACACTCTTATTGAATAATTTAAAATCGGTTAGGTAAACAGGAGGTACATAGTCATTATCCTTCCATTCACCTACTTTGAAACTGATCATCCCCGCATCACCGGTACCAAAATAAATATCCCCATTTGCCTCTTTATAAGCAGCAAAGAAAGCCATGTTGTTAGATGGCAACCCGTCACTGGTATTATAATTGCGGAAATGAAACGGGCTTTTAGCATCAAAAGGGTTAGCCGGAGGGGTAAAACAACTAATGCCATTTGATGTACCCACCCAGTAGTTGCCATTATTATCTTCCACGATACTGCTCACGTTATTAGAACAAAGTCCATCTTTAACAGTAAATGCACGGAACTTGCCCGCAGCAGGATCAAATGCATTGATGCCTCCACCAGATGTACCGAACCAGATAATACCTGACTTTGATTCAATATAATTCTTTGCAAGATCATTACTTACCGAAGTGGAATCACCCGCACGGTGCCGGTAAATTTTAAAGGTTTCCTTATCGGGATCAAACAAAATAACACCTCCATTCTGGCTCCCTATATATAAAAGCCCGTGTGAGTCTTCAAAAATTTCCATCGTACTGTTGGTGCTGATTGAATTGTTTCCAGCATGTACTTTAAATGCATTAAATTTTCCGGTACCCGGGTCAAAGGACGTTAACCCGGCGCCCCAGGTGGTTACCCAGAATCTTCCCTTGCGGTCTTCATGAATATCCGTACAGGAAGTAACACCTATACCAGATTCTGCAAGTTTATACCAGTGGTGTTTTTGAGTAACAGGATTGTATGAGATCAATCCCAAATTGGTAGCGAACCATAAATTATTTTTGCTGTCTTCACGAATATGGTAGGTGAGGTTACCGGCAAAAACATTTTTTTCGTTCTCCATAATTTTAAAAGGAGAAAATGTTTGCGCAGCAGTATCGAAAAGACTTATTCCATCTGATGAAACAAAAAATTTTCCTTCTTTGCTTCGAAGCATATACCACACTGAATTACCGGGTATAGCACTTAAACCCGGATGTCGCTGCCAGGATTTGATCTTTTTAAAACGGGTATTGAAGGAAAGAATTCCGTTTTCTGCAGCAATCCATATTTTATGACTGTTGTCTTCTCTGATATCCAAAATGTCAGCAAGCGGGTAATGATAAAATTTACCGGTAACTTTTTCATAATAGTCAAGCATGCCAGCATCTGTGGCTATCCAGAGGTTGCTGTTATGATCTTCACATACGTTATAAACGCCATTGTGCGAAATGGAATTGGTATTATTTTCTTCATGATAAAGATGGGTAATTTTTTTTGTGTAGATATTAAACCCATACAGCCCATGCTGGCGGCTGCCGATCCATACATTACCATTTTTCCCTTTAAAAGCACCATATGGATGTGTGGATGACCAGTCTTCAACAGGAGTAGGGGAAGAACCAAAAGAAAAATGACGGATCAGTTTCCCGGTATGCGAATTAAAATAATCGATACCCGGTTCCCCGGTCACAAGCCAAAGGTTATCTTCTTCATCGGCACATATCCCAAATATTTTGTTGTCTGAGATGCTGCTTGAGTCGTTATCCTGGTGTGTATAATGAGTGAAGTGATTTGTTGAAGGTTCAAATTTATCCAACCCGTTGTGTGTCGCAATCCAAACGTTTCCCTTTTTATCTGCAACAAGACCCTGTGTAAGGTCATCGGCCAATGAATTTGCGTTACGGAGATTATTACGGTAGCTGACATATTTTTCTTTTTGCGGGTCAAAAGAATATATCCCGTCGTTTTCACTGTTCATCCATAGTACCCCATTTTTATCCTGTACCAATGAATAAAATAATCCCAAGGTTATTGAATTGCTATCGGAAGGATCATACCCATAAGCTTTGAAGTCATATCCATCAAACCGGTTCAAACCACTGCCCGTAATAAACCAAAGAAAACCTTGCCTGTCCTGGAGGATTCTGTGTACTGTGTTACCTGAAAGCCCATGCCGGGTTGTAATTTTTTCAAATGCAGGAAATGGAAACAGATCTTTCTGAGCCATCAATTTTAATGATAGTAAGAATATTAACGGCAAACATCTAAAAGTTCTCAATAAACAGTGGCAGCGCATCCCATTAAAGTTACAGTTAGTTTTTGTAAGCAGCTCACCCCATAAATAGGGGGTTTTACAGATCAAATCAACTTGTTTCAGTTATTGACTTGTGTTGTATATTATTATTTCTTTGGTAAAACAAAGTTCTCTTTCTCTATTTGTCATCAGATGTCCCACTTTTACGAACTGATATGAAAAATAACAATCTTTTGTTCGGAAGCTTTTTATTCCTGTCATTCAGTGTACTGCCTCCATTTGAACCTGTGCAATATCCACAAATCCATCATCTAAAATGCATCGGCGGAACAGGAGATGAATATATTTTATCCACAATAAAACTCGCCGACGGAAATTATCTCTCCTGCGGCTTCACTAATTCCCGGGATGGGGATTTCCGCGGTTTTCATAATTACGGAGGGTATGATGCTTTTTTGATAAAGACGGGCGGCGATGGTACTATTATTTGGAAAAACATTTATGGTGGCAGCCACCAGGAAGTATTTTATAATATCATCGAAACTGCTACCGGCGATATCCTTGCTATCGGTACCTCCGGATCAAATGACAGGCAGGTAACACGTCACCATGGGAGACCAGGAACTGATGATATATGGTTGGCAGAAATAAACAGTAGCGGGAAACTCCTTAAAGAACGATGTTATGGTGGCAGCGGATCTGAGTCTACATTTGAACTTGGAATGAGCGAAGGGTTAATGATTGATAAAACCGGAAACATTTTATTTGCAGGCGAAACCAATTCTACTGATGGCGATCTTTCTCTTTCAACCATAGATAATCATGGCGACTATGATGGCTGGGTGGTAAAAGTTGATCCGGCTACATTGAATATTATTAAATCAACAACAGTAGGTGATGCAGCTTATGATGCACTATATAACATTCATGAAATAAACGGATGCATTTTTGTAACAGGGACCAAATCCACTATAGCTTATACGAGCCCGGGCGTAGACGTTGAATCTTCCTATAAGGCTTTTACAGCAAAACTTAATGCGTCAACCTTTGATATAATTTGGTATAAAAAATACGGAGGATCTGGTTCCGATGATTGCAATGCTTCGGTTATTTCACAGGAAGGAAAATTGGTGCTCACCGGCCATGCAGCTTCAACAGATGGTGATTGTATTGGGAATCTTGGTTTCACCACATGGACGTGGAAGATAAACCCGGATAATGGTGAAATTATTTGGCAAAATTTTACCGGCAGTCCCAAAGATACTTCAGCTGCCTTTAACCTGATTGCAACCCGGGATGGAAGTTTTGTGGCGATAGGTGCGACCGGTCATCCCCATGACTTCTTCGACGCTTATGCAGTGAAGATTGACCCAAACGGAAATACACTTTGGACAAAGCGATTTGGAGGCAGCGGCAATGACCAGGTATTAGGGGGTGTGGAAGGAAACGATGGAAATATTTTATTGGGAGGATTGACTAATTCAGCAGATGGTGATGTAATTGGGTATCATAGTGAGCCTGTTGTTTCACAAAAGAATGTTCCTTCTCCTAAAGATAATGGGATAAGTCATAAAAAAAGTTTGACAAAAGATGCCTGGCTGGTCGAATTAAGTCCCCAATGACAAGAAAAATAATTCTAATAAAGTAAATATTATGACGTTGCAGGTGCCTGCCTGTTGCGCTTTCGCGAAGATCCAGCGAAACTGCTGAAAAAGTAACATTTGGTTGTCCCAAGAAACCTACCCCATAAATAAGGTGTTTTAAGAAATTAAATGAACTAGTTTCAGTTATTGACAGGCACTATTAATAATTCTTTCTTTGGTAAGCCCATTTTTCTTTCGGCATTTGTTATTTATAAGTCAAACCAACATGAAAAAGGAAACACTGAAACTTTCGTTCTTGATGCTGATTCTGATGTTGTACTCCTGTCAAAAAGAAAGACCAAATGAGCCAGATCAGCCGGAACAGGTAGATGTTTATGTGGCAGGATTTGTATCTGATGATGCTAATTATCATTACCCTGATATAAATCCTTATGGTAATTCAAACGACCATCCTACCTATTGGAAAAATGGCAGGCCGGTACAATTAGACTATGGTGATTTTCTTCCTGATGGAAATAATAAATCGGGAAGGGCTCTTGCCATTGCTGTTTCGGGAAATATTGTGTATGTGACCGGATATGGCACATGGACCAATGATGTCGTGTGGCATTTACCATACGGGATGTTCTGGAAAAACAGTATTCCTTTGGATCCCGATTCAATGAATATTTGGGGCACCAGGGAAGTAAACTCACTTGCAGTTTCAAATAATGACACCTATACAGTGGGCTGGGGGCAATCCGACGGGGCCACCTACTGGAAGAACGAAAATCAAATAGAACTCACTCCATATAGTTCCACAGGCCTGAATATATCAGCCACAGCTACGTCAATAGCAGTTTCGGGAAATGATGTATATGTATCGGGAGCTCAGCGAGCGCAACTATCGCCAGTAGGTGGATTTTCAAATGTAACTGCCGAATATTGGAAAAACGGTGACGCGGTAAACCTTTCTGATGGCGCAATAGATACCTATACAACATCAATCGCTGTTTCAGGAAATTATGTGTATGTGGCAGGCAGTGATAAAAATGGCATTGCCAAATACTGGAAAAACGGAAACCTAGTGAACTTAACCGATGGTTCAACAGCTGCGGAAGCAAACTCAATCGCCGTTTCGGGAACAGATGTTTATGTAGCAGGAACCCAGTGGGATGGCAATTCAATCCAATATAATAATGGGATCAATTACACCCGAAACCCGATTGCCAAATACTGGAAAAACGGAATTCCAGTAAATCTGACCGATGGCTCGAAATGGGCTGAAGCAAGATCCATTGTTATATCAGGAAATGATGTGTATGTGGCAGGCTTTGAAGATGCTGTTGCAAAATACTGGAAGAATGGAAACCCGGTAATTCTTGGAGATGCTTCAAAGAATTCGGAAGCATACTCTATTTTCTTAGTAAAGCATTAGTAAATCATTCAAGATAATCAGAATGAAAACAAAATATTTCTTAATCATACTTGTGCTGGGTTTTCCTTCCTGTAAAAAGGAAGCATCCAATAAGGATACCGGTCCACAGGTAGACGTTTATGTGTCAGGCTTTGTATCTGATTATCGGGATGATTATGTTTATCCCCGGGATCCTGATCCTTATTACCGTACTGATCCGGAAGGTGCTGAATATCCTTCCTACTGGAAAAATGGTAACCTGGTGAAATTAGATACTGATCTTCTTCCTAATGTTGATTATGGTCTTATAGGAGGCAGGGCGCTTTCCATTGCTGTTTCAGGAAATGATGTATATGTTTTAGGCAGTGGCTCATTTGTTTCACCAAGAACTGTGTTTATAGCTGGAATATCCTGGAAAAACGATATTCGTGACGATAATCCTTCCGGGTCCACCCTGGCCGTTTTAAATAATGATGTCTATAAGGTCAAATTTGATACCTACTACAAAAATGAAATCCCGGTAGGCATCCTGGATGGCTTCACAAGTTCCGATCTCACCACCTCAATAACCGTTTCAGGAAATGACGTGTACGTAGCAGGTATCGAATCACCGCCAATTTACAGTGGATCTCAAAATCATATAGCCACATATTGGAAAAATGGTAATCCCATAAAGCTGACAGATGGTACAAACTCTGCTAATACATGGTCCATCGCTGTTTCAGGAACGGATGTATATGTAGCAGGTTGTGAAGAAAACAGCGCTGTTTGGGTAGCCCAATACTGGAAAAACGGAAACCTCGTAAAGCTAACCGATGGGATAACTAACGCAGATGCAACCGCTGTAGCTGTTTCAGGAACTGATGTTTATATAGCGGGATCTCAGTGGAATGGAAGTGTAGTTCATGATAGTAATGGAAATGAATACCGTAATTCTGTTGCTAAATACTGGAAAAACGGAAACCCGGTGAACCTGACCGACGGTTCGAAATGGGCGGAAGCAGAATCCATTGCCGTGTCAGGGGATGATGTGTACGTAGCCGGTTTTGAAGATGGTGTTGCCAAATACTGGAAGAATGGGAGCCCTGTAAATCTCGGAGATGTTTCAAAATATTCGGAAGCATACTCAATTTTCTTAGTAAAAAGATAGGCATCAATATGTAAAATCACTTATTAACAATAATCCAGCAAATATTCAGCACTGCAAGAATTCAGTAATCAAATAATTAAAATTAAACCTGAAAAAAGTGAACATTATAAAAAGTAAGAATACCATTTCAATAATGTTTGGGTTAATAATTCTTCTTTTTTCCTGCAAAAGGGATAATATCACCCGGGAAAGCCCGGGGGCAGGCAATGGCATGATAGAGGGCTTTATCACCGATTTAAATAATTCTCCAGTAGTCCAGGCAATCGTTAAATGCGGAGCTGTTACTACAACCACAGATGCAAGTGGCAAATTCACACTCACGAAAGTGCAGTTCAACTCCGATTCTACAGTCGTGAAAGTTACCAAGGATGGTTTTTTTGAAGGCTTAAAAACATTCGTTTCAAATAACCACATCGTTAATAATGCATCAATTCGGCTAATACCCAAAACTGTTTCAGGAAGTTTTTCTGCAACATCGGGCGGCAATATTACCATCCAGGGCGGGGGTTCAGTTAGTTTCGTCGGGGGATTTATCAATGCATCTAACGGTAACGCATATTCGGGAAATGTTTCTGCGTATACTTTTTATTTAAACCCTACTGATCAGAGTTTCAACACAAATGTGCCTGGCGATTTAAAGAGTGTAAGTAATTCTAATCAGCCGGGAGTCCTCCAATCCTTCGGCGTTGTTGCAGTTGAGATAAATGATGCGACAGGCAATAAATTGCAATTGGCTAATGGGAAAACGGCGAACATTACAATGCCCATTCCATCTGAACTGCAGAATAATGCGCCAGCATCCATCCCACTTTGGTATTTTGATAACGAAAAAGGCGTCTGGAAACGAGAAGGTATAGCAACAAAACAAGCCAGTAATTATGTTGGCGTCGTGAGCCATTTTACATTTTGGAATGTGGGAGATATTGCAGGCAGCTCAGTAAATCTTAGCGCTACTTTCATAGATTCCATTTCCCGAAATCCATTTGCCAATAAACTCGTTACCATCACACGGCATATCACCCCGTCGGATTCAACAACTACAAGCAGCTATACCGACAGCTCCGGAAAGGTAAATGGCCTGGTGCCTGCGAATGAAGTTTTGAAAATGAATGTATATGACACTTGCGCCATTGTGTATTCAAAAGATATTGGCCCTTTTAGCATCAATACTGACCTGGGTAATATTAATGTTACCAGGAGTAATTGTAACCTGTCGCGTACTGTTGCTGGTTTTACTTATGATGTTTCAGGTTCCTCTGTGCCTGTACCTGTAAATTTTTCAAATACGTCAACAAATTCTACAGCTTGGATATGGGATTTTGGTGACGGTGGCACTTCCACAGAGCAAAGTCCTTCTCATACTTATTCAACTGCAGGGGATTATACCGTTAAATTAATTGCATCGGGAGCCGTTAATACAGATTCGACTCTCCAAATATTGCATTTGCTTAACCAGCCTACTGTAGCCGGTTTTACTTATTCTTTTTCAGGTTCCAATCCACCGTTAACCGTAAATTTTTCAAATACATCAACAAATGCTACCGGTTGGGCGTGGGATTTTGGCGACGGCACTACTTCCACAGCTGAGAATCCATCTCATACCTATTCAAGTTCCGGAGATTATACCGTTAAATTAATTGCATCGGGAGCCATTAATACAGATTCGACTTCTCAAATATTGCATGTGCTTTACCAGGCAAATGACGCTTACATTAATCTTACATTAAATGGAATTAATTATTCCTGGGCGCCTCCCGATCCAATTAGAGAGATATATATAGGAGATACAGACTCATCAGGAGGTGGGTCGAAATACACTTATATAGATGGGAACAAAAATGGAAACAGCGCCTATATTAATATTATGAATGGTAACGCTACGTTACCCGGGAATTATAACGGTGAGGTCGGGTTCTATATTAACGACAAAGCTTATTCTCACAATGGTTTTATACTAACCACCGTAACCGAATATGGTTTAGTTGGCGGATACATAATCGGGTCAGCTTCGGGGCAGGTTTTCGAAAAAAGCGATACGACTATAACGTTTCCTTTTTCATTGCAATATAAAGTAACAAGAATTCAATGATAATTTTTTCATTTCTAAAACTAAACAAAATGAAAAAAACTAATAAATACTCATCTGCATCTTAAAAACCCAGATGAACCCTATGCATTAAACCGAAATAATTAAAATGAAAGAAATTATACTAAGTTTTATTGTGTTTTTTGCGTGTCTATTTTCTATACGGGCACAAATTTTACTTGGAATGACAAAAGATGGAGGTAACGGCAAAGGGGGTACCATTATCAAATTTACACCTGCAACAAATAATTTAACTGTTGTCAAACTTTTTGAAAATTATGCTACTAGTCGCGAAGGAGTGATACCATTTGCACCGAAAGCTGTTTTTCCCGCGATCCCGGGACTACACCTTCATCCCAATCCTGCGAATCAAAATACAATGATCACATTCTACCTCGGAACACCAGGAAGGAATTCGTCATATGTATTCAATATAGCCGGCCAGCAAATAGGAATAATCGAAGGCCGGGTCTTGAACAGCGGTAATCAAACAATCCCGTGGAATACGGAGATGCTTGCGGGGGGTGTATTTTATTCGCTTAAGAATGGCAAATTACACAACGGCAAAGAAAGTAGTTGTTATTCACTAGTCACTCACTTCTTCTTATTAACGAAATGAAAATAAAATATTTCATATTCATACTTGTCTTGAGTTTTTGTGCTTGTAAAAAGGAAGCATCAAATTCTAACGACAATCCTGATCCGGAGGTAGATGTTTATATGGCCGGGATGGAAACTGATGGAAAGCTGGTGCCTTCCCCTTTTCCCGGACAACCTGGATCTCCGGCAAAGGTTGCCAAATATTGGAAGAACGGACAGGCTGTTGCACTCTCCGACGGTACTAAAGATGCCTATGCAACTTCAATTACCGTTGTAGGCAGCGATGTGTATGTGGCCGGGTCGGAATTTTACAAATATGCTTACAACGGCGATTATGTTCCTATAGCTAAATACTGGAAAAATGAACAGGCTGTATCACTCTCCGATGGTTCAAGGCTTGCCGTAGCAAATTCCATTGCTGTTGTGGGAAGCGATGTGTATGTGGCCGGGTATGAAAACAAAGGGCTTGTTAATGGCTCCGGTCATGTAGCCAAATACTGGAAAAACGGTCAGGCTATTGCACTCACTGATGGCACATGGGATGCTTTTGCAACTTCAATTACCGTTGTTGGTAGTGATGTTTATGTGGCGGGGGCTCAATTAAGCAATAATGGTGTGACCTTAGCTACATACTGGAAAAATGGGCAGCCTGTATCACTTACTGGAAATTATTCGGGTAATGCGTGGGCATCATCAATTGTAGTTGTTGGTAGTGATGTTTATGTGGCGGGGTATGATGGCCAAGGTGCCAAATACTGGAAGAACGGTCAGGCTGTAGCACTCTCAGCCGACGGAGCTGCTACTTCTATTACGGTTGTAAACAATGATATATATGTGGCAGGACTTGAATTTTTTGGGCCTAACCGGAATGGTATAGCCAAATACTGGAAAAACGGGCAGGCTATTGCACTCACTAATGGCATAACCCCCGCAATTGCAAATTCCATTGCAGTTGTGGGGAACGACGTGTATGTGGCAGGTGACGAGGTTGACGGTGGTGAGTTTACCGGAACTCATGTAATCAAATACTGGAAAAACGGGCAGGCTATTGCACTCACGGATGGCACAAAGGGTGTTGAGGTCGGGGGAATTTTTGTGATAAAGCGATAAAAGTTGGCAATGCATTGGTATAGGCCCAGGTATTTATCACGCTTGCAGCGTTTGATTCAAAATAATTGAAATGAAAAAATCCTTACTACTCATTATTTATTTCCTGGAATGCATCCTATCCATAGATGCACAAACTTTATATGGCCTTACCCCGTATGGAGGAAATGATGGAGTCGGGTCTCTTATTAAGTTTATACCAACTACAAATAATTTAACTGTTGCCAAATCTTTTGAAAACTATGCCAAATACCCGCAATACACAAATTTTATCGAGGCTTCCGATGGAAAACTATATGGTATGACACTCTATGGTGGAAACGACAAACTTGGAGGACCTGGTTATGGTGGCGGTGTTATTCTCTCCTTCGATCCTTCCACTTCCACTTATACAAACCTGAAGAATTTTAATGGTACCGATGGAATCCATCCTAACGGCAGCCTTGTGCTGGCAAGCGATGGAAAACTTTATGGCATGGCTGGTGGAGGAAGCAACTTTGGTATTGGAAGTACCTATGGCGTTATTTTCTCCTTTGATCCTTCCACTTCCGCTTATACAAAGCTGAAAGATTTTGATGGTACTAATGGCGCCAGTCCTTCCGGCAGCCTTATACAACTTAGCGATGGAAAGCTATATGGCGTGACGGCTGGCGGAGGAAGCAGCAATCATGGAGTTATTTTTTCTTTTGATCCTTCCAATTCCAATTATTCAAAGCTGAAGGATTTTGATGGCGACAATGGCGCCAATCCTCTCGGCAGCCTTGTGCAGGCAAGCGATGGAAAGCTTTATGGCATGACGAATACAGGAGGCAACTATGATGTTGGAGGACGCAGCTATGGTGTTATTTTCTCCTTTGATCCCTCTACTTCTACTTATACAAAGCTGAAAGATTTTGATTATACCAATGGCGCCAATCCCTATGGCAGTCTTATGCAGGCAAGCGATGGAAAGCTTTATGGCATGACAACCCAGGGCGGAAGCAGCGGCGTAGGGGTTATTTTTTCCTTTGAGCCTTCGTCTTCCAGTTATATTAAGCTGAAGGATTTTGATGGCACCATTGGAGGTACCCCTTTTGGCAGCCTTACTCAGGCAAGTGACGGAAAGCTCTATAGTATGACAGCTTATGGTGGAAGCAGCGACGCTGGGGTTATTTTTTCGTTTGATGCATCATCTTCGACGTATACCAGGCTGAAAGATTTTAATGGTACCGATGGCTATAATCCTAACGGCAGCCTTATGCAGGCAAGCAATGGAAAGATTTATGGCATGACCTCTGGAGGCGGAAGCGGCTTGCAGGGTGTTATTTTTTCCTTTGATCCCTCGTCTTCCGCCTTTGCAAAGCTTTGGGATTTTCAAGCATTCAATGGTCGTAATCCTTCAGCCAGCCCTATGCAGGCAAGCAATGGAAAGCTTTATGGCATGACACCTACCGGAGGAAGCAGCGATGTTGGTGTTATTTATTCCTTTGATCCTTCGGCGGGAACTTATGCAAAATTGAAGGATTTTAATTACACCGATGGTGCTTATCCTTTCGGCAGCCTTGTGCAGGCAAGCAATGGAAAACTATATGGCATGACAGCCGACGGAGCTGCAGGAAGCAACTCTGCAGGTGTTATTTTTTCCTTTGATCCTTCAAGTTCCATTTATACAAAATTGATGGATTTTGATGGCACTAATGGTGATTGCACAAATGGTTGCAGACCCCATGGAAGTCTTGTGCAGGCAAGCAATGGAAAGCTCTATGGCATGACGACTACTGGAGGAAACGTTGCTGGTTCTAATGGTGTTATTTTTTCCTTTGATCCTTCGACTTCTACTTATACAAGGCTGAAGGATTTTGATAATTTCATCAATGGTGCCCAACCCTATGGCAGCCTTGTTCAGGCAAGCAATGGAAAGCTTTATGGCATGACCCATGATGGAGGAATCAACGCTGCCGGCGTTATTTTTTCCTTTGATCCTTCCACTTCCATATATACAAAACTGAAGGATTTTGATGGTAATAGTAACTATGGTCCTTATGGCAGCCTTGTTCAGGCAAGCAATGGAAAGCTTTATGGCATGACCTATTCCGGAGGAAGTCCCGGTGTTGGTACTATTTTTTCCCTTGATCCTTCGTCTTCCGCTTTTACGAAACATTTCGATTTTGATTTTACCAATGGTGCCTATCCTGATGGCAACCTTATCCAGGCAAGTGATGGAAAGCTCTATGGCATGACGCACCGGGGAGGAAGCAACGATGCCGGTGTTATTTTCTCTTTTGATCCTTCAACTTCGGATTTTACCAAACTGAAGGATTTTGATTTTGCCATTGGTAACGTTTTTTATCTTGGTTCAGGGTTTATTGAGGTATCAAGTAGTGGCGGAAATGGAACAATACCGGCCCTTTCGATAGCCATTACCTCTGGAACATACCCAAGCTGTCCAGGACAATCAATAACCTTTACTGCTACACCGACTAATGGTGGTAGTTCTCCTTTATACCAGTGGAAAGTAGACGGAAATAATGCCGGAACCAACAGTTCAACCTATACAACAACCACGCTGACAAACGGGCAGGTTGTTAGTTGCTTGATGACGTCCAGTGCACCTAATGCAAATCCAACAACGGCTACATCCAATACTATTACAATGGCTGTGAATGAGGTGGTAATTCCAACCATTGTCATTACTCAAATAACCTGCACAATAGATTCGGTGACCTTTTCTTCAACTATCACAAATGGCGGTACTGCACCAGCTTATTTATGGACTTATACCGGAACCGGAACTACTACAATTAATACAGGTCCCCATTTTACTTTACATGCACCCTCCAATGGCGACCAGGTTCAGTGCAGCCTTATATCCATTGTTCCCTGCGCAAACCCAGTCCAGGTCAATTCGTCACCGCTGACAATTAATTGCATGACTACAGGAGTTTCAAATATTGATGATCTGGAGGAGTTTAAAATAATGCCGAATCCGAACAATGGAGTATTTACAATAAAAATTAAACTGGATACCCCGAGAGAGGTGAGATTTACATTGTTTAACTCACTGGGGCAGCCTGTTTATCAATCCCCGTTATCCAGGATGAATGGAACACAAACGAAGCAAATAAGTGTTAGTTCGTTACCGGGCGCTGTTTATTTTTTGAAAACAGAAATTGGAAATCAGGCTATCTATAAAAACATAATCATTATAAAAAATTGAAAACATACCCAACTTCGAAAGAACGACATCGTGGTATTTCTCGGTAGTGTTTTTTGTGAATTAGGGCCACAGGTATAAGCAATAAAGATTTGAGGTGCCGAATGAGTGGTTTTGTGATTGGAATGTAGGTGTCCCGTTGGACGTTGAGCCAGGCAATTTTGAATCCGCGCAGGCGATCGACCACAAATGAGCTTTTTCAAAATAGAACATGCATTCGTTCCGGCCTCCTTTTCCAGGGGGGCCTTTATTTTATAACCAGATAGCACGTCCTTTGTCTTGGTCAAAAAAGACAAAACGCCATATTTTCATAGTAATTCCCGGTATTATACAATCAGAATTATTTGCTTCAAGACTGCAATAGGCTTGTAGCTGACCACGAATCAGTGAAATGAATCTACTTAATGCGTAAACTGAGAAAAACCATGGCGAGGGCCATAAAATGTTGCTTTGAAAGATATTCATTTTAACATAGAAAAGCATTTGGGATCTGATTAGAACTCCAGTTTCCAAACCTGGTCCGATCCGGTACCATTTACAAAACCACCGGCAACATAAATGACATTGTTAACTGAAATAATAGCTGCGTTTGTAATGCTGTTATCCAATACAGCTGTGTACCAGCTCTCGGTAGTAAGGTTATAAATCTCGAAATGGTTGCCATTTCTCGGATCACTTCCATAACCAGTAAAAAAAACAATCTTATCATCTTTTAAAACTGCGCTTAAACCCGCTCTTGGAATGATGCAGTCAAACGAAATGGCACCGGTCACTACATCCCGTATTTCCACTGTCCCTGACTCACCTGATATTGATTGCCCACCGGCAAAAAAAATCTTATTGCCGGCGGATATGGCAGCAAGGCCAGAGACGGGTATTTGTAAGGCTGACTTTGACCATGTATTGGTAGATAAATCGTACTCATCAATTCTGTCCGATGGCAGAAAATTTCCATCATTTTTTTGTCCGCCGGCGAAATAAATTTTATTTCCCGCATGTACTGCGGAAATATAACCTCTGCGTTCACTCAATGTATTTTTTGTCCAGGTATTGGTTGTGATATCATATACATCCACCTTATTTGACCAATAATACCCATTATTAAATCCAAAACCTCCGGCAAAAAAGACTTTGTTTCCCGCAGAAACGCCAGCTGCACCGGTTACGTATTCACTTAACGTGTCAGCTGACCAGCTATCTTCTGAAGTGTTATAGATGTCAACCCGGTTGGTGTATATATCGTCTCCCCAAAAACCGCCGCCAGCTAAAAAAATCCTGTTGTTGGCAGCAGCAATACCCATGTCTGCCCGCCAGGTTGGATATTCGATCAGGTCTTTCGTGGACCAGATGTTGCTATTAATATCGTAGATATCAATCCGGCGCATAGATATGCCTGTACCATCCATAACATAACTATAGCCGCCGGCAAACAATATTTTATTATTAGTCGCGGCCGTAATTATATTGGTCCTGCCGATGGAAAGCTTTCCCAGGGGTATTAAACGGGCTTGTATAACTGGCCTGGTTTCAATATTGCAGGCAGATTGTCCGGAAACTACCACCACTTTTACAGTGTCATTGGCAAACAATCCGGCAGCATCGGTTACCTTCAACTCAAACTCATAAATACCTTCCATAAGGGACGCAACGTTGGTTTTCGCTACACTGGCATTGACAATACTAAAAGTTGAGGGGCCGGAAATTTTTATCCATTTATAACCCGTAATATTATTATCCGGATCATACGAAGCAGTTCCATCAAGAGATGAACTATCTGATGGTAAGACAATAATTGTATCATTGCCCGCATTTGCAACAGGAGGGTTATTATCGTTTGGCCGTGCTGATTCTTTCCGGCAGGAAAGAGTCAGCAAATTGACAAACAAGAATAATACCGAGGCGATCGACAATTGTTTTATCATGGTTTAAGAATTTTGTTGGTTAATATTCCAGTTTCCACACCTCCGTGAAATAGGGCCCCCAGGGCTGATCCCTGCCTCCCGCCACATAAATGGTATTGTTTACGGAAATGATCGTTCCGTCGTAGACCTCCTGGTTTAGCCGGGCTGTTGACCATTGACCGGTGGGGATATTTAATATGTCAAACTCATTTCCCGAAACCATACCGTTACCCATGCTACCTGGGAAAAAAATGATGTCATCCCCTTTGTTCACAGCACGTGCCCATAATTTACCGGTGATGCAGACAAAAGAAGTCTGGCCAGTTACAATGTCTCTTATTTCTACATGGTTCGACGGCCATGGACCCAGGCCATTATTGTTGAAAATGCCGCTTGCCCAAAAGATTTTATTGCCTGATGCAATATCGGCATGAGCTCCTTTCTCTTCAATCAATCGTGATGTCGACCAGGAATTTGTGGTGGCATCAAAAATATCCAGTGCTTTCGTCGGAATTTGCTGGAACTGGTCAGAAAACCCGCCGGCAAAATATATCTTGTTGCCAATGGCAGTTGCCGAGAGATCAGACCTGCTTTCACTCAGTGTTGCTGTTGTCCACGTGTTACTGGCATTGTCGTAAATGTCCACTACACCGGAAGCAGCCCAGGTGCTGAATCCCGATGGTGAAGTTTGCCAGGTTCTTCCGCCAGCAAAAAAAACTTTATCACCTAATGTTGCAGCGGCAAAATATTCCCTTCCCTGGCTCAACTCTGCCGTGGACCAGGTGTTGTTTAATGCATCGTAAATGTCTACTCTTGTCGTTGTGGCGCCATTGTCATTGTCACCACCTCCTGCAAACAGGATTTTGTTGCCGACCGTTGCGACAGCCATTCCCTGGCGTTCGGGTTGAGTCAATTCAGCGGTGGTCCAGGTATTGGTAGTAATATCGAAAATGTCGACTCTCGAAGAATACGCCCCGGATACTATTCCTCCTGCAAAAAGTATCTTGTTGTTTGCCGATGCGCTCACCAATCCAATACGTCCCTCTGAGAGCGAGCCGATTGGTACCAGCCTCGGATTGATTACCGGCCGTATGCTGCATGAAACATTTACAACATTTACGATCACCGTGTCTTTGCCAACTAGCCCGGTGGCATCCGTTACTTTCAATTCAAACTGGTAGGAGCCCTCGACAAGAAAATATACCGGCGTATCCTTGGAATCCGGGTTTTCAATTTGAGGGGAAGATGACCCGGAGATTTCGGACCATCGATATCCGGTGATATCATTATCGATATCGTGTGACAGTTCTCCATCCAGAACGACATAGTCATTCGGTAAATAAACTATTTTATCCATTCCTGCAATGGCAACCGGCGGGTGATTGTCTGATCCTATTGCAACAGTTGTAATCACTACTGTGTCCGTTACATATAATCCAGTATTGTCGGATACCTTCAGTTCAAATTGATAAACGCCGGTTGTAAGGTTCTTTATAATAGCAGTAGCCGAATTTGGATTCACAATTGTAAATGATGACGGGCCTGAAATTTTTGACCATTGAAAGCTCCCAATGTTTCCGTCGGGATCATAAGAAGCGCCTCCATTGAGCACAACACTGTCTACTGGCAGCACGACAATTGTGTCCTTGCCGGCGACGGCAACCGGTGGTTGATTATTGAATCCAGGTTCTTTACGGCATGAAAAGATCATTATGCAACCAAGGACGAAGAATAAACCTGCAAGAAATCCCTTTCTAATCATGATATCCGGTTAACGCGTTAGAATTCCAATTTCCAAACCTGTTTGTAGTGATTGCTGGCGCCGTCGTTGCCCCCGGCTATATAAATCGTATTGTTTGCTCAGATAACACTGGCACCTGTGATCTTATAATTCAATTTGCCGGTTGACCACTGCTGCGTGTTTGTATTAAAGATTTCAAAATAAGTATGTGCATCGCCTGTGATATTGCCTGTAAAAAAAACGAGATTGTCATCTTTCTTCACGCTGACAAAATCATAGGAGCGAAGG
>Ga0207701_10001421_pt1 | contig 25188 bp, 21 predicted proteins | sample KBSSwiSSwithPhiX_FD_184294 | JGI IMG/M metagenome (GOLD analysis project Ga0207701, IMG submission 184294) | Switchgrass rhizosphere bulk soil microbial communities from Kellogg Biological Station, Michigan, USA, with PhiX - S5 (SPAdes) (version 2) | ecosystem: Environmental > Terrestrial >... | reverse complement strand
ACCTTCTGTCCGCCGGCCATGAGCCGACGCGCGATCGTTCCACCGAGCTGTCCCGTGGCGCCGACGACGAGAATCATGGCCGCCTCCCGTGGCGTCGGGCTCATTCCACGGCCCGACAGGGCGCGGAGTATACCCCACCGAGCTCGACGCTCTACGAAGAAGCAGGGGTCAGGGCGGCGCGGCACGCGCCGTGCCGCCCAAGGCTGTGGCTAGATTTCGAAGCACTCGAACAGGTCGCCGATATCGTTGTGCGCGTCGCGCGGCGGGGCTGGCGGGCCGGCGGTCGCGCCGCTTGGAGCGGCCTCGTAGTCCGAACCAACCGGCGTCGCGACGTCGAAGCGGTGGTTGATCGAGGCGAGCGTCGGGAGACCGAACAGCCGCTCGATGAACTTCAGGGTGGACGTGTGCTCGTACACCGTCGATTCGATGTGCGCGCGCTTCGCCAGCGGCGACACGACCCACATCGGCACCCGAATCCCCAGTCCGAATGCGTCGAGCTGGGGAGGCGCGACGTGGTCGAAGTATCCGCCGTGCTCGTCATACGTGAGCAAAAACGCGGATTGCTCCCAGATCGGCGATTGCCTGAGCGCGGTGATGTAGTCCTCCTGAATCCCCATCCCCACCGAGACGTCGGCGGGCGGATGCTCGTCGAGGCCTCTCGCGAAGCTCGGGATGATCCAGGAGACCTGTGGGAGGGTCCCGTGTTTGAGGTCGCTGAAGTAGTCGCCCCTCGTGCCGTGTGTGCGTTTGTCGTGTGCGTACCGCTTCCAGAAGACGAAGACGTTGTCCGTATTCCCGAAGGGGACGCTGTCCCAGGTGTTGTTGTAGACCTTCCAGGTGACGCCAGCCGCGTCGAGCAAGTCCAGGATCATCGGGTAATCGAAGACGCCGAACCCCCAGACGCCGTTGGTCGTGATGCCGCCCGACGTGCCCGCGGCGAAGTAGAAGCGGTTCGGCCATGTCGGACCGAGCAGCGAGCAGAAGTAGTTGCCGCAGAGCGTGAACTCGTCGAGCAGGCTGTAGTAGAACGGTAGCTCCCTCGCCGTGTAGTACCCCATCGCTGCCTGTCCGTCGGTCGTGAAGAAACCGTCCATCGCGCCCGCGTTCCACTCCCCGTGGACGGCGGACCACGAGTGGCCGATGTCGTCGGTCGAGAGCGCGGTGAACTCGAACGGAATCACGGTGCCTCCATTGCCGTCGGGCTGCGAATAGTCCGCCCGCGGACCAAAACCGGCTGCCTGCACCTGTGGCGCGAACCCGAAATAGTGGTCGAACGACCGGTTCTCCTGGCACGAGATGATCACGTGCTCAATCGGGAGCGTCGCCGGCTGACGCCGCAGTCCAGCCGCCGCTGCGGACGCTGGCCAGCCGGCCGATCCGCCCAACAGAGCCATGCCGCCAAGTCCGGCGCTCTGCAGGAACGAACGTCGCGTCCACGGGTGACGCGGTAGCTGTTTACGCCTGTCGCTCATCGCATGCCTCCTTCTGGATGGGTTGCAGCGCACTGGACGTGCTTCGCGGTGTGATCCAGGTGCAGCTCCAACGGTGGGTCGCGGGGCAGGGGAGCGGCTCGGCGGGCGCGTGCGACGATCGAGGATAGCGCCGACGGTTAACGGGGAAGCAACATTGTGAAGACATCGGCGGCAACTGCCTCGGCTTGGCGGCCGATCTCGCGAAGCAGGCCGGTCGCGACATTGTCGTAGCCCACGAAGTAGAGGCCCCTGGCCCTGTCGGCCTTCCAACTCCTGGGGTGGCCCCGGGCATCGAGCACGCCAGGGATGTCGACGATGTCGGCGAGCGCCGGCTGATAGCCGGTTGCCGTGACGACGGCGTCGAAGCGCTCCTCCGAGCCGTCCGCGAAGATCGCCCCTCGAGCGGTGCACCGCGCGACGCCTGCCTTCACGGCGATCGCACCCCGCTTGATGGCGTCGACAGTGCCAACGTCGATGATGGGAATCCGGCCACGCAGCAGGACCGATGAGATTGGGCCCAGCGCCGGCCGCGGCAGGCCGTAGCGCGACAGGTCGCCGAACGTCAGCCACGAGGCCCAGCGCCCGATGCGATCGCGCATGGCGAGCGGCAGCGACCGCATCCGAAGGCTCGTCACCTGCGCCGGTATCCCGAGGAAATCCCGGGGCACCACGTTCACCGGCGTTCTGACGGACAACGTGGGCGTCGCGCCGTGCTCGGCGACATCGAGCGCGATCTCGGCGCCAGTGTTACCGCCGCCGACCACCAGCACCCGCTGGCCTGTGTAGGGCCCTCCGTCCCGGTACTGTTCGGCGTGTATCACCGGACCCTCGAAGGTCTCCTGGCTGGGCAGCCGTTCCGGATTCGGCACGCGCGAGAGGCCGGTGGCCACCACCACTGCCTGCGCGCGATAGGCTCCGCGGTCGCTCTCAACCGTCAGTACGCCGTCGACCAGGCTGATGCGGCGCACCGGCTCGGCGGTCCGCGGGACGATGCCGAACCGCGCCGCGTACGCGTCCAGGTACGAGACCACGTCGGCGCGCGAGGGATACCGCGGCGCGCTCTCCGGAAAGGGCAGGCCCGGCAGAGACGAGTGCTCCTTGACGGTGTGCAGGTGCAGTCGCCGGTAGTGACGACGCCATGAGGTGCCGACACTCGGGCCCGCCTCCAGCACCGTGGGCTCGATGCCGTGCCGCTTCAGGCACATGGCGCTTGCCAGACCCGCCGGGCCGGCACCGACTACCACCGCTGCACACGCTGTTGCCGGTCGAACGATTGGCGAGTGTGTCGGCTCGGTCGGCGTGTTGGTCGGAGATCGTTGATCGGAGAGGGGTTCTTCCGAAATCACGCTGTCACTTGAGAGTTGTCGTCAAGACATAGGGTCCTGTTCCGTCCGACCCGGTACCCGCCAGACCGACTTCGAGGCTGTACCGGCGACCGGCGACGACCTGCAATTGGCCGACGACCGGAGACCACGGCGCGGCAGTCGGATCGAAATTCGTGTCCTCCATGCGGAGAAGGAGGATGTTGTCTGTGGCGACCGGATCCCACGTCAGGGTCGCCGTCAACGTGCCATCGGCAGGCGCCGTCAGGGCGTAGTAATGGCACTGGACGGGAAAACCGTCGAGCGTGGTACATGGCGGGAAGGCGGTTCGGATGTCGTCGTTGATCACCTCGCCGACGCTGATTTCACGGACAGTCGGAGACGGCGGCGGCGCGGGCGCCTGGGCAATCGGTGTCGGGTGGGCCGGCAGATGAAACGCTTCGTTGCTCCCCCCGCAATTTGTGGCCGAGATGACGCCGCTGCACAACACCGCAGCGAGACGCGCTGTTATGCGCACCGTGCCAGCGGCAGGTCGATTGAAGGGGAGCGCTGACATCGCCGCCTCCGCAATGACAAAAGGCGCGCGAATTATAGCGCGAGCCGGCATGACGCCAGCGCACTCCTGGTCTAAGCTCAGCCGCGTACTAGCGCTTCAGCCGATACGGCACGACCTCCCCCTGGCGCGTCGGCACGTAGATCACGTCTTCGTCGACGCCCGTCCGTCTGAACACCGGAAACCTGCCGTACTCGCCGACGCGCTGGAACGCCGAGTTCTCGTACGGGACGGGACGCCCATCGAGGATCCAGCGCTTCTCCGCGTACGCTATCCATACGCCGTCGTTGCTCTCCGGCGCGCGGAGACTGGCCATGGTGGATGGCTGCGCAGGTGTCATCGCCTCGCCGCCTGCACTCGCCGGCGCCGTGTCCGCCGGTGTCTGCGTCGGCGGCGGGACGACCGGCGCACGCCGCGTCCATCTCTCAGGTTCCGCGAATGGCGTCAGCGGCGCGGGAGCCGGCGCCCAGTACCACTCGAGTCCCCACAACGGGAACGCACCGCCCAACTGACGCAGCAGAGCCGCTTCACTTGGCTTGTATGGGTCCAGCCGTCGCAGCTCCTGCAGCGGCGTGTGTGCGACGAGCGTAGCGCCGTAGTCGCGCAGGAGCGTCGCGTCGCTCGGCTTGTACGGATCGAAGCCGTACGGGTGTGTGGTCGACGCCGGCGCCTGTTCGCATGACGGCGTCTGAGCGGAAGCCGGCACGACGAGCCACAACGTCACGGCGATGGCAATCGGAATGATGCGCATGGTGAAGGACCCCCATGCTTCCTTGTACATCCACTTGCAGCCAGACGGCGCTGGTCTTTGCGGCTGAGTTCGAATTCCAAACCGATCGTGGGGCGCTCGAGCGTCGCCTCAGGAATGGCAATGGGTGCCACCGTCGAGCCTGTGCCCCCCGATGAGGCGGGGGACCCTATTTCACGACGCGGAAGTAGCCGCGCCAGGCGACGTCCGCGTCGAGAAACACGTCCGCCCGATAGACGCCCTCTTTCGGTGGGACGCCGAATTTCCAGATCGACATCGAGAGTGAGCCGGTCCGCAGGTTGATTTTCAACGGCTTGGTCTCGCCGAGCAACTGGTTGTCGAAGTTGTAAATCCGCACGATCGCGAGCGACTTGATTGTCCCCTTCGGATCCCAGTTCACGAAGGCCGTCATCGCCTTCTCGTTCACTGAGAATTCGCTCTTCTGATCGATGGGCTGGGTACGGGCGCCGTCCTTGAGGATACCGGCTGCAAGCCCGGCGCTCATCACGTCGCGCGATCGCGTGATGGCCGGCGTGAACACGCCTTTGCCCGCCAGCTCCGTCAGTGTCACCCCATGACCGCCCGCCGGCGCCGACAGAGCGGACAGCGGCACGACCATCGTGGGCGGCACCTGGCCGAGTTCGGCCATTCGCATGATGCCGTACCCAGCGCCGGGGTAAAGTCCGGCCGATACCACGCCCACGAGCCGTCCGAATTCATCGAGCACGGGAGCGCCGGGTGAAGCGGCGCTGTTGTAGAGCGACACGCTCAGGCGTGTGCCAACCTCCGGATAGTCGTTGACTCCCACAACCTCGCCCGCGGTGACCGAGTAGGAGCCATCGGATCCGGCGTTTACCGTCACACACGGTGCGCCGACCCCCGGCAGCGGCGCCTGCGGGGGTGGGGTGACACCGGCCACGCCTGGTACGCGAAGGATGGCGAAGTCGCGCCGGCGATCCCACGCTAGCAGTGACAGCGTTTCGGTGGAGGGACCGGTGCTGGCACGCACCAGCAGCTTCGAAGCGCCGTTGACAACCGAAAAAGCCGTGACGAAAGTCTGCGCATCGATGATCGCCGCAGGCCCCTTGGTGATCGACTTGTCCATCGCGTCAAGGCCTTCCACGGTCACCGTGGCGGCGAGCGCCCGCGCAAACATCTCCTGGCGCGTGAGTGGGACCGGTGGCCTTGGCGGGGCGGCGGTCTCTGGAGTTCCGCCGTCGCCGCGGACGATCTCGAACGAGTGGGTGCCGGCAGGCGTGCCGTCCACGTCCGCCTCGAACATCCACGCGCCTTCAGGCGCCTCAGCCGTCACCGGGATCGACCAGTAGCCGCCAAATTCACGGTCCGGCGCGACGTAGTCGAACGACGAGGTCGAGGTGACACCGCCCGGTCCTTTCCAGGTGCCGGTCAGGTGATGCTTACCCGGCGTTCCAACCCACTGAAACGAGACGATGATTTTCGTGTCAGCAGGGACGTGGAATGTAGTGCGGGGATCGAGGATCACGAAGCGGCCGTTGCGGGCCTCGCCCTGAGTGCCCGATGCGCTGGAGAGCACGCGCGGGGCAGGCGCCACGCCCACGCCGCCATTGGGAGGCTGTTGCGGTCCGATCAGGGCCACGAGTCCTGCGAGCACCGCGCCTGACAGCATCATCGACCCTTGATCCGGTGTGGCCGCGCAGCATTGCGCCGGTCAGGCCGGATTGTCCGCAGCCCGACTATTCCCTGTCAAGGGACCTGGCCTCAGTGAATCGCGATCGGCGCGACGGTGGACCCCGTGCCGCCGCGCAGCTTCAGCGGCTCGACCATGAAGGCGAACTCGTAGACGTGCTGCGCGGCGAGCTGGTCCAGCTTCAGGTTCTCGAGCAGGAAGATGCCGTTCACGACGAGGGCGATCTGATGAACCGGCAGATCGAGCTGCTTGTCGGGGTTCGGCAGGATCTCGACCGGTGCCGTGTCGCCGCCGATCAGCAGCACGTCGTGCTTCGCCAGCCACTCCGCGGCGGCGACCCCGATGCCGGGCGAGCTGGTCGCGTACTTCGCGTTGTCCACGCCCCACAGCCGGCCCCAGCCCGTGTGGATCAGCGCGGCATCGCCGGTCTGCAGCGTCAGGTGCTCGCGGGCGAGGGCGGCTTCGAGGTCGGCCACGCCGATTTCGTAGTCGACGGGGAGCATGTCCACGCCCTTCAGGCCCGCGACGTCCACGAGCACGCCGCGCGCGAACAGCGCGCCGATCTTCTCGACGCCGAGCCTCTTGAAGCCTGTGCGGGTTGCCGCGTCGTCGATCTTCACGCAGTTGTAGAACAGGCCATCGATCCCCTGGTGCGCGAACATGTCGAGCTGCGTGCCGACCTGGCCGATCTCGCTGGTCACCACTTCTTCGTTGCTGTATCGCTTGTTGGACCCCAGCGGACCGTTGGTCCGTTTGGTGTAGAGATTGAAGCTCCGGCCGGCGAAGAGCGGCATGTCCGGCGACAGCACACGCCCCAGTTCGATCACTTCGCCGGTTCGAATCAGCTTCGCGGCCTGCGCGATGCGCTCGGGCGTCACGAGGTTGGCCGCGCCCCGCTCGTCATCTGCGCCCCACTTCGACGGGCAGCGCCCGGCTGCCGCGGGCGGGTGCCAGGACTGCGCGAAAGCGCCTCCGGGAGCGAGCAGGATAAAGAGCGTCGCGAACGCGATCCCATGTAGTGGCACGGCGACCTCCTGGAAGGGAGGTCAATCGTCAATCGTCGATCACCAACCCGTCAATGGAGATTGGAGTGGAGGACGGGTTCGAATCCGCGGCTAGCTCATGAGCCAGCGCTTCTAGAGGCCGACCAGGAAGCCGACCAGTACGTTGTTTCCGCTCGAGGTTGGCCCCATAATGAGACACCTCGTATCCAAACGGAGTTGGCAAAACCACAGATGATCTGCCCGCACTGCGGTGGCCCCGTGCTCGCCTCGCAGCGCTTTTGCGGAGCATGCGGAAAAGCGGTTCCGACCGTCAACGGCGACGTGACGGTCGCGACGCTGACGCCTCCGCCGGTTGACGTCTCGGCGACGGACGTGACGGGCATCGGCTCGCCACCTCCGGCCACAGGCACTCCCCCCGCACCCGCCGATCCCTCGATCGCCGCGACCATCGGGCACCCGCCGGAAGAGGCCGTCACGCTGGACGGCCGCGGGCCGGCGACAGGCGCACGGCCGAGTCTCCCGACCACGACCCTCGAGCCCGGCATGCGATTCGGGCGACGGTACGACCTCATTCGCTCGCTGGGTGAGGGTGGGATGGGCAAGGTGTTCCAGGCCTGGGACGAAGAGCTCGCCGTCGTCGTAGCCATCAAAGTGATTCGCCCCGAGGCGCTCAAGGATCCCGCCGCCGCGCGGGATCTCGAGCGCCGTTTCAAGCGGGAGCTGCTGCTCGCCAGGAACGTCACCCACAAGAACGTCGTTCGCATTCACGACCTCGGCGAAATCGACGGCGTCAAGTACATCACGATGCCGTATGTCCACGGCTCGGACCTGGCCAAGTTGATTGAGCGAGAGGGCCGACTGGCGGTGCCACGCGCGCTGGCGATCGCGCGCCAGGTCGTGGCCGGACTCGTCGCGGCGCATGAAGCCGGCATCGTACACCGCGATCTCAAGCCTGCAAATATCCTGCTCGACGAGGAAGACCGCGCCCTGATCACCGACTTCGGGATTGCGCGCTCCGTTACAGGAGCGGGCGGCGGAACGATAGCCGGCACGATCGTCGGCACGCTGGAATATATGGCGCCCGAGCAGGCGCAGGGCGCCACGGTCGATCACCGTGCCGACATCTACGCGTTCGGTCTGATCCTGATGGACATGCTGGTCGGGCGACGACAGTCGGCGCAGACCGAAAGCGCGATGGCGGAGCTCTTCAGCCGCATGTCGAAGGCGCCAGCGCCCGTTCGCTTGATCGATCCGACGATCCCCGAGGCCGTCGACGAGCTGATCGGGCACTGCGTCGATCCGGATCCGGCGCGCCGGTATCAGACGACGCAGGAGCTCGCCGCAGATCTCGAGCTTATCGGTGGTCCGCGCAAAACGGCCGTCTCTTCCAGGCTGACGATGGTTCCGCCGCCGGTGGTGCACACGGCTGCTCCAGCGGTGCACGCACCTCCTGCCGTCGCGGCCCCCGCTGTGGCGGCTACGAGAACAGCGCGTTGGCGCATGGCAGCGGCAATCGCGCTGGGAGTGCTCATCGTCGGCGGTGGCGCCTTTCTCCTGCGCGACCGTTTGACCTCGCAGTCCCCCCCAACTTCCGCGCGGGTCACGCGATCGACCTCCCTGCTGATCGTTCCGTTTCGGAATGCCTCGGGGAACTCGTCCCTTGACTGGCTGGGGCCTTCGCTCGCCAACATGCTGCGAACCGAAGTCGGGCAGTCGGCGGCATTGAGAACCGTGCCGGGTGACCGCGTTACGCAGATTCTGTCGGACCTGAAGATTGCGGAGGACACCAGCCTGACTCCGCAGGCGCTGAACACGCTGGCGCAGTTCAGCAGCGCAGATACGGTCTTGTGGGGTCAGTACGTTCGGTTCGGCGACGAGATCCGCATCGATGCCACGCTCGAGGACACGACTACCGGGCGCAGGGCCGCGCTGAAGGAGCAGGCGTCGAAAGAAGCCGATCTTCCCGACGCCGTCGGGCGGCTGGCGGCGCTGGTTCGAGAGAACCTCGCGTTGCCGCCGGAAGCGGTCAAGGCGTTGGCGGCGGCGGCATTCAAGCCTTCCTCGAAGTCGGTCCCGGCGTTGCGGTACTACAGCGAGGGCCTGGACTTGAGCCGGCAGGGCAAGTACCTGGAGGCCGTGAAAAAGTTCGAGGCCTCGACCCAGGAGGACGCGAACTTCGCACTCGCGTATTCGAAGCTCGCCGAAGCCTACGCGGCGGTGGGGCAGCCGAATGACGCTGAGCGAGCGTCTCTCAAAGCCGTGAGCGTCGGCGACACGCTCCCGGCGCAGGAGAAGTACCTGGTCCTGGCCACGCGCGCGCGCATCCTGTACGACAACCAGAAGGCGATCGAGTCGTACGAAAGCCTCGACAAGATCATGCCGGGCAGCGACGAAGTGGGGTTCGCGTTGGCGACCCTGTACAAGGACGCGGGGGCGTACGACAGCGCTCGCAACCGTTTCAAGCAGTTGTTGGAACGCGATCCCAAGTACATCGAGGCGCTGATCGGCGCCGGTCAGGTCGAGAGCTGGAGCGGCAACGGCAGCGAAGCCCTGGATTATCTGAATCGCGCGCTCGCACTGGCGATTCAGCGCGGAAACGACGAAGCGCGCGCAAGCGTACTGCGTACGTTGGGCGCCACCTATGGGGCGATGAACAAATCGAGCGAGGGACTCCGATATGGACAGGAGTCGCTGGAGATCGAGCGGCGGCTGGGTCGCCCGGCAGGCATCGCCGACAGCCTGCACACGATCGCCCAGATGCAGGACGACGCCGGGCAGCCGGAAGCGCTGAAGACGTATCAGGAGGCGCTGGAGCTGCGGCGGAAAATCGGCGACAAGCAGGGCGTCGGAAACGTACTCAACGACCTGGGCAGCCACTTCGCCGTGCGCAATCAGTACGACGAGGCCCTGGTCCAATTCAAGGCGGCGTTGCAGATTCAACGCGAGGTGCGAAATCCGGTCTACGAGGCCGCCGCATTGAACAACGTCGGCACGATCTATCTGTGGCGCGGCAGCTACGACGAGGCGCAGACGTACCTGCAGCAGGCCGCCGCGATCCGCGAGCGGATGAATCTCCCGGGCGATGCCGCCGACACGCTGCACAGCCTCGCGGAAGTCTCGGTCAAGACGGGTGCGTACGAGACCGCGCAAGGTCAATATCTCAAAGCCCTCGACCTCTGGCGCAAGGTGGGGAACAGGCGTGCCGAAGCCATCGAGCTTTACAACCTCGGGGACGTGTTCGAGTATCAGGGCCGCTATCGCGCAGCTGTCGACTCAAAGGCCGATGCCGTCAAGATTTTCAAGGAGATCGGCGACCGCGGCGCGTGGCTGCCCAAAGTGCTGGCGTCCTATGGCAGCGCGCTCAGCCAGATCGGCCAGCCGGCAGACGCGCAAAAGATCCTTGCAGAAGCGCTCCCGCTGGCACGCCAGTTGAAGAACGACGAGCTCATCGCGCGCATCCTGAACAACCAGGGTGACGCCTTCTACTATCAGGGAGACTTCGCCGCTGCGCGGCGCCAGTACCAGCAGGCAGAGGCGATTGCCACGCGGGCCAAACTCCCGCCTGTCGTGCTCACATCGCAACTGAATCTGGCGAAGACAGGCGCCGCGGAGGGACGGTCACAGCCCGAGGCAGCGCTCACGAAGCTCGCGACCGATGCGGAGCGATTGGGGCTGAGGTTCGAGTCGACCCACTGTTTGCTTCTGGCCGGCGAGGCCGAGCTCCAGGCGAAACACTATCCGCGCGCTCAGGGGCAGCTCGAGTCGACGCTGGCACAAGCCGATCGTCTCGGGGCGCGGTCGCTGCTGGCGCAGGCGCACTACTTGTTGTCGATGGTCTACGCCGCGAAAGGAAATCAGCAGGAGTCGCGACGTCACTCTGAAAGCGCCCGTCAGTTGCTGGACGCGATCCGGAAGGACGCGCGTGAAGAGGTGTTGCAGCGGTCTGATTTCAAGGCCATCGCCGAGCACGCCAACTAGAGAGTGGACCGGCCGAGCGCCGGCCCACCCCACCTCATTTGTCAGTTCTTCGCCGTGAAGTCCACACAGCTCTCGCCGACGATCGGGAGATGAGTAATCGGGTCGTAGAACGCCGGGGACATCACGCACGCGCGATAGGTGTGCCCGGCGATGAACCTCGGATCCAAGTCGAGGTTGGACCGGTACTGGCTGGCCGTCGACGCCCACGTCAGCCCGTTTCCATTCAGCGTGCCGAGAATGCCCCTGCTGTCTCCGATGATCTTGCCCTTGTCCAGACTCTGGGGCGTGATGTCCGTGATCGTGAGCACCAGCTCCTCATTCAGGCCTGACACGAAGTTGCAGTTGTTACCGGGGTCGCGCACCTCGACGGCTACCTGCAGGCTCCGACCGAGCTGAGCCTGCGTGCCCTGCGCGGGCTTGATGATTCGCAGGAAATACTGCGCGTCCCCACGGTCGACGACGATCGAGTCATTGGTTCTGGTTCTGATGATGCCACCGTCATCGCCGCCGTAGAATGCCTCCATGAGATCATCGGTGAAGATGGCGTGCGGCCAGGGATCCCGCAGGACCGTGGTGCCCGACCTGGGTGTGCCCCCGACTGTGCAGACCGTTCCCGCAGAGAGGTCTGTCGGCCCCGGGAAATAGAAGCCGATACGGAGCAGGGGGAACTGAGCGGGCAGTTGCGGAACCGCGTCGCGCCAGATCTCGCGATACACGACGCCTCGTCCGCGGGAGTAGGTCTTGGGCGTCGCTGCCGGGAAACTCGTCAAACGGCAATCGACGTTCAGCGGGCCGCACGGCGGTGGCTCGTTGTTGACGTGCGTGACTTCCATCGCCTGGATCGCGAGGTGCACCGTACCCGGGAAGGCCGTGTCGATGTTCAAGCCCTTCCAGGAGTGCTGGAACGGCGTCCCTTGCAGGAACGTCGCGGTCGCCTCTACGGTGTTGCTGAACTGGACCGGCTGAACGGTTTGCGCTGCACGAAGCTCGCCGTTGACGGCAACCCCTCGCGGTGTTCCACCTAGGCCGATTGAGAGTTGCGGGTTCGGACCCCCGGCGCGGAACTTGACGAGGCTCGGCTGCGAACCGGCGTTCACCCCCCAGAAATCGAGCGCCGCCGGATGCGCACCGGCATCGGGATCGATGGCGACGTCGATCCAGTGCTTGGACCCGTTCCCAGAGTCAAAAGCGATCTCACCCGACGGCCGCACGATATTGATGTCACTGTCATCCGCGACCAACACCCCCCCTACGAGATCCGTCGGGGTTGGCAGCGCTGGATTGTCGCGTGCATCGGTCGGGGCCAGCAGCCGGATCCCGCACGCCGCTCCGTTGCCGGAAAGCGTGGCGTACGGCGTCGCCCCCGGCGTCGCCAGATCGGGCAACGCGTCCACGTTAGCCACCGTCTTGACCGAGCGCCCCCCGGTCACGAGGAACAGCGTCTTCTGATCGGGACTCAGATCGATGCCGACGCACGTCGCTGAGTCCGCCGGCACCGAAAAGGTTGCGGTTCCGGCCGCACTGATTCGGCGAACCGTCGCCGATGGGCTCCCGGCGCTCGCAACGTAAATCGTCCCGTCGGCCGCAAGCGCCAGCGCCCGCGGCGCTGTCTGCGTACTCGTGGGTGTGCCAACGACCGTATGGCTGTCTGGCGAGAGTTTCACCAACTGATTACCTGCCGTGTTTGCCACCAGCAGGTTGAGTGAGGCATCGAAAGCAAGACCACCGTTGGTGCCTGTGAGTGCTGAAGCGGTAATTGTTTCTGCCGCCCCGACATTTGCGTTGTCGAACACCTGCACCGAACTGTCGAAGCTGACGGCGACGTCGCCGAGCGCGTCGGCTGACACCCAGTTGGTGACCGCACGAACCGAGACGCCAAGCACCACCGTGATCGCGACAGCGACGACAGCGACAATCCGGGAGCGGATCTGCGAAGACATGGGGAGGCTCCTCCAAGCGCGGCCGTTCTCAGGCAGGTCGCACGCGATTTTCTTTGGGAATTGATGGGGTTGAACTGCGACGACTGATCTATGGCAGCAGGGGCGCTCGCCGTCAAGAGCAAAGGTGGCGAAACGACGATCTCGGGCTCAACTCGCCGTTTCGGCGTGGGCGTCCGACTGTCGTGCCTCCCCGAAGAGCGCGTCGAGCAGATCCTCGTCGGAAAAACGGGAGAACAGGCGATCGTCGAACTCCCGCCAGTCGCGCCTGGAGGCGGGCTCGCAATCCAGCCTCATCGTCTGTTGTTCGGCTTGGAGTGTGGCCGGACAGAGGGGAATGAGGTAGCGCTGTCGGGACAACCAGCGCCGGACTTCCACGACGAAATAGCGAAGCTGCCGGGCGGCCGGATCGACGACGAATCCCGTCAATCTGCCGAGTGACAGCCCTCTGGAATCGCTGACCTGAAGGTCGCCCAATTCTCCGGCTGGACCTGTCACGCGCATGGCGTCGAGATAACGAAGTGTGCCAGTGGCCATGGTTGCCTCGCTGCCGTCCCAGTGAGCAACGGCGGTGCCACGGCTTGGCGACACAGTTTTCCGCAAAATCCGGCGTGACTCTCCGGGCGCTGAGTCGCCGGCGACTCATCCCGTGCAAATTTTGCGCGTTTCTCTCTTCGATCAGGCAAGCTTGACCGTCCTCCGCGGCGGTGATACACATCCCGCCTCATCACCGGTCGCACCAGGAAGTTCCCGCGGAGTCCTCAGCATGGGCGGACAGGGCATCGAACGCCGCGTCATCCTCCGCTACATCGGGCTGGCGTCCGTCGCGAGCACCTTTCCGGGCTTCCGCCGCTGGGCGTTTGCCTGCTCGCATGCCGCACCAGAGACCGGCAGCGCACTCGCCGCCGAACCAGCCTACACGCCTCTCTTCTTCTCGCCGGCCGAGTTCAGGCTCGTCGAGCGCCTGGCCGAGATGATCATTCCCGCCGATGACACGCCCGGCGCGCGCGAGGCGGGAGTCGCCGAGTTCATCGACTTCATGGTCGCGAATCGCGTCCCCGTCAATGGCAGCGAGGAGATGAGCCGGAACCTGGCCATCGGTGCGGAAGTGCAGGGCCACTTCAAGTCCGGCCTCGGTTGGCTGGATGCGCACAGCACCTCCGAATTCGGCCACGGCTTCCTGGACTGCAGCGAGCAGCAGCAGCACCGCCTGCTTCAGGAAATCGCCTACAAGGACAAGTACACACCCACGACGGAGGCCGGCCGCGACTTCTTCCAGTTGATCCGTGATTACACCGTGGTGGGCTACTACACCACCAAAATCGGATTGGAGAGCCTCGGCTATCCGGGCCTGCAGTCGGTGTGGCCGGCCATGCCTGGCTGCACGCACCCCGACGATCCGGAACACGCGCGTCTCGAGGAGCCGGCAGGGCTGCGGCGCTCGGTGCCGTGAACGGCTGAGGGACGTCCGTGCCGACACAGATGTACGACGCGATCGTGGTGGGTACTGGCGCTGGCGGCGGCACGGCCATCAAAGTGCTCTGCGAAGCGGGCCTGAGTGTGCTCGCCGTCAATTCAGGACCCCGCACGCATCCAGAGTCGGACTATCGCCATCATCGCCAGGTATACGACCTGAAGTACCGCGGCTTCGGCGATCCGCTCGCTCTGGCGGGCTCGGCGCATCAGGAACGCTACTCGGTCGAGGAGAGCGAGTACAACGAAGGCCCCCGCCTGTGGGAGCACGACGTCACGTATTCGAACGCTCCGGGCACCGACTGGTACTGGAAGCGGTGCAAGGGGACCGGCGGCAAGGCGAATTTCTGGGGACGATCGTCGTGCCGTTTTGGCGACATCGACTTCAAAGCCGCGAGCCTGGACGGTGTCGGAGAGAACTGGCCGGTGGACTACGCGGAGATCGCGCCGTGGTTCTCGAAGGCCGAGCGCTACATGGGGGTGGCGAGCACCGTCCAGAATCGACCCAGCAATCCCGACGGCGAGTATCTCCCGCCCATGCCGTGGCGCTGCTTCGACTACATCCTGCAGAAGGCCGGCGAGAAGATCGGCGTGCCGTACCTGCCCGACCGGTGCGCCCAGCTCACGGTGGCGCACAACGGGCGCCCCGCGTGCCACTACTGCGGCAACTGCAGCCGGGGCTGCGACGTAGGTTCGTTCTTCTCTCCCACGTGGTTCACGATCCCGGAGGCGGAGGCCACCGGGAGGCTGACGCTGCTGACGGACGCGCTCGTGCGGAGCGTGCTCGTCGATCAGGATGGCATGGCCACGGGCGTGGCGTACGTCGATCGAAAGGCCATGAAGGAGGTCGAAGTCTACGGCAGGGTCGTGGTACTCGCGGCCTCCTGTGTCGAGACCGCGCACATCATGCTGAATTCGCGTTCCCGGCACTGGCCGACGGGCATTGCGAATTCCAGCGGCCAGGTTGGACGCAATCTGTGCGAGCACCTCTACGGCTGTCCGGGCTACGGGTATCTTCCTCAGCTCGTCGGCCAGCCGCCCACGCCGGACAACATCGCGGACTCGACAGTCGCCTGGATGCCTCGCTGGCAGAACCTCGCGAACCCGCGTGAGGAAAAGTTCATCCGAGGGTATTCAATCTACATGGGCGGGGGTTGCGGCGAATTCCCCGGCCACTATCGGCATCTCGAGGGGTTTGGCAGCGATTTCAAGCGCGACATCAAGCGGTACTACCCTTCGGCAATCAGCGCGCTGATCCAGGCGCCGTCGCTCCCCAGCCCCGCCAACTACGTCGACATCGATCCGGATAAGAAGGACATCTTCGGGATTCCTGCACTGCGCTTCCATTTCGAGTGGGGCGCCAACGAGCTGATGATGTGGGAGCACTCGAAGCAGGTCATGATCGATCTGTTCAAAGCCGCAGGCGGCGAACTGTGGGGTGCCGATACCGAACCCAATCGCGCGGGCACGAGCTTGCACGAAACGGGCGTCTGCCGCTTCGGGAACGACCCGAAGACGTCCGTCACGAACAAGTGGGCGCAGGCTCACGATGTGGCGAACCTGTACATCTGCGATGCGAGCATCTTCCCCGGTTCGACGGACAAGACGACCACGATGCCGATTGTCGCCTTCGCGATGCGCACCTGCGATCACATGCTCGAGAACTTCAGGACAGGCGTGCACCGGCGCGCCTGACGACAGCCGCCTGTCCCGACGTCGGGGTTCAGGCCACCGATGACAGGCGAACCCCGTCGCACCCCTCGTTTGCCCAGGCACGCTTCGTTAGGACTGCCCAAGGGCATCTTTGCCGCGGCCCGGCGACAGCCACCGCCCATCCGCGTCGCGCCCCTCCTTCTCGAGACAGCGTCGATGACGGTACAGGAGGTGTACCAGAGGCTGGGAAGCCGCGCGAACGGCCTCTCGACAGAGGAAGCGGACGCGCGACTGGCCGACCGCGGCCCGAACGCGATCGCCGCCGATGGTCGCAAGAGCTTCTGGCAGCTCGTGTGGCATGCCGTCATCAACCCGCTCGTGCTCCTGCTGGCCGTGCTGGCAACCATCTCGTTCTCCACAGGCGATGCCCGCGCCGGCATCGTGATGTCCCTGATGATCGTGCTGGGAGTGGTTCTCCGGCTCACGCAGGAGCACCGGGCCGATCTCACGGCCGCGAAATTGAAAGCCATGATCTCGGTCACTGCCGCCGTGTTTCGGGATGGCGAAGCGCAGGAGCTGCCTGTGGCCGGGCTGGTCCCCGGCGACATCGTGAAGCTCGCCGCCGGCGACATGATTCCGGCCGACGTCCGGGTTCTCAGCGCCAAGGACCTGTTCGTGATGCAGAGCTCGCTGACGGGCGAGTCATTCCCGGTGGAGAAGTTCGAGGTGAACGCCGGTCCGTCCGACCGATCACCGATCGAATTCGCGAACCTCGCCTTCCTGGGCACGAGCGTCGAAAGCGGCACGGCGACGGCAGCCGTCGTCGCCACCGGTCGCGACACCTACATCGGCAGCATGGCTGGAGCGATCGCGGCGCAGTCCACGGAGACGGCGTTCGACAGAGGCGTGGCGCGTTTCACGTGGCTCATGCTGCGCTTCATCGTGGTGATGGTGCCGCTTGTCTTCGTCATCAACGGCCTGACGAAGGGCCGCTGGCACGAGGCCTTCTTCTTCGCGCTCGCGGTCGCCGTGGGGCTCACGCCCGAAATGCTCCCGATGATCGTCACGGTCTGTCTCTCGCAAGGCGCGATGGCCATGGCCAGGAAGAAGGTCATCGTCAAGCGAATCAATGCCATTCAGAACCTCGGCGCCATGGACGTGCTGTGCACGGACAAGACCGGCACGCTCACGCGCGATCACGTGATCCTGAGCTCGCATTGTGACGTCGCCCTGAAGCCGGACAACGGCGTGCTGGCGCTGGCGTACCTCAACAGCCACTTTCAGACGGGACTCAAGAATGTGATGGACCGTGCCGTGCTTGGACATGCGGCCGGAGCCGAGCACAGGGCGCAGATTCCCAACTACGAGAAGGTGGACGAGATTCCCTTCGACTTCGAGCGGCGCATCATGTCGGTCGTCGTCCGGACGCCGGAAGGGAAGGATCGCATCATCAGCAAGGGGGCTCCGGAAGCCATCTTCCCGCGCTGCACGAATTTCGAGCTCGATGGTCGGCTCCTGCCGATGGAGCACGTCCACATTGATGGGCTCCGACACGAGTACGAGCAGCTTGGCCGGAACGGATTCCGCGTGCTGGCCATCGCCTCGAAGGACGTGGAGCCGCGGCACAACACGCCGGGTTACGGGCGCGACGATGAACGGGATCTGATTCTCAACGGCTACCTCGCGTTCCTCGACCCGCCGAAAGAGACGGCCGCGGCGGCCATCGCCGCATTGGAGCAACACGGCATCTCGGTGAAAGTGGTGACCGGAGACAACGAGCTCGTCGCCACGAAGGTGTGCGGCGAAGTGAGTCTCTCCCCCGAGCACACATTGCTGGGTATGCAGATCCAGGGAATGACGGACGATGATCTTGCTGTCGCAGCCGAGCAGACGACGCTGTTCGCCCGGGTGTCGCCGGCGGACAAGCAGCGGATCATTCGCGCACTCCAATCGCGCGGGCACACCGTTGGCTTCATGGGCGACGGGATCAACGATGCGCCGGCGCTGCGAGCGGCGGATGTGGGCATCAGCGTGGACACCGCCGTGGACATCGCGAAGGAATCGGCAGACATGATCCTGCTCGAGAAGAGCCTGCTCGTGCTCGACGAAGGGGTGATCGAAGGCCGGAGAGTCTTCGCAAACATCCTCAAGTACATCGGCATGGGCGCGAGCAGCAGTTTCGGCAACATGTTCAGCGTGATCGGCGCGAGCATCTTCGTGCCGTACCTCCCGATGACGCCGATTCAGATTCTCACGAACAACCTCCTCTACGACGTCTCGCAGACGGCCATTCCCACCGATGCCGTTGACCCGGAGCAGGTCGCGAAGCCGCGTCCCTGGGACATCGGATCGATCGCGAAGTTCATCCTGTTCATCGGGCCCTGCTCGTCGGTCTTCGACTACACGACGTTTCTAATGATGCTCTACGTGTTCAACGCGTGGGCCGTCGAGAAGGCCGCGGTGTTCCAGACCGGCTGGTTCGTGGAGAGCCTGCTGACTCAGACGCTCATCGTTCACGTCATCCGCACCCGCCGGATACCGTTTGTGCAGAGTCGTGCGTCAGGCCCGCTGATTGCCATGACGGCGGCCGTCATGTCGATCGGCGTGGCCCTGCCATTCACGCCGGTGGGACGGTATCTCGGCTTCACGCGTCTGCCGCCGCTCTACTGGCTGCTCCTGACCCTCACGGTGCTCGCGTACATGCTCCTCACGCAGGCGGTGAAGAGCTGGCTGATCCGGCGGGCGTGGATGTAGGCTCACAGTGATGACGATGAGTGCCCAGGACCACTCCCACGGCCACGCTCACGCCCATTCCCATGCTCCGGCGCATGTGTCGGTCGGCACGATGGCCTGGGCGGTCGGCGTCACGCTGGCATTCGTCGTCGCGGAAGCCATCTGCGGATACGTCGGACACAGCCTGGCGCTGCTCTCCGACGCCGGCCACAACCTCGCGGATGCGGCCGCGTTGGGCCTGAGCTGGTACGCGCTGTGGATTGCGAGGAGAGCCTCGCACGAGGGCATGACGTTCGGCTACCACCGGGTGGGCGTGTTCGCGGCCCTGATCAACGCCGTGTCCCTCGTAGTGATTGCTCTCGTCATCGGGTGGGAAGCGATCGGTCGAATGGTCCACCCGGAGCCCGCGAGCGCCGGGCTGATGATCGGCGTGGCCGCGGTGGCGATCGTCCTGAATGGAGCGATAGGGTTCTCGCTGCATCGGGGTGCCGCGCACGATCTGAACATCCGAAGCGCCTATCTGCACATGCTCGGCGACGCCGTGGCCGCCTTCGCTGTCGTGATCGCCGGCGTACTCGTGGCGACCACGCACAGCACTCTCGCGGATCCGATCGCGTCGCTGCTCATCGCCGGACTGATTCTCTACAGCAGCTACGACGTGCTCAGGGAAAGCGTGACCGTGCTGCTGGAAGGTACGCCGGCAGGAATGAACATGCCCGCCGTCATCGCGGCGATCAACGATGTGGCAGGCGTGCTCGACGTGCACGACCTGCACGTCTGGATGGTCGGTCATGGCGTGGTCGCCTGCAGCTGCCACATCGTCGTGGCCGAGCAAAGTGTCCGGGAGGGCCAACAGGTGCTGCGGGCCGTCGTGCACCAGCTCGAGCATCGCTTTCAGATCACGCACACGACCGTGCAGGTCGAAGTCGAAGGCTGCGACGCGACGGACATGTACTGCACGGGAGCGCGCCAGCCAGTTCAGCACTAGCTGCGCCCGCTCGCGGCCCATAGCCTGCAGCCTGTAGTCGTGAAGCTACTGGCCGAGAGGCTCCATCAGGGCGTCGTTGACGGCCGGCGGCAATTTGTCGGCGTTGGCGAGCAGCAGGCTCACCTGCCACATCTGGTCGGTGGTGAGTGAGCCGGTGAATCCAGGCATCCCGGTCAACCGGATGCCGTTGGCGACCTTCCAGTACGTCTCGCCGGCGGAATCGTCCGTGACGCCCTTGCCCTTGAAAAGCGCCGGCGGCTTTGGAAACTCGCCCTTCGCAATGGCGGTCGGCTCTTCCCCCGGCAATCCGTGGCAGACGGCGCAATGCGTCCGATACGTCCGCGCCCCGGCCATGTAAGCCTCGTCCGTGGCTTTGATGGGAACCGAGACCGGCGCTTCCTTGTCGATGCGGGCATGGAGGGCCATCTGCGTCAGCAGACGTTCAAACGGCAACGGTGGCGACGCGGTGGCGACCGGCGCGAAGCCGAGGCGGAGGTACGCGGCCCCCCCGACAACGAGCACGACGATCGCGGTGAGGAACCCGAGCAGGAAGCGCGTCATGTCGCCATTCTACGCCTGACACCGTCAGACCCCGGGCCTGTAGCCGGTTTCAGTCCGCGTGGTATTCGGGATCGCGCTTCCAGCCGACGAGCATCGAGACGAAGTTCGTCCAGCCGTGCAGCGCTACCATGATCAGGTGGCCCGGAATGAACGCGAGGAATCCGCACATCGCGAGGAAGTGCCAGACGCGCACGAGCGAGTAGCCGCCGATCGCGCGGGAGAGCCACGAGAACTGCACGGTGTTGAAAAGCGCCAGGCCGGTCACGACCGACATCACGCCGAACAGCACCGTCGAGGTGTAGGCCAGCTTCTGGAGCGGGTTGTACGGTTCGGTCACCGGCGGCCTGGGCTTGAAGAAGAAATAGTGCTTCACCATAGGCCAGACGCCTGGCACGTCCTTGAGCGTGAACAGCACCATCCGGTATCGCCCCGAGATGGCCTGATGCGCCAGATACGCGGCGCCGGCGCCCATGAAGATCCACATGAACGTGAAGTGCCACATCAGCGCCCCGCCCAGCCACCCGCCGATCCTGATTGCCTGCGGCGGATCGAAGAAGTTCTCCTGGGGGATCTTCGGACCGAAGCTGGGAAACGCGTGGACGATCTGTAGTCCGCTGCCTACCAGCACGAACAGTGAGATCGCGGTCAGCCAGTGTGTCACGCGGACGAGGCACGGGTGCTCGTAGGCCGCTCGAATGGGGGCCGCCGAGGTGTCGAAGTGGACCTCCGTGGGAGTGGGCCAGCTAGAGGCCGTAGAACCAGTCATAGCCCATGTCCTCCCAGTAGCCGCGCCGCTGCAGGATGTTGGTGACCGTGAGGCGGGTGACGTACTTCGCCGATTTGTACCCAATCTTGGTCGGGAGGCGCAGCCGCAGCGGCGCGCCATGCTCGCGGGTGAGTGGCGCGTCGTACATCTCGTAGCACGCCAGCGACTGCGGATGGAGCGCCGTCGCCATGTCGAGCGACTCGTAGTAGTCGTCGGCGCATTCGAACGCCAGGAACCGCGCGGTCGCATCGGCGCCGACCAGCATCAGCACGTCCTTCAGCCGCGCACCGCCGAAGCTACCGATGACGTCCCAGCCTTCAACGCAGATATGCCGGGTGCTCTCTCGGATCTTCGGCAATGCGTGGATCTGCTGGAGCGTGTACCTGCCCGGTCGTGCGACGAGGCCGTCCACCTGCAGCGTCCATGCCTCCAGGTCGACCCCAGGGTCGTCGTCTGCGTACGAGTTGAGCGGAAACCGATCGAGCGGGGTCACTTCCGAATCGGGAAACGTCGGGGCGGGACGCGACGTGCTGAACCATCCGGCCGCGGCCCAGTCAGTGAACGCCAGGCCTCGGTTGAGCAGCGTCGGCTGCAACGCCGGCACCGCGAAGGCGCCCAGCGCGGCGACCGGCGCGAGCTTCAGCAGCTCGCGCCGTGTCACACGGCGATATGAAGACTTGCCGCTGGGTGAGGCCACGCGAATGCTCCGTTTTTTCGTCCGGCCGCTGACTTGGGACGCTACGAGCAGGTGGACGCGAGCATCTTGACCGTCTTGACCTTCAACGTGGCCGCTTTGGGGGCAGACTCCGCCATGGGGCTCATCTTGTCTTTGTCCATGTGGCCCGTCTTGCTGATGGTCCCCGTCACCTCGACCTTGTGGCCGACGTGCGGCTTGAGGTCTCCGCCCTGTAGCGCGAACGAGGCCGGATGGTCGGCGCTCATCGCGTCGTTCTTCATCATTTCGCCCGTTGAGACTGTCGCGTTGTTGAGCATGTAGTGATCGGCCATTGTGCCCTCGGCCACGCAACCGGTGACTGTGACCGTTGGAGACTGCTTCGCCATCTTGTCGTCGGCCATCGCGCCGCCGGACTGGGCCGCTGCAACGGTCACGCTACAGGCCACGCCGAGACAAAGCGCTGCGATCGTTCGAGTCATGGATGCTCTCCAGTTGTAAGTGCGGGCGAGCCCGAGGAGCCTGGGACGCCGCTGTCGTGGGGGTGATAACCGGGAGGCGCCGGTTTATTCCCCGGGAATAAATCCATGACCGGCGGGTATTCCCCGGCTGTTCCCCGCGGTAGGGCTTCTCCATTACAGTGACGGGATGTCGGCCGACGACACGGGCCCGGAACCGCACGCCGCACCGACAGGCTTCGAGGCGACGATCCTTCCGCACGTCGACAGCGTGTTCCGGTTCGCCATGTGGCTCATCCGCGACCGGACGGAGGCGGAAGACATCGTGCAGGAGACCCTCACGCAGGCGCTGCAGTCGTTTCACCGGTTCCAGCCCGGGACCAACGCGCGCGCCTGGATGCTCACCATCCTGCGACACATCCGGAGTAACAGACTCCGCACCCGTCACCGCAGGCCCGAAGTGGTGGAGGCTGACGATCGCCTTGACGCGCTCCCGGCCGTCGAGGTCACTCCGCAACAGGTGACAGACGAGGACGTGCTCTCGGCATTGAAAGCCCTTCCTCCAGGATTTCAGGAGGTCATCGTTCTCGCCGATGTCGAAGAGCTCAGCTACAAGGAGATCGCCACCGTGCTCGAGATTCCGATCGGCACGGTGATGTCGCGCATTCACCGGGGGCGGCGGCTCTTGAGAGCCGCCCTGGCCGAGTACGCCGCGGCACAGGGGATCGGCCGATCTCGCCCGGTGCGGGGCATGCCCTCGGAGGAGGGCGCGTGATGACGTGTGCGGATCGCTCGATCGCCCTGGATAGCCATCTCGATGGCGAGTTGTCTGGCGACGGCCTGCGAGATCTGGGCGAGCACCTCGAGCAGTGCGACGCCTGCCGCACGGAGCTCGAGGCTCGCCGGGCGCTGCGGCAGACCTTGCGCGGCGCCTTCCTGCGCTCGCCGTCGCTCGCCCCCAGCGAGGCATTCCTTGGCACAGCGCGCGCGACGCTGCTTGCAGAGAAGGGCAGTCGGCCGCGGTGGGCGGGTGTTGCCGACTGGCTCGGCATCGCCGCCGCTTTTCTGCTCGTGGCGGGACTGGCCTGGCTGGTGGACGGCGTCCCGAGAACGCAGAGCCTGTCGGTGGCCATGTCAGGCATCTCCGCCCACGCGGCCGGCGACCATCGGAACTGCGCGCTGCACTTCGCCCTCGAGGAAAAGCCCGTCTCGCTCGACGATGCGGCACGGTTGTACGAGCCTATTTATCGGGGCCTCCGCGAGGCCGTCGCGACGTCAGCGCCGATTGTGGAAGGTCAGATCCAACTGGTCGAAGCACACGCGTGTGTGTTTCGCGGCAGGCGGTTTGCGCACATAGTTCTTCGTCGGGGCGGACGAGTCGTGTCGCTTCTCGTGACGCCAATCCGACAGGATGGCCTCGCGGGGAAGCTTGCTGACGTGTCGGCGTGTCCCACATCCGGCGATCTGAAGGTCGCCTGTACGACCTCTGGTGGCTATGCCGTGTTCGTGGTGTCGGACATGCCGGACGCCGAGAATCTGGCGCTGGCGCGCCTGCTTGCGCCAGCCGTGCGCGCGCATCTGGCCGGCGCCTGAGGAATAAACTCTCCTCACCCGGGTATCACCTCAATGAACGCTGCTGGACACCCGGCTGTCCGGCGGGCGTATCCTTCGTGAGGTGACATCCATGCAGCGGCGTTCGTTTCTTTCGGTCGCCCTCGGCGTCGGTGGTGCGGCCCTGGCCGGCTGTATCGCGTCGGGAAAGGAGACGTCCGTGTCCAGTGAAACCGCAGAGACCTTCGAGGTCACGAAAACCGAGGCCGAGTGGCGCAAGATCCTGTCGCCCGCTTCGTTCGAGGTGCTCAGGCAGCACGGCACCGAACGGGCCGGCACCAGCCCGCTCAATAACGAGCATCGTGAGGGCACGTTTTCGTGCGCGGGCTGCGACCTCGCGCTTTTCTCCTCGACCGCCAAGTTCGACAGCGGGACGGGATGGCCGAGCTTTACGGCGCCCCTTCCCGACGCCGTCCGGACGTCCACCGACAGCAGCTACTTCCAAATCCGCGTCGAGGTCCATTGCCGCCGATGTGGCGGTCACCTGGGCCACGTGTTCGACGATGGCCCGCGGCCGACGGGAAAGCGGTACTGCATGAACGGCGTGGCGCTGACGTTTCATCCGACGGGAGCCTGACATGTTGACGAACGTCGGATATCGGCTGACGCTGGCCGCGAGCGTGCTGGCCATGGCGTGCAGCAGCGCCGGTGCCACAGGCGCGTCTCCTGCATTCCCGGATCCGGCGCAGGATGTCAAGGCGCCCGGCGCCGGCATGCAGACCGCGGTCCTGGCCGGCGGGTGCTTCTGGGGCGTGGAAGGCGTGTTCGAGCGCCTGAACGGGGTCTCAGACGTCGTGTCCGGCTATGCCGGCGGCAGCAAGTCCAGCGCGAGCTACGAGGTTGTGAGTACCGGAGCGACGGGGCACGCCGAGTCGGTGAAGATCACATACGACCCGAACCGGATCTCCTACGGTCAACTGTTGAAGATCTTCTTCGCCATCGCGCACGATCCGACGGAGCTGAATCGGCAGGGGCCGGACGAGGGCACTCAGTATCGGTCGTCGATCTTCTACGTCAACGAGGAGCAGAAGCAGGTCGCGACGGCCTACATCAAGCAGCTCACCGACGCGAAGATCTTCCGGCGGCCGATCGTGACGACCGTCGTGCCGCTCGAGGCCTTCTATCCCGCCGAGGCGTACCACCAGAACTTCTTGGTGCGCAACCCGACCTATCCGTACATCGTCTACAACGACCTGCCGAAGGTGAAGCACCTGGAGCAGGAGTTCCCGGCGATGGTGAAGGGGAAGTAGCCTCCGGAGCCACAATCGTGTCGGCGCTGATACGGATGAGTCGGATGAGCTTGTCTTGATGAGGTTCCTGCGACGCATTTCGCGATTGTCATTCGGGCAGCAGCAGCCACCTCGGCGGTCAGCAATGGCTTGCGCGCCAGCGCCTCTGTTGATACACCAGTGCGCGTGCGGAAGCTGATCATCGGCGCCGTTGCCGCCGTCCTTATTTTCGGGATCGTGGCGGCGCTTGCGCTTCGTGCCCTGCTCGATCCGCAGATGCTCGCGCACACCATCGAGAGCCAGGCGGCGGCTTGGCTCGAGAGGCCCGTGCACATTGGCGCCGCGAGGGCGCACGTCTTC
>Ga0207701_10001420_pt1 | contig 25212 bp, 20 predicted proteins | sample KBSSwiSSwithPhiX_FD_184294 | JGI IMG/M metagenome (GOLD analysis project Ga0207701, IMG submission 184294) | Switchgrass rhizosphere bulk soil microbial communities from Kellogg Biological Station, Michigan, USA, with PhiX - S5 (SPAdes) (version 2) | ecosystem: Environmental > Terrestrial >... | reverse complement strand
GAAGAGGTCGAGTCTCGAGCCCGCTTACGCGTCGCCGAGTTGTCGCAGCGACCTTTCGATATCAGGTCGATCGCCCTCACTGGTCTGTTTATCCTGGCAGTCTTCTACACGATTTACTTCATGCGCTCGGTGCTGCTGCCGCTCGTTCTCGCGCTCCTTCTCAGTTATCTCTTAAGGCCGATAGTGCGGGGACTCGCTCGATTAAGGATTCCACTGCCAGTTAGCGGTGCGCTCCTGCTTATCGGATTTTTCGGGCTCCTTGGCTATGGAATTTCGACGCTTGCCACGCCCACGGCGGGCTGGCTTGCAAAAGCGCCGGCCGGTTTTACAGAACTCCAACAAAAGCTCTTGCCGGTAAGAAAATCGGTAGCGCAAGTCACGCAGGCGACCGGGGAAATCGAAAAACTGGCTTCAGCAAATGCGGAAACTAGAGTTGTTGAAGTGAAGCGGCATCCGCTTACTGAGATGCTTTTCGTGCACACACCGGAGTTTGTTGCCAGTGCTGTTCTGTCGTTAATTCTGCTGTATTTCCTGCTTGTTTACGATCAGACCTTCATTGCAAAGCTGGTTAAGTTGTTGCCAACACTTTCAGATAAAAAGGCGGCCGTTGGCATCGCGCACGACATCGAATCGCAGATCTCGCGTTATCTTTTTACCATCACCGCGATCAATGTGGGCCTTGGATTGGCCGTCGGAACGGCCGTCGGGCTGCTCGGTCTTCCCAACCCCGTAATGTGGGGGGTGATGGTAGCGCTGCTTAATTTCGTTCCTTACTTGGGAGCTCTCACAGGAATTATCTGCATGACGATTGGCGCCACTTTAAGCTTTGATAGTCTGGGGTACGCCCTCATCTTTCCTGCCGCCTATCTTTCTCTAGGTGTGTTAGAGGGCAGTTTCATTACTCCGTGGATTATGGGACGCTCCCTCACCCTGAATCCCGTCATCATATTGCTTTCCCTCACGTTCTGGGGCTGGATGTGGGGAATCGTTGGTATCATTCTAGCGGTCCCGATTTTAGCTGCTTTCAAGATTTTTTGTGCTCACATCAAACCGATGGAGCCGCTTGCAGAATTTCTTAGCTGATCTGACTCATTATGGAAAGATTGTGTCCTTTGGATAATGCTACGACGCGATGCTTTTCTAATCGACGGATCGCTAAAATCCAAAATACGCGCGGGGCCATCAGCTGGCGCGATTCATCGTTAAAAAGGAGGTGAGAAAATGTTAGGTTGGGCTGTAACATTTCTAATAATTGCTCTGATAGCAGCGGTACTCGGGTTTGGTGGGATCGCCGCAGCTTCGGCGGGAATTGCGAAGATCTTGTTCTTTGTATTCCTGGTGATGTGCGTGATCTTCTTCATTTTTGGCTGGAGAGGCAGAGGAGTACCGTAATAGAGGGGCGACCGTTAGCTCGTTGGAGGTCCGTGATTATTTTTCACGTGGGTTGAGCTATGTCGCCTGCGTGGCGTTGAATTTTGGCTGGCTTCTGGGACCGAAAACTTCGCTATAACCTAGCTCGGAGTACAACTCCTCCAGGCAAGGAAAAAAAGCAGGATCGGAATCAGAAAAGCAAGCCAAAGCAAAATGCGAACTGAGATTTCACGCTTTGTTCGAGGCCGAATCATTTGCCTGTTAGTTCCAGATTTGTCATAGCACCAAAGGCTTCGTTTGTGAGGCGTTGAGCGGTTTTACCTTATAGTGGCGTGGTAATCGGACGAGTCGTTCTTGCCAAAACTTTGCTTCTCAGACTAGAGAGTTAGTTGTACAGCAAACGCGCCCTTACCGTTCTGCTGCTCGGCAGAACAGAAGGGCGCGATGGAGACAAGCGAGATTAGCTTTTGCTCTTAATCCTCGTCAAGAGTCACCCGATCAACCATCACGTTCTCACCTGTCCCAACATAATGAACCCGGACGGGGATACCCACTTTAACTCTCGTTCTCACGGTATCTTCATCCAGGACTTTGCCGCTCCGTGTCACATAAGTGACCGTCTTCCCGAAATGGTAAGTCCGCGGTCCGCTAGTTTCCCTTAGCACTATCGTGTTCCCCGGAGTGTACTCCGTGATCGTGCCGTTGCCTTCTGTTGTGGTCGTTGTTGTTGTAGTCTCCGAAACCTGTGCCCAGGCAAATGGAGCCACAACTGCCAAAACCAGACTAATTAATGTTTTTTTCATTGTATTCTCTCCTTCTTTTCCCGCAGGGCGAAATACTCCAGCCAAGGAGTTTCCCTAAGGCTGGAACACGGCCCTACTTTCATACACATGTAATCGGGCGCACTCCTTCCTGCGGTCGCCAAAGCAATGGGATTATCGTTTTTGCGCGCTGCCGTTTCGTATCCGTCGCACCCAGGTTTTCAAGTCGAGAGTGGGCATAAAATTGACGATTCGTTGCACTGGAATGTTCGCTTGCAATGCAGCGGCCAGGCCCAGCTCAATAAGCTCTAATTGCCACGGGTGATGCGCATCTGTGCCTATCGAAATGCGTGTTCCCTGCTTTCGCGCGATTTTGAGCAAGTCAACATTCAAGTCCTGTCGGTCGGGATAACAGTCAATTTCCAATGCCTTGTCGAGGATGGTAGCCTCAGCAAAAACACGTGGCCAATCTGCTTGTAAACCAAGTCGATAATTATAGATGCGGCCGCGCGGATGACCGAGAATTTGGATGTGCGGATTGCGTAGGGCGGCAAGATAACGCTCGGTTCGATCTTCAATTATCCGCAGAGAGGAATGAAACGAACCCAGCACAAGGTCCAAATGGGACAGAGAGGCCGGCGACATATCTCCTTCGCCGCGCGGATTAAGGTTCATCTCAACAGAGCGAAGCACAATGAGTGTTCCGCCCAACTTCGAGGTCAAGGTATTGATCTTCGCTATCTCGAGTCCCTGCTTCCTCAATGTTGGTTCATCGATGCCGCCCGCAATCTTCAAACCTTTAGAGTGATCAGTGATTGCTATATAACCATAAGATCGCTCCTTTGCCGCGTCGGCCATTTCTGCGATTGTGCCGGATCCGTCGCTCCAGCGCGTGTGCATTTGCAAATCGCCACGCAGTTTCTTCGACCACGCGGGTCTCAGGGCCAGTAATCGCTTTGCTTCAGCGAGCGAAATGAAATCATGGCGAATCTCCGGTATCCCCTTGCTTGGTTGGGGCGGCTTATCAAGCCAGCCCCGAATTTGTTTCTCGATAAACGGGCCAATTGAGCGCAGCTCAGTCAGCGATCGGTTTTGCGCCGCAACTTGAGCCACCTCCTCCGGCCACAGAAAGGCGCTGCGAGCGGCTCGGCGAAATGCACGTGAGAGAATACCGGTCTCGCGCTCAGCCTGTCGGGCAAGTAACTCGGCAACGTCGGTGTTCGACAGCACACCTAAGAATCGATTTCGAGGGGATCTCTAGCGGCTTCCCGAATCATCGGATCGACCAACAGTATCGTTGCACCCATTTCTTCGCCGAATGCGATTTAATAATTGATGGCCGAGACGGCGGAAGAAATTTCACAAAGACCCGAAATTCGCAAGGAACTTCAACGGGCCACCGGCGAAAAACGTCCCGAAACGGTCAAGGCGCGTGGCAAAGATAAGGTTTGGTTTTTCATACAGGCAGTTGCCTTACTCGCTTGCGTGGCAGTGTATTTTCTCGTCGGCTCCAAATTAATTCCACTGCCGCAGGCAAGCGCCGGTGTGGTGGTGCGAATTCTACGTGGCACAGCGCTGGTTGTGATCCTCCTGGCGATTGCGCGAGCCATTTCCATTTATGCGCTGGGCCGGATCGAGGACTCTTCCACTCGTTTTACCCTTCAGCGTGTGATGCATCTGGTTGTCGCGCTTGTCGTAGTAGTTATCTCCATATCCATCATCTTCGTCAATTGGTATGGAGCGCTTGCCGCACTCGGTATTGGCTCAGTTATCATCGGCCTCGCCGTACAAACGCCGATGAAAAGCTTCATCGGTTGGATTTACATTCTCGTGCGCCAGCCTTTCAGGGTGGGCGATCGCATACAAATCGCCGAAGCCACAGGCGATGTAATTGACGTTGGATATCTTGATACCACTCTTTGGGAATTCGGCGGCAAGTATCTTTCCGGCGATCATCCGAGCGGTCGGCTGATCAAGTTTCCGAATGAGAAAGTGCTCGACGAAATAGTTTATAATTATTCCTGGCCGCTTTTTCCGTACGTTTGGAATGAGATCAAGTTCTACGTCGCTTTCAATGCTGATCTCGAGTTCATTGCCAGTACGATGCAGAAGGTCGTAGAGGAGGAGTTGGGCGAGGAAATGATGAAACGTGTCGAAACATTTCGTGATTTGCTCGCTCGCACGCCTGTCGACGAGTTGGAGGTGCGCGAACGGCCACGTGTTATCTTCCGAGTAAGCGAAAATACGTGGCTGGAAGCCATAGTCCGCTATCTGGTCGCGCCGCGTGAAGCGGGCCGTGTCAAAACGCGCTTGATCAAAAAGCTTCTTACAGCGCTAAATGCGTCGCCAGAGAAAGTAAGGTTCCCGGCAGGGGCAAATCGTTAGCGTTTGATTCCCTCAGCAAGCTTAAGCTCCGACTTGCTCAAGGACGGTTCGTAACTCCTGAAAGTCTACCGGCTTGACGAGGTGGAAATCAAATCCCGCCTCTTTGGAACGCCGGATATCTTCATCCGTGCCAAAGCCGGTGATCGCAACTCCCTTGATCGGCCCTTCCGCCTTGGCTTTTGAGATGACGTCATAGCCGGTGCCATCGGGAAGACCTATATCGCACAAAACCAAATCGAATCGTTGCGACGCCATCATTTCTAATGCCCGTCGGGTACTATCGGCAACCGAAGTTTGATGGCCAAAGTGGGTCAATAACCGTGACAGCGCATGGCGTGTGTCGCGATGGTCTTCCACGAGGAGAATGCGCAACTGCTTTTGCGCGTGTTTCGGAAAGGCAGAGTCCGCCGAGGTTTCTTCGGCTCCTTCTGGAAGCGTGTCGAGCGTTATCTTGAAGGTAGCTCCAAAACTTCGGCCGCGGCTCTCTGCTTCAATTCTGCCGTGGTGAAGATCGATAAGATGCTTTGAAATAGCGAGACCTAACCCGAGGCCACCGAACTGACGGCTGACCGTCGGGTCCGCCTGTTCAAAGGGGGTGAAGATCGAAGTCAGGCGCGCGCGTTCAATCCCAATCCCATTATCCGTGATCTCAAAACGAAAATGGCCAGCGTTATCATTATAGGTACGAACCGCGATCTGTCCGCCGGAAGGTGTGAACTTCACGGCATTGTTAATTAGATTCCAAAATATTTGCTGAAGTCTGATCGAGTCAGCGCTGATGTGATGTTTCTTCGCGTCGAGCTCGGTGGAAACTCTTAATTTTTTTGAAAGGATGGCTGAATTTGCAATCTCGATCGCGTCGCGGACAACGGCGTTCGCGTCAACGGGTTCCAATTGCAGTTGCAGCTTGCCGCGTGTGATCCGAGTGAGATCCAGCAAATCGTCAATCAATCGCGCCTGTAATCGCACGTTACGCTTGATTATTTCCAGGTCCTCCACGAATTCCGATGGAACTTTTGACGCATTGCTCGCGAGGTAGTTGGCGGCCGCCAAGGCTGGAGTCAGCGGCGTGCGTAGTTCATGGCTGAGTGCCGCGAGAAAATCGTCCTTGGCTTTGCTTGCTTTTTCGGCCGCAATTTTCTCTGCTTCAAATTCTCGGCTACGAATTTGGTCGGTAATGTCGCGTGTGACTTTGGAAAAGCCACGAACGTTCCCTGAGCTATCACGCAGTACAGTCAGGACAATTTCCGCCTGAAAGATGGATCCGTCTTTCCGAACGCGTGGGCCTTGATCTCGAATATGCCCTCTGCGAGCGGCTTCGCGAAGATTACGTTGGGGCCTTTCGGCAGCAACATCTTCCGCCGTATAAAAGCAGGCGAAGTTCTTCCCAATAATTTCTTCTGCTTTGTACTGTTTGATTCTCTCTGCGCCTGAATTCCATGTCATTACGGTCCCAGTCGAGTCGAGCATGTAGATGGCGTACTCCTCGACGCTATCTACGAGGATATGAAACTGTTCCTCCGTCTGCCGTAGCCCCGACTTGGGAGATCGATCGTCCCTCATGAATCAAAACACCAATTCTGCATGGGAATCGGAGCGATAGTCTTGCTTGGTTCCCAATTGCGCGCCGAATTTTGAAGAGAGAACCCTAAGGGCTTATTAGCCAACAGGTTGACAAAGATCGGGAGAGAGATGCACAGCCAATTTAGACAGGCAATCGCTATTGATCAGCACCTCTCGATTTGAGGAATGACCGTGCGAATTCGCCCAGGCGCGGAACCAGGTCTGTCGCACCCTCCAATTCTTCGACTCGGCGAACGATGGCGCTTCCGATAACGGCGGCGTCTGCAAAACGCCAGACGTGTCGAACATGTTCCGCCGTTGAGATGCCAAACCCGATTGCAATCGGCAAATCACTCACTGCTCGCACACGTTTCACAAGAGGTTCGGCGTCGCGTGGCATTTCATTTCGCTCTCCAGTAACACCGGTGCGCGAAACAACGTAAATAAACCCGCTCGCCTGCTGTGCGATGAGCTCTAACCGTTCGTCCGACGTTGTGGGTGCGATGAGAAAAATAAGATCCATCCTGTGGTCACGAAATGCTGCGACCCACGGCCCTGCTTCTTCAGGAATCAGATCGGTGATGAGCACCGCATCTACGCCGGCCGTTTTGGCTTCGTCTGCGAGGCGATCTTTGCCGAATTTCAAGAGGGGATTGAGATAACTGAAGAGCACAATTGGCACATCGATGCGCTTCTTTGCGTGCGAAACACACAGAAGCGTGTCGTAGAGCGTCACACCCTTTTTCAGTGCCCGCTCCGATGCTCGCTGAATTACTTTACCGTCGGCAACGGGATCGCTGAAAGGGATGCCGACTTCGATGATGTCGGCTCCCGCTTTCGCGAGTTCAATTAGCAACAATTCAGTCGTCTTGAGATCGGGGTCGCCAGCCGTGATGAACGGGAGCAAACCGCCGCGACCAGAGCGCTTCAGCTCGGCGAACGTGTCGTCGATCCGACTCATTGCGCCGGCAGATTTGCAACGACCTGCACATCTTTATCTCCCCGGCCGGACAGATTAAGAATGATGCTGTCGCTTTGCGGCAAGTCACGAGCAACACTAATAGCAGGCAGAATGGCGTGCGACGTCTCCAGCGCGGGAATGATTCCTTCCAGCTTGGCGCAAAGTCGAAATCCGTCGAGCGCCTGAGCATCGCTCGCCCATATGTATTCGGCTCGTCCGCAGTCATGGAGATATGCATGCTCCGGGCCGATCGCCGAATAGTCGAGACCGGCTGAGATCGAATGAGTCGTTGCAATCTGACCGTTCGCATCCTGCAGTACGTACGACATCGTGCCCTGCAGGACGCCGACCTGTCCGCCGCCACTATCCCCTCCGCAGTGGAATCTTGCAGCATGCTCGCCTAACGAATCTCCTCGTCCTCCCGCTTCTACGCCGATTAATCGGACATCGGGGTCTGCAATGAAAGGATGAAACAAACCAATTGCGTTCGAGCCGCCACCGACGCATGCAATCAGAGCACGAGGCAATTTGTCCATTGCAGACAAAATCTGTTCGCGTGCCTCGCGTCCAATGACGCTTTGAAACTCGCGCACCATAAGCGGGTATGGATGCGGGCCAAGGGCGCTCCCTAACAAATAATAAGTCTCACGTACGTTCGTTACCCAATCTCGCAGCGCTTCGTTGATCGCATCCTTTAAGGTGCATGTTCCGGCATTCACAGCGACGACTTCGGCGCCCAGCAATCGCATTCGAAAGACATTCAGCGCCTGTCGCTGCATGTCTTGCGCCCCCATGTAAATGACGCAACGCAACCCGAATAAGGCGCAAACTGTCGCGGTTGCCACACCGTGCTGCCCCGCGCCCGTTTCAGCGATAATGCGCTTTTTGCCCATTCGGCGCGCAAGCAACGCCTGCCCAATGGCGTTGTTGATTTTATGCGCACCGGTGTGCAAAAGGTCCTCGCGCTTCAGATAGATTTGCGCGCCGCCGGCGTGCGCCGTCAATCGTCGCGCATGAAACAGCGGTGTCGGCCGGCCACAGTAATCTCGCAGCAATTGGTTGAATTCGTCCCGGAACTTCGCGTCCTCACGCGCGCGCATAAACTCGTTAGTCAGCTCGTCGAGTGGTGCCACTAATGTTTCCGGAACGTAGCGTCCACCAAACTTTCCCCAATGCCCGCGCTGGTCCGGTTCGCTCTTTGTAATCCGTGGTTCTTGCATTGTCAGGAGAAGGCGCTTAGCGGGAATCTGTCATTCGCACGGATCTGATAAAATTTTCGAGCGCGCGATGATCCTTTACCCCGGGTGCGCTTTCAACCCCGCTGCAAACATCAACTGCGTGCGGCGAAACAGTTGCGACGGCCTCAGCGACATTTTGCTCAGTTAATCCTCCTGAGAGAATGAGGAATCGCGCGAAGGAACGGGCGGTGCGTGCAGCCGGCCAGTCACAGGTCAGACCAGTTCCACCACGTAGGTTCGGATGGTGCGCATCAACCAACACGTCGCAATCGCCAAACAAAGAGACCTCTTCGGGTCGAAATTGAAAATCCATCGAGAACGCTCGGATTACGCGAAATTCATGAGCTAACCCGCGGCACATATCCGGTGACGCGTGTCCGTGTAATTGCACACATCGAAGACCGGCTGTGTCCGAAACCTCCCGAATTTCTTCGATGCTTGCGTCCACGAAAACTCCGACAGCGCAAACTCCAGGCGGAATGGCTTCGATAATTCGCCTGGCGATCTCCGGCTCAATATATCGTGGACTTTGGGGGTAAAAGTTGAACCCAATCATGCTCACGCCCATTTCAGCGCACGTTCCTGCATCTTTGACGTTGGTGACGCCGCAAATCTTAACTTGCACTGAAGTCATGGCCGGCAGACTCCAGTTGAAACTCCTGCGGATTGCCGCTCTTCTCCAACGGCAACTAAATCGCGGAGGAACGCTTCAGGATCTTGCTCGCGCATCAATGCCTCGCCAATTAGAAATCCGCGGAATCCGAGCGTACGAAGGCGCAGCAGCGAGTCCGCCCTTTGCAGTCCACTTTCACTAATCAGGATCCGGTCGCGCGGAGCTTCGGCGATCAAGCGCTCGCTTGTTTTTAATGAAATGCGAAACGTTCTGAGATCGCGGTTGTTTACACCGATGATTCTTGCGCCTGCATTGAGGGCGCGGCGCAATTCCCCGGACGTATGCGTTTCGACTAAGGCATCGAGTCCCAGTTCGTCCTCAGCAAGCGCGCGCAGTTGGGTTAATGAGGTCTCGTCCAATGCGGCCACAATTAACAACACGGCATCGGCGCCAGCGACTGCAGCTTCGAGAATTTGAATTGGATCGATGATGAAGTCCTTGCGCAAAAGCGGCAGGTTCGTGCTAATTCGAGCTGCGCAAAGGTCGGCAACGGAACCGCCAAAATATTGTTCGTCAGTGAGAACTGAAATTGCGCAAGCGCCACCGCGTTCATAGCAGCGAACAATCTCGCTGACCGTTAAATCGTCGCGAATGATTCCGGCAGAAGGCGATCTGCGTTTGAACTCCGCGATGATCTTTAATTGCGGTGAATCTGACTCCAACGCTCGTCGCAATCGATGCGGTTCAGCGTTCTTTCGAATTTTCAAAGCGCGCTCGCGAAAGTCCGAGGAAGAATGTGCTCGGAACTGCGCTATGGCCTCTCGTTTTCGATCCAGGATTTGAGAGAAAATGTTTTCGATCATGAGCTTCGATTTGTCTCGCGGACCAGCATATCCAGTTTCAATGCGGCTCGTCCGCTGTCGATGCTTTCACGAGCAAGGCCAGCTGCATGCCGCAGATCTCGGGCAACGCCGGCGAGATGTAGCGCGGCAGCGGCATTAATGATGACGAGATCGCGCGCAACAGCTATTGGGCCGGTTCTGACGCCTTGTAAAACCGTGCGGATCAGGTCCGCGTTTTCTTCCGGTCCCTTTCCACGAAACCCGTCGAAGGTCTGACGTTCCAAGCCAAAGTCTTCAGGTGACACGGTAAATGTTTCCACTTCTCCTGTGGACGAACACGCGGCGACGTATGTTTTGTCTGCAATTGTTATTTCATCCAGGCCATCGGCGCCATGCACCACCCACGCCTTCTCAACGCCTAGACGAACAAGTGCTGACGCGACGCGTTCAAGTAATGAACGTTGCCAGACGCCCAGGATCTGAAAAGGCGCGTGCGCGGGATTTGTCAGGGGACCGACCAAGTTGAATACGGTATGCACGCCGAGCTTGCGGCGCACCTGCGCGACGCGGGCTGCAGCAGCATGAAAAAGCGGCGCAAACATGAAACAGATTTCGTGCTCGTTAAGGCAACGTTCCACAGTCTCGACCGGAGCGACTGTGTTGACTCCGAGCGCCTGGAGCACGTCGGCGCTGCCGCATCGCGATGTTGCCGCCCGGGAGCCATGTTTCGCTACGGGTAGATCGGCACCTGCAATCACAAAAGCTGCCGCTGTTGAAATATTAAAAGTTTTTGCAGCGCTTGATCCAGTGCCCGCTGTGTCGATGAAACGCTTGTGACGCGATCGCAATGGCAGCACACGATCCCGCATTGCTTCGGCGATCCCTGCCAGCTCCTCGAAGGTCTCGCCCTTTACGGCCAAGCTAGTAAGCGCGGCCGCTATCTGCTCATCGGTAGCGACGGGATTGAGCAGACAGTCCAGAAAATTTGCAGCCTCAGCACGGCTGAGATTCTCGCCGCGCATCAGGCGCAGCGTTAATTCGCGCAGTTCGAAATCGCCGATCTCGTGTGCGTTGCATCCACGTGTGTCCCTTCCCGGTGGGCTGATCTGCTTCGCCATTGCGAGCGCGTTTGCCATCGCACGCGATTTATTAACGGTTTCCTCGTATTCCGATCGTGGATTTGAGTCGGCGACGATGCCCGCGCCGGTTTGAAAATACGCTTTCCCATTTTTTAAAACCGCGCAGCGCAGCGCGATGCAGGAGTCAACATTGCCGTCGAATCCAAAGTAGCCGATTGCGCCCGCGTAACAGCCGCGTCTGGTCTTTTCCAGTTCGCTGATAATTTGCATGGCACGAATTTTCGGCGCTCCCGAAACAGTGCCTGCGGGAAACGTTGCTTTGATCAGGTCGAAGCCAGTGCAACCTGTGTGGAGGCGCCCAGTGACATTCGAAACAATATGCATGACGTGGCTGTAGCGCTCGATCCCCATCAATTCGGTCACACGCACCGTACCGAAGTCAGAGACCCGGCCGATGTCGTTGCGCGCAAGATCGACCAGCATGATGTGCTCGGCGCGTTCCTTCGGATCGGCCAAGAGTTCGGCCGCATTCCGCTCGTCCTGCACGGAGGTAGCCCCACGCGGGCGCGTGCCAGCGAGCGGGCGAATCTCGACCGCGTCGCCAGTCAACCGTACATGCATCTCCGGCGAGCTACCAACGAGAGCAAAGTCATCTCCCATCTTGAGACAAAACATGTACGGCGAGGGATTAATGAAACGAAGACATCGATAGCAGTCGAGCGGGTCGCCGCTAAAATCGGATTCGAAGCGCTGTGACAATACAACTTGGAAAATATCGCCCGCCCGAATGTAATCCTTGGCTCGTTCGACTGCCCGTTCGAACTCGCGCGGCCGAACATTGCTCTGGTAAGGCCGGGGCTCTGCGCCGACTGGACGCCGCAGCACGGCGTTCCTACCAAGAGACTGCACCTCGGGATCGGTGGGTGGAACAAGCGGAAGATCCGCAGGATTCGCAAGCTGGCGCATGATCTCATGGATCGTATCAGTCGCTGCCGCATAGATTGTCTCGAGCGGACCGTCATCAAGAAATGCGTTCGCAACGATTTTCAGAGTGCGCAGCCGATGATCGAAAATGAGCAGGCTGCTTGTAATCATGAACATCATTTCAGGCAATTGCAGTTCATCGCGTTCTGCGAGAGGGATCTTCGGTTCGAAGAAATGGATTGCTTCGTAACCCAGGAAACCAACAGCGCCGCCGCTGAATCGGGGGAGCTCTGGACGCGGAACAAACTGATAGCGTGCCATCAACTTTCGGACCTCATCTAATGGGTCACTTGTGATTTCGACCTGGCGCTCGATTCCCAATTCGATGATTTGCAGCTTAGCCCCGCAGGCTTTGATGACGACCCGCGGGTCGATACCGACAAAGGAGAAGCGTCCGGATACATCGTTTTTCTCAGTCGATTCAAACAAAAAACTGTTACCGCCGTGATCTAACTTCTTGAATGTTGAAACGGGGGTTTCATTGTCCGCGATAAACTCTGCAAAAACCGGGATGACGTTGCCGTGTTTAGCTAGCTCGGCGAATTCGTCCGGAGTCGGTGTGAGATGAGTTGTCATCAAGCGTAGTGCGTTGCCTCCTGCTTTGCAGGCGCTAGAAAACTCGCTAGGATTTTCTTGCCCTCGTGTGTGAGAACTGATTCCGGATGAAATTGCACGCCGTACACAGGAGACTCGCGATGGCACAAGGCCATGATTTCCCCATCCTCGCTCTCTGCGATGATCTGAAGACACGAGGGGAAGGAGCTCCGCTCGACGCTCAATGAGTGGTATCGACCGGCTTCAAACGGATTGGGTAGATGGGCGAAAAGGCTGCTGCCGCTGTGTGTGATCATCGATGACTTCCCATGCACGAGTTTGGAAGCGCGTACGATTTTCCCTCCGTATGCTTCAGCGATGCATTGGTGCCCAAGACAAACGCCAAGAATTGGAATCTTCGCCCCAAAACGCAGGACGATGTCTTTGCTAATTCCTGCTTCGCGCGGCGTGCAGGGTCCCGGCGAGATGCAAATGTGCTTGGGAGCTAACGCAGCGATTTCATCAAGCGAGATTTCGTCATTTCGCTTAACAACGACCCCACAGCCAAGCTCACCAAAGTATTGGACCAGGTTGTAAGTAAAAGAGTCGTAGTTATCGATTAAGAGAAGCATTGCCTTTGTCTCGTTAGGCGACTTTGGGTTGTATTCGACTTTGGTTGGCAATCGGAGTGGTGACCTCGCGTATTGCGCGGACTTCGCTGAGGAGGTGGACATACTCCGATGGCGTCAGGGCTTGCGCGCCGTCGGAGAGGGCGAGTTCGGGGTGATTGTGCACCTCCACCATGAGCCCATCGGCTCCCACGGCGACGCCAGCTCGCGCCAGAGGAGTAACCATGTGCGCGCTACCTGTGCCGTGTGATGGATCCACGATCACCGGCAAATGAGAAATCCGACGAATCGCCGGCACAGAAGCAAGATCCAGCGTGTTGCGCGTATGCTGAGCGAAAGTCCGGACGCCGCGCTCGCACAGGATTACGTTGTAATTGCCCTCCGCCATGATGTATTCGGCAGCGAGCAACCATTCTTCGAGTGTTGCAGCCATTCCGCGCTTTAACAGGACCGGCAGTTGGGATCGGCCCGCTCGCCTGAGGAGGGAAAAGTTCTGCATGTTTCGCGCGCCGATTTGAATGACATCGCCATACTGTTCGATTAGACCGACGTGAGGTTCTTCGAGCGCTTCCGTGACGATCTTTAGCCCAAACGCCTTGCGGATCTCGGTGACGATTTCCCATCCTTTCTCGCCCAGACCTTGAAATGCGTACGGGGACGTCCGGGGTTTCCACACAGCGCCACGAAAGAAACGCGCGCCGCTTTTCTGCACTGCTTCGGCCACGGCAAATGCCTGATCGCGGCTCTCGATCGCGCACGGACCCGCAATGATCGCGAGCTCGTTTCCTCCGATGGTGGCATCTCCAATTCGCACGACTGTCTTTTCAGGGCGCAGGTCAAGCGTGATCAACTTGTACGGCTTGGTAACCCGGATGACTTCAGCGACGCCCGGGAGGTTTTCAAAACGCCGGCCGTCGACAGGCCCGGTGTTGCCGGTGATGCCAATGGCTGTTCGCGTGGCGCCCGGCATCGGATGAGGCCGCAGCCCAATTGCCTGAATCACGTTTACAACTGCGTTCACTTCCTGCGCCGCAGCGCTGGGTTTCATTACGATTAACATAGGTTTACAAAGGTTTGGGTTATTTCATTGGTGCAAACGCCAGATCTCTCCCTTGAGAGAAAGAGAAAATCAGCGTCCCGTTGAAAAACGGTCGCTTTTTATCGCCACCAAACGAGCGCCAACGCGAGGCCAAGCGGCCTTCGAAGCTCTGTCGAATAAAGAATGTCGACGCTCATCACCAAACAAGAATAACGATGATCTTGCGGATGTCGAGTTCGATTTCGTTTGGGTAACAACGCTGTTACCAAATCGCAAGGGTAAGCCAATCGCTGACGTTTATTCCGCCCGCCGCTTTCTCACTGGGCGCAGCTGGAGGTCATATCTATCAAATGATCGCGGCCCATAATTTTTCGCCGGGGAATGTCGGATTGGTTCTGCCAAGCGATATTATCATTCCCATTGCCGGGTTGATATTTCTGTGGCTGGCACATAAACATCCAAAGTCGGAAGCGGCGAGCAACAAACTGGTATAGATCAACGAGAGAAAGCGGCGCTCACAGAGCCTCCGCTACAGCCAGCAAACGGTTGCCCTGCGATTTTGGTTTCGGCTAGATTCCGCACCATGCGTCGCAAAACATTCTTCGCCTTTCTGTTCCTTTTACTCTTCCTCTTAATGCGCCCAGCTTTCGCCGCGTCGCCAATCCAGGAACGCGCCGATCGTTTCCTCGCGCTTGCCAATGCGGGTTATCAGGCGTTGTACCGAGTGAATAGCGAGGCACAATGGCTCGCAGTCACCGATGTGACCCCAGCGCACGATGCTGCCGCTGAAGCCACAGGCAAAGCCTACGCGGCGTTCAATGGAAACCCGACAATTATCAGTGAAGCGCGCGACTTGCTAACGCATCAGAACGAACTCAACGAGCTGACCATTCGCCAGTTGAAACAGCTTCTATTAAACGCGGCCGAAGGTCCGATGACAAATCCCGATCTCGTGGCGAAACGAGTTGCAGCAGAGACAAAGCAGGCGTCGATCCTCAATGGTTTCGAGTTCAAGCTCAACGGTCAGCCAATCACCGTAAACGAGATCGACGACAAATTGGAGAAGAGCGTCGATCTCAACGAACGCAAGGCGGTCTGGGAAGCGTCGAAACAGTCTGGCCCGGCGTTGAAACCGAATCTGGTAACGCTGCGCGATCTGCGTAACGGCGTCGCCAAAGAGATGAAGTATCCCGATTACTTCTCGCTCGAGGTCGCTGCCTACGGAATGACCACCGACGAAATGCTCAAGATGCTGGACGATTGGATGACGACACTGCGTCCGCTTTATTTGCAGTTGCAGACGTGGGCGAAATACAAGCTCGCCGAAAAATTTCATCAGCCAGTGCCGAAGAAAATTCCAGCGCACTGGCTCAATAATCGCTGGGGCCAGGAATGGCCCGGACTGGTTGAAGCAGCGGACATCGACAAGTATTTCAAGGATCGCAAGCCGGAATGGATTATCAAAACTGCTGAACAATTTTACACGGGCCTCGGTTTTTCGCCGTTGCCTCAAAGTTTCTGGGAAAGATCAGATTTGTATCCGCTGCCGCCGGGTTCGAAGCGAAAGAAGAACACCCACGCCTCGTGCTGGCATATCGATCTGCAGAACGACATTCGTTCCCTGCAAAGCATCGAACCGAACGCGCGCTGGTTTTTTACCGCGCATCACGAGCTAGGGCACGGATATTACTTCAAGGCCTATTCGCGCCCGGAAGTTCCGTACTTGCTACGACTCGGCGCGGCACCGGGTTTTCATGAGGGTGTGGGCGAATTGATCGCACTCGCTTCAAGTCAGGTGCCATATCTGCAATCGCGAGGTGTTTTGCCGCACGAGTTCAACGCGGATAAGACGGCATTTCTTCTCGACGACGCTCTTGCACGCTCGGTCCCGTTTATCTATTTCTCCTGCGGCACCATGCCGCACTGGGAGGCAGATATTTACGCGCACAATCTTCCGCCTGATCAGTGGAACGCGCGCTGGTGGAAATACGTTTCCGAATTCCAAGGCATCGAGCCGCCGTCGCCACGCGGCGAAGAATTTTGCGATGCCGCCACCAAGACGCACATCAATGATACTCCAGCCTATTATTACAACTATGCGTTTGCGACCGTGTTTAAGTTTCAACTACACGATTACATCGCACGCAAGATTCTCCATCAACCTCCGCAGTCATGTAATTACGCCGACAACAAAGAGGTCGGCGCGTGGCTGAATAACATCCTTAAAAAAGGCGGAACTGAAGACTGGCGCAAAGTCTTGAAGGAAGCCACCGATGAGGACATCTCTACCCGCGCGATGATGGACTACTTCAAGCCGCTCATGAGCTGGCTGGAAGAACAAAACAAAGGCCGTCAGATCGGCTGGGAGTAGGTGGATCGCGTTGTCCTCAACGCGAGGTCATTTCGGCGTTTGATTCGGAAGCGATTGGTTCAGCTTCGCCTGGGCTTTCATTATTTCGGCCTCCATCGCCGGCATGATGTCCGCCATGTAGGCGCCGAACTTTTGCATCGCAGATTTCCCGACGGGCGAACCGTAAAAATCTGCCAGCGCTTTCAACTCCTCGGTGGTGAAATGCTTCACCATCGAGTCGATCATCGTCTTGGTTAATGCCGCGATGTCGAGCTGCGAAGTCATCAGCTTCTGAAATTGCTCGCGTTGGTCCGGTGGAAGGTTCGCGGCCATCTTTTCGGCCATGTCCTCGAACAACGCTTTGGGTGGAGTGGCCTGGAGGTAACGCTCGGCTTCGTGACGCCGGGTTTCCGGAGTATCAGGTGCACTGAAAGCAAGAGCACACGAGATGAACAGGGTGAGGATAGTCAGGGTAAAGGCGCATTTTTGCATGGGAATCGAGTGATAGACCTGCGTTGCCAATAAGGCGATCTTTTTCTAGCTCTTGTGTCTGTTTAGATCAGTAAGGCAGCGAGCCCAAGAAAGACGAGCAGACAGCCTACGTCGGTGAACGTGGTTACGACGATGCTGGATGCCGTTGCCGGATCAGCCCCGAATTTCTTTAGAGCCAAGGGCACCATCGCGCCAGCTACGCCGCTAAAGCAGCAACTGATGGTAATAGCCAGGAACACCACGAGACCTAGCATTAAAGCCATCGGGCTTTTCACCATCCTTGCAAAGATGAACATCGCGATTCCACCGGTGACGCCGGTCAAGGCTCCATTTAATGTTCCAAGCAACATTTCCTTGATCAGAAGCGTCCGTTGTCTGCCAGCCCTTAAATCGCCCAGGGTCATCCCGCGCAAACATACTGCCAGCGCCTGAACTCCGGTGTTTGCTGCCTGACCGATGAGCACCGGCAGAAATACTGCCAGAGCAATGATGCGGTCGATCGTTTCCTGAAAAGAACCGACCACGACCGCAGCAAGTAACCCGCAGAACAAATTTACCTGGAGCCAGGGATGCCGAAATTTCAGGCTCCGCAGCCACGGCGTGGTAAGGCGCTCCTCGCTTTCCACGCCGACCATCGCGCCCGGTTGCGCACTTAATTCGATTGCCTCGGCCTCAAACAGCATCTGGCCACGCAAAAGGCCGAGGAGCCGGTCCGTTTTGTCGCAGACCGGATACACTGGATAATGCCGCACAAGTACCGCTCTCATCGCATCGGGAAGCGACATCTCTGGCGTGAGATAAAATGGATTCTTGAGCATGATTTCCTCGAGACGCTGACTGCCGTGCGCCAGGAGCATGTCGCGCATCACCACGACGCCGAGGAGTTTCTCCTGTTCGTCTGTGACGAAGCCGTAGGTAATGATTGCTTTTCTGGCGAGCCGGCGAATTTGTTCGGTCGCTTCGGCGATTGTCGTTTGCGGACGAAAGACGGCCAGCGGCGGCTGCATTAATCGTCCGATGCTGCGCTCCGGGTAGGTTTGATTCCGCATCCATTGCTGGTTGGTTTCAGGGGAAGCGGTGGCCAGAATGGTCTGTCTCCGTGAGGGATTGAAGCGTTGGAGAATCTTCAGCGCCGACGCCGGATTTAACAGCTCCAGCATTTGAACAACAAACTCATCCGGATACGGCTCCAACATCTTGGCCGCCTCCCGCGGATCGTGCTCGACCAGCTTCGTAAACAGCGTCCTTACTTCTGGTTCAATTTCCCGAATCGCGCCGGATTCATTTTCATGGTCATTCATGGCGCGAGTCTGGCAAGCCGACATGGCAGTAGCAACATTAACTGTCCAATCGACGGCAGGATTCTGTAGCTGCCGACTTGGAAATCGCTGCCACTCGTCGATCTTCAGTTGTGCGGGTTCTCATTATTACGGGTGCCGGTGTTTCGGCTGAAAGCGGAATTCCAACATTTCGCGGAAAGGATGGCTACTGGCGCAATCTGGATCCGATCAAATTGGCGACACCCGAAGCTTTCGCGCGGGATCCGGAACTGGTTTGGCAATGGTATCGCGAGCGGCGCCGCCGAATTTCCGATGCACAACCGAATGCCGCGCATGAGGCGATTGCCAATCTGGCGCACTGTGCGAATGAATTTCTGCTCGTCACGCAGAACGTGGACGATCTGCACGAGCGCGCTGGCCTTGCAAAAGCGGAGATGGTGCAAATTCACGGAGACATTTTCGTTACCAGATGTTCGCGCTGCGATTTCGAGCAAGAGCAAAAGCAAAACCAAAATGGCGTCCCAAAATGTACCAAATGCGGTGCGCTGGTGCGGCCCGGCGTGATTTGGTTCGGAGAACCTCTGCCTTCGCGTGAAATCGAACGTGTCGAGAACTATTTGCAGCGTGATCCCTGCGGGGTCGTGATTGTAGTTGGAACGACGGCAACGTTTGGATACATCATTGATTGGGCACTGCGTGCGAGCCGCCGCGGTGGCGAGCTTATCGAAGTAAATCCCGAGGAAACGCCGCTCTCACGATTTGCGACACGATTAGTCCGGGAGCCCGCCGCAGTAGCGCTGCCGCGATTGATCGATCGGTTGGTCGCGTAGTCGCCGAAATTGTAGAACAACGCATTGGTTGCCGATTGCTGGTAGGGCGCGATTGCCGAGCGCGCCGTTGCGCCGGACACCGACCGATTTTTCTTCGGTGTTTTACTCGTGCACTTCCTTTCGCGCGAGAGAGTCGACGATTTTTTCGAAGCGCGGGTCGCCGCGCAGCGGATCCCAAAGCGGGTGAAGACGCAACTGACCGTAGCTTAAGCGACCGGGAAGTTGAATGGCGTGCGTTAGCTGCTCGATCGCGAGATCTTTTTCCCCCACCCAGGCACAGGTGACGGCAAAAAATCCCATTATGAGCGGCCCGTTGATGGAATCTTTGCTCGGAGGCGTCAGTTCGACGGCGCGGCGGCCTTCGCGCAAGGCGTCATCTTTTCGGCCAAGCCCAGCGTCGATAAGACCAAGCACGCAAAGTGCCGGGCCGTAATCGGGTTGTGCGTCCACGATGCGTTGCTGCGCGATGCGGGCGGTTGTAAAACTGGCGTGCGCCGCTGCCGTGTCATCTTTCCATCGTGCGAGCAGGCCTTCACCGAATGTGCGGCTAAATTGGATGGCGTCCGGTCCGTAGGTATCGTCACCGACGTCGGTGAGTGCCCGCTCGGCCGCACCAGCATCGCGCTCAACCGAAGCCAGAAAAATGCGAAGGGGGGCTAGATGGGCGCTGGATGCGGGATTTTGCTGAATGGACGATTCGATTATTTTATGCAGCGGCTGCGTATCCGCTTTCCACGCAACTTCCAACTGCCCGCGGGCAAGTCGCGCGTCGAGGTCATTCGGTCTCAATGCGAGGATGCGATCGAGAACGGCGGCGTCCTTGGCATAGTCGCGCAAGGATTCGTAGCTCAAAGCAATCTGCCAAAGGATGGAAACATTGTTTGGATCTACCTCAAGGGCACGCTCCAGGTTGCGCGCGGACTCCGGCCAGCGTCCCTGGCGGCGGTCGATATAACCACTCAATTCAAACACTCTTGCGTCATTGGGTAACGAATGGCGGGCGAATTCGATTTCCGAACGAGCGCGCTCATAATCCAATTTGCTGTAGAGATGACCTGCCTGAGCCAGATGCGCTTCGGCCGCGTCCGGCTGCAATCGTAAGGCGGCATTAATTGCCTGTTCGGCCGAGGCAAGCCGGGCTCGCGTATGGTCCTCACCCAAGAGATAAAGTTGATCATGTGCCTGGGCGAGCTTGCAGTAGGCATTGAAGAAGGCGGGGTCGCGTGCGATTGCCTGCTCAAGGAGACTGATCGCTTCCGAGAAATTCTGCTTTATGTTCTGAGTGGTCGGAGCCGCATCGATCGCTTCTGTGGCGCGGATATACAGATCGTAGGCGGCAAGATCTTTCGTAGGTTGTTTTTCGATGGCCGACCTTTCGCGCGGCGAGATTTTGGCCTGAAGTTGGTCGGCGATTTTTTGGGCAATCTCGCTTTGGATGGCGAAGACATCGGCCAAGTCCCGATCATATTTATCGGCCCAGACGTGTGTGTCATTGCGGGCATCGATTAACTGGGCGCTTACCCGGACACGATTCGCGGACCGCTGCACGCTGCCTTCCAGGACGTGCGCGACCTTTAGCGCCTGCGCGATTTCCGGAAGGTTGCGCGATGATGTGTTTTTATACTGCATCACGCTGGTGCGGCTAATCACTTTCAGATCGGCGATTTTCGCCAGATCAGTCAAAATCTCGTCCTGTACCCCATCGGCAAAGAACGCGAACGCTTTGTCCTCACTGAAATTTTCAAATGGCAAGACCGCGATGGATTTGGTGGAAACGCGGTCTGACATGCTCTGCCTGGGTACCGCAGTGAAGCGCCCTAAGAAAAATAAACCGATTGAAATCGCGCCGGCGATCACAACCACGTAAATCCAAGCGCGATTGTGTTCTGGTCCTTTCGGCAATTCGTCAGCGAATTCCGTTCGCTTCAAGCCTTCCGGCGTCAGCTCAAACGCCCACGCGATTATTAATGCAATTGGGAAACCGAGCGCAGTCACTGCGACGAACATTTTCATCGTCCACGGCGGCGCCTCGAACGTGGGAAATAAGATCGATGCCGCTTGCAGCAGCAGCCACGCCACGACCGCATAGGCAATCGCAACTTTGTAAACGTTACGCCGCTTCAGCTCGGAGAAGAAGTTACGCGGATTCACGGTTTGTCCCGCCGCGGACTTTTCCAGATTACTTCGGATAATGACAGATAAACCAGCTGAGGTGGTTTCTAAAGCGGAAACTCGCGCGAGAGTATGGCAGCACTCTTAGCCATAGGTCTTGGCAGATCCGATCGCGCGCAGATAACGTTGCGCCGATCGCGCGACGGCGTCTTTAGCGTTTGAGAGAATGTTCGCCCCCCACCACGCGCCGTAAATTTGTTCAAATGGGAACCTTTCGATTCCCTGAAGGATTTGGTGGATCGCAACAGGTCCGAGCGGAATCAGGTTGGGATAACTCCGCATGAAACTCACATATCGGCGATCTTGCACCACTTGAATGATGTCGCCAGTCAGCAGCGCCCCTTTGCCATTTGCGCCGCCTGGCCAGTGCAGAACAGTGCCGCCTTCGAAATGCCCGCCACAGTTGATCAGCATCAGACCGTCCCAAAGTGAAACCATCGTTTCCTCCCAAAATTGAATGCGCGGACTTTTGCGCATCACCCACTGGCGATCCTTAGCATGCAGGAAGATCGGCGCGTCGAAGCGCTCAGCCCATTCTACCATCGCCGAGTAAAAATGGGGATGGGAAATTGCAATAGCGCGAATGCCGCCGCGCGCCTTGATTGTTTCTATGGTTGCTTCGTCGAGGAACGTGATGCAATCCCAAAGCAGATTTCCATCCGGCGACCGTAAGAGCAAAGCGCGCTGGCCAATGGCAAAATCCGGCTCGGTTCCGATTCCCACGAGGTGCGGTGCCTCATCTTTCAAGCGGTTTCGATGCCGGGCCGCCATTCGTTTAAGCGTTGTCCACGCCTGGCCTTCGTGACGCACGAATTGCCGTTCATCTTCACAAATTGGACAGGAGCTCGGCGACTGTACGCTTTCATGAAACTGGGTTCCGCATTGAACACAGACGAAGTTTTCCACCGCGATGACCTTATCAGACCGGAGCAACGGGCGAAAGCTGTAGCCGCTTCGCTGTGCGAGGCGAGATAACCACAGATCGAGAGACCACCGCGTCGCCAACACGGTGACGGAGACAAGTCAGCTAATCCCTGCGGCGAACCGAGCCGGCGCCAGTGATGTGTTTTTCAATCGTCGGATGCCCGGAATAAGTAACTTTTCCCGCGCCGGTAATGGCGACCTTCAACGTTTCGGCAACTGCGACTTCCGCGTCGGCTGCGCCTGTCGTAGAGATTTCCGCGGTCTTGGTTTGGAGCCCGCTCGCCTCCAACTCGCTAGCCCCGGTCATATCAGCAAGAAGATGATCGATCTTTCCGTCGAGCGAAACATGTGACGCACCGCTAGCCTCAAGAGCAAACCCGGGTCCGTTGATCTGCTTTACGGTAAGCTTTACAGCGCCGCGGATTCTTGCGGCTGCTCTCGTTGGACTGGAGATGATGACTTTGATTCCATGCGTTGGCCAGATGTGGTCGTGAGTGCGCAAATAAAGCGTGTCGCCCGAGACGTCACTGTGGACATAAGAAAGAAGGTTTTCGTCAGTGGTGATGCGAAGAGCAGGAGACCCGTTTTGCCATTCGATTTCAAATGCTCCGCCGGTGTCGATCTCGGTAAAGGCGTCAATTGTTCGGTCCTGTGTTTTGATGCGCCCATTGCCTCGAATTCCCGCCCATCGGCATCCACCGGTCAGCACGACGCACACAGCCAGACATACAAAAATGATCTTCTTCATGGGAAATATGACTTCACTAGTTACGATGCAACGGCGCTTCGCTTTGGATTCAAGAAAAAATCGGTGCTTCTTGAAGCCGTTTAAACATAGAGCGGTTGTAGCCACGGCGCTGCGTCGCCGTGCAAGCTGGCAACTCACCCGGCGCCTCGACACAGCGAGGCGGCTACAAGGTTCGCACCGCTTGCGTCCCTCACTTCACAATCTTTAGCTTCGCCGCGTCCACGAGAATGTCATCGACGTAGAATTCAACGCGGTAGTCGCCGACTGCCCAGCCGTCTTCGGGCCGCGCCAGCGTGAATGCTCCATGAGCATTCTGGCTTTCGATCATCGCTGACGCTTCGTCCACCTTGTAGCCTTGTGGAAAATCCTCGCCGATGTTCTCGGCGATCCAGACGGCCTTAACCTTTCCTCCCTTTCGCAAGCGCTGTCCCTGCCAACGCACATAAATCTGCGGTGTATCCGATGAAAACGTCGTGGTTGGCCTCCCGAATTGATCGTTTGCGAAGCTGACGGAGAGCCGTTTCGCCCCCGCCTCGGATTTCACCTCCGGTCTATTCTCGATTTGAGGTCGCTTAGCCAGTTCCAAAGAAATTCGCTCGAGTAGATCGCCGTCCGCGGCCCGCATCGTTGTAACATCTTTGACAATTCCAGTGCCCGGCACGAACCAGCGATCGATCGTCATCCGACTGGGTGAGCTTTGTTCTCCACGAATATGGAACGCATGAAATTCGCCCGCTGGCACTTCGATGTCTTCTTCGCCCGTGACGTTGTACTCCTGATGCACTTTTAAATCGCCGGCCTGACCATCAAAATTCCACGTCGTTCCTTGTCTGAGCGGCGCAGCAACCATTGTTTGCGGCGGATCAAACTTGATCAATTCGCCGTCCAGATTAATTCGAGCCCAACAGGTTATTCCGTGTTCATCGACGGTAACAAGATCCGTATTCGTGATCGAACCGGCCCGGTGCATTTCGAATTTTAGAAGCCCTTTCCCATCAACATCCTCTATTCCCTCGAGGCGGTAGAGGACCGGTAAGCGGACTTTTCCATCGGTATCTGTTTTCAAATTCGAAATAGTAACGCCTTTCCCAAGTTCTTCGGTCATGCTGTATCGCCATGTCGTCCCCGGATTGGTGGGGACGAGCGGAACAGCGAACGCCGAGGCCGACAAGAAAAGCACGGCAAGAACGAAACTCCATGGCGACCCGCCGAGCGGGCGCGCCCTACCAATTCCGCGCAATCTGTGTAGTCTGCGAACGATCATGTTCGCGAAATATCGCACATCGATTTCGATCCTCGTCCTCGTTTTTTCCCTGGACGCCATGGGCTTCGCTGCGGATATGCCCAGATCCGACCGTCATGTCGTCGTGGTGGTGTGGGACGGAATGCGCCCGGACTTTGTCAGCGAGAAAACAACTCCCACGCTTTGGAAGCTCGCCGGGGAAGGAGTCACTTTTCGGAATCACCACGCGGTGTATCCCAGCGCGACACAAGTAAACGGGACCGCACTCGTTACCGGTGTTTATCCCGGTCGGAACGGCGTGATAGCAAATTATGCGTACCGCCCGGAGATTGACCGCACGCGATCAATCAGCGTCGAGAGTCCGACAGTTGTGAGGAGGGGAGATGAACTCTCCGGCGGTAAATACATTTCCGTTCCGACGATCGCGGAACTTATTCAACGCGCAGGTGGGCAAACCGACATTGCCGCCGCTAAGACCGTCGGTCTTTTGCTGGATCGACATGCAGGTATTGGGACTGCGAAAAACTGCGTCACGCTTTTCGCAGGGCAGACGCTTCCTCGTGACGTTCTTATCCCCATCGTTGCCGCGCTCGGCCCGTTTCCATCTGCGCATTTAGAGCGCGATCGCTGGACGACCAAGGCAGTGACAGATCTTCTTTGGAAAGATGGCCTGCCAGCTTTGTCGGTGCTTTGGCTGGGGGAGCCGGATCTGACGGAGCACGAATCTGCCCCCGGCGCGCCACCCGCGCTCGCTGCGATAAAATCGTCTGATGAAAATCTCGCTGCTTTGCTCTCTGCGTTAGATAAACAGGCTGTGCGTGAAACAACAGATCTGTTTGTGGTTTCCGATCATGGATTCTCGACGATCAGGCGCTCGATCGATTTACGAAAAATCCTGAGCGACGCTGGCTTCGTTGCGAAGACTGAATTTGATGGTCAGCCGAAACCTGGAGACATCATGCTGGTTGGGAATGGTGGCAGTGTTCTCTTTTATGTCGTCGGACACGAGGTGGCACTCGTGCACCGCCTCGTCGAATTTTTGCAGCAATCAGATTTTGCTGCAGTGATTTTTACCAAACAGGGTCTGCCAGGGACCTTCCATTTGGATGACGTCAAAATCGACAACCCGCATGCGCCGGACGTTGTCATGGCATTCCGTTGGAACGATTCGAAA
>Ga0207701_10001419_pt1 | contig 25213 bp, 24 predicted proteins | sample KBSSwiSSwithPhiX_FD_184294 | JGI IMG/M metagenome (GOLD analysis project Ga0207701, IMG submission 184294) | Switchgrass rhizosphere bulk soil microbial communities from Kellogg Biological Station, Michigan, USA, with PhiX - S5 (SPAdes) (version 2) | ecosystem: Environmental > Terrestrial >... | reverse complement strand
ATCGCGGCGACGGCCTTCGCGGCTCGTACGGACATCTCCGGCGGCCCAAGGGCGCCGTCCCGGCCGACGCGAAGCACGCCATCACGCATCTCGCGCCCATGCGGGAGTTGGCGGGGGCGACGCTGGTCGAATGCCGCCTGGAAACGGGGCGGCAGCACCAGATCCGCATTCACCTGTCGGAGCTAGGCCATCCGCTCGTCGGCGAGCGCGTCTACATCCGCGATTACAGCGGCGCGCGGATCGAATCGCCGCGCGGCATGCTGCACGCTTTCTCGCTCGGATTCGTCCATCCGCGGACCGGCGAGCGAATGGCGTTCGAGCGCGAAGCGCCCGCGGATTTTCGGGCGATGGTCGCAGCGCTGTCGCGAGGTGATTCGTGATGGACAGGCGCGCCTTTCTGGCGGGTCTCGTGTTCGCCGGCGGCTGCAGCCCGCCGGAGACGCCGAACAAGGCATCGGCGTCGGAGAAGAAGGGAGCCGCGACGTCACCCGCAGTGGCGGACGACAAGCCGGCAACCAGCGCGAACGCCGCGGCGACGCGGATCCCGCGCGTCGCGACACTTGTGTACGGCCCGCGAGCGACCGGCGCCGCATCGGCAACGGCGATCGGCGTCTCGCCGGTCACACTGTTCCGCGAGCGCCTGCGCGAGGTGGGCTACATCGAGGGCAAGACCATCGCCATCGAGGAAAGCTATGCCGATGGGGACCCGCAGCGACTCGAGGCGCTCGCGACCGAGATCGTCGCAACCAATCCCGAGGTCATCGTTGCGATCGCCGCCGCTGCAACTGCAGCCGCGCGCCGGGCGACGGCCACGATCCCGATCGTGATGGTCCATGCAGGCGATCCCGTTGGGGCGGGCTGGGCGGTGAGCCTCGCCAAACCGGGCGGCAACGTCACGGGCTCGACGTCGCAGATTCCCGAGCTTGGGTCCAAGCAGGTGGAGCTGCTGAGGGAGCTCGTTCCGAACCTTGCGCGATTGGGCGTCCTCGTCAACCCGACCAACTCCGGTACGCCGTTGCTGGTCGCCAACCTCAAGGAAGCCGCACGCAGATTCAATATCAGTCTGACCTTAGCCGAGGTAACGCGCGCCGAGGATTCGACGCCGCGCTGCGCCTGTTGGACGGCGCGCGTCTCGATGCACTGTTCGTAATGATCGAGCCGATGATCCATCTCAATCGTGCACGAGTGCTCGAGTTCGCCGCACGGAACCGCTTGCCTGCGAGCTACGACGTCGGCCGCGAGACAGTGCGCGAGGGTGGACTCATTTCGTTCGGCCCGCTCCTGTCCACGCATTACGCGCTCGCGGCCGACTATGTCGACAAGATCCTGAAGGGTGCCAAGCCCGCGGACCTTCCCGTCCAGCAGCCCACGCAATTCGCGCTCGTCGTCAACGTCAGAACCGCGAAGTCGCTGGGACTCACTGTTCCGCCCTCGGTGCTGACGCGCGCCGACGAAGTAATTCAGTGAACGCGCACTGCGCGTTGTCGCGCGCGGCGACCTTCAGGCCGCTGACTTGCGCCGATTTGCCGACGCTGCGCGAGTGGCTGCACCGGCCGCGCGTGCGCAGGTGGTGGTGCTCATGTGCCTTTCCGCGGGCGAACTTTCATCCGCCGGAACGGTTGAGCGATTTGGCGCCAGATTCTCATGATCCACCCGCTCAGCATGGGCATAGAATCGCTGAAGCTCGGTTTCGAGAAAGGGTCCGGTCGTGAAGCGCAGAGCGGTCTTGAGCTGGATCGGCGTTACTTTCCTCGGCATGACCGCTTGTGCGCGTGCCCAATCCGCAAAAATTCCACGCATCGGATTCCTGCGCACGACGCGCCCGCCACAGTCTTACATCGACGCGTTCGAAAAAGGCTTGGTCGGACAAGGCTACACCCCGGGGAAGACGATTCTGATCGAATACCGGTTCGCGGGCGGCAATTTGCCGGAACTTGATCGGCTTGCTCGCGAGATCGTCGACTCGAAGGTCGACGTCATCGTTGCCGGTGGCGGATTGGCGACGAGAGCGGCGATGCGCGCCACATCCACGATCCCCATTGCGATGACTTCAGCGAGCGATCCGGTGGGCACCGGTCTTGTGGCGAGCCTGTCGCGCCCGGGTGGAAACGTCTCAGGCACCAGCATCGTCAGCTGGGATCTGTTCGCGAAGCGCCTCGAACTGCTGAAACAGATGCTCCCCAACGTGACGCACGTCGCGGTTCTCATCAACCGCAACAATCCGGCGCCGGCGAACGGCTGGGACAACGCCCTCGAAAGCGCGAGAACGCTCGGCATCGCGCTCCAGCGCATCGACGTGACGGCAATCGCCGAATTCGAGGACGCGTTCGAGACGATGCGCAAAGGCCGCGCCGAGGCGCTCCTCGTAGTGCAGAGCAATATCTTCGAGACCCCACCCTTTCCGATTCAGCAGCTCGCCTTGACCTACCGCATTCCGGCGATGTATGGCCTGCGCACGAGCACGGATGCCGGCGGGCTCATCTCCTACGGCCCGAACGTCCGCGAGCTCTACGAATATGCAGCGGTCTTTGTCGCCAAATTTCTTAGGGGCGTAAAGCCTGCGGATCTGCCGGTCGAGCAGCCCACGAAGATCGAGCTGGTCATCAACCTGCAGACTGCGAAGAGGCTTGGTATGGCGATCCCGCAATCGCTGCTGCTGCGCGCCGACGATCTCCTTCAATAGCATCGTTCTCCGCGTTCGCACGCGCTCGGTCATGCGCATCGGGCTTAATTGCGTGCTCCGCCCAACGCAGGGACGCGCGCCCGCAGGGCCGTGGCGGCGTCCGAGATCATCATCGGATCTGGTCTTCCCTGCCGCCTGAACGTGACAATGTCAAAGCGCCCCTGGCACGATCCCACGACTAACGAAATCGGCGTTCCACCGGCATCGCCGCGGACCTCAATGCTGCGCACGAGCTCGTACGGAATACGCACGGTGACCGCACCGCCAGGCGGCGGAATTAATGTGACAGAGCGCTCGCCGATCGCCAGCGTCACCTCGACCGGCGTCCTCGATCGCTCGACCTGCGGGTACCCCTCGTGCGCGAACTCCGGCCGCCAGAACCCCGGCTCGAACATGACCGCGTTGCCTTCGCTTCCGGACGCGCCCCATTCGAGCGACTCGATGACCGAAACGCCCTTTTCCGCCAGCACCCGGCATTGATCTGCGGCGGTGCGGTCTCTCAAGTCGTCCAACGGCCCGAGCGAGAGCGCAACCGCAGCGGTGGTTCCCTGTGAAGCGAGCAGCCCGGCGATCGGGAGCGCGCAGCCCGCGAACGTCGCGCAAAACGTGAACATCAGCGCCAGGGTCGTGGTCGTATTCAGCGAATCCCTCCTCGGGCGTAGTATGAGCCCTGGCCAGCGAGAACGACAGCACAGCGAAGGCCACACCAATGCGCGATCCTTCCTCCGACAAAGTGTTCGCCGGCTCCGTGCCGAAAGTCTACGAGCAGTACCTCGTGCCGCTGATCTTCGAGCCGTACGCGGAGGATCTTGCCCGACGGGTGGCGTCGCGCCCGTGCAGGCGTGTCCTGGAGATTGCCGCCGGCACGGGTGTCGTCACCCGGCAGCTCGCGTCGGTGCTGCCGAAGGACGCATCGATCGTCGCCACGGACCTCAATCGTGCGATGCTGGACGTCGCCTCGGCGATCGCCGTCGACCGCCCGGTCGAGTGGCGCGAGGCCGACGCGATGCAGCTGCCGTTCGAAGACGCAAGCTTCGATGTCGTCGTCTGCCAGTTCGGCGCCATGTTCTTCCCGGACAAGGGAAAGGCGTTCTCGGAGGCGCGGCGCGTGCTCGCGTCTGGAGGGGCGCTGCTGTTCAACATATGGGACCGGATCGAGGAGAACGAATTTGCCGACGCGGTCACGCGCGCCCTGGAATCCGTGTTCCCGGCCGATCCGCCCCGGTTCATGGCGCGGACGCCCCACGGCTACCACGATGTCGCGCTCGTCGCGAGCGATGTCGCGCGAGGCGGCTTCGTCGCGAAGCCGGAGATCTCGACCGTCGCCGCGCGAAGCAGGGCGGTATCACCGCGAATTCCCGCGATTGCCTTCTGTCAGGGAACGCCGCTGCGCAACGAGATCGAAGCGCGCGACAGCACGAGGCTCGGCCAGGCGACCGACGTTACCGCGAGGGCGATCGCCGCGCGCTTCGGACACGGCGCCGTCGATGGCAAGATGCAGGCCCACGTGGTCACGGTCGTCCGTTAGAGCGGCGTGCTCAACCCGTTCCGCCGACCCGCAACCGAATGACCGACGTAGCCACCGCCACCGATCAATGGCCGAGCCTGCCGCTCGATGCCTGGCGCGACACGCAGGCGACGCTGCACTTGTGGACGCAGATCGTCGGCAAGGTCCGGCTCGCCCGCTGCCCATGGATCAACCACTCGTGGACTGCGACGCTGTATGTCACGCCGAAGGGGCTCACCACCGCCTCGATCCCGTATGGCGCGCGCACATTCCAGATCGATCTCGACTTCATCCACCATCTTCTCGTGGTCCAGGCGAGCGACGCGCGCACCGGGCACTTCAAGCTCGAGCCACAGTCGGTCGCACAGTTTTACGCCCGGCTCATGGAGCAGATGCGGAAGATCGACCTCGACGTCGACATCTACAAAAAGCCGAACGAGATCGCCGATCCCGTTCCGTTCGACCGCGACGAGTCGCACGCAGCCTACGATCTCGAGTACGCCAATCGCTTCTGGAGAATTCTCGTGCAGGCGGATCGCGTGTTCACCGCGTTTCGATCGCGATTCATCGGCAAAAGCAGCCCGGTGCACTTCTTCTGGGGCTCGGCCGATCTTGCGGTCACGCGCTTTTCGGGACGCCGCGCGCCTCAGCATCCCGGCGGCGTCCCCGGGCTGCCGGACAGGATCACGCGGGAGGCCTATTCGCACGAGGTCGCGAGCTGCGGGTTCTGGGCGGGGGGCGGCGCGGTTGCCTACCCGGCGTTCTATGCCTACGCGTACCCCGAGCCCGACGGCTATGCCAATGCAAGCGTAAGGCCTGGGGGCGCGTTCTACAGCGCCGATCTGGGTGAATTCATCCTGCCGTACGATGTGGTACGGCAGTCGGCGGATCCGGATGCGATGCTCACTGACTTCCTGCAGTCCACCTACGAAGCCGCGGCGAATCTTGCCAAGTGGGATCGCGCCTCCCTCGAGCGCGGCGTCGGCGCGCCCCGCCTGTAGCAAGCGCAATGGACCTCCACACCTTCCTCATCTACCTGCTGGCGGCGACGGGGCTTTCGCTGTCGCCGGGGCCGAACGGGCTGCTCGCGCTGACGCACGGCGCGCTGCACGGCCGTCGCAAGGCGCTCTACACCATCTTCGGCGGCGCGCTGGGATTCGTCACCATCATCGCCCTTTCGATGTTCGGCATCGGCGCCCTGCTCAAGGCGTCGCTCACCTGGCTCACGGTAATGAAGTGGGTGGGCGGAGCATATCTCGTGTGGCTCGGCGTACAGGTCTGGCGCTCGCCGCCAATCGGGATCGATGTTGGCGAAAAAATCGACGAGCGGCCCAGCTGGTCGCTGTTCCGGCAGGGTGCGCTGTCGGCGCTGACGAATCCGAAAGCCATCTTGTTCTTCGCGGCGTTTCTGCCACAGTTCATCGATCCTGCGCGGAGCCTCCTCGTGCAGTTCGCGATCATGGCGTCGACGTTTGCCGTGATCGAGATCCTCACGGAGCTCTTCATCGCCACCATGGCGCATCGGATCAGCCCGTGGTTACGGCGCGTCGGCCGCCGTTTCAACCAGGCGTGCGGCGGCATCTTCGTGGCGATCGGCGCCGCGTTGCCGCTGCGCGGCTAACGCCGTTTCGCGTCGCTCCCGTTCTGTGTCCCGCCGATGGGAAACTCACTTGAGGCGATAGTACAGGGCCAACGAAAACCGCCCCGAAGGGCGGTTCTTGGCGCATGTGCCGGCCACGATTGGGCCCACCACGCTGCACGTCAGGACACGCCGAGCGCGTTGAGCGTGTTCGGTCCGAGCTCACCCGTCACCGGCAATCCTGCGGATGCCTGGAATCTCCGAACGGCGTCCATCGTCGATTGGCCCCATTGCCCGTCGACCGGGCCCGCGTTGTAGCCGCGCGAATTGAGCGCCAATTGAGCGCGGCGAATCGTGGTGTTGTCGTAGGCGCTCGGATAGGCGCGAGTCGACGATGTCGACGCGGTCGGACCTTGCCCCGTCGTTTCGTGACCAACATAGGCTCCGCCGACGCCGCCCACTACTGCTCCGACGGGGCCTCCGACCGCCGCGCCCGCGACTGCGCCGCCCACGGCACCCGCCGCTGTTCCGGCCGGACGATCCGTCTCGTGCCAAGCCGCACAACCGCCGAGCACCGTGACGACCGCGACCACTGCCGCTGTCTTCGCTGGGTATCTCGAATTCATGCGCTTCTCCATCGGTTATCGAATGATCGTGTCGTTGCCCGCAACGACCGTGCAGCCGAAAGCGGCGGGAACTACATACGCACGCACCGTCCCGACGGCAGTCGGGCGCGGCCGCGAAACGGCGTAGGGGAAGGGAGATGAATGGTGCTATATCGCGACCCCGAGTTTCTTGCGGCGTTCCGCAAGCAACTGCTCGGCGCTCTTGATCCCCGCCTCGACACCATCCATGTTAGGGTTCACCTCGAGCGCGCGCTTCCAGTAGTCGATGGCCTTCTCGTACTGCTCGAGCTGGAAATAGATCTGTCCGTATCCCGCGAGCGCGCCGAAGTGATTGGGGTTGCGCTTCACCACCTCGTCGCAGTCGGCGAGCGATCTCTTGAGCTCGCCGGCCATGAAGAGCACGGTGGCGCGCTTGTTCCATCCTTCGGCGAAGGAAGGCTTGCGCCGAATCACCTCGCTGAACGTGGCGATCGCAGCTTGGAACTGCTGGGCCTGCATCTGCTCGATGCCCGTCTGCATCAGCGCGTCGACCGCGTCGTCGCCGGAGCGGCTCCATAGCACCCAGAGGGCCTGCTCGGCGTAGCGACGCACGAACGGACTGTCGTCCCTGAGCCGCAACCGCAGCGCCGCGTCGTCCGACGGCATGCCGTGCTCCGCGATCCAGGCAATCGCCTCGGCTCGGCGCGTCGGATCGCGCGCGGTGAGCGCCTTCAACGCTTCGTTTCGATTGGGAAACGTCGCATCTTGCGCCTCTGCGGGCGGTACGCCTAAGAGCAGCGCGGCCGCCAGCGCGAGGAAGAGCATATGCAAGTGGGACCCCCTCAATACTGGAGCGGACGATTGAGCTCGGTGCGGAATGTCGAAGGATCTGGATTGTCGTCCGGGCCGGACAGGTAGCGCTCCCACAGATCTTCGCGCGTCTTGAGCCCGTTTGCCGCGATCCACGACATGAGCTCGCCCCACGCCGCGCCGAGGCCTTCATACGGCCCCTGGTAGACGCTACGCACGACGTTCGCCTCGGCGAGGCGACCCGCTCTGACGCGCTTCGTGGGCTCGACGACGCTTGCGATCGGCAGACAGATCTCGAAGTCGAAGACGTCCGGCGACATCCGCAAGTGCCGCGTGAACCACGGCCCGACGACGGCGATCTCCTGCGCCGCGACGGTGCGCCTCAACTCATGCAGTCCGGGACCCATGACGATCTGTATCTCCGACCGCGGAACGTCGAAGTGCATGTAAGCGATGAGTTGCTCGGGCGATTTGACGAGCGTCGGCGTATCGAGCATCGCAGCGGCTCCTATCGCGTCCCTTGCTGCAAGCTCGCCTTGTACGCCTCGATCCGCGGCAGCAGCGCCTGCCGCCGCGCGAGGCTTTCCGCTGGCCAGTGCCGGTCACGATCGTAATACTCCGCAACGGCGGGAATGTCGGGCGAAAGCACGACCCACGGCTGCTTCGACGCCGTGAAGATGTGGATGTCGGGCGGAAGGCAATCAGGCGAGTCGAGAGTTCCCACGCGAACGAAGTTGAGGAGCGGCCCGGCGCCGGCGTAATGGCTCCAGAGCGCGATGCGGCAGCGTGGACAACGGGCGATCTTCTGTCCCAGTCCGCTCGCGGACGGCGTGTCGACGACGTCGGGCTCGCCGGCGAGCAGCGCCACGCGATCGGATTCGATCATCGCGTTGAGTGCGAACGACGCGCCCGTTTCGCGCTGGCACCAGCGGCAGTGACAGCAGTGGACGAAGAGCGGTGCGGAAATCATCCGATACCGGACTTGTCGGCAATCGCACCCGCCGTCGAGCGGGAATATCGAAGGCGTCGTCATGAATCGACACAGTACCAGAGTTCGGCGCGGCGGATTAGCGCCGGCCGCGCAAGCACAAGCACGGTTTGCCGCCAGACCGCCGTCATTGCACTCCTTCCTTGTTCATTCGCAGCCGTTCACGGACGTAGCGTTCGAGTGCGGCGGCGTCGACGCGCGCGCCGCACAATGCGATATGCCCGTCGGGCCGTACGAGATAAAACGAGGGCGCCGCGATCCCGGCGCTCGCGAGCGCAGCGGCGTTGGCCTCACCCGCGGCGATTGCGTGGACCTGCAACAAGTCGCCGAGGGGCAGGGCGTTCGGGACCGGCTGCCCGATAACCAACAGATTGAACCGGGTGTCGTCGAGGTTGGCGAACACGTCCTCCATCCGTCCGTCCGGGGTGAGCGCGAGCTCGAGCCACGGAAAGCGATCTCCTGCGTGCGGAGCATCGTGCGGCGGATTTCCGAGCGTGAGCGACAGCGGGCCGTCCCGGTAGTGGATGCCGATCTGCGAGACGACGCGGAAAGCGAGGCGCTGGATTGCCGGCCGTTGCATGGCACGCGCCGCAATCCTCGCGACGACCTTCGTGCGCATGACGCCGGCAACCGGATTGTCTGAAACCACGAGCCGGAATGCGCGGTCGGTCGTGTTGAGAAGTCGTTGCGCGATCGGGAGGCGCTCCCCTTCGTACGAGTCGAGCAACGCAGCATCCGCTCGTCCCGCGGTGACGAGCGCGAGCTTCCACGCGAGGTTGTGCGCGTCCTGCAATCCGGTGTTCATCCCCTGCGCGCCGACCGGACTGTGAATGTGCGCCGCGTCACCGAGCAGGAAGCAGCGCCGGTCGCGAAAGCGCACAGCCGCCCGGTGCGAAATGCGATAGGTGGAGAACCACGAGCACGCCGAGAACGACAGGTCCTGACCGGCCTCGCCCTCGATCGACGGAATGACGTCGTCGAACGAGACGTCGGCCTTGTCGCGCAGCACGTGCGGCAGGATGCCGACGACGCGCCAGTGGTCGTTGCCGCGCATCGGGAAGAACAGGTGGAAGCCGTCGCGCCAAAGATAGGCGTTCACCTCGTCGGCCACCATGCTGCCGGTCGCCACCGTGTCGGCGACGAAGAAGACGTGCTGGTAAGGCGCGCCCGGAAATTCAATGCGATTCAGCTCGCGCACAGCGCTGTGCGCGCCGTCGCAACCCGCGACCCATCGTGCTTTGATTTCCTGCAGCGTGCCGTCCGGTTGCCTGAGCGTCGCCCGCACGTGATCGGCTTGCTGGTCGAGGTGCGTCAGCTCCGTTCGCCACTGTACGGCGAGGCCCCAATCGGGGAGCCTCTCGCCCATGATCCGTTCGTTGTCGTCCTGGCCGAGAATGAGGATGAAGGGATACGGCGTGAGGCCGCGGCCGGCTTCGCCGAGCGGAACGCGCGCCATCTTTCGCCCGTCGGCCCAGATATTCGCCCCCGTGCCACGCTTGCCGAGCTCGAGCGCCCGCGCTGCGAGCCCCAGCTTTGCATAAATCTCCAGCGTGCGCGCCTGCACGCCCAGCGCTCGAGTCTCGACGGCCGCGCCCGCGTGCCGATCGATGATCGCCGTGCGCACTCCGCGGCGTCCAAGCTGGTTGGCCAGCATGAGGCCGGTGGGGCCGGCGCCGACGATCAGGACGTCCGTATCCACGCGAGTCTCCCGAACGGTGACAGGTTCGAGTCGCTTGCGGCGCCGCGGCGGAGCGTCGTCGGCGACTTTGTTGCCGCGTTAGCTCGCGCTAGTCGGCCTTCAGGTCGAGATACAGGCCGTAACCCGTTAACGACGAAGCCTTGCCGACCCAGCCCGGGCCCGCGCGGTCGAGCTCCGCGAGATACGCGAGGCCGCACATCCTAGGCACTTCGAAAGCGATTCCTCCCCACTCGTTCCACTGGCCGACGATCGGCACGTCGCGGGTCGTGCACCACGGGTTGGTCTGCCACCACGTGAGCTTCGCCGTGAACGTCTTGTCCGGCTGCGACCGGATGTCGACCAGCGAAAAGACCTGCGACGTCCCGTCCGTGGGATATCGCCAGCGCCCGCTGATGGATGTGGGAAGGGTCTGCGCTACCGAGGGCGAAGGAGGCGGTGCAGCAGGCGTGCTCGCACAACCAACGATCGTGCAAAGAACGCATGCGAACGCGAAAGCTTTCGTCAAAGCGGCGTACTCCGAAGCGGTAGCCGCCGGATGGTTCGGTATTCCAAGTCGGACGGCCCGGAACCGGAAGTGTACCGCGCGGACGGCGACGATAATCCACCGACAAGCCGGCGCGCCGAGCCTGCGGCGGTTGCTCAGGGACCCACGAGCCGCGAGCGTCCGTCCCGGTTGCTGAGTCGGAGCGCCGTGTGATCGTTTTCGGCCAGAATCTGCACCCACGTCGGGTCGGTGTCGCCGGCGACGAGCGCGCCGGCGCCGCGTTCGTGCGCGGCGATCTTGATGTTCGGCCGTCCTTTCGAATTGACGAGCCGAAGCAGCACGGTCTCCGTCGTCCCTGTCGTCCCGTCCGGCATCTTCGCCGTGGGATCGGCGGGCAGGATCGAGATGCTCGCTCGCACGCGGCCCGCATCGTCGACGATCTCCAGGCCGCGCCCGCGCAGCACCGGAAGCGTTCCCTGCGCCATCGCCGTCGCGCCCGAATGCGCGAGCGAAAACGCCAGCATGAGCGCGTTGACGACGGTGAGGCCGATCAGGAGGCGAGCATTCATAGCGATCGCTCCGGAGATTGTCAGTGGGGAAGCCGCGGCGCCGTTTGCAGGATCTCGGCAAGCTCGCGCTGGTAGAACTTCGCGTTTCCCGTGGTGCCGTGGCCCGCGGTGTTCTCGCTGGCGGGAATCAGCAGCACCCGGCCGTTCTTGACGCGCTTCGTCTCCCTTTCGAGCACCCCGAGCTCGGGCGGATTGCGCTCGTCGTCGGCGGCGTTGATCACGAGCACGGCGGCGTTGATCTTCTCGAGGCCCGGCGACGCGTTGTAGTCGCGCGAGGAATCCCACTGGTACAGCACGTCGTTGGCGTCGGCCGTGAACGGCGCGGCGAGGCGCGCATCGACCAGCGCATCGGCCTTCTCTCGCGTCACCGCCGCCTTGTAGAGCGCCTGGTTGCCCCCGCTCGTCGCAATGCCGAAGTACGCGGACGCGAAGCGCGCGCTCTTCGGCTGCTGCGTGTACTGGCCGTCCTTCCAGTCGGGATCGTTGCGGATCGAATCGGTGATGAGCCGGCGGAGCATCCAGTTGCGGCCCGACATCTCAGTCGGAAAGCACGCCATCGGGACGGCCACGTCCATGTAATCCGGATACTTGGTTGCGAAGATCCATGTCTCCATCCCGCCCATCGAATTGCCGATCACCGCGCGGAGATGCCGCACGTTGAGATGCTCGGTCAGCAGGCGGTAGTGCGCGTCGACCATGTCCTCGTAGTTGTAGCGTGGGAACTTCGTACGCAGGCCGTCCGACGGCTTCGACGATTTGCCGTGACCGACGGTGTCGGGAATGATGATGTAGTAGCGCGCGGCATCGAGCGGCTGGCCGGGCCCGAAGAGCTCGCCGGCAAAGGCAGGCGTGAGCATGCTCGCGCCCGATCCCGCCGTGCCGTGCAGCACGAGCACCGGCTCGCCTGTCGGCGCGCCGATCGTTCGATAACCGAGCGTGAGCTGCGGCATGACCTCGCCCGTGTGAAAGCGGAAATCGCGCGCGACCCACGAGCCTTCGCGGGGCGCCGGATACTCGGCAGCGCAGGCGGCGAACGCGGCGAACGCGGCGAACGCGGTCGCCAGCACGAGAGTGGCGGCCCGCATGCAATGCTGGAGAACGTTCACCGACGCCTCCTACTTGGGCTGCGTCTGGCCAATCGCGGCGTAGAGCTCCGACGACGGCACCACGCGTCCATGCAGAGGCAGTATCCGGTCGACGGGCAGCTTGCGCGTTCCCAGATTGTCGACAAGGTTGACGTGCAACGGATTGAGCTGGGCCGGCACCGGCGTGTTCGGCGGCGGCGGCGTGAACGAGTCGGCTTCGACCAGCAGCCGCTCCTTCGGCAGATAGACCATGAGGAAGTTGTCGGAGTGATGGCTGTCCGCGACGTGGTAAAGCTCGACCGTCCTCGTCCCGTCCTTGATGACGTACTTGTCGTCGACGGTGATGAACTTCGGTTTCTTGCCCGACTTCGCGAGCGCATCGGGATTGATCGTGTTCGGGTTCGCGAACGCCTTCTCGTAGTACGCCTTGTTCTGCGAATGGGTGACGATCGTCGCGCCTTCCGCGACGGCCGTGCGCAGACCGCCCGAATGGTCGAAGTGGACGTGGGAGTTGACGACGTAGCGGATCGGCTTGCCTGCCGCGAGCTTTTTCACCTCGGTGATCACGGCCTGGCTTCGGCCATCGTTGAGAGGCGTCTCGACGAGGATCATGTAGTCCTTCATTTCGATGGCGACGCTGTTGTGCGAGCCGCCGCCCAGGAACCAGACGCCGTCGGCCACCTTGTCCACCGCCACGCGCTCGGTCGCGCTCTTGACGGCGTCCGGGAGCTGGATGTCGGCGGGCGCGTTGGGCTGCACTTCGCGGACGGTTAAATCGAGGATCGGGAAGCCGCCCTGCGCCTGCGTGATCCGCATGGGAAAGTTCACGTTCCCGAAGCCGCGATAATCGGAGTAGGTGGTGACGACAAGAGTGTCGCCGAGCACCGGATCCGGGAACCGCGATTCGACGCGGTCGACGAACCCGTTGGGTCCGATGAACACGATCGCCCGAAAGCGGTCCGGCTCGGTGAACGAGGCGACGGACATCGTCTTGCCGTCGCGCGTTTCCGTGCGCACCGTCGCGTTGTTCTTGAGCGCCGCCATGATGACGCCCTGAGGCGTGATCCACAGCTGGTGGATGCGGTCGGCGATGAAGCGCGGGCCGGCGACGGGGGCGTTGCCCGCGACGTTCCACGCGAACCCCCCGCTTACGTACCGGTCGTCTCGCTGCGCCGCCACGTGCGGGTACCCGCCGCCGCCGAGCGCTTCCGCGCGTTGGTACAGCACCTCGTCGCGCATCGATCCGGTTTCGTAATTGACGGTGCGCACGAACGAGCGCACGGTGATCTTCGGCCATGCGAGCCCGGGCTTGTACGCCTGCCCGAACGTGTAGCCGACGCCGTCGCCCGAGTAGCGCAGTGACTTGAGCCCGTTCGCGCCCATCGCCTGCGCCGCGCGCTCGAGAGCCGCGTCCGCGGCGCTCGCCACGTTGGCGACTGCGGCCAGGACGGCTGCGCAGACGAGGATGAATCCCTTCTGCATCGGCTTCCTAGACATTGTGTCGTCCCCTTTTCGCATATCGAAATATGACCGTGCTCGCCGTTGCGACTACAGCCGGCGAGGCCCCAGAATACACCTGGCGCGTCGAGTGATTGAAGACGAGTCGCGTAAACTGGCGGCTTTGTCGCTACGCGGGAATTCCATGCTCGGCGTCACCGACTACGGCGCGTTCGTCGCCGCCGTCATCGTCTTCCTGGCGATTCCCGGTCCGGGAAACCTCGCGCTCATCACGTCGACGAGCAAGGGCGGCATTCGCGGTGGGGTCGCGGCCACGCTCGGAGTCATCCTCGGCGACCAGGTGCTGATGTGGCTCGCCGTGGCGGGTGTGGCGACGCTCCTGACCGCGTATCCTGCGGCATTCCATGCGGTGCAGTGGATGGGCGCCGCCTATCTCGCGTGGCTCGGCGGCAGGATGCTGCTCGCGAAGCCGGGAGCGGCACCGATACTGAATATCAAGCCGCACCACTATCTGCGGCAGGCGATGACGATCACGCTGCTCAACCCGAAGGCGATCGTCTTCTACATGGCGTTCTTTCCGCTGTTCGTCGATCCGGCGCGGCACCAGGGTCTCGCGACGTTCGCTTTCATGGCGGCGACGATCGCGGCGCTCACGTTCCTCTACGGACTTGGGGCGACGCTGCTAACGCACTTCCTCGCGGAGCGGCTGCGTGCGAACCCGTTCATCTCGCGCGCGCTGCAGAAGCTGGCGGGCGTTTTTCTGATCGGCTTCGGGATCAAGCTGATCGCGACGCGCTGACTCTGATTGAACTGCTGGGGAAGTGCGGCGCCGCGAGCCTCGTTCTCCGCTAGCCGGCTGGCGGCGGCATGATCCGCGCCAACACCGCGCGCCGCACGAGGCCGATGTGTTCGCGCAGCGTGTACGCCTCGCTCGCGAACCCGGCGGGCGTCCTGATTCCGGCGACCGCCCGCTCGATACGATCGAGGTCCGCCAGCCATTTCTCCGTGGGCAATGCGCCTCCGCGCGTTGCGACATCGCGTTCCAGCAACGCAAGCTCGCCGTACCAGCGATAGATCCGCGACCGGACCCGCCAGCGCAGCACTTGCGGCAGGTAGTGAAACAGCGGAACCAGCAGCGCCGCGAGCGGCACCAGGATGATGATCGCCCGTTCCGCCATCGTCGCCACCCAGAACGGCAGGTAGCGGTGCAGCAGGTTTGGCCCGAACTTCGCGTGGTCGACGGCTTCGACCGATACCTTGAGGTCCACGGGGTCGGTTCCGGGAAACTCGCCGGCGCGCTCGAAAGCGCCTTGTCCGCCATGGATCTCGTGCGCGGCGTCGATCAGCAGGTTCACGAGCGCGGGATGGAGTCCGGAGCGGGCGGTCAGCATCGCCTTCGTGCCGATCAGCGTGATCTCCTGCTCGGGGATGTTTTTCGCGAAGTCGATCATGCCGGGCGGCAGCGTGACCTTCGAAATGTAGGGCATCCGCCGCACGTAGGCGTCGGCGCGCGCGAAGCTCATGAGCTTCAGGCTACGGTCGAAGAGCGCGCTTCGCACAGCCTCGTTCTGCGCGCCGTCGACGAAAATCGCCGCGTCGACCTCGTTCGAGCGCAGCGCCCGCAGCGCGGCCGCGTTGCTGGTCGGGAGCATCACGATGCCCGTCGTCAATCCATTCAGCGCCAGCACGGGTTTTGCGAACTGGCGAGTACCGCTTCCTTCGACGCCGACGGCGATGCGTCGGTATTGAAGTTCGTTGACCTGGTCGATCTCGTCGGAGCCGCGGTAGAAAATCCACATCGGCAAGTAGTAGAGGCTCGCCAGCATCACGAGGCCGTCCGTCTCCGGCGGCTTGGCGAGACCGCCCTGTGTGAACGCGATGTCGACGCCGGAATTCGGGTCCAGCAGCAGCGTCATGTTCTCGCCTGCGCCGCTCGTCATGCGCTCCTCGACCTTGACGCCGGAGCGGGCGAGGATCTCGATGTAGCGCTGCGCGTAGCGATGATTGAGACCGTCCTCGAGGCCGCTCGCGAGCACCAGGCGGCGCGGTGGAGCTGGCTGCGCGAGCCAGGCGGTTGCCCACACGATGGCCACTACCAGCGCCAAGACCAGCGCGGCGAGCCGGAAGCGGGCGCGGCGCGAGAGCAGCACGAGGTTTTCGAGCATCATCCCAGAGGTCGACTCAGCGGCAGCGGCAATCTCTCCGAGCGGGCGCGCGCGACGGACGTGCCGGTTGCAGCTCGTCGCCACCGCCAGTGCCGCGTAGAGTAAGCGAGGTCACCAGTGGATAGACGACCGACAGCGCGGACGAGCCGAGCGTGGAAACGACCTGGCCGCCCCACAGCAGCATGTAATCGCGGTTCTTCCAGACGGGCGCAGCCAATGGTTTTCCCGGCGTGTTCGCGGCCGACGACGGCGGACGTGCAGCGGGCACGCAGCGGCCCGCCTACGCAACGGCCTGGTAGTACAGGTTCTGCGGGTGGTTCGCCTGCGCGAAGAAGTGCCACCGCTCGGCGATGAGGCCCGCGAACTGCACGACGAACGCGGCGATGATCGTCGCTCTGGGCGCGCCCGCAATGCCGAGCGCGAGCAGCGCCGCGGGCAAGACGAAACCCGCCAGCAGGAACAGCCATTTCACCGATCGCACGAATGCTCGCGTGCGGCCGTGGAAGAACTCGCGCGTGTTGAACGAGCCGGCACTGAAGCCCTTCGAGGTCTGCGCGATGCGCGGATGCTTGATCCCGATCGCGGTCTGCAGCGTCGACTTCGGGCGCAAACGCGCGTTGCGGGCGAGCGAAGCAAGCCGTCCCAGCAAACCTGCGATCGTGAAGGTGAGCGCGCACGTCGCATAAACGCGGACGAGGGGCGGCTGCGCGAGTGTCGCTGCGGCAGCGAGCGCGAACCCCGATGCCAATCCCAGCAGCGTGAAATTGATCACGGTGAGGGGTGTCGCCCACTCGCGCAGGAATGGGAGGCACGCGTAGATCATGCCGGTGCAAACGTACAGCGAAAGCGCCAGCACCACGCCGGCGTACCCCAGCAGAATGGTGGGCTCGGCAATGCGCGACCCGGCGGGGCCGTGCGCGCCGTTCCAGTCGAGAAAGTGCGCGACGGCGTAGAGGAGCGCGACGGCCATGAACGCCGGCAGGACGATCACCTCGCGCGACAGCCACGACGTACGCCATTGCGACGCCGACCGCCATCCGCGCGAGGGACGGCCAAGATGAAAGATCGACGCCACGAGCCCGCCGAGCGTGAAGCCGAGCGACAAGAGCGCGCCGTAGAAGTAGAACCCCGGGACGATCGGCGGCGCAACGAGGCCGAACGTGGCGCAGAGCTCGGCGGTGAAGACCGCGATGAACAAACCCTGTCCTGCGCCGATCAGCGTGGTCAGCAGGATCACCGAAAAGTGCGGGTTCATCGTTCAGTGCGCACTGCGAACCGCCCGAGCCGCATCACCAGGACATCACATCATCGAGCGAGGGATCCGAATTCGGCGGCTTCGGCTTCAGCCCATCCACCTTGAGCGGGTTGTCGGCGCGCAGGAGCTCGTCGGCGTGGATGTGGCGCTCGGTCTTGCGCCGGGGCAGATAGTGGTTCGCTGGATGCGTTCCCCACTCGGGCATCAAGGCGTACCCGGCGCTCTCCCGGATCGCGGTGGATACGACCGAATCGGGATCATGGATGTCGCCGAAGAGCCGCGCGCTCGTCGGGCACGCAAGCACGCAGGCGGGCTTGCGTTCAGCCTCGGGCAGCGAGTCGTCGCTGATGCGGTCGACGCACAGCGTGCACTTGGTCATCACCTTGCGCTCTTCGTCCAGCTCGCGCACGCCGTACGGACACGCCCATGCGCAGTACTTGCAGCCGATGCACTTGTCGTAGTCGACGAGCACGATGCCGTCCTCGGCGCGCTTGTACGACGCGCCGGTCGGGCATACGGGTACGCACGGCGGATCCTCGCAATGGAGACACGACTTCGGAAAGTGCACCGTCTGGGTGTTCGGGAACTCGCCGACCTCGAACGACTGCACCCGATTGAAGAAGGCGCCCGTCGGATCCTTGTCGTAAGGATTGAAGTCGGCGAGCGGCCCCGCGGAGCCCGACGTGTTCCACTGCTTGCAACTCGTCACGCAAGCGTGGCAGCCGACGCAGACGTTCAAGTCGATGACGAGGGCGAGCTGGGTCATTGCTCGCTCGCTTTCGAGGCGGCGCCCGCGAAAAATGCGAGCCAGCGCGGCCGTTCCGTTCGCACGCCGGGAAGAGACGGCATCGCCGCGAATTGCGGCCAGGTGGAGGCGGGCTCTTCCGCCTCCGCTTTCCAGACCCGAACGCGGACGTCGTACCAGCCCGCCTGCCCGGTGATCGGGTCGGAGTTCGAGATGCGCACGCCGTCGGCGCCTTCGAGCTCGTCGGAGATGAGGTGGTTGAGCAGGAAACCGCGCTGCGATTCGTTCGCGTCGTGCGCGAGGCTCCACGCGCCCGCTGCTTTGCCGATTGCGTTCCACGTCCAGACGGTGCCGGGCTCGACAGCCTCGGAGTAGCTCGCGAGGCAGCGCACCTTGCCCCATGGCGACTCTATCCACGTCCAGCCCCCGTCCTCGATCCCCGCGGTGCGCGCCACGGCCGGATTGATGTACAGGTGGTTGTGCGCGTGGATCTGGCGCAGCCACGCGTTCTGCGAGTCCCACGAGTGGTACATCGCCATTGGACGCTGGGTGATCGCCCGCAGCGGAAAGCGGCTCGAGTCGGTGTGCTGTGCCTCCAGCGGCTCGTACCAAAATGGCAGCGGGTCGAAGAATCGCTCGATTCGCGCCCGCAAATGCGCCGGGGGCTTGCGCCCCTCGCCCTTGCCTTGCGCCGCCAGCCGGAATTTCTGCAGCACTTCCGAATAGATCTGGATGACGACGGGGTCCGTGTACCGGCGGATGCGCACGCGCTGCGCCCATTCCATGTAGCCGCGGTTCCAGTTGCGCATGTACTGGTACGAGGGCGGCAGCTTGTGGTGATAGACGCAGTTGTTCTTCGCGTACATCTCCCACTGCCGGGGATTCGGCTCGCCGCGCATGAATTTGTCGCCGTTCGCGCCGCGCCACCCGGACAGAAAGCCTATCCCGGATCCGGGTTCCGTCTCGTAGTTGGTGACGAAGTCGGGATAGTCGCGGAACTTGCGCGAGCCGTCGGCGTTGACGAACGCGGGAAACCTGAGACGCGACGCCAGCTCGATCAGCACGTCCTGGAACGGCCGGCACTCGCCCGTCGGCGGGACGACGGGGACGCGCACCGAGTCGATCGGTCCGTCGAAATCCGAGATTGGCCGGTCGAGGATCGACATGACGTCGTGACGCTCGAGATACGTCGTGTCGGGAAGCACGAGATCGGCGAACGCGGTCGTCTCCGACTGGAAGGCATCGCAGACGACGAGGAACGGGATCTTGTACTCGCCGTCCTCTCTCTTGTCGTTCAGCATGCGGCGGGTCTCGGACGTGTTCATCGCCGAGTTCCACGCCATGTTCGCCATAAACAGGAGCAGCGTGTCGATAGGGTACGGATCGCCGCGCCACGCGTTGGTGACGACGTTGTGCATCATGCCGTGCACGGCGAGCGGGTACTCCCAGGAGAAGGCCTTGTCGACGCGCACCGGCGCGCCATCGTCGTCGACAAAAAGATCCTTGGGCTCCGCGGGCCACCCGAGCGCGAGCCCGCCGAGCGGCTTGTTCGGCTGCACCGCGTGCGGACCATTCGGCGGCTTCGCCGAAGGCGGCACCATGCGCGGAAACGGCGCCTTGTGACGAAAGCCTCCGGGGCGGTCTATCGTGCCGAGAAGACTCATGACGATGGCGAGCGCGCGAATCGTCTGAAAGCCGTTCGAATGCGCGGCGAGCCCCCGCATCGCATGGAAGGCGACGGGATTGCCGGTGACCGTGTCGTGCTCTCGTCCCCACGAGTCGGTCCACGAGATCGGAAGCTCGATCTTTTCGTCGCGCGCGGTGATGCCGAGTTCCTGCGCGAGCCGATGAATGGTGGCCGCAGGGATGCCGGTGATCTCCGCGGCCCATTCGGGCGTGTACTCCGCGACGCGCTCGAACAGCAGCTGATGCACCGGCTTCACGCGCCGTCCGTCGGGCAGCGTGAACTCGCCGTAGAGCGCCGGATCGGTGTCCTCCGTGTGCGTCGGCACCGCGCGGTTCGAATGCCGGTCCCACCACATCGGGTCCCGGTCGTGCTCGGGCGCGCGATCAGGGTCGGGCAGCAACTTGTCGCCCCGAGCGAGGAGTCCCGCATCGTCCATGGCGGCATCGACGTTGACGAGGTGCCCCGCGTTGGTGAAGCGCGCGAGGAACTCGCGGTCGAAAAGACCAAGCGCCAGGATCTCGTGGATGAGCGCGAGAAGCAACGCGCCGTCGGTGCCGGGACGAATCGGCACCCACTCGTCCGCGATCGCCGAATAGCCGGTGCGGACCGGATTGATGGAGATGAAACGCCCGCCGTCGCGCTTGAATTTGGAGATCGCGATCTTGAGCGGGTTCGAGTGGTGATCCTCGGCCGTGCCGATCATCACGAATAGCTTCGCGCGCGCGAGATCCGGCCCCCCGAACTCCCAGAACGATCCGCCGATCGTGTAGATCATCCCGGCGGCCATGTTGACCGAGCAGAAGCCGCCGTGCGCCGCGTAGTTCGGCGTGCCGAACTGCCGCGCGAAGAGTCCGGTGAGCGCCTGCATCTGGTCGCGGCCGGTGAAGAAGGCGAAGCATTTAGGATCCGTCGCGCGGATGCGTGCCAGGCGCTCTTCGAGCATGGCGAGGGCTTCGTCCCAGCCGATCTCGACGAATTCGCCCGCTCCGCGGTCGGCCCCGGGCTTTCGCAACAGCGGCTTCGTGAGGCGGGCGGGGGAGTACTGCTTCATGATGCCCGAGCTGCCCTTCGCGCAGATCACGCCCTCGTTGATCGGGTGATCCGGGTTGCCCTCGATGTAGCGGACTTCGCCGTTGCGGACGTGCACCCGGATGCCGCATCGGCATGCGCACATGTAGCAGGTGGTGTTCGTTGTGCGCGTCGTGGCGCCGGGCAGCGGCGGGGCGAGCGGATCGTGGCGGGGCTTCGTCGGCATCGTGCCGTCATTTAACCACCAGTTGACCCAATCTCCCGAACGACGAATACTGGAATTTTTGGCGAAGCCGTCGCTTTTGGGACGCGACTACGGGAGGAAGTCATGCAGATGACGCCGTTCGGCCGGACGCTCCGCCGTGCATTCGGTCGCTGCCGCGGCCTTTCATTCGGCTGCGACCTTGCGGTCGGTCTCTTGTTCGCCGCCGGCGCGTTGAGCGCCAGCGCCGCGCCATATCTTCTCGTGAGCGGCCGCTGGGACAATACCCTCGTCGTGATCGATCTCGCGAAGGCGATGGAACCGGCGAACGACGGCACGCCGAACGCGATCGTCAACCGAGTGCGGGTGACGCCCGATCTCGCGCCGAACACGCCGGCGAGCGGCCAGCCCGTCAACGTCGTGCTGTCGCCGGACCGGCGCTTCGCGTACATCGTCAACCACTCCGGAGCGGTCACGACGAAGGCCGCCGCCGATTTCCAGCACGGTCACGCCGGAACCGTCACCGTCGTGAACGTAGCCAAGTCGCTCGATCCCGCGAACAACATGACCCTGAACGCGGTCGAGGCGATCATTCCGACGGGTAACTTCGGGCCGGTGGGCCTCGCCGTGACGGCCGACGGCAAGTACGCGCTGGTCTCCGGTTCCGAAGGAGACGGCGACGAGGACGGCGGGCGGGTGATCACAGTCATCGATCTCAACGCGCGCAAGACGTTGCATCACCTCGAGCTCGCGTGGGGCAAGCCCGGCTTCGCCTGTCCGCCGAAGCCGATCTCGCACGCCGGGCCGCACGCCGGCTTCGGCTGCTTCACCGATACGAACGGCGTCGTCATCAGCCCGCGCCACGGTGGCGTCGCGTTCACCGCGAACGGCGGGACTGACGATGTCTCCGTGATCGACGTCACGAAAGCGCTTTCCAATGCACCGGGCGCCGAGCTTGCGCGCATTCCGGTGGGCACGGGGCCGTGGGGCATCGCCGTGAGCCCAGACGGAGCGTGGGTCGCGACTGCCAATCGGGAGAGCGCTCGCGTCGACCAGGAGGGCAATCACGTCTCGCTCGTCAACGTCGACAAGGCGGTGACGGGCGCGAAGGACGCCGAAGCGGCGCGGCTCCTCGTCGGCACGAACAACCCTTCGGCCGCGTCCCGCCCGTTCGGCGTCGCATTCACGCCCGACGGCAAGACACTTCTCGTCTCCAACTTCCGCGCCAACAATCTCTCGTTCGTGGACGTCGAGCGTGCGCTGTCGGGCGGCCTCGGCGCTGAAACTGCGCGGCTGCCGCTCGCGACACCGGACGGCAAGCCGTCGCGGCCGCGAGGCATCGCGATCACGCCGGACGGAAAATACGCGGCGGTCACCGGCGCGCCGCGGGGCGAGCCGAACAGCGGCGTGGTGTGGGTCGTCGATATCGCGCAGCGAAAGACGGTCGGCCGCGTCACCGGCGTGGGCAACGAGACCTACCTGCTGGCGTTGCTCCCCTGAGGGAGCGGACGCGATGGAACCTTGCGCAAGATGATCACGGGCCTGGTCGCGATCGCCGCGGGCCTTGTCTTCAGCCATCCAGTTCATGCAGCCGCGCCGATGCAGAAGGGCCAGGCGCCGGGCTTCTATCGATGAATCTCGGCGACTTCGCGGTCGTCGAATCTATTGCGTGTGCCGGACGGTCCTGGATTAAATGGGCCGGTTCGGTGGCGGGCCGATGAGGCGTCAACGTAAGTAAATTCGAGGAGTCGATCTCCTCATCTCCCCGCTCAATCGCGTCACCAAGTCCGATATCGACAAGGACGTAATCGGGTGGTAAATAGTGCGATGCCGAGTGCAGGCGGAGTCTGTCTTGGGCATGTCACATGCCTCACGCACAGTGGCCGCGCTCAATATTGAGGAGTGAAGCGATGCGTGTCCTTCCGGGTGTCCTGTCGGTTCTTTGCATTCTTGGCGTGCCGGCGTGGGCGTCGCCGAGCGGTGTGGAGATCACCGGCTTTCAGGTGCGCGGCCCAGCGGGTGGCAACGACGAGTATGTGGAAATTCGCAACCTCGGCGCCTCGAACGTCGACATCAGTGGCTGGCAGCTCCAAGGCTGCGCCAGCGGGTCGCCCGGTACGGCGTCCAACCGAGCGACGATCGGCACCGTATCTCTCGCATCCGGACAGTACTACCTTTTCACGAACAACGCCGCCGGGGGCTATTCCGGGTCGGTGACGGGCGACCAGAGTTACGGCACCGGATTCACCGATTTCAGTGCGGCTAACTTCGCCGGTATCCAGTTGCTCGACTCCTCCAATGCGAGGCAGGATGGCGTGGGCTCGCCACTGAGTCCCTGTCGCGAAGGCGCCGGCATTGTCACTCCAACGGCAAATGGCGCCAGCAATGCATATGCGCGTATTCAGGATACCGAAAACAATGCGTCGGACTTCAGCGGTCCGCAGGCGTCCAATCCGCACAACCGAGGCGGGACCGAGCAGCCATGCGCCAACGATGGCGTGCGCATCTACGCGATCCAGGGCAGCGGTCACGTCTCGCCCTATAACGCGCAGTGCGTGGCCAACGTGCCCGGCATCGTCACGCAGGTCGTGAGCAACGGCTTCTACATGCAGGATGGTGACGGCGATGGCAACCCTGCAACGTCGGACGGCATCTTCGTGTCCACGGCCAGTGCACCCACCGTGAGCGCGGGACAGCAGGTCAAGGTCAGCGGCACGGTCAGCGAAACTCGGCCAGGCGCATCGTTTTCCGCCACCAATTGCCCCGCGAGCTCCGGTGCTTGCAATCTCACGGTCACTGAAATCATTGCGCCCAACGTCGTTGCGGCTTCGGGTCTGTTCACCAAGACAACGGTGTCGCCGGTCGTGATCGGCGCGGGTGGGCGCAGCGCGCCAAACTCGATCATAGACAACGACACTGCGGGATCGGTCGAAGTGTCCGGTCAGACTGCGTACGACCCGGCACAGGACGGCATCGATTTCTACGAGAGCCTGGAAGGCATGCTGGTCCAGGTCAACAATGCACGCGTGGTCGGGCCGACGAACCGGTTCGGCGAGATATGGGTGGTCGGAGACAACGGCGTCAACGCCAGCGGCGTGAATATGCGCGGCGGCCTCACGCTGATCGAGAACGGTGGCGCGGTCGACTTCAATCCGGAGCGCATACAGGTCGACGTAAGCCTGCTCACTTCGGTGTATCCGCAGGTCAACGTCGGCGACACCACCCCTCTCGTCGTCGGCGCGTTGTCCTATGACTTCGGCAACTTCCGGATCTTCCCGGCAGACCTGCCGCACTTCGATAGCGGTGCGCTCGCGCGCACCAAGAGCACGGTGGCAGCTGGTGAGGATTGGCTGCGCATCGCGTCGTACAACGTCGAGAATCTCGATCCGAATGACGGCGACGTCTGCGACGGCGCGCCCGATCGGGATATCGTAACTGCCCGCTTCTTCCGCGAGGCGCAGCAAATTGTCGCAAATCTGGCGGCGCCCGATCTGCTTGGCATCGAGGAGTTGCAGGACAACAGCGGCTGTACCGACGACGGCACCGTCGATGCGACAATTACGTTGAAGATGCTCACCAAAGCGATCTTCTCCGCAGGAGGGCCGAGCTACCGCTACGTACTGGTGGATCCTGCGAACAATCAGGACGGCGGCGTTCCCGGCGGAAACATTCGCCAGGCCATCCTCTACAACGCTGCGCGCGTGTCGCTCGTCACAGGCACGGCGGGCGCCGGAAACGCGACGAGCGCCACGGCGCTCTCGCTCGACGCAACGGGCAACCTGCAGCTCAGCCTGTCCCCTGGCCGAATCGACCCGCTGAATCCGGCCTGGACCAGCAGCCGCAAGCCACTCGCCGCTACGTTCAACTTCAACGGTCGGCGCGTGCTGGTTATCGTCAACCACTTCAATTCGAAGGGCGGCGACGAGCCATTGTTCGGACGCTTCCAGCCACCGATTCTGGGCAGCGCGACGCAGCGCGTGCAGCAGGCGACCGTCGTGCACGACTTCGTTCAACAGGCTCTCGACCTCGATGCGAACGCTCGCGTCATCACTCTGGGTGACTTCAACGATTTCGAGTTTTCAGAGCCGATGCGCGCGCTCACCGGTGCATCGACTGGCGTGCCGATCCTCACCGATCTCGGGACGGCGTTGGTCGCTCCGGCCGAGCGCTACAGCTACGTCTTCGAAGGCAATTCGCAGGAACTGGATCACATCTACGTGACGCACTCGCTTCTGCCTGGCGCGCAATTCCAACCGATACACATTAACGCCGAGTTCGCGGATCAGGTGAGCGATCACGATCCGCTCGTTGCTTCGCTACGCATTCTCCCTCCGCTGCCCGTTGCCGGTGCCAGCGGGACAGTTTCCCGCGCGGCGCCCCAGTGACGCTGGATGGCGATGCCAGCCCCGTCATCCATGACCAGTTAGTGCACGCTGGACGTGGCGCGACGGTCAGAGTCATCCCGAGCCGCAAGCGCGCCGCTGACGCCGCCTCATATGTAGGATAGCGCCTCATGAAATGAAGGGCCCCGACGTTGAAAAGTCGCAGGCAACTGACTTGACCCGGCCGAGGCTGTGTGGAAACGAGTTTGGTAGACCGTACTGCCGTGCCTATGGCTAGCCAAGTGGCGTATGCAGTTGGGAGCGGCGTAAAGAGCGCGCTG
>Ga0207701_10001418_pt1 | contig 25219 bp, 19 predicted proteins | sample KBSSwiSSwithPhiX_FD_184294 | JGI IMG/M metagenome (GOLD analysis project Ga0207701, IMG submission 184294) | Switchgrass rhizosphere bulk soil microbial communities from Kellogg Biological Station, Michigan, USA, with PhiX - S5 (SPAdes) (version 2) | ecosystem: Environmental > Terrestrial >... | reverse complement strand
CGTCAACCCGACGATCCGTTTCGCCGCGAAGGCGACGTGATCCCGCGAGCCGACTCTCGACGAGAGGCGGCCGGCATCCAGGTAGTAAACGTAGGGTTTCATTCGCGGCGGCGGCCACGCCTGCTCGGCCACCCATCGCCCCGGCGTCTGCGCGGCGGCCTGCGGCGCCGTGCGGTAAGGCATGAATACCCGAAGCATCGGTTCATCCATGATTCCGGTGTCGATGCCCTTCAACGCGCGGCGTGTCTACAGTAACGTCAGGAATGTCCCGGGTGCCAGGCCACTGGTTCGCGCCATTCCACCATGGTGTCGCGATCCGAAGTCTGTTACTGTTCCGCCGTTCACAGTCGCGCTCAAGAAGTGTTGGGGACTCCCGCAGGATTATCTCAAGGAGGAGCCGTGCGAGTACGTGGACGTGAACGTGTAAAAAGTCTGCTCGCGCATCCGATGCTGATCGGAGTGGCCACATGCGTGTTTCTGCACGTCGGCCTGACACCCGCCCTGGCTCAGCGCACATCAGGCGTCATTCACGGAACCGTCGCTGATGCATCGGGCGGCGTGATCCCCGGCGTGACGGTCACGCTCAGGGGGGTCGCGGTGCAGGGGGCACCCATCTCGGTGACCACCGAGGCAGGCACCTATCGGTTTCCGTCGGTACCGCCCGGGACCTATGCGCTCGAATTCACGCTGGGTGGATTCGAAACGCTGCGCCGCGAGGGCATCGCGATTTCTGCGGCCGACGCGCTCGAGGTGAACGTCGTCATGCGGGTCAGCGCGGTCACTGAGACGGTCACGGTGAGCGGTGCGAGTCCAGTCGTAGACACCTCGACCGCCCAGCTCAATACCACCTACAACCGGGAGTGGGTGCAGAACGCACCGATCCCGCGGACCTCGATCGACATCCTCCTCAAGTCGGCGCCAGGAGTGAATCCGAACCAGGAGGCGCGGCAATCGACGATGTCGGTCTTCGGCTCGGGCGCAGCGGCCAACATTTTTCAGCTCGATGGCAACGACTACCGGAACCCCAACTCGAACCTGCAGTCCGCTTCGATCAACCCGGACATGATCGAGGAGATCGGTGTGCTGTCGCTGGGTGCGCCGGCCGAGTACGGGGAGTTGAGCGGCGGCGTGTTCAACGTGATCACGCGGCGAGGCGGCAACGCGTTCCACGGCGATTCGAGCGTCTACTTCCAGAGCCAGAGTCTCACCGACCGTAATACGACGCAGGCCACCGACAACGGCCGGCCGTATCAGCGCGTGCATTTCCGCGACGTGACCGCCCAGCTGGGCGGCCCGATCCGTACGGACCGGCTGTGGTTTTTCAGCTCGTTCCAGTTCCAGCAGGACTCTGACGTGCAGCCGGGCGCCGATCCCAACTTTCCGGCGACGCTCACGTCGCCACGTTTCTTCGGCAAGGTCAACGCGCAGCTCAGCGCGAACCACAGGGTCGAAGGTTCGTACTTTCACGATTACCAGGACAGCGTCGCCGCCGCCACCGCCTTCCAGTCCCCCGAATCGGTCACCAAGACCAATCGGCACACGTTCCTGCCGAACGTGCTCTGGACCTCGGTGCTGTCGCCTTCGACGTTTGTCGACGCCCGCTACACCGGCAGCTTCGTGCGCGTGTCGCTCGATCCGCAGATCCCGGGCGCGCCTCGCATCCAGCCGCGCTACACCGACCTGAGATCCGGCCAGGTCACGGGGGGCATCCTCTACTGGGCCGACTACACGCAGTCGCGGCAGACCGCCTCCGCCAAGCTGTCGCACTACGCCAGCGGCTTCCTGAAGGGCAACCACGACCTCAAGGTCGGCGTCCAGTACGTGCGCGGTGTGACGCACTGGGGACCGCAGGGGTACAACGACGTTGTCTACACCTACGGAGCGGTGCCCTCAATCGGCTATTTCTGGGGCCCGTACCATTACGGCGGGAACATGAACGGCGTTTCCGCCTTCGCCGACGACACGATGCGCATCGGCGAGCGGCTGACGCTGAACTTCGGCCTTCGCTTCGACCACTTCGGGGCCGGAGTTCCGTCGTTTCCCGTCCTGGACCTCGAGGCCAACGAAACCGGCGCCCGATCGGCCGAGGCGCCAGGCCTGATCGACTGGAACCTGATCGCGCCGCGCCTCGGGCTCGTGCTCAAGCTCACCGGGTCGGGGCAGACCGTCCTCAAGGGACACTGGGGGCGCTACTACCACGGCATCAACTCGGCCGGACAGTTCGAGACGCTTTCGCCGTCGATTCTGCCGTATTACTCGTTCACGGGTCGATACGACGCGGCGGGAAACCCGATCGGCCTGGTGCGATTGCGCGACAACACGAACCAGCGGATCGATCCGGACTACAGCGGGCCGTACACGGATCAGTTCAACATCGGTGTCGATCACGAGCTGATGCGCGATCTAGGCGTGTCCGCCTATTACGTTTACAAGCGGGACGAGGATCTCCAGGGCTGGAGCGACGTCGGGGGGACCTATGTTCCCGCGACGTTCATCGACAGCGCCGGCGCAGACGCGACCGGCCAGTCGTATACGGTGCAGCGCCTGGTCAGCCCGCTGTCGAGCCGCCTGTTCGTCCAGTCGAACCGGGAGGGGATGTACGGCCGCTACAACGGCGTGTCCATTCAGGCCAATAAGCGGATGTCGAACCACTGGCAGCTCCAGAGCTCGTTGACGCTGTCGAAGTCCGAAGGCCGCGATCTCTCCAGCCTCCGCGGCGCGAACGGCACGCAGTCGAACGCCAGCTACACGCTCTTCGGCCAGAATCCGAACGACTTCGTCAACACCGATGGCCTGCTCATCGGCGATCGACCGGTGCAGTTCAAGATGCAGGGGGTCGTCGAGCTGCCCTGGCAGCTGATGTTCTCGGCCAATTTTCGGCACCTGACCGGCCGGGCCTGGGGGCGGACGGCGCGCGTCACCGGCCTCGGGATCCCGACGACGATCCGGGCCGAGGTGCTCGACGGCAGCCGCCGGATTCCCGACGTCAACATGGCCGACATCCGGGTGCAGCGCGCGTTCGGGCTTGGCGGCGCGAAGCGCATCTTGCTCTTCTTCGACGTCCTGAACCTGACCAACAGCGACGTCTACGAGAGCGTCGCCAGCACGCTGAACACCTCGGCGGCGATCGGCGCGCCGACGCTCTTCACGATTCCGCGCCGGGCGATGATCGGGTTCAAGTTCGTCTTCTGAGGAGTCGGCTCGTGGCGCACGCGGCCGACTTCAGCGGGAGACGCCCGCCGCGATGACTCGGGTCCGGGTCAACCGGCGCGCCCTGCTGGCTGGAGCCGGCAGTGTCCTCCTCGCGGCGGGCTGTTGGTTCGGCATCATCCGGGCGGGGCTGTGGCAGCCAGGTCCGCCCGGGGGCGATGCCCGGTCGCTCAACCTGCTCGTCGTCTCCATCGACACGATGCGCGCCGACCGCCTCGGCAGCTACGGCTACCGCGGCGCGCGGACTCCCTATCTCGACGCCCTCGCCGCCCGGGGCCTGCGATTTTCGCAGGCCTCGACGGTCATGCCGTTGACGCTGCCGGCGCACGCCTCGCTCCTGACGGGCACGTTCCCCGCCTTCCACGGCGTGCGCGACAACGGCGGCTTCTACTTGGCACAGGAGCAGGCCACGCTGGCGGAGAGCCTGGCGGGGTACGGCTACCGCACCGGCGCCTTCGTCGGCTCCTTCGTGCTCGACTCGCGCTGGGGGATCGACCAGGGATTCGAGACCTATTTCGATGACTTCGATCTGTCAGGCCCGGCCACTGCCGCCCTGGACGAAATCCAGCGGCCCGGCGAGGAGGTGGTCGGCCGGGCGATCGAATGGCTCGGCCGCGACGACTCGAGGCCCTTCTTTGCGTGGGTCCATCTCTACGACCCTCACACGCCGTACGCCGCCCCCGCGCCCTTCCAATCCCAGATCCCGCCGACGATGGATAGTGCCTACGACGCGGAGATTGCCTACACCGACCACCAGGTTGGACGCTTGATCGAGCACCTGGCCGCCGCCGGCGAGTCGAACCGGACGGTGATCGTGGTCGTCGGCGATCACGGCGAATCGCTCGGCGGGCATCAGGAGGAGACGCACGGATTCTTCCTCTACGACGCAACGCTGCAGATCCCGTTGATCATCGCCGGGCCGGGGGTGCCGGTGCGCACGGTCGACGATCAGGTGCGGATTGTCGACGTCATGCCGACGGTGCTCGAGCTGCTGGGCCGTTCGGTGCCGCCGGCCGTTCAAGGGGTCAGCCTGATGCCGGCGGCCGCTGGCGCGCGACTTGATCTGCTGGCGCTCTCGGAAACGTGGTTTCCGCGCTATCACTATGGGTGGAGCGAACTGATGGCGGTCCGCGATGGCCGCTACAAGTTCATCCTGGCGCCCCGCCGGGAGCTCTACGATCTCCAGACCGATCCGGCTGAAGCGCACGACCTGTCGAACGAGCAGCGGAGCCGCGCCGACGCCCTGGAGAGCGCGCTCAAGGCAATGCTGGCGCGCGTCTCGCACTCCGGCCCGCCGATCGAACGGCAGCCGATCGATCCGGATGCGGAAGCGAGGCTCCGCGCGCTCGGGTACGTCGGCTCGAGCAGTTCCGGCCGGAGCGACACGCCGGGCAAGCCCAGACACGATCCGAAGGACCGGGTTGCGCTCTACAACGCCCTCCGCGCTGCGACGGCGGATTCCGGGGCTGGCCGCTCCGATGCGGCGATCGCGAAGGTGACCCACGTACTCGCAGAAGACCCGGAGGTCATCGAAGGGCATACGCTTCTCGGCACCCTCTACAGCAAGGCGGAACGGTTCAAGGATGCGGTGGCCGCGTACCAGGCTGCCTTGCGCCTCGACCCGGAGCACGACGGCGCCGCCTTCAGCCTGGCGCTGGCGTACAAGAACCTCGGGGACCTCGACGCGGCGGAAAGCGGCTTCCAGCGCGCGAAGCAGCTCGATCCGCGCACCGGAAAAGTGCGCTGGCAGCTGGCCGACATCTCGATGCAGCGCGGGCGGTTCGCCGAAGCGGAGACCGAGCTGCTCGACGCGTTGAAACTGACGGTGGACCGCCCGTCGTTCCTCCTCAAACTGGGTGAGTGTTACATCGAGATGAAGCGCTACGACCAGGCGGAGACCCGGATCAAGGCCGCCCTTGCAGAGCAGGGCCGGCTGCCGCTCGCTCACTACGATCTCGGGCTCATTCATGAAGCGCGCGGCCAGAACGCCGACGCGATGGCCGCATATGAAGCGGAGCTGCGCGATCATCCCGGGACGGCGGCGGCGAGCCTGAACCTCGGGAAACTGCTGGACGCTGCGGGCCGGCCAGCCGAGGCGCTCGCGAGGTTCAGGGAGAGCGTCGCGTCCGGTCCGACCTTCGCCCAGGCCCATCTCTATCTCGCGAAAGCGCTGCTCGATGCCGGCGATCTCGACGGCGCGCAGCGAGCCGCGCGCAAGGGGCTGGAGTTGAAGCCCGAGCCGAAGATTCGGCCTCTCGGCCACTTCGTGCTCGCGGATGTCTACAACCGTCTGGGCCGCGCAGACGAGGCAGAACGGCAGTTGGAGCTCGCCCGCCGGCAATGACACTTCACCGGGCGGTGAAGATCGCAGTCTGCCGGAAATCCCGACGCGAAAGATTCATCGTCGCGATCTCAACTCAGGCTTCGACCCGGCACATCAGATTCGCTGCGCTCCGGGCCTGCCGTCTTCGATCGCGAAGACCGCCCGGGTTTGGCGAGGCGCTCCCTCGCGCGTCACGTACTCGAGGGCCCGGAACTCTGCGCGCATCGCGTGCCGCCCGATCTCGCAGACGACGTAGCCGCGGCGGTCGTTGTGAAATTTCACGAATGGATTCTTGGCGAGGAGTGCCTCCGCGTCCCGCATCAGCTCGGCGCCGTCGCCGTTGGTGGTCACGGAGCTGCCGACCAGTTCCGTCGCGATGGTGGGCGAGCCAGGATCGCCGAAGTCCATCTTCAGGTCGCATACCCAGTGGTTGTGGACGTCGCCGGCGAGCATGACCGGGTTGGCGATGCGCCTCGCGGCGAGGAAGGCGAACAGCTTCCGGCGCTCGACCTCGTACCCGTCCCATTGATCGTAGGAGAACCGCTCGTCCGCGCCGGGCCACCAGTCCACCTTGGCAGTCATCACCTGCTGCGGCATCAGGTTCCACCGCGTGCGCGATCGACCCAACCCGTCGAGGAGCCACCGCGCCTGCGCGGCGCCCAGCAGCGTCGCTTTCGGGTCGAGGTGGCGATTCTCGACGTCGCACGCCGGTCTGACGCCGTTGCCGCACGGTTGATCGGTCCGGAACTGCCGCGTGTCGAGCACGAAGAACGACGCCAGCGAGCCGTACGAGAATCCCCGGTACAACTGCATGAACGGGCCCTTCGGGATCGACGCGCGCCGAAGCGGCATGTGCTCATAGTAGGCCTGATACGCGGCCGCGCGCCGCTTCAGGAACGCGCCGGGCGGGTCGTTCCGCTCGGACCGATCGCCGGCGTAGTCGTTGTCGACCTCGTGATCGTCCCACGTGACGATCCAGGGGAATGCCGCATGGGCCGCCTGCAGATGGGCGTCGGTCTTGTACTGAGCATGCCGGTTCCGGTAGTCGTCGAGCGTCACAATCTCCGCACCGACGTGTTTGCGCACCCACCGGTCGCTCGCGCCGTCCTCGTAGATGTAGTCCCCGAGGTGAAAGACGAGCTCGACTTCTTCGGCCGCGAGGTGCTGGTAGGCCGTGAAGTAGCCCATCTCGTAGTGCTGGCACGAGGCGAACGCGAAGCGCAGCCGATCGACGGCGGCCCCCGGCCGGGGCAGCGTTCGCGTCCGGCCGATGGCACTGACGTGGACGCCGGCGCGAAACTGGTACCAGTACCAGCGCTCCGGTTCGAGACCCGTGACCTCGACATGCACGGAGTGCGCCCACTGCGGGGCTGCAAGCGCACGGCCGCGCTGCACGACGTTCATCATCCGGTCGTCGCGCGCGACCTCCCACGCCACCGCCACGTCGGCGGCGGGCATTCCTCCTCCTCGCGTCGGGTCGGGCGCAAGCCGTGTCCAGAGGACGACACCGTCGGATGTCGGCTCGCCGGAGGCCACGCCAAGCGTGAACGGGGACGCCGGAAACCGGAGATCCTGTGACCGGCGCGACTCGCGGTAGGCGCGGAAATGTTCCATCCCGACGAGCGCCAGGCCGTTCTCCAGCAGCTTGCGGCGGCTGACGGGCTCGCGCAGCAGGGTATCAAGCGATCTCGGAGTCCTCACGGTTGTCCTCCGACGGGCATTTCGTGATCGACGAGGACTAGGGTCTCGAGGGTGCCAGAGACGATAGTAATCGTGCCGGCAATGCGAAGGCGGTGAGCGTCGTGCCGGATGGCATCAGAACCAGTTGCCGCCCATCGACCATGATCGTCGTCGGCGCGGCGTAGATCGGCGCGCCGAGCGTGTAGTGCCAGAGGTGTTTGCCGGTGGCCGCGTCGAGGGCGATGATGTTGCCCTCCTGATCGCCACCGAAGAGGAGGCCCGACGCGGTGGACAGCAGCCCGCCCCACGCCGGCGAAACGAGCCGGAATTCCCAGCGGCCCTCGCCGGTGACCGCGTCGAGCGCGCGGATAGCGCCGTATCGGACGACGCCAGGCGGGAAGCTCATCGCTCCGCCCTCGTACAGCTGCCCCTCGATCCGTTCCGAGTCCCAACCCCAGAAGGTGCCGCAGGTCTCGCGCGCCATGACGTAGAAGAGGCCGGTGGCCGGGCTGAACGAAGGCGACATGAAGTTGGTGCCGCCCAGGGCGTCCGGGCAGACCGTGACGCCGTTGTCATTCGGATCGATGTCCGGCATCCGCACCGGCCGGCCGCTTGGCCCGATCTCGCGCGCCCACGTCTGCCTGATGAACGGCCTCGCCCCGAGAAACGCGCCGTTCGTGCGGTCGAACGTGTAGTAGAACCCGTTCCGGTTCGCCACCATCACCAGCTTGCGTCGCCTGCCGGCGACGTCCACGTCCGCCAGCACCGGGACGTGGGTGGAGTCGTAATCGTGGGTGTCGTGAGGCGTGAACTGAAAGTGCCATTTCAACCTGCCGGTCTCGGCGTCGAGCGCGACCAGAGACGCGGAGTAGAGGTTGTCGCCCTTGCGCACGTCGCCGAAGTGATCGGGACTCGGATTGCCCGTTCCCCAGAACAGCAGGTTGAGATCCGGATCGTAGCTGCCGGTCACCCATGTGGTGGCGCCGCCCTCCTTCCATGACTCGCCGGACCACGTGTCGTGTCCCGGCTCGCCGGGGCCGGGCACGGTCCAGAAGCGCCACGCGCGCCGGCCGGTCTCGGCGTCGAAGGCGTCGATGAAGCCGCGGATTCCGTACTCGGCGCCGGCGATGCCGACAATCACCTTGTCCTTGACCACCAGCGGTGCGACCGTCCCGGTGTAGCCCTTCGTGTGGTCGTCAATCACCACGTCGTAGACGACGGCGCCGCTCTTCATGTCGAGCGCCACGAGGTGCGCGTCGAGCGTCACCATGAACAGCTTGTTGCGGTGGACCGCCAGCCCGCGATTGACCCTGCCGCAGCAGACGCTCAGGCCGTCGGGCAGGTTCCGCCGCTGATACCGCCAGATCGTGCGGCCGTTGCGGGCGCTGATCGCCCACGCGTTGTTTTCGGGCCCGCTGACGTAGAGAACGCCGTCGACCGCGATCGGCGTCGCTTCGAACTTGCCGGGAATTCCGGTCTGAAACGTCCATCGAGGCGCGATCTCGGCGACGTTGGCCGGCGTAATCTGTGTGAGTGGACTGTGCCGCGTGCCGTGGTAGTCGCCGGAGTAGGTGAGCCAGCGCGCGGGATCCTTGAGCCCATCGCGGATCTGGTCGAAGGTGATGTCCTGCGCAGCCCCGAGCCCGACCGCGAACAACGCGATGAACACCACCACACCGCGCCACGCAGAACTCATGATCGCCATCTTAAAGTACATGGGTCCGGCTGCCGGACACTACCTGCCAGACTAGCGGACCGGCCCGCGCAGTGTCGCGAGATACGCGACCAGATCGTCGAGCTCCGCATCGCTCAGGCGATCGCGACCGTACGCCGGCATCAGCGACCGCGACTCGGTGATCACTTCGCGAACATCCGTCTTGAAAAAGAAGTGCAGGCGCTCGCTGGCGTCAAACAGTTGAATCGAGAACGTGTCCTCGTTCTTGCGGACACCGGAGACGCGACCGCCCTCGCCGGTGACGACGGTCACCGTCTCGAACCCGGCGGTGAGCTGTCGGTGCGGATCTCGAATCTTGGCCGCCAGGAAGGTTCGGGAGCGGGCGGATCCGATCCGTGACAGCTCGGGCCCCAGCCGGCCTCCCCGGTCGAGCACCCAGTGACAGCCGGCGCATCCGCTCCGTTCCCGGAACGCCTTCTCCCCGTTCGCCGGATTGCCGGGGCCGGGTATCCCGGCAGTGTCCGCGCCTCCCAGCGTGCGCAGATAGGCGATGATCTTCCGCACTTCAACGTCCGGCATGATGGTCGGGCCACCTGCCGGCATCTCGGTGCCCGGGATCCCGAAGCGGACGATGCGGAACATCTCCGCATCGTCGAGTCTCGAGGCGCTGATCCGCAGGTCGGGCGCTTGAAGGCCCTGGCCATCGATGCCATGGCATCTGGAGCAACGCCCGCGAAACGAGCGCATGCCTTCTCGAACCGCTTCGGCATCGACCGCGCGTGTGGCATCCTGTGCGAGGCCGCGCGGCGCCGGGGGGGCGCCGTGCGCCGCGGCTACCGCTGCCGCCAGGCCGAGTATGAGGGCCAGCACCATCGCGGGTTCCAGGGAGACGTTTATTCCACCAGGTCGGGAGCGGCGGGCGAGGGCGCGCCTTCGGAGAATGTTTCGGCCTTGATCTTGAACGTCGCGGCGAGCTCCGGATTTCTGTCGCGGCCGACGAGTCGCTGCGCGATGTAATCCCCGGCGACGGGCCCCATCTTGAACGCGTGGTAGGAGCCGCCGCCGACCAGCCACACGTTGTCCAGCCCTGGGTGACGATCGATGATGAAGTTCCCGTCCACGGTGTTGTCGCTCTGGCAGACGTGCGCGCTCAGGATGGGCTGATCCTTGAGAGCAGGGAAGCGTGTCGTGAGAATCTGCGCGACCGCGGCCTTGTCCTCGGCGGTCGGCACGCGGTCGTGACTGTCCGGGTCCACCGGCTTGTTCCCGGACCCCATCAGCACCGCCAGTCCCAGGCCGTCGACGCTCGGCACGCCGACACCGGTATTCGGAAGGTGCGGGTAGGAAAAGCGGTTGTCACCGGCTGGCGTGCCGACCATGTAATACCCGCGCTTGGCCACCATCAGCTTGTTCCTCAACACGTCGGGGAACATCGTCAGCAGCCATGGGCCGGCAGCGATCACGAACGTGCCGGCGGTGACCGTCTCGCCGGACGAGAGCGTCAAGGCCTGAAGCTTCCCGCCCGCACGCGTTCCGAGCTCCGCCCTCGCGACGATGAACCTGCCGCCTTTCTTCTCGAACGCCCGTGCCACGGCGACGCAGGCGTCATGGGCCTTCAGCACTCCCCCCATCGGGGTGTGGAACCCGAAGAACTCGCTGGACGCGGTGCCGACCTGCGGCCAGCGTCGCACCAGATCCTCGTGTTTGACGACTTCATACGGGATCTTCAACTTGTCGAAGGTCGCTCTCGTCGCGGTCAGCTGCTTGGTCCACTCCCGGTTGATCAGCAATCCGCCGCACTGGAAAAACAGCTTGGTGCCGAACTCGGCCTCGCGGATCTTCCAGCGCTCCATCGCCTCGATCGCCCAGCGCGAGTAATGCTCCTGGTCGCCGTAGGTGGCGCGCATCCCTCGGACCTCGCCACCAGAGCTCGATTTCGAGTTGCCGGGACCGTACTGGTCGATCATGGCGACCGACAACCCCATTTCCCGCAGATGGAGAGCGGTCCACCCGCCAAAGACGCCGGCGCCCAGAACCGCAACGTCCGCCGTGACGTTGCCACCGGAGCGGGAGATCGTCTGCGACGCGGGCGACGGTGACGCGTCGGAGGCGGCCGTCAGGATGGCGTTTCCACCGATGACAAGCGTCCCCGCATTCGCTCCAGCGCTCCTGATAAACATTCGGCGATTCATCCGCGCCTCCTGGGATGTCACTGGGGAGTAGGGGCCGGCATCTTTCGTGGGCAGCCGCACCAGCCACTTGTGGATGACCTCGAGCTGTTCGTCGCTGACCTGATCCTTCGAATGGGGCGACATCTCGCCAGTGCCTTCGCGGACGATCCTGACGAACTCGGCGTACGAGCGGCTGGTTCCTGCCAGCGCGGGGGCTTCCGCGCCTTGTGCCGTCGGCCCGTGGCACGTCGCACACCCGGCCCTGGCGAACTCCTGTTTACCATCGTCCTCCTGCGACGCGGCGTTGTCGCCCCCGCCGATGACGGCCGCGCACATGAAAAGGACGGCTGCCGGGTGCCTGACCGCCGGATCCCGCCGCTGGAATGGACGCGATGCTACCACGCGGCTGCTAGCCAAGCCGGAAGAACCGGGACGCGGCCAGGACCACCAGCACACCTCCAGCGAGCGCGAGATACGGCAGCACACCGGCCTTGCGCTCGCCGAGTTGGCCGCCGGCAAAGCCGAGATCCTCGAGCATCTGCGCGGGAAACCTGCCGCCGTCCTGAACGTAATGACGGAAGCAGAAGACCGGGATGATGATTGAGGCCGCGACCGCCGACGCCCACAGCGCGTTGGGATTCCACACCTGCGCGCCGGCGCCCATCAGCATCGCGTTGACGAACGCGAGTACCGCGCCGGCAGCGAGCACGGTGGTCGGCGCCTTCCACGGACGGGGGATGTGGCCGTTGTCGAGGCGATGGATCCATCCGGAGTGAAGGTTGAGGAAGTTGAAGATGATGTAGCCGCAGTTGGAGATCGCCAGCACGAAGTAAAAGCTCGCGGTGTCGGAGGCGGTAAACGACAGCAGGGCGAGGTTGAACGAGAAGTCGGTCCACATTGCCCGCGTCGGCGCGCCGTGGCTGTTGACATGGGACAGGTAGCGGGGCAGCCAGCCGTCGACCGATCCCTGGTACAGCGTGCGCGACGACCCGGCCAAAGCCGTCATCGTCGCCAGCAGCAGCGCGAGCACCATCATCAGCACCATGAGTCCGCGGCTGAACGCACCGCCGCCCACCATGCCGGCCATCACGGACGCCACGCCGGTTCCGTCGACGACGCCCGGCGCGATCATCCCGGTCACGCCCAGAAAGCCCTGGAACGTGAACGGCACCAGTGCGAAGACCACGATGCAAATCAGCCCGGAGTAGAAGATGGCGTTGAACGCATCGGTCGCCGGATTCTTGAACTCCGACGTGTAGCAAATCGCGGTCTCGAATGCGTAGGTCGACCAGGCCGCGATGAACAGGCCGCCAAGGACGAGCGTCCAGCCGTGGAGATCCCACGTCCCCGGCGCCGCCACGTACGGTGCGGCCAAGGGGACGAAGGGGGAAAAGTTCGCCCACTTCAGCTTGCCGTTCAGGAACGGCACGATGCCGATAACGAGCATGGGGACGATGACCAGCAGCCCCATGAACAGCTGCAACCGGGCGGTTTCGAGAATCCCCCGGTGCTGCATCGCGAAGACGACCAGGGAGAGCGCCGCGCCGATGAAGAAGGCGGGCCCGAGCGACACGTGCACGCCGCCAAGCGTGACATCCAGTAACGACCAGGTGCGGATCGCCGGCGTGAGCGCGGCGACGCCGTCCGCCGCGGTTTTCCCGGCGTTGGTCGCGACCCACCCGACCACGGCCGCGGAGTCGGCGGCCGGAATCGGCGCGAACGCATTCAGGATGTAGCCCGCGGCAATCGTGCATCCGAGCGACAGCACTGGGGTCCACGCCAGCCAGTTGCACCACACCGACAGCGGGGCGATGAGCTTGCCGTATTTCAGCCACGCCGCCGCGCCGTAGACCGAAGCGCCACCCGATTTGTTCGGAAACAGCCCGGCGATCTCGGCGTAGGTGAAGGACTGCACGAAGCCGAGCAGCATCGAGACGATCCAGACCGCGAACGCCGGTGTGCCGACCGTGCCGGCGATGCCGCCAATCGAGAACAGCACCAGCGCCGGAACGCCGCTGGCGACCCAGAACGCGTCCTTCCAGGTGATCGCCCGGTGCAGCTGCGTCTGCGCTGCGGTGGTCGTCGATGCGGTCTCCATGTGGCTCGTCCCTCGCTGGTGTGTCAGTCGTGCAGCAGCACATCCGCCTCGGTGGCTGCCGTCGTCGCCTGCTCGAGCAGCGAGGCCGCCTCGCGCTCGACCGCATCGACGTAACGCCGGTCCGACATCGCCGCCAGATTGGCGCGGACGATGCGGCTGGCACCCTCTGTTCCGGCGCGCAGCAGGGCGATCCCCACCGCGACGTCGCTCGCCACGGCGCGGCGGCCGCGCCCGGCGACTGTGCTGGCGTGCGTCAGCGCGCCGGCCGACCGTCGCATGATCCCCAGCGGGACATCGGTTGCCGCTCGGAGCGACTCCTCGATGGCGGATGCGCGCGCGGTCTGCTCCGTCCCGCTTGCCTTCGGCAGCCTGTACGCGGCGGCAACCCGCGCGTACGCCGCCGCGTCCTCGTTGGCGTCCTGGATCAGTTCGCTTTGAAGCGCCGCCAGCATCGCGGCGACGCCGGCGACGGCCGCGAAGTCCTCGCCGGATTCACGGCGCGTGCGCGGCAGCGTGGCCGCCATCCGCAGCAGCGAGACGCCGAGGCCCGACGCCACCGCGGCCGCCGAACCGCCGCCCGGTATCGGCGAGGGCGACGCGAACGCCTCGAAAAGCTCGACGAGCGGATCATTGGTCAGCATACGGGACTCGATCGGCTGCAGGATTCGGTATGCCGAGCGCCCAGCATGCCTGAAGGGCCGTGATCACGGCGCACTATATCGCACTTGAAGCGCGCGGGGTCGTTGGGTATTCTCTGTGCCACTCCATGACTGATGTCAACGGCAAGCGCATGTGGCGGCGAAGCCCGCTCAAGTCCTCGTACGAAGTCGTCATTATCGGCGCCGGCGTTCACGGCCTCGCGACGGCCTACTACCTGGCAAAGAACCACGGCATCACCGACGTGGCGTTGCTGGACAAGGGCTATCTCGGCGGCGGCGCCAGCGGACGCAACACCGCGATCGTGCGGTCGAATTATCGAACGGCCGAGGGCGTGCCCTTCTATCAGGAGAGCGTGCAGCTGTACGAACAGCTGTCGGGCGACCTCGACTTCAACGTGATGTTCTCGCAGCACGGCCACCTGACGCTGGCGCATACCGACCGCGGCATCAACAGCCTGCGCGAGCGCGCGGAGATGAATCAGATCCTGGGCGTCAACAGCCGGGTCATCTTCCCCGACGAGATTCAGGGGCTGGTGCCGGCGATGGCGTTGAAGACCAACCCGCACTATCCGGTCATGGCGGCGCTCTACCATCCGCCGGGCGGGATCATCCGTCACGACGCCGTGGTGTGGGGCTACGCCCGCGGCTGCGATCGCCGCGGGGTGCAGATCCATCCGTTCACGACGGTCACCGCCATCAACACCAGCGGCGGCGTGGTCCAGTCGGTGTCGACCAACCGCGGCGAGATCACCGCCAAGTGGGTCGTCAACTGCACGGCGGGTCACGCCTCGACGATCTCGAGGATGGTCGGGGTCGACATGCCGATCACCACCCATCCGCTGCAGGCGTGCGTCAGCGAGCCGCTCAAGCCGTTTCTCGATCCGGTGATCGTCAGCGCGACGCTGCACATTTACGTCAGCCAGACCGATCGCGGCGAGCTGGTGATCGGCCAGGAGATCGACCCGTATACGTCGTACTCGTTCCGTTCGACTCTCCCGTTCCTCGAAGGCGCGGCCGCACATGTGCTCGACCTCTTCCCGTGTCTGTCAGAGGTGCGCTTCCTGCGGCAATGGGCCGGCATCTGCGACATGACGCCGGATTACAGTCCGATCATGGGCATGGTCGACGGCGTGAAGGGATTCGTCCTCGACGTCGGCTGGGGCACCTGGGGCTTCAAGGCGGGCCCGGTGGCCGGCAAGCGCACCGCGGAGCTGATTGCCACGGCGCGGACGCCCGATCTGATCCATCCGTTCCGCCTCTCGCGCTTCTACGAGAACGCGCTGGTCGGAGAAAAGGCGGCGGCGAGCGTGTCGCACTGAGCCGGCGCGCCAGGCAGATGCGCGAGCGATCACCGGCGCCGTCTCGCGGTCACGCTGCGATCGCGTCCGCGAGATAACCATGGAGTCTCGAAGTCACGGAGACTTCGCCCACCGCCGGTTGTCTGCAATGCGCTCTTAGAACAGCCCGACGATCCGGCCCGCATCGTTCAGGTCTGCCTGCGCCGAGCGCGGAAATTTCGGCAGCCCCGGCATCGTCATGATGTCGCCGCAGAGCACGACCAGGAACTCCGCGCCGGCCGACAGCCGCACGTCCGAAATCGGCAGCACGTGGTGCGATGGGGCGCCTCGCAGCAGCGGGTCGCTCGAGAACGAATACTGCGTCTTGGCGATGCACACCGGGAAGCGGCCGTAGCCCTGCTCCTGGTAGTGCTTGATCTTGGCCCGCACCTTGGTGTCGGCGATGACCTCGCTGGCGCCGTAAATCGTCGTCGCCACCTTGCCGATCTTCTCCCAGAGCGTGTCGTCGTCGTCGTAGACGAACCTGAAATCGGCGGGGGTATGGTCGATCACCTCCACCACTTTTCGCGCCAGTTCCGCCGCGCCGGCGCCGCCGTTGGCCCAGTGATCCGAGACGATCGTCTCGACGCCGTGATGCGCGATCTTCGCCGTCAGCAGCTGGATTTCGGCGGGCGTATCGTGGACGAACCGGTTGATGGCGACGACGCAAGGGAGGCCGAAGTGGTTCCGGACATTGTTGATGTGCCGCTCGAGGTTGGGAATCCCCTTCTCGAGCGCCTTGAGGTCCTCGTGATCCAGCGCGCCTTTGTCGGCGCCGCCGTGAAACTTGAGCGCGCGCATCGTCGCGACGATGACGGCGGCGGCTGGACGCAGGCCCGACTTGCGGCACTTGATGTCGACGAACTTTTCCGCGCCCAGGTCGGCGCCGAAGCCGGCCTCGGTGACGACGTAGTCAGCCAGCTTGAGCGCGGCGCGCGTGGCGATCACCGAATTGCAGCCGTGGGCGATGTTCCCGAACGGCCCGCCGTGGATGAACGCCAGATTCTTCTCCAGCGTCTGCACGACGTTCGGCTTGATCGCATCCTTGAGCAGGACCGCCATGGCGCCGTGGGCGTTCAGATCGCGGGCGTGGACTGCGGCGCCGTCGCGCGCGTAGCCGACGAGGATGTTTCCCAGCCGCGTCTTCAGATCGGCGATCGAGGTCGCCAGGCACAGAATCGCCATCACCTCCGACGCCGGCACGATGTCGAATCCGTCCTCGCGCGGGTAGCCGTTGCCGGTGCCGCCCAGCCCGATGGTCACGTGGCGCAGCGAGCGATCGTTCAGGTCCACCACCCGCTTCCACAGCAGCCGCCGCGTGTCGAGCGCCGGCGGGTGGCTGAAGTGGATGTGGTTGTCGACGAGCGTCGACAGCAGGTTGTGCGCCAAGCTGATGGCGTGGAAATCTCCCGTGAAGTGGAGGTTGATGTCCTCCATCGGGACGACCTGGGCGTGGCCGCCGCCGGTGGCCCCTCCCTTGGCGCCGAAGCAGGGCCCGAGCGAGGGCTGGCGCAGGCAGATCAGCGCCTTCCTGCCGATGGCATTGAGGCCGTCGCCGAGGCCGATCGTGGTCGTGGTCTTGCCTTCGCCCGCGGGCGTGGGACTCACCGCCGTGACCAGGATCAGCTTTCCGTCCGGCCGGCCGGAGAGTGACTCGACGAGGTCGAGCGGCAGCTTCGCCTTGTAGTGGCCATGGGGTTCGATGTGCGTGCTGTCGATGCCGAGTCGCTCGGAGATGAGATCCGCGATCCTCGTCAACGTCACCTGCTGCGCGATATCAAGGTCGGACAAGTGGCTCCTCCGGAGTCGAAGAGTATAGTCTCCACGACGCCTCCGTGAATTCCGCCGCTTGTGCGTTTTCGAAGTTGAGGCTATAACTTTGTCCGCCCATGTCCTTTCTCATTTCCTGTCCGTACTGCGGTCCCCGCGATGTTGGTGAGTTCAGCTTCGGAGGTGAGCGGCTGTCGCGTCCGCCGAATCCCGAGTCGTTGAGCGCCCTGGAGTGGTGGCACTACGTCTACGATCGCAAGAACGTCGACGGGCGCCATACCGAGTGGTGGTATCACCGCCAGGGCTGCGGGCAATGGTTTCACGCGGAGCGCGACACGATGACCAACCGGCTTGAACGAACGTGGGCGCCGGTCCGGAGACAGGCATGAGCCGGGCGATCCGCCTCGCGCCATCCCCTTCCCAGCTCGTCGATCGCAACCGGCCGATAACATTCGAATACAACGGCCGCCGCGTCGACGCCTGCGAGGGCGACACCGTCGCCAGCGCCATGCTGGCCGCCGGCATCGATGTCTTCAGCCGCAGCTTCAAGTATCACCGGCCGCGCGGGCTGCTCTGCTGCGAAGGGCACTGCCCGAACTGCATGATGGACGTCGACGGCTCGCCCAACATGCGCGCCTGCACCGAGCCGGCGCGCGCCGGCATGAAGGTGAGTCACCAGAACGCGTGGCCGTCGCCGGAATTCGACGTCCTCGCCACCACCGGCGCGTTCGATTTCATGATGCCGGTCGGTTTCTACTACAAGACCTTCTTCAAGCCGCGCTTCATGTGGCCGCACTTCGAGAAGGTCATTCGGCGGATTGCCGGGCTGGGCACCATCGACCCCGCACGCGTGCCGCCCTACCAGTACGACAAGCAGCATCTCCGCACCGACGTCGCCGTCGTGGGCGCCGGGCCCGCCGGTCTCTCGGCAGCGCTGGCGGCGGCCGAAGCGGGCGTGCAAGTGGCGCTGGTGGACGAGAATCCCTTCCTCGGCGGCCACTACCGATTCCAGAACCCGTCCTCGCGGGAGTTCAGCGAGGCGCAGGAGCTGGAGAAGCGGGTACGCGCCCAATCGAACATCCGGATTCTCACGAACGCGACCGCATTCGGATTCTACGAAGGCGGGATGCTCGGTATTTTCCAGGGACGCCGCGAGATACGGCTGCGGACGAAACGCCTGGTGCTGACGAGCGGCATCATCGAGCGGCCGATGGTGTTCGGCAACAACGACCTGCCCGGGGTGATGCTCGGACGCGCGGCTCAGCGCCTCGTCCACCTGCACGGCGTCCGGCCAGGCACGCGCGCCGTCGTCGTCGGCGCGAACTCGCGATCGCCAAGGGTCGCGGCCGACCTCGCGGCGGCGGGCGTCGAAATCGCCGCCTACGCCGATCGACGCGACCAGATCGACGAGACCGCCGACGTCCGGTCGCTGCGCGACCGGCGCGTGACTCTGGTTCCCGCGCTGCAGTCGATGTCGGCGCGCGGTTCGAGCCACATCGATCGCGTGTCGATAGCGTCGCGTACCGGAGCGTCTCACCAGATCGACTGCGACCTGCTGGTGCTCGCAACCGGCGGGGATCCGGCGATTCACCTCGTCCAGCAGGCTGGCGCGCGCGGGCGGTACGACACCGCGCGGCACGCGTTTCTCGCTGACGTAAGGGATCCGCACCATTTCGTTGCCGGCGACGCGAACGGGGTCCACGGCCCCGACGATCTGCTCCTCGACGGCCGCCGCGCCGGCCTGGCGGCGGCGCGCAGCCTCACGTCGGACGGATCGGCGGCGGGCGCGCCGGCCGAGCCGACCGTGCCTTCCTTCGCGATCAACGCGCCTCAAGTGCTCGATGCGGATGGCGGCGGCAAGCGTTTCGTCTGCGTCTGCGAGGACGTCACCGAAAAAGACGTGTGCGACGCGGTAGCCGAGGGCTTCGACAACATCGAGACGCTGAAGCGCTACAGCACCGTGTCGATGGGGCCGTGCCAGGGCAAGATGTGCCAGATGGCGGCGATTGCCATTTGCGCGCAGCAGACCTCGAGGACGATCGAGGAGACGGGCACGACCACCGCCCGGCCGCCCTACAATCCGATCACGCTCGGAGTGCTGGCCGGACGCAACCATCACTCCTACAAGATCATCCCGACCCATTCGCGGCATCTGGCGATGAAGGCCAGAGTGATCAGCCTCGGCGACTGGCTCCGCCCGGAGGTCTACACCACGCCGGCGGAGGAGTGCCGCGCGGTTCACGAGCGCGTCGGGCTGATCGACGTCAGCACGCTGGGCTGTCTGGACGTGCGTGGGCCGGACGTGGCCAAGCTGCTCGACCGCGTCTACATCAACGGCTGGTCGAACCTCAAGGTGGGCCGGACGCGCTACGGCGTGATGTGCGACGACGCGGGCATCATCTTCGACGATGGCACGTGCGCGCGGCTGGGCGAGGACCGGTATTACCTGACGGCCACGACGAGCGGCGCGGACACCGTATTTCAATGGCTGCAGTTCTGGCTCGCCGAGAGCCCGTGGGACGTGTGCGTCACCAACGTCACCTCCGGCTACGGCGCGGTGAACCTCGCCGGTCCGCGGGCCCGCGACGTGCTCGACAGGGTGACTTCCATCAACCTCGATTCGGCGGTGTTCCCGTATCTCGGTTGCGCCGAGGGCGCGGTCGCCGGCGTGCCGAGCATCCTCTTCCGGATTGGATTCGTCGGCGAGCTGGGGTACGAAATTCACTTTCCCGCCGAGTATGGCGATCACATGTGGGATGCGCTGATGGAGGCGGGGAAAGACTTCGGCATTTCACCGTTCGGCGTCGAGTCGCAGCGAATCCTGCGGCTCGAAAAGCAGCACATCATCGTCACCCAGGACACCGATGCGTTGAGCAATCCGCTGGAAGCGAACCTGGCCTGGGCGGTCAAGTTCGACAAGCCGGACTTCGTCGGCAAACGGGCGCTGCTCGCCGTGCGCGAGGCCGGGCTGCGCAACCAGCTCGTCGGCTTCGTCGCCAGCGGCGGAGCGGTTCCCGACGAGGGCGCCCAGGTGATGGAGAACGGACGGTCCATCGGCCGGGTGACCAGCGCGCGGCTCAGCCCGTACCTGAACCAGATCATCGGGCTCGCGTGGGTGCCGCTCGCGCGCGCGAAGGAGGGTGAGGCGATTGCGATTCGCGCCGGGCAGGGCACGATCAACGCGCGCGTCGCCACCAGGCCGTTCTACGATCCGGACGGCGCGAGGATGAAGGCATGAGCGCAGCGCCGCTGGAACGGGAACCGTTGAAACGCAGCTCCGTCCATCATCTGCACGCTCACGAGCGCGCGACGTTCACCGTCCAGCACGGCTGGGAAATCGCGGCGTCGTTTGGCGACGCCGCCGCGGAACAGCACGCGGCGCGCCAGGCGGTGGCGGTGGCGGATGTCAGCTGGCTCGGCAAGCTCGAGTGCAAGGGACCGTGGGCGGCGCCGCTCGCGAGCGAGCGGGTCACCGGCGCGGTCGCCTGCCCGGTGACACCGGAACGTCTGCTCTGGATCGTCGAGCCGCCCTTCATCGCCCGCGCCCGCCAGACGCTCGACAGCATGCGTGCCGGGCAGGCGCGGTGCTATGTGATCGACACGAGCTCGGTGTACGCGAGCTTCGAGCTGGTGGGTCCGCACGTCAACGAGGTGCTCTGCAAGGTGGCCTCGGCGCGTCCCGAGGTCGGCACGCCGATCTTCGCGTCCGTGGCCGGGGTGCGGAGCCTATTCGTCCGGAGCGAACGCGCGCTGCAGCTTCACTTCCAGCGTGAGTTCGGCGAGTATCTGTGGGAGTCGCTGTTGGACGCGGGCAAGGAATTCGGGATTCGCACGGCCGGCATCGAGGCGCTCTCGGCCACCCGCGTCGGCTGACGTTCCGAAACAGGCGCCTGATCACCGAAAGGCAAGATTGATGAACAGCATTCATGTCTCCATGCCTGCCGTCGCACTCTTCGTCACGCTGCTGTCGGCCGCCGTGCCGCGACCCGCTCTCGCACAACGGCCAAGCCCGCACGCAATCGATGCCGCAACCGACAAGACGGATACCGCGCTGCGAGACAAGCTGATGCAGGAGGAGGAGCGCTACTGGAGCGCCTGGAAGGCGAAAGAGTGGGCGACGGTCAGAAAGATGATGGGCGAGGATGGGCTCTGGGTGGATCCGTTGAACGTGTTCTCGACCGAAGGCTTTGTCAAAGCCGTCGAAAGCGGGAATGTCGCGTTCACGCTCGGCCCCCGGGCATTCCTGCGCAAGCCGACCTCAGACGTGGCGGTGCTCGTCTACGACGTCAAGGTCGGATTCGGACAGGCGCCGAAGGCGGAATGGCCGTGGCTCATCTCAGCCGTGTTCGTCAACCGGGGCGGGCAATGGGTGGGCGTCAGCCGGTCGGAAGTTCGGGGAAATCGCCCGCAGCCGCCCGCTGCTGGCGCTGGCCGCTGACCGCGACCGTTCGGGAGTGCGTCTCGTTTGGCCAGCCTGAGCGCAGATTTGCCGCCGTGCTATCATCCGCATCGGATTCTGAGTGCATCTGCCGAGGGTCGTTGTCGGTTTCTCGAGGAGGCTAGACCATGCGCGTTTGCCGCAGCCTGCTGATGGTCGTCGGATGTCTCGTCTGGGCGTCCGCGGTGGCCCTCGAAGGCCAGACAGGGCAGGCCCAAGCCGGGCAACCTCAGGCATCGCAGCCGGAGGCGGCTGGGGCGGCGAGGCAGCCCCGTCCGCTCGATCCGAAGCTCCTCAATCTAACCTCGGCGGGTCCGAACCGCGCCGACGAGCCGTTTGCCAAGACCGTTTCGCTCGAGAATACGCGTAACTTCCTCGACGAAATGGCGGTGAACTGGACGCGCCAGCGCAAATGCGGCACGTGCCACACCAACATCCCGTATTTGATCGGCAGGGCGACGCTGGGACCGCACACGCCGGCGACCGACGAAGTGCGGAACTTTTTCGCCGGGCGCGCCGCCCGGTGGGATTCAATGGGTAATGCGCTCGTCCGCGGAGACGTCGAGACGCACAAGGGCTGGGGCCTCGTGACCTGGTTCGCTCATGAAGTGATCGTGACCGGCACCATGCTCGCCATGGACGACGCCGGTACCACGGGGACGCTGGCGCCGATTACGCGCGAAGTGCTCGATCGGATGTGGACACTTCAGCGCCAGGATGGCGGGTGGTACTGGCTGATGGCCCATTCGCAGCCGTTCGAGACCAGCGAGTACTACGGGTCCGCGCTCGCCGCCGTCGCGACGGCGATGGCGCCCGACGGATACGCGAATACCCCGGCCGCCCAGGCGGGCCTGAAAAAACTCAAGACGTATCTGAACGTCAAGAACTACAGCGACAAGCCCTATCTCCACGATCGGATCTACGTCCTCTGGGCCTCGACGAGACTTCCCGACCTGATCACGACCGAGGAGCGCGAGGCGATCGTGAAACAGCTGCTCGCGCTGCAGCGGCCGGATGGAGGGTGGAGCATGCCGTCGCTGGGGGAGTGGAAGCGCGAGGACGGCACGCTCAACGATCGCACTGGTTCGCCCAGCGACGGTTACGGGACCGGGCTCGTGACGTACGTGCTTCGTCAGACGGGGCTGTCGACCAGCGATCCGGTCATCGCCCGCGCCGTGAACTGGCTGAAGACCAACCAGCGGGTATCCGGTCGCTGGTTCACGCGCTCCATCAATAAGGACAGCTATCACTTCCTCACGCACACCGGCACCGTCTATGCCGCCATGGCTTTGAAGGCGTGCGAAAGCAAGTCGTCGAACTAAAGCGGCGCGCGTGACCTCGGCCGCGTCGTGCGGGGGCGTTCGCAGATGATCGACAATCGGATCCGAACGCTGAGCGCCCTCGTGGTAGCGGCGATCGCAGGTGTTTTGATTGGTGCGTTCCTGCCGTTGGCCTCGATGCTCTCGGCCGGCCAGGAGCGCCCCTACCGTGCGCCGCGCACCGCCGACGGCACACCCGACCTGAACGGCGTCTGGCAGGCGATAAACACCGCCAACTGGGACATACAGGGTCACGAGCAGCGGCAGGGGCCGCTGCTCCAGTTGGGGGCCGCCTTCAGCATCCCCGCCGGTGAAGGCGTGGTGGTCGGGAATGAAATCCCCTATCAGCCTTCGGCCCTGGCGACCAAGCACGAAAACGCCGCAAAGTGGTTGACGCTCGACCCGGAAATCAGGTGCTACCTGCCCGGGATTCCGCGCGCGACCTACATGCCCTATCCTTTCCAGATCGTCCAGACGCCTGAGCATCTGCTCTTCGCGTATGCTTTCGCGAATGCCAGCCGGGTCGCCTACATGAACGTCAAGGTCGAGCCGCAGATCGACACCTGGATGGGATACGCCTCCGGTCGCTGGGAGGGCGAAACGCTGGTGATCGAGTCGAGCGGATTCAACGATCAGACCTGGTTCGACCGGGCGGGAAACTTTCACAGTGATGCCCTGAAAGTCACCGAGCGCTATACCGCGGTCAGCCGCGATGCGCTCCAGTACGAAGCGACGATCGAGGATCCGAAAGTGTTCACTCGTCCGTGGCAGATGAAGATGCCGCTCTACCGCCGGTTGGAGCAGCCGTCGCGTCTGTGGAAGTACAACTGTGTCGAGTTCGCGGAAGAGGTCGTCTACGGCCACCTCCGCAGGACACCCAAGGCTACCAGATGAGCGCCTTCACCAGAGCCCGCACGACTGTGTCGCGACGTCTCGGATTGCTGCGGTGCCTAGCCGCGGTGGCGATCGTCATCGCGTGCGGGTCGCAGATCCTCGGCGGCCAGAGCCCAGCGGACGCGACGAAGCCAGCGGACGCGAAGAAGGCCGCCGCCTGGACCGTCCCTAGGACGGCGGACGGACAGCCTGACCTCAGAGGGGTGTGGAATTACGCCACCGAGATTCCCCTCCAGCGTCCGGCCGAGCTCGCCGGCAAGGAGTCGCTCACGCCCGAGGAAGCCGCCAAGTTTCGCGAGCAGATGGCGGCGAGGAGAAAGGAACGGCAGTCCGGTAAGCCAAGCCGTTACAGCGGGGAGGTGTTCGACGATGTGCTGGCTGAGGGCGACTGGACCAAGCGCACTTCATTGATCACCGATCCGCCGGATGGCAAGATGCCGTCGATCACGCCCAACGCCGAAGCGCGCCGCGACGCGCGCACGGCAGCCTTCGAGCGGCCCGACGGTCCCGAGGACACCGGGCTGGCGGACCGCTGCATCCTCGGCTGGAGCACCGGCCCGCCGATCATCCCCGGCAACCAGAGCAACGTCGTCCAGTTGTTCCAGTCGCGCGATCACTTCGTCATCCACACCGAGATGATTCACGACGCGCGCATCGTGCCGTTGACCAGTGCGCCACCGCCTGCGGGGATCCGCGAGTACTCCGGAATTTCGCACGGTCGGTGGGAGAAGGACACGCTCGTCATCGAGACCACCCGCTTCATGCCTCAGGGTGTCGCAACCCTGACCTTCCGGCAGTCAGGCGGCACCGACGAGAATATGCACCTGATCGAGCGCTTCACCCGGACCGACGCCAACACGGTGCTCTACGAGTTCACGATCACCGATCCGACGATCTGGACGAAGCCGTGGAGCGCGGCAGTGCAGATGTTGAAGACGGACGAGCGTGTCTACGAGTACGCGTGCCATGAGGGCAATCGCTCGCTCGAAACCATGCTCGAGAACGCTCGGGCGGCGGACAAAGCCGGCGCCACGAAGAAGCCACCGCAATAGGTCTGGACGCGGAGTCGGCAGGGGGGAGATATGCGAGTGCGTTCATATATCGGCGTTCCGGTGGCCATCGGCGTCGCGGCGATTCTGAATTGCGTTCCAGCGCGGGCCCATCATGCGTTCAGCTCGGAATTCGACCAGGACAAGCCGGTCAATCTTGTCGGCCCGGTCACCAAACTGGAGTGGATGAATCCGCACGCGTGGATCCACATCGAGGTGTCTGGTCCCGACGGCAAAAAGGAAACCTGGATGATCGAAGCCGGCAGTCCGAACGTGCTGCTCCGCAGAGGCTTCAATAAGAGCATGGTGGAGGTCGGGACGGTGATCCGCGTCAAGGGGTTTGCGGCGAAGGGCGGATCCCGCAAGGCGAACGGCGGCGAGATGACGCTCCCGGACGGGCGAACGCTGCTGATCGGTTCAACCGGCACAGGTGCTCCCGACGAGAAGAAAAAGTAACGATTTCCTCACCGTCGTTTCAATCCGCGGCCGATCGACCTGCACTCGCAGCGGCGATCGCGCTCGTTGGTCTGCGCTCCTTCCCAACCGAACTGCGATCGCCAGCGGACTCGATCGCGAAGTTTGCCTTGATCGTGCCG
>Ga0207701_10001416_pt1 | contig 25224 bp, 24 predicted proteins | sample KBSSwiSSwithPhiX_FD_184294 | JGI IMG/M metagenome (GOLD analysis project Ga0207701, IMG submission 184294) | Switchgrass rhizosphere bulk soil microbial communities from Kellogg Biological Station, Michigan, USA, with PhiX - S5 (SPAdes) (version 2) | ecosystem: Environmental > Terrestrial >... | reverse complement strand
GACATAAACCGCGCCCATGGCGCCGTCGGCGAGCAGCCGGACAAAATCCTCCATCAGCAACTCGCGGGTCTGCGAATCCAGTGCCGATAATCGTTCGTCCATCAAAAGGATCGCCGGCCGCACCGCCAGCGCCCGGGCAATGCCGACGCGCTGGCGCATGCCGCCGGACAATTGTTTTGGATAGGCGCCGCAAAATTCCGACAAGCCGGTGCGCCTGAGCGCGTCGTCGACCGCGGCGCGGCGCGCGGCGGCGTCGAGCGTGGTATGCGCGAGCGGAAACTCGACATTGGCTTCCAATGCACCACGGCAGCAGTGCAAAATCCTGAAACACGAAGGTCAGGGGATTGAGGCTGTTGGCCGGCGGCGCGCCGCGCAGTTCCGCGCTTCCCTCGCCTGGTTGCAGCAGGCCGCCAAGGATCGACAACAGCGTGCTCTTGCCGCAGCCGGAGGGACCGACGATCGCGACCACCTCGCCCGAGGTCACCGTGAACGACACCTTGTCGAGCACGTCCAGCGCGTCGAAGCGGTGGCTGATATGATCGGCGATCAGGTCCATTCGATAACCAACTCACGACAGAATTCGTCATTGCCTGCGACAAACGCGAGGCGTTTGCGCAAGGGAGCAAAGCGACGAAGCAATCCATCTTTCCCCGTGTTGAGATATGGATTGCTTCGCTGCGCTCGCAATGACGACCTGGCACGAACCATTATCAATCCGCCTTCACATATTCCTTGGCGATAATCGCGTCGGCCGAAAATCCCTTGTCGACGAAGCCCTGCTCCTGCAGCCATTCGATCTGGTTGGCGACATTCCTGACGTCGAGCTTGCCTTCCGGGTCGATATAGGCGCAATTGCCGACGACCTGTTGACCGGTAGATTGGTGTATTTGGCGATGATCTCGAGCAGCGGCTTTGTCCGCTCGTTGATGTCGGCCTTGCCGTCCTTCACGGAGGCCAGGATCACATCGTGATATTCGCGATCGGCGCGCGCCAGTGCGGCCAGGAGTTTCGTCACCCGCGCGTTGTTGGTCAGCGTCTTCGGCGAAGCGAACACGGCGCCTAACTGCCACGGCGTCTCGTCGCCGACCCAGCCGAGGAATTTGGCGCCGCCGGATTCCATCAACGGGCGCGCGGTCGAGACCGGCAGCAACGCGGCATCGACGGTTTCGCCCTTCAGCGCCGCCGCGGCATTCGACAGCGACTGCAACGGCAGCACCTTCAGGTCGGCCAGCTTGAAGCCGTATTTGTCGGCCAGCAAGCCGAGCGAATAATGAAAGCTGGAGCCGACCTGCGTCACCGCAATGCGCTTGCCCGCGAGGTCCTTCGGCGTCTTCAGGCCAGCGGCATAGGCGTTATTGCTGGCGAAGTAGCCGATCAGGGGATAACCGGGCTTCTCGCGGCTCATGCCGCCAATCACCTTCAGCGTGCCCTTGCCGGCGAGATTGTAGAGACCGGCGGTGAACGCCGTGATGCCGAAATCAATATCGCCCGAGGTCGTCGCCACCGCGATCGGCTGCGCCGCGTCGAAAAATTTCAGTTCGATATCGAGCCCTGCTTCGCGGAAATAGCCCTTGTCCTGCGCAATGAATACCGGCGCCGAGGACGACAGCCGCAGCACGCCGATCCTGGCCTTCAGCGCGTCGTCGGCCCGCGCCACGCCGGCCGCCGCCATTGCCAACAGGCCCGCCAGCGCAAGCCGTGCAAACTTCGTCATCCGGTTTCCTCCGCAACGCTTCTATAGCCCTTCGGGCACGCTCTGGTCCCGCCCGATGAAGGCGCCCTGCTGTTTCAACGCTTGTTGCAACTTTTCAACCGCAATGTCGCGCGGAATCGTGTTGCCCGACAGCGCCAGCGCCGCGGCCAAACCGGCCGCCTCCCCCATCGCAAAGCAGGCGCCGGATACTCGCGCCGCCGACTGGCCGTCATGGGTCATCGAAGCACAACGCCCGGCCATCAGCAGATTGTCGATGCCTTCGGGCACCAGCATGCGATACGGCAATTCGTTGAAGCCGCGCGACTCCGGGATCGGCGGGAACTTGAAGATGACGTCTCCGGCGACGTGAGACTCCATCGGCCAGCCATTGACGCCGATGGGATCCTCGAATGAAGCGCAGCCGAGCACGTCCTCGCCCGACAGCATGTAGCCGCCGACCACCCGCCGTGTCTCGCGGATGCCGAGCTGCGGCGGCAGATCGACGATGTAGGATTTTTCGAAGCCAGGCACCGTGCGCAGGAATTCGAACGCCTGGACCGCCTGACGGCGGCCTTCGATCTCGCCGCGCGTCATCTGGTCCGGTTCAAGCCCGTTGACCGCAGTGCCGTCTTCGCGCGCGAGCTGGGTAAAGTTCACCCGCCATTCGATTTGCGAGCGTTGCGGCCGCACGATCGCGGCCTTGCGCGGAAAGCGATGCGTGCCCGCGGCCACGGCCTTTTCCATCAGCGTCGGAATCGTCCGCCAGGCTTCGCCGGCCTTCTCGGGATCGATGCCGTTGAGGCGGAACATCATCGACGGGTAGAGCATGCTGCCGGCATTGTCGCCGATTTCAAAGGGTGCGCCCGCCCAGGCCGCGAGATCGCCGTCGCCGGAGCAATCGATGAAGATTCCGGCGCGTACCGCCTGACGTCCGGCCTTGGTCTCGACCATCAGCGCATCGATGCGCCTTTCATCCTGCATCACGACGCCGGCGCCGAGCGCATGAAAGAGAATGTCGACCTTGTGCGCGGCGAGCAGATCATCGGCCGCGATCTTGTAGGCCGCGGTGTCGTACGCCTGCGCAAGGATCTTGCCAAGGATCCGATGCGGCGCGTTGAGCCCGTCGAGCCGGTCGATCCGTGCGAGCAGATCGGAGGCCACGCCCTGCACCACCCGATGCATCTCGCCATGAACATTGGCATGCAGCCCGCAGAAATTGGTGACGCCAGCGGCGGTGCCCATCCCGCCGAGAAAGCCGTAGCGCTCGATCAGCAGCGTGCGCCGGCCGGCCCGCGCGGCGGCGACCGCGGCTGCGATGCCTGCCGGGCCGCCTCCGAGCACGGCGACTTCATATTCGCCGTAGAGCGGAACCTGGCCCGCGGGTTCTTCGATGGTTTTGAGAGGCAAGTGACCGGTACCGGATGACGAGTGCGTGATAATGCCTCGGTCGGGCGAATTTGGCTATCTCGTCGGATGGCCGGGAGCGCGGCGGGATGCGCTGCAGAACAGGATGTTTGATGCGAAACGCGGCGCAAAGATACGCCGCGAGCCGCAGAATCGCGGCGTATAGCGCTCATGACCCCAGCGTTAACCACGAGCTGGTTAACGATTGCGCGAAAATGCCGGTCTTAAGGTTAAGCACTGTTTAATGGCACAAGTGCTTGGCTTGTCAGCTAAAAGGGCTGTGGAACCAAGGCCTAGAGCTAATGCGCGGCTAACTATTTAACGAGAATTGTCGAGTTGCAGAGACTTTCTAAAATGTTTCTTCGAACGCAAGCGTCATTGCTGTCACTGGTGGCAGGCATTTTTCTCGTTGCGGCAACGCTGCTTCCAACCAGCGCGAGCGCAGCAGGTGATTGCCTTGCAAATCCGGCTGGCGTGGCCTCCAGCGGAAAGCATTGGTACTACCGTTTGAATCGTGTGACCCAGCAAAAATGCTGGTATCTGGGCATGAAGCGATCGACTGTTCGAAGTGTCGCCTTTCAGAGATCTTCCAAACCGCCAGTTGCATCAAAGAGGCTGCCTACCCCGCTTCCGCCGTCGATCGCTGATGCGCAGGCAAGTATCCAGCACACGGTGAATGAAGCCACGGCGCGGAACGAAATCGCTTTGTCCGAGGCGGGCGTCGCCAAAGAGGTCACCTATGAGGATCTCCTGAGGTCGACATTCGGATCTCGCTGGGCAGATCCAGTCGATACGGCGCGTCCGTCTGGTTTCCAATCAGGCCGGCGTACTCTGGCCGTCGCTGGCTTTGAGGCGAGATCCTTCGAAGCCGCCGATCGTCTCGTCGCCAATGCTTCGTCGCCTGCCGATGCCTTGGGAATTCTGCTGGCGTCGGCCGGAAGCGCACTTGTCCTTCTGGGGCTCTGCGGCAGATTATTCCTTGCTCAGCGCGATCAGTCGTCCACTCCGGAATATCCGACCCCGCTGCACCTTCCGAGTTTTGAAAACGCTTCGGAATATCCCACTCACGCGAACGCACGGGGCGACCTGGACGCCTCGGCCGAGCGCGATCTCTATGGGATCCCATCCGCCACGCTTGGGGTTCGACGAAGTGTCGCAGGTGGCGCGGGCTCTAGCCACGCCGCAACGCCGCTGTTCACGCCCGGCAAGAATCGCCCCTCGATATCAACCAACGCTGCGGATGAACCACAGCGCCTGGCTGAGACGGCAGTCGAGCGATCGATCGAGATTGTTGCCGGAAATAGTTAGTTACGTAAAAGGAGAAGCGACTCATGAATACCATGAAGCAAGATCAGAACGACGGCCGGTTGACGGACCTCGCCAAGCTCGAATCGGATATCGCGGCGGCTATGCCGGAGCGCGCGCCGTTGCCGTCGATCAAGGCGCCACCGGTGCAAACCGGACCGATGCCGGACTACGTCGAGCATCAAGACGGTGTTCCGCGCGTGGGGGCGCTCAGTGCCGAGGCTGTGGTGCGCGACTATGAAGCCGCAGCCAAGGAAATCGAGGCGATGGGAGCCGAAATGATCGAGGCAGCACGGAAGTGCGAGGCGATGACCGCCGAAGTGCATCTGGCCATTGCTTACATGCACGAAACCGCTGCGGCCTATCGTGAGGATGCCAAAAGGATTTTCAAGCGCATCGAGGATTGCTCGTTCTTGACCGAGCATGTTCGCCAAACCTGCGAGGCCCTCAAGCACAAGATCGAAAGCAGCCAGACCACTTGAGATCTTTCGGCGACCTGTTTCATTGCGACCGCCTGGCGGCCGAAGCTTCCTTCTCCTACGGCCTGACGGTGCACGTCCCGGTCTCTATTGAGGACAGCGCTCAGGTCCCTACCTGTAGCGGCGAGGTGAGCTTGCGCAACGCGGCGATTACCGAGAGCGCGGTAATTCGGCCCGTTTTCGGGTTTTCCGAGGGGATGTTCTCGATCGACATCGTGAACGAGGCCGAGTCGGAATCGACCCTGATCTGGTGACAGTTTCTTGTCACCGCCGGATCGGCCCAGATTTCGATGGTCGTGCGGTCGGGGCCGATGCCTGCCAGCGACAACGCCGCCACGACGTTGACATTGGCCGGAAATGCCGCGGCGGCGTCCCGCGCCGACCCCTTGAATACACATAGCGCGGATGTCAGCCCATCCAGAGAGATTCGCTTCTCGATCAGGTAAGGCGCGCCGGCGAGACCCGTCGGTGGCTTGCGGGTGACCATCTGCACCGAGTTGATGGTGCCTTCGGCAGCGGCTGAAACCGCGTCGAAGCCGATCAAGGCGCCGGTCGGCACGATGATCTGGCCGCCTCGGGCACGAGCGAGATCGACGAGCTCGGGACGAGGCAGCAGCGCACTGGCGCTGAGAACCATGACCTGCTTGCCGGCGCTCAGCATCGGCCGGCATATCTGATCGAGGATCGCCGCCGGCGCACATTCGACGACAAGGTCGGCATGGTCGGGCAGATCGTCGAGCGAGACCAGCGGACAGGCGATGCCTTCGCGGTCAAGCCAGCCTTGCGCCTTGGCTTGATCCCTTGCAACGACGCCTGCGAGAGCGAGGCCCGGCATCCCCTGAGCAAGCTTGCGCGCCAGGGTTTTCCCGATCTCGCCCAGCCCGGCAATGGCGATACGCTTGGAAGGCAAATTCTGCTCCTGTCGTGGGGACACCTTGAAATACAGCGAGACGCTGTCCGCTTCGATCGTAGCGGAACTTTATCCGCTAGGCACGCCCCAGTTCGCCGTCCGCTTTTCGGCGAACGACGCCAGTCCCTCCGACGCCTCATTGGTCTGCCGCCTGTCCGAGTGCATCCGCACCAGCCGGGCATAGGCGTCGTCGTCGACACTCATTCCGCCAAAAGAGCTTTCCAATGAAGCGCCTTGGTCTCCGCGAGCGCTTCGGGCCCGTTGGCAAGCAACTGCTCCACGACTTTTGCTCCCGCGGCTTCCAGCTCGGCCAGCGGCACCACTTCGTGCACCAAGCCGATGCGGCGGGCATCCGCTGCGCCAAAACGTTCGCCGGTCAACGCGTAGCGGCGAACCTGCCTGACGCCGATCGCGTCACAGAGTTGCGGGATGATGATGGCCGCCGTCAGTCCCCAGCGCACTTCGGTAATCGAGAACAGCGCATTGTCGGCGGCGATCACGACGTCGCAGGCGGAGATCACGCCGGTGCCGCCGCCGAAACAGCCGCCCTGCACCAGAGCCACCGTCGGGATCGGCAACGTATTCAGCCGCTGCACCGCCTCGAACGTGGCACGCGACACCGCTTCGTTTTCTGTCGCCGACTTCGGCCGCACGCCGTTGATCCATTTCAGATCGGCGCCGGCCTGAAAATGCTTGCCATTACCCTTGAGGACGACGACGCGGAGGTTCGGCTTGCTGCCGAGTTCATCCATCGCCGCGAGCACGCCGTTGATGAGCCCGGCGTCATAGGCATTGTTCACCTCGGGACGATTCAGCACTGTAGCGACACCGCGCCCGTCGAGCTTCCACAAAACCGGATTGGCAGTCATCAGCGGCCCCTTTGTTCGGCATTTTGTTATGCCGGACAATAGGCACGGATCGCAAGCGCTGTGACGGTCACGCTGAATTATCTGCGGCTGCGCCGCTGAATCATATCGGACCTGTCGGCGAAGGAGGTCCGCCGCGGGCCGATCGCCTCGAATTGGGCTTTCTGCTCGTCGTTCAGCGTCGCATAGAACCTGTCAAGCGCCGTACGCACCTGCTTGACCGCCTGCAGCATGGTGTCGAGCCGCTTGCCGGCCGCGGCGAGCCGCGCCGGCGGCGTGAGTTCGTCATCGGCCCGGCACGAAGCGCTCAGCATGTCGGCGGCCTTGGCGCTTGCCTCCTGCAGCGCGGCAAGGTCCGCACGTTGCGCATCGGTCGGGCGCAGCCGCGCATCGATCTCGTCAGCCGGCCATTTCAGGGCCGACGGCTCTGTCATGTCGCAGGCCCGCGCCAATGACCTGTTGCCGCGCCTTCTGGTTTTGCTCTCTTGATCCTCGGCGACCGCATTCAGTCGCGCTTTCTGCTCGTCGTTCACGAGGCCGTAGAACTTGTCCAGCGGCGGTTGCACAGTCGCGACACCGGCAATCATCGCCTCGATGCGCTGCTGCATCGAGGCGAGCCGGCCGGACGCCGTCAGCGCAATCGTCGTCGGACACGCCGCCTTGATCTTTTGCGCCGCGGCGACCGATGCATTGGCGAGGTCGTCGAGGGCTGCGCGTTGCACCTCGGTGGGATCGATCACCTGCGCGATCAGGTCGATCGGGAGGCCGGCGATTTCACGGCTGTCCTCGCCGCACAGCAGCGTCAGCCGGTCGGGTGCGGAGCCGCCGCGCGGCGGCAAGTAGCCGGTAAGGCCCTCGTAGTCGTAAGGCCCGAACAAGCCGGCATAAATGTCGTCGTAGCCATAGTACCAGAACGGGGCGCCGGCGCGCGGTCCCCACAGCGCATAATCATAGATGTCAAAATAGGCGAACGGCCAGAACAGCGGTCCGACCCAGCCGTATCCGCCATTGCCGTGCCGCCACCATCCGCCGCCCCTCGACCGGCCATATTGCCAGCCCGCAAGCGCCGCGCCCGCGGTAACTCTGGCCCGCATGCCCGGACTGTGCAGCGCAGCGGTATGGCGATAGCTGCGGGCGAGTGCGCGGGCGTTCAGCGGACGGCCGCCGCCTGCGAAATTCATGCGGTGCGCGGAGAACGAGCGATGTGCGGAGAATGACCGGTGATGCGATCTGCCGTGAAAATGGCCGCCGCCATGATGCCGGCCGCCGAAATGGTGACCATGACCGTGACCACCACCGCGATGACCACCGCCATGATGGCCGCCGCCATGATGACCGCCGCCGCGGCCACCGCCGTGACCGCCTCCATGGCCGCCTTTCGCGATCGCAAAGTCCGCTACGGATAGCGCCATTGCAAAGACAATGGCGGCAATTCCCAGTCCGAATTTTGACATGGCGCGTCCCTTCGCTGCACGGCCCATCATCGCTGGCGTCACGAGCTTGACGGCACGCTGATGAACGTTGACTGAACGCCAGGGTTCCGCGCGCCACCAAGGCCGCGCCCTCCGCAACCCGCCCTGTGCCGCGGACCGGTTGCGTCAGAACAACGCTTGTGAAACCTAACCGGGACGATCATTCTCTCCAGCAGGACTTCCTTCACATGCGGATATGCGTTTTCGGTGCGGGCGCCGTCGGCAGCCATTTTGCGGTACGGCTCGCGCTGGCAGGGCATGATGTTTCCTGCGTGATGCGGGGCGCGCATCTCGATGCGGTGAAGGCCAAGGGCCTCATGCTGCGCGTCGGAGACGCCGAATTCAAGGCCAGGGTAAGAGCGTCTGACGATCCCGCCACGCTTGGACCGCAGGATGTCGTCATCTGCACATTGAAGGCGACCGGCCTGCCCAGTCTCGCTGCCGGCATTCAACCCCTGCTCGGCGATGACACCGCCGTGGTGTTTGCGCAGAACGGCATTCCCTGGTGGTACGATATCGGGCTTTCCGCAAAACATCGGCCCGTTCCGGATCTGGCCTTTCTCGATCCCGGCGGTCGCCTGCGCGCGGCGATCCCGAAAGAACGGATCGTCGGCGGCGTGGTGTTTTCGTCCAACGAAATTATCGTACCCGGCGTAGCGGCCAACTTGTCCCCCGAGCGCAACCGGCTCCTGATCGGCGAATGCGACGACCGTCCGAGCGAGCGTATCGCGCGGCTGCGCGCCGTGCTGAACGAGGCAGCGATCGAGTCTCCCGGGCTCACTGAGATCAGGGAGACGATCTGGTCAAAGCTCCTGACCAACATGTCGATGTCGGTGCTGTGTCTGTTGACCGGGCAAACCGCACGCGCCGTCCGCGACGATCCCGCGCTCGCCGATGTCGTGCCGCGTTTGCTCGACGAGGCCAACAGCGTTGCGCAAAGCTGTTTCCCGGAGGTCAAGCGCGTCACCCGCACTGGCCCCGCGCCGGACCACAAGCCGTCGATCCTGCAGGACTACGAACTCGGCCGCGCCATGGAGATAGACGTGCTGGTCCGCGCGCCCGCCGCATTCGCGCGCGCCTCCGGACTTCCGACACCGATGCTCGACCTGATGGCAGCGCTGGCGATCCGGCAGGCGCGAGACAAGGGACTCTACAAGAGCTGAGAAGCAAACGCTGGGCATTGATCGAAGGGAGGCTGCATCATGCACGTCAAAGGCAAGGTCTGCGTCGTAACAGGGGCTGCAAGCGGCATCGGCGAAGCGGTGGCGCGCGCCTATGCGGAGGCAGGCGCGCGGGGCGTCGTCGTTGCCGACCTGAAGACTTCGCGCGACAGGCTGGCGAAGGTCGCGGGCGATATCGACGGCCTCGCCATAACCGGCGACGTAGGGCTTGAAGAAGATATCAAGGCGCTGGTCGCCGCGGCCGAGGACAAATACGGCCCGGTCGACGTGTTCTTCTCCAACGCCGGCCTTTCGCGCAAGGGACAGGAGAGCGCCTCCGACGCCGACTGGGACGTGAGCTGGCGGGTGCATGTCATGAGCCATGTGTTCGCGGCGCGCGCGCTGGTGCCCGGCATGCTGGCGCGGGGATCCGGCTATCTCCTGAATACGGCGTCCGCGGCTGGCCTTTTGGCATCACTGAACTCGATGCCCTACGGCGTCACCAAGAACGCGGCGGTGGCGCTTGCCGAGCATCTCGCCATTCAGTACGGCGACCGCGGCGTCCGCGTGTCCGTGCTGTGCCCGCAATCGGTGCAGACCGGCATGACCACGCCCGGCCCGAGCGCGGCAAGGGTGGACGGCGTGCTGCAGCCGCCGGAAGTGGCGCGCATGGTGATCGAGGCGATGGAGGCCGAACGCTTTCTGATCCTGTCGCACCCGCAGGTCGCGGAATACATGCAGCGCAAGGCCTCCAGCCGCGACCGTTGGCTGACCGGCATGCGGCGGCTGCGCGACAAGATCTACGGCGCGCCGACGTCAGCCTGATATTTTGGGCGCGAACGGCTGCAGTATTCCGGTGTAGTTCTTCGCACCCGGCGAAGCGTAAGAGCCGCGCCGGGAGGTCGTGAGTTTCAGGCCGGCCAGCGCCTCGGCCTGTTTTACCGCGGCCGCAACGCCGTCGACGACGGGAACGCCGAACTTTTGCGACAGTTTTTGCGCGAGATCGGCCATGCCCGCACAGCCTAGCACGATCGCCTCCGCGCCCCTGTCGAGCGCGCGGGCAATCTCGGCTTCGAGTTTCTCCGCCGCACCCGAGCCCGGCTTTTCGAGATCGAGCACCGCGACGTTGCATGCCGTGACCTGCGCCCTCTCTGCAAAGCCATAGCGGCGCACCAGCTCTTCGAGCGGCACGATCGAGCGCGGCAGCGTGGTGACGACCGCGATGCGTTTTGCAATTTGCCCAGCGGTCACCAGCGCCGCCTCGCAAATTCCTACCACCGGATATCGCGCCGCGGTTCGTGCCGCGTCGAGCCCGGTGTCATCGAAACAGGCGATAATCGCTGCATCGGCATCCGGCGTGCTGACGAGCGCCTGGATCAGGCCGGGAACGGCGAAGGCCTCGTCGTAGTATCCCTCGATCGAGACGGGCCCCATCGAAGATGTCACGGCCGATATCTCGGTGCCGGGCGCAGCAACGGCGCGCGCAGCCGCGCCGATTGTCTCGGTCATCGAGGCAGTTGTGTTCGGATTGACGATCAGGATTTTTGTCATGGACGCATCGTAATGCGTATCGCGCACGGCGCAACTCTATCATCCGTCGTCCCGGACAAGCGAAGCGCGATCCGGGACCCATAACCACAGGATGTAGTTGTTTGGGCAAGTGGCTAACACGGAGCATGAGAATGACCGCCGCGGCGTATGGGTCCCTGCGTTCGTGTTCGCAGGGACGACATCTGAGAGCTCAGCCGGCTATCCCATCCACCCATGCCGCAAAGGCATCCAGCGCCTCGGCCAATACCTCGCGATCGTTCCGCCCCGAACTTTTCAGCACATGAAAGGAATGATCGGCGCCATCAAGCAGATGTAGCCTTCCGCGCGATCCCAGGTCTTTTACGACAGGTTCAAGCAAGCTCAGCTCGGCCAGTGCATCGCGCGTTCCCTGCAGGAACAACATGGGAATTTTGACGCCTGCGAGATGCTTGGCGCGCTCGCTGGAAGGCTCTCCAGCCGGATGCAGCGGAAAGCCCAGAAACGCCAGCCCACCAACGCCGGGCAGAGGCGAAAGCGCCTGCGCCTGCGAGGTCATCCGCCCGCCGAACGATTTGCCACCCGCGATCAGCGGCAGCGAAGGACAGGATCGCCCGGCTTCCGCCACCGCGGCGCGGACGGCGGCATGCGCTACCGCCGGCGCATCGGGCCGCTTGCTGCCTTTTTCCATATAGGAAAATTGATAGCGCAGCGTCGCAATTCCGCGCTCGCCGAGACCGGCAGCAATCGTTTCCATCGACGAATGAGTCATTCCCGCGCCCGCCCCATGCGCGAACACGTAACACGCGCACGCCTGCTGCGGCCGGATCAGCAGCGCAGACACCGTCTCACCGGGACGGATCTCAATCCGGAGCGATTGCGCGTCGGCTGCTTTCATCTGATCTGACGAATATCCATGCCCGGCCGCAACACTATACTGAAAAAGGCCTGGCGAAAGCCAAACCGGCCAGGAAACAACTTTCGCAAGCGAGGAGTAGCGAAAGCAACACCCCGGCCGTGGCCGAAACAGCCGACCACGGCCGGAAAGATCATTGCAGAACGGGCATCAGGCAGCGGCGAGGAAGTCCCGCTTCAGCCCCATCTGCTCGACAAACGGCTTTTCGTCCGCCAGCGCCTGCTGGAATGCAGGGGTTGCCGCAATCTCGCGGAGATATCTCGCGAGCTTCGGATACCGGCCGGCGTCGATCTCAAAGCCGAGATATTGATAGACGATAAAGTTCGACACGATTGCGATGTCAGCCAGCGTCATGGCGTCGCCAACCAGGAATTTCCCCGTGATCTGCCCGTCGAGATAGCCAAGGATTTTCGGCAGCACGTTTGTCAGAACGTCGTCGACCACGGCCTTGTCGGTCGGGACGTTGCGAATGTTCGGGCCGACGACCGTCTGGAAGAACAGCGGATGCACGGCATGCCGATAGATGGTGCCGCCGGCGTAGGCGTCGAACCACAGCACGCGGGCGTAGTCCCTGATGTCTTCGGGGAGGATTGGACGCGCGGGCTGCTTCCTGTCGAGGTACAGGCAGATGGCGGTCGAATCCGCCAGCGTGAAGTCACCGTCCTGCATGACGGGAATCAGCCCGGTCGGACTGAGCGTGCTCCAGTTGGAGGGCGGGTTGCCGGGAATGACCGGTATCACCACTTCGAATCTGTAGTCGATCTTTTTGAGGATCGCGGTAACGATCGCCTTTCTTGTGTGGACGGAAAGCGGAACGCCGTGAATCGTAAGCATGTTCACTCCTGTTGAGGTTTGCCGCTGGCCGGAATTCGGCACAGCAGTTCTGGTGGCCGGAGCGCGTACGCGTCCGGATTGGGTGGTTCTGGGAAAACGAAGAGAAAGCTAGGCGGCGGGCCGGATCGGGAACTGGATTTCCACCAGCGCCCCATCAAAACCGGGTGGACCTGTAATGGGCTCCAGGAACACCTCGCGGCACGGTCCGTCGATCTGGTAGTTGTTGGCTTCGATCCAGGTGCCGACCGCGCCAAATGAAGTGTGGCTTTCCATGTTGGTGCCCGGCCGGACGAGGGTCGCCATGGTTTCCACCGCGGGAAGTTCGCTGGCCCGCAGCAGATAATCGCCGGTCAGGCGTACGCCGGCGTTCGAAGGCCGGGTCAACGAAAAGCCGATCTCGAGATCGAGCTTCTCGTCGTCGTGATCGTTGCGGGCGACCACGACCAGCTTGTCACGAAGTGCCGGCCTGATCAGCCGCGCGCCGTCCTCGGCGACGAGGCGGACCATGCGGACCACCTCGTCCATGTCGGCGCACGAACATTGCAGCGAGAGAAACGGTGTCGGCTCGACCGATTTGAGGATGACGTCGAAGCCTTCCGTCCCGCCATGCCGGTCGATCTGCGCGATGCGGGATTCGATATGCCGCAACCGCGCCTCCTCCTCGCGCAGCGAACGCTCCACCTCAGCCCGCTTCAGGGTGAGCATGGCCCGCAACTCGGTTGCAGAGATCCTGTCCTTGAGCAGCGGCCCGATCTGCTCCAGCGACAGGCCGAGTTCCTTCAGGGCAAGAATGCTGTTCAGCCGCGGCAATTGCCGGATGCTGTAATAGCGATATCCGGTCTGGGCATCGATATGGGCGGGCTGCAGCAGTCCGAGTTGGTCGTAGAACCGCAACTGCCTGCCCGAGACTTGCGCGATCTGGGCGAATTCACCGATCCGGAACATCAGGACTCTCTCAGCTTGCGATGAAGGCTTGCAGGTCGCGGGTTACGCGATCCCGCTCGGTCAGCACGATGCCGTGCGAGGCGTCAGGATATTCGATCAGCTTCGACTGGGCGACGCCCTCCGCCGTTGCCTTCCCGATCGCAAACGGCACCGGAATATCGGCCGTGCCGTGCAGCACCAGGGTCGGCACCTTTACAGCGGCGAGTTCGGGGCGGAAATCGGTTTTGGCGAAGGCATCGACGCAAGCCACCGTCGCGGCGACACTGGCCTGCATCGCCATCGCAAGCGTCGAATCGATCATCTCCTGCGTCACCGCATTGGTCGACGGTCGCTTGGCGTCGAGGAACACGTCCCGGAGCAGGCCGGCGAGATAGGCCTTGCGATCGCCTTGCACGCCCTGCTTGATGCCGTCGAACACGGCGCCATCGATCCCGACCGGATTGTTCTCCGTCTTCAGCAGATAATGCGCGGCCGCGCCGACAAGGCCGGCTTTCGCGACGTTGCGGCCGTTATGCCGCGATAAATAGCGCACCACTTCCCCGCCGCCCATCGAGTAGCCGACAAGCGTCGCGTCGCGCACGCCCGTCTGTTCGATCACATTAGCGAGATCGTCGGCAAAAGTATCGAAATCGTAACCGCCGGCTGGCTTGTCCGAACGGCCGAACCCGCGTCGGTCATAGGTGACGACGCGGAAGCCGGCCTTGGAAAGCTGCGCAGCCTGATGGTCCCAGACATCGGCATTCAGCGGCCAGGCGTGGGTCATGACGACGGCGCGGCCGGCGCCCCCGGTATCCTTGACGAAAAGCTCGGTGCCGTCCCTGGTCTTGATCTTGACGGTACGCCCCTGGCCGAAAGCAAGACGCGGCAGGGCGGCGGCGGCAGACGTGGCGGCAAGGGCGCCAAGGGAAGCATGAAGGAAGGTACGACGGGTGGTCATGGGCAGGCTCCTCTGTTTCAAGGAGCGCGTTATGCGGGTTTGACGCAACGTCAAAGTCAAGCGGCTTTTTCATACGTGCCGGCGTCATAAAACTGGCATGGAATTCCCGGGCATGGTTCGCGGCAAAACCCAGAAACAAATCGATGGGATTTCTGAAGCGCCTTGAAATCCCGCGACCGAAATCATGCTCCAGGCCGACCTGCCGGATTTATGGACAGACCGATGACGCCACTATAAGATGGTATGATACTGGATCGCACGCCAAGGATGATTCGCTTATCCGGCGCTTTTGATAACAGACGAATATTGCGCGCAACTGGCGCGGTTTTGAGAAGGGGCGGCCATGCGTTGCAAGACGATTGCAAAGATTGTTGTCGGGGTATTGGTCGTCGGCGTTGGCCTCGGCTACGTCGCCTTCAAGGACGATATCGCTGCCTTGTGGGACAAGCTTCACGTCAAGATCGCGGAGTATCCGCAACCGAAGAAGACCGTCTGGCTCGACCAGGGCATCAGCAAGGAAAAGCTGAGCTGGTACTATCACGCCGATCAGGGAACGCGGACCTTCGGCTTCCCCTATGAATGGTTCATGGCGCTGGAACAGCCAACGATTCCGTGGCTGATTCTCAACAAGGTCGACGACTTCAGCGAGACCGCCTATCTCGACCGCTATGGCTTCATTCCGGACACGGTCATCCCGGGCAAGAAGGCGCTTCCGATCGGCTTCGCAAAGGGCGGTCCGATGCTGGACCCCTCGGGCGCGCCGTGGAAAAACCCGCGCACCAAGGAGACCATGAACGGAATAGGTCTGACCTGCGCGGCCTGTCACACCGGGCGCTTCACCTACAAGGACACGGCGGTCGTCATCGACGGCGGACCGGCGCTCACCAGTCTCTTCACGATGAAGCAGGGCATGGGCGTCTCCCTGTTGCTGACGCGCTTTATCCCAACCCGATTCAACCGGTTCGCGGAGAATATCCTGGGACCGGATTCCACGGTCGCCGACCGCGAGGCGCTGAAGGACCAGCTCAGCCAGGTCCTGAAGCAGTACGGCGAAGTCCAGGCGCTGGAAGAGCGCGTCGCATCGCAGAGCGTCCTGGAAGGTTATGGACGGCTGGACGCGCTGAACCGGATCGGCAACCAGGTGTTTTCAATCGACCTGAAGAAGCCGGAAAACTACGCGGGCTCCTCCGCGCCGGTGCATTATCCCAGGATATGGAACACGCCGTGGTTCGACTGGGTGCAGTATAACGGCTCCATCATGCAGCCAATGGTGCGCAACGCCGGCGAGTCGCTTGGCGTGTCGGCGGAGCTCAATCTCACCGACCCGTCGAAAGGCCTCTACAAATCCAGCGTGGACGTGCAGTCGCTGTTCGAGATGGAGCAGATGATCAAGGGTGAAGCGCCGCCAAACGCGAAGGACGGGTTCTCGGGCCTGAGATCGCCGAAATGGCCGAACGATATTCTGCCACCGATCGACCAGAAGCTGGCGGCGCAGGGCGGCGAACTCTACAAGACCCATTGCCAGGAATGTCACCGGCCGCCGGTCTCGAGCGCGGCGTTCTACGATTTTGACAACAAGGACTGGTGGACCAGGAACGAGGCCGGCGAGCAGGTCCTAAAGCTGGAAAACATTCCAATCTCGCATATCGGAACGGATCCGGCGCAGGCTGCCGATATGAGCAGCCGAACGGTAGCGGTTCCCGCACACCTTGGCATCAAGAGCAGCAGCTTCGCATTCGCGCTCGGCGAGGTGGTCCAGAAAACCGTCGATTACGTCTTCGACCAGAAGAAGCCGCCGGTGAGCGAAGCGGACCGGAAGAAGATCGACGGTCACATGCCGAACCATCTCCGCGGCGAGCTGGCCTACAAGGTTCGTCCGCTCAACGGTGTCTGGGCGACACCGCCCTATCTTCACAACGGCTCCGTCCCGACAGTCGAAGCTTTGCTGGGGCCGCCCGAAGACCGGCCGAAGAAATTCTATCTCGGCAACCGCGAATACGATCCTGTGAACCTCGGTTACAAATTCGACAAGTTCGACAACGGGTTTGAATTCGACACCATAATCCGTGGAAACTGGAATACCGGACACGAATTCAGGAAGGACTACAGCAAGGAAAAGGAGATCAAAGGTGTCATCGGACCGGCGCTGTCACCCGGTGACCGAAAGGCACTGATCGAATACCTCAAGACGCTGTAGGAGCTTTCGGCGCCCGGCGATCACTGGACCCGCGTGCGGGCATGTCAGGCCCGCGTCACCGCGGGGACAGGATCGTGCCGACGCAATTGACCGCCAGCGCGCTTTGCGCTGTTCTAGCCGGCATGATCGCGAGCGAATGAAGGCGCCGCCGGCAAGAGCGGCGCCTGCTCGCGACTGGAAGCGCTTCATTCCGGGAAACCCGCATGCCGCCGCAGGACCAGCCTCAACGTGCGCCGGAAGTCGGCGTGGCCTTCGACGCCGTCATTGTCGGCGCCGGCTTCGCCGGGATGTACATGCTGCACCGCCTTCGTCAACTCGGCTTCACCGGGCGGGTGTATGAGGCGGGCGGAGGCGTCGGCGGCACCTGGTACTGGAACCGCTATCCCGGCGCGCGTTGCGACGTCGAAAGCATGCAATATTCGTTCTCGTTCTCCGAAGAGCTCGACCAGCAATGGAATTGGTCGGAGAAGTACGCGCCGCAGCCGGAGATTCTGAGCTACGCCAATCACGTCGCCGACCGCTTCGACCTGCGCCGGCATATCCTGTTCGACACGCGCGTTACCGCGGCGACCTTCGACGAGAGCGACAAATGCTGGCGCATCGCGACCGATCGCAGCGACAGCGTGTCGGCCAAATTCTGCATCATGGCGGTAGGCTGCCTCTCGGCGGCCAACCATGTCCCGTTCAAAGGCCGCGAGGATTTCCAGGGCCCGATCTATCACACCGGCGAATGGCCGCATGAAGGGGTCGATTTCACCGGACTCCGTGTCGGCGTCATCGGCACCGGATCGTCGGCGATCCAGTCGATCCCGATCATTGCCCAGCAAGCATCCGCGCTGACGGTGTTTCAGCGCACCGCGACCTACACCGTACCGGCCTGGAACGAAAAGCTGACGCCGGAATATCGCAACGCGATCAAGGCCGACTACCCGGCCCTGCGCGCGAAAGCCCGCGCACGGCCGACGGGTTTCTATTTCCCGTTCAACATGAAGCCCGCGCTCGAGGCCACGCCGGAAGAACGCGCGCGGCAATATGAAGAAGCCTGGCAGCGCGGCGGGCTGCCTTTCCTGGGCGCCTATGGCGACTTGCTGTTCGAGAAAGCCGCCAACGACACCATCGCCGAATTCGCGCGCGACAAGATCCGTTCCATCGTCAAGGATCCGGTCACCGCCGAGCTGCTGTGCCCCCATAACGTGTTCGGCTGCAAGCGCCTGTGCGTCGATACCGGATATTTCGAGACCTACAATTTGCCGCATGTGAAACTGGTCGATGTGTCGGAGACACCGATCGAGCGCTTCACGGCCAGCGGCATCGAAGTGAACGGCACGGAGTATCCGCTCGACGCCATCGTTTGCGCGACCGGCTTTGCGGCCATGACCGGATCGTTCGACAGGATTGCGATCACGGGTCGCGACGGCAGGACCCTGGCCGAGAAATGGCGGGCCGGCCCCCGCGCCTATCTTGGCGTGGCGACGGCGGGCTTTCCCAATCTCTTCACCATCACCGGGCCGGGCAGCCCGTCCGTGCTGGCGAGCATGATCCAGGCTATCGAGCAGCATGTCGACTGGATGGCCGACTGCATGGCGCACATGCGCGACATTGGCGCTGCGACCATCGAACCGGTGCAGACACACGAGGACGAATGGGTTGAGCATGTCAACGAGGTGTCGAAGATCTCGCTGCGCTCGACCTGCAGCTCGTGGTATGTCGGCGCCAACATCCCGGGACGCCCGCGCGTTTTCATGCCCTATATTGGCGGCTTCCCGGTCTATGTTCAAAAGTGCAACGAGGTCATGACCAACGGCTTCGAGGGCTTCGTCATCGAAGGCGCCGATATCGGCAACGAGGCGCCGCTTGTGCGGCTCACCGAGCGATGGCGCGTACCGCTCGACATCGAAGTGATCTCGCCCGCCGCAGTCGCCGCCCGGCGCGTGCCTGTCGTGTGAAGGCGGGAATCTTTTTCAATTGAAGGAATCAGCGAGGCCTCGCATTCGCTTGATGGGGGGCCGGCCTGCAAAGGACATCATTGCAAGGAGGACGAAGCTGAACCTATGGTGCCGGCGATATTCTCCGCGAGGCCACCCATGATTACGCCGCTCGATCCCGTCATCGCCCAGATCATTCCGCTGTTGCCGCTGCGCGATCCCACCAACATGACGCCGCAGAGCGCCCGCGATGCGCTCAGCGCGCTAGCAGCGTCGCGCGCGGCGGTCCCGCCGCCCCCGGTGATGAGCGCGGAAGACATCAAGGTGAAGGGCGCGGCCGGGTTCCTTGCGGCGCGGGTCTATCGAAACACAAGCGACAAATCGCCGACGGTGGTGTTTTTCCATGGCGGCGGCTGGGTTGCCGGCGATCTCGACACCCATGACCGGCAGGCGCGCCTTCTCGCCATCGAGACCAGCGCCGTCGTCCTCTCGGTCGATTATCGCCGCCCGCCCGAGGTGCGCTTTCCGGGCGCCTTCGAGGATGCCTTCGCGGCCACCAGGGACGTCATCGCGCGCATCGCCGAATTCGGCGGTGATGCCGCGCGCATCGGTGTTGCCGGCGACAGTGCGGGCGGCAATCTGGCGGCCACGACCGCCATCGCCTGCCGCGATGCCGGCATCAGGCTCTCGGCGCAGTTGCTGGTCTATCCCGTCACCGACGTCGCCGGAAATTTCGCGGACACAAAGGAAAACGCGCGCTTCCCATCGCGCGCCGAAAATGCCGAGGGCTATTTCCTCTCCCGCGCCGTGATGGAATGGTTTTGCGGCCATTACCTTGCCGACGCCGCAGATGGCACCGACTGGCGCGTGTCACCGCTGCGCGCCAAAAATCTCGCCGGTCTCGCGCCGGCGGTGGTCACAACAGCCTGGTTCGATCCGCTGCGCGACGAGGGCAAGGCATATGCGGAAGCCCTGAAGGCCGCCGGCGTTCCGACCAGCTATCACCATGGCCTAGGCCTGATCCACGGCTATTTCGGCCTCGGCGAAGCCTCCGAGACCGCCAGGCGCGAAGCGCAACGAGCGCGAGCGGATTTCAAGACGCTGCTGGAAAAGGGCGCGTGAGCATTGTCATGAGCGGCTCGGCAGGGCTCGAATGAATTCCACGAGCGCGGCATTGACCTCGTTCGGTCGCTCCTGCTGAGTCCAGTGGCCACAACCGGGAAGCATCTGGATCTTGCGCAGCCCGGGAACGAAGGTCTTCATGTTTGCGAGCAACTGGTCCGTACCGGGGAAGGAAACCACGAAGTCACGGTCGCCCGCGAGGTAGAGCGCCGGCACCGTCACCTGCAGGCCCGCCATCGCCCCCGTGATCTCCCAGTTGCGATCGGTATTGCGATAGTAATTGAGCGCTCCGCGAAAACCGATGCGCCTGAATTCCTCGCCGTAAAAATCGACGTCGCTTTCGCTGAGCCATGATGGCAGGGTTGCCGGCGCGCCGGGACCTTGCAGGAATCCGCCGCCCTTCGGCACCATGCCGAGGTTGGGCGCGGGCCCGCCGGCAGCGGCGGCCGCGCGGGCCGCGGCCACGCCATCGCCGGACGCTCCGAACAGCATGTTGCGAATGGTCGAACGCGGATCGCGCCCAAACTCCGCCTCCGCGGCGCCCTGCTCCTGGAAATAGAGCTGATAGAATTGCGCATTCTCGGTGCGGGGCATGAGACTGGTTGGTGGCGCCTTGCCGCGCGGCCGGAACGGTATGCTGAGCGCTGCGACCGCCCTGAAGCGGTCGGGGCGCGTGAGAGCTGCCTGCCAGGCGACGCTGGCGCCCCAGTCATGACCGACGATCACAGCGGACGGCGCGCCCAGGGCGTCGAGGATGCCGACCATGTCTCCTACGAGATGCAGGATCGTGTATTGGTCGATCCCTTGCGGCGCGTCACTCTTGCCGTAGCCGCGCAGGTCGGGGGCGACAACACGGAAGCCGGCAGCAGCAAGGGCGTCGATCTGATGCCGCCAGGAGAACCAGGATTCAGGGAAGCCGTGCACGAGTAGCACCAGCGGCCCGTCGCCCTGCTCGGCAATGTTGATGTGGATCCCGTTGCATTCGATGATCCGTTGCGTTGCCTTGCTCATTTTTCCATCTCGCTCTGAAGTTGCCGCAAATGCCTTTGATGCGAGCGCGTCAGGGGCAACTCGCCATGCGAGCGGCGTCAATGCCGCAGCCAGTAGCTGGCGTCTGTTCATGATCTGCCGTCCTTTACATCGACGTTCGTTCTGGTACGATCCGGTACCAAGGCAACTCGCTATATGGTACCAGATAGTACCAAGTCAAGGAGAAAAATGCCGTCGAAGAGTCCAAAGATGAAGCCGCGCGAGGAGGAAGCCGATGGGACCGCGGTCCGGAAGCGGATTCTCGGCGCGGCTCTTTCGGCGTTCATGGAGGGCGGCTATGCGCAGACCAGCACGCTGGAAGTTGCGACGCGTGCGCGGGTTTCGAAACGGGAGCTTTACGCGCTGTTCGGCAACAAGGAAGCGATGCTGGTCGCATGCATCACCGAGCGCGCCCAGCGGCTGAAAGCACCGGCCGATCTTCCCGAGCTGCGCGACAGGGAAACTTTGGCCAAGGTGCTCATCGCTTTTGGAACGAGGCTTCTGACGGAAACGACCGATCCGGTCGTCGTCGCCGTGTTTCGGCTGGCGATATCCGAAACCGTGCACGCCCCAAAGGTCGCGCAAGCCCTGGACTCGATTGCCCGCAGGCCCACCCGTGATGCTTTGCAAGAGATCATGGCAAACGCCAAGTCAGCCGGGCTTGTCCCTGGCGATCCCGGCGCGATGACCGAAAAATTTTTAGGCCTGCTCTGGGGCGACCTGATGACCGGCCTGCTGCTTCAGGCGGCCGATCGCCCGGGTGCCGCCGAGATCGCGCGACGGGCCCAGGACGCAGCGACAGCACTGCTGCAGATCTATCCGCAGCCCGGTTAGGACCGGCCCCTCAGCACCGGCAATCCTCATCGCTGGCACGCGAGCATGGAAATTGGCGATCCCGGCATGACTCGAACATGCGACCTACGGTTTAGGAAACCGTCGCTCTATCCGGCTGAGCTACGGGACCGCGGACCCGCCGGGTGGGCGGGTGCTTGACCGCTTCATACCAAAGCGAGCGCGGCATCGCCAGCCCTCGTGACCTGGCCCTCAGGACGCGGCGAAAAAGGCCGGGTTCCGGAACGAAAAGATACCGGGCCCTGATCGGTAAATGCCAGAAGGAGCCCCCGCCGACGGCTCCGGTTGCAGCTATTTTAGTCCAGCGTACCATCGTTACGTAGTTTGCGCCCATACCGGTTCAGCATAGTGCCGATTGGCCTCGATCCATTTGGCCGCGGCAGCACAAATTGATGCGGAACTACGGATGTCGGCTCACGTCGTATTCGACGTCGAGGTCAGCGCCGCGGAGCGATTCAGGAGTTCATGTCCGGCATAAAGGCGGTCGAGGTCCTCCACTGCCAACGAGCGCATCGGCACAAAGCGGCAATCGAATTGCCCGTTGCGACTTTGGATTGCAACTCAGATCTGGTACTCCTAACATGCCAGCACCAATTTGCCATCCTTTAGACAGCGTTCAGGCTGGACTGCGACAGGTTGCGCGACCAGCGCCCGATCACGAAGGAAGCACTTGATGGCCACAATATTGGCAGAGTCTCGCTCCGAAACGGAATCAGCATTTCAGGGAATGCCATCAAAGCCGACTGACAACAAACGCACTACAGCTTTGCCGCATCTCTTCGGCCCCGCCGTCCTCGTACTAATGCTAATTTTCGGCTTCATCGTGGGCGTGACCAGCTGGGAAGGTTTTCCGCGCACCTTTTCAAAATTCCCCTCGGTTGCACCGGAGTGGAATACGCTCAAAGAGCTCTTCAATCTTCAAGTCAGCGAATACAAGGCTGGATTGGGGAGGCTCGATACCAATCTTAGCGCGCAGGCTCTTCTAGTGGCGACGGCAGTCCTTGTCATCGTTCGGAGATCCGACTCTTTAAACTTTTTTGGAAACTCAATACCGCTCAGTTGGCTACACGTCTTCATCCCCATCTTACTTGTCTTTCTATTCGGATCGTTCGGATACATCTCACACAGATTAATTTCCGGTCGGATGTTAGGCCTCCAAATGGCCGAAAGGTCCCCTCATCACGAAGAATATCGAAACCTCTTTCGTGACGCGAGCTGGATTGATGGGTGGTACATGGCATTTGTCGATCCAAACACAAGTAACATCTCAGGAATTGCCCGCGACTACTCGGGCTTCGTGTCGATCCTTCTGGTTATCGTATTGGGGACGCTTATCGCGGCATCCCACGCAAGCGCACTGGATGTCGAAAGCAGATTCTTTGTCACAAAAGACAGTGTCAAGAATTTCAGATTCGTTCGTCGATGCATATGAAATTCAACTTCGCCGACTAATTCACGGTGCAATAGCGAGTGACAGCGCATCAGCAATCGTCGTCTTTGGCTTGATGAACTTCAGGATGTTTTTCGACGCCCGGGTTGAAGCGGAGGCATTGCGAAGCAGTGACAGCTCCTTGTTTCCGTACTTGGAAGCCGGCTACAAATCTTTCGTTTCCATGAAGCCTCAGCACAGGGCTGGCATGATCGAGCTGGCGACACATTTCAACCGGAAGCTCGAGGCGATGTGCAACAGACTAGCGGCGCAACTCGCAGATACGAAGGTCCGCCTAGTCTATTCAAATGCTATGTCACTCTCTTCTATTGAGAGCGCAGCGGATCTCAGTCCAATTGATGCTTGGCACCCATCTCTGGATGGTCATCGCAAGCTGGCGACCTGTGCTTACCCGGCAGTGCATGAGCAGGCGCAATTCTTAGGTTGGACGAAAGGAATCTTGACCGTGGAATAGCAGCCTGTCCTTGGCCGAGTCGACAGTACAGGTTCAACATAGCGCTGAGTCGGCTCGCGCTACGTTACCGCGAATGCAGAGCCGGGGAGCATCAGCATTCAGCTGACCGCGTCGCCCCTACGCCTTGATGTTGTTCTCGCGCACGACCTGGCCCCAGACGCTCACCTGCTTGGCAAAGAACGTCGAGAAGTCCTTGGCGTCGCCAAGCAGCAGCGACATCTGCTGCGTCTCCTGCAGATTCGCCGCCACGGCCGGCTCGCTCAGGATCTCCTTCACCGATTTTCCCATGCTGGCGATGACATCGGGCGGCGTGTCCTTGGGCGCAAAAATGCCCCACCAGGCCAGCGTCTCGAAATCCGGGTAGCCGGCCTCGATCGCGGTTTGCGTATCCTTCAGGACAGGCATCCGCTCACGCCCCATTTGCAGGATCGGACGCAGCAGGTTGGTGCCGAGTTGCGCCGTCACCAGCGCCGCCGATCCCACGATCAGATCGACGTGGCCGCCGAGCACGTCGTTCATGGCCGGGCCGCCGCCACGATATGGCACATGCGTGATCTCGACGCCGGCCTTCTTGCCGAGCACCGTCATCGCGAGATGGCCGAGCGTGCCGATGCCGACGGAGGCGTATTTCACCGCGCCGGGGGTTGCCTTGCAGGCTGCCACGACGTCGGCAAAGGTCTTGTAAGGCCGCTCGGCGTTCGCGGCGACGACGTAAGGCGCGGTGCCGACCAGGAACACCGGCATCAGATCCTTCTCGACGTCCAGCCCCGGCTTTTCGAGGATCGAGGGAATCACCGCGTGCGAATCGAAGGTCACGAGAAACGTCGCGCCGTCAGGCGCGCTCTTGGCGACCTGCACGGCGCCGAGCGAGCCGGCCGCGCCGGACTTGTTCTCCACCAGCACGGTCCGGCCGAGCTTCGTCTGCAGATGGGACTGCAGCAGCCGCGCCAGCGCGTCGGTGGAGCCTCCCGGCGGGAACGGCACCACCAGCGTCATGTTCTTTGCCGCCTGCCCCAGCGCCGGCGTCACCGCGAACGCGGCCGACGCCGCCAGCAGATTGCGTCTGGTAATCTTCACCAAGTGTCTCCTCCCGATTGTGGCTGCGCTTTTTTTGTTTTTGTGCGCAGACTTTTCTTAAGTGCCGAAGCCGGACCCGGCCTTTTTGTACTCGGGCCGCGGCGGGCTGAAGATGTCAAGCACGCGGGCGCCGTCCGGTCCAGCCCGCATCGTGTGCGGCACATTTCCCGGCGTGCGCCAGAAATCGCCCTTCTTGACCGGAATTTCCTCATCGCCCTGAACACGGATGGCCGAGCCGTCGAGCAGCACGCCCCATTGTTCCTCGGGGTGGTGATGCAGGGTGCCCTGCGCGTGCGGCGCCAGCGTCACCACCGACAGCATCGCCTGCTCGCCGGAGAAGATTCGCGTCGTGACCCCGGACGCGAGTTCGCGAAACAGGCCGTCGGCCGGGTTATCCAGATTGTGAAATTCGTCCTTCTGACTCATCGTTTCTCCCTCAAGCGCCGGTAGCGCATCGATCAAGACCTATCCGTCAAGACTTGCCGTAGCTGCCCTGGTAGCGGCCTTCGCGGATCGAGATGATGGTTTGCTCCTCGCGCGCGATCTGGGCGCGAACAGCTTCCAGCAAGGTGGCTGCGGTCGCAGCGGGAAACGACACCACGCCGTCCTCGTCGCCGACCACGATATCGCCGGGCGCGATCACCGAGCCGCCGATCGAAACCGGCACGTT
>Ga0207701_10001415_pt1 | contig 25224 bp, 23 predicted proteins | sample KBSSwiSSwithPhiX_FD_184294 | JGI IMG/M metagenome (GOLD analysis project Ga0207701, IMG submission 184294) | Switchgrass rhizosphere bulk soil microbial communities from Kellogg Biological Station, Michigan, USA, with PhiX - S5 (SPAdes) (version 2) | ecosystem: Environmental > Terrestrial >... | reverse complement strand
AGACCCGCCGGGCCCGAGCCGATCACGGCGACTTTTTTCCCCGTCCGTTTTTTCGGCCCCTCGGCTGCCACCCATCCCTGAACAAAGCCGTTATCGATAATGGCGCACTCGATGGTTTTAATCGTTACCGGAAGCTCGTTCAGACCGAGCACGCACGATCCTTCGCAAGGCGCCGGACAGACCCGCCCCGTGAACTCCGGAAAGTTGTTGGTTTTGTGCAAACGCTCGAGAGCTTCTTTCCACAGGCCGCGATAAACAAGATCATTCCATTCTGGGATCAGATTGTTGACCGGGCAGCCGGAGGCCATCCCGCTGATCAATTGACCCGTGTGGCAAAATGGAATGCCGCAGTCCATGCAGCGCGCGCCCTGCTGGCGCAGCTTTTCCTCTGAAAAATGCTCGTGGAACTCGTTCCAGTCTTTTACCCGCTCCAGCGGCGAGCGATCCGTAGGAAGTTCCCGATTGTATTCCATGAAACCCGTCGGTTTACCCATCACCAAAATACTCCTGACAATGCTTCACACATGCCGTGTAGCCGACGCAACGCCGCCCAGTTGAAACGTTTAGAATATGCTTTGAGTCGAGTGGAACAGACTCAAAATGAAGCCCGACCGATGACGAACGAGCTCAGTTGCCGCTGACCCGAGCCGCATCGTTCTTGTTTGCTTCGAATGCGGCCATCAGCGCATCGTCACCGATTAAACCTTTGGCTTCCGCCTCTTCGAGGGCTTCTAAGACGCGGCGGTAATCCTTCGGCATGACCTTGACGAATTTTGGCGCCGTTTCCTGCCAAAGGGCCAGCAGTCGCCAGGCGCAAGTGCTGCGGGTATAGACCGCATGGCGCTTGAGCATTTCTTCGACTTCTTGAAGATCGCGCTCCGTCAGCCGCTCCAAACTCACCGTCTCGAAATTGCAGCGATTCTTGAACGTGCCGTCTTCATCGAATACGAATGCGATCCCGCCCGACATCCCGGCCGCAAAATTACGGCCGGTCTTCCCGATCACCACCACTCGCCCACCGGTCATATACTCGCAAGCGTGGTCACCGACACCCTCGACCACCGCGCGCACACCGCTGTTGCGCACGCCGAAGCGTTCGCCGGCCATGCCGCGAATGTAAGCCTCACCGTTCGTCGCACCGTAAAAAGCGACGTTACCGACGATTATGTTTTCTTCCGGAACAAAGGTCGAGCCTTCCGGCGGGTACAAAACGACCTTGCCCCCGGAAAGCCCCTTGCCAAAATAATCGTTAGCGTCGCCCTCGAGCTCCAGGGTCATGCCCGGTGGAATGAACGCGCCGAAGCTCTGCCCCGCGGATCCTTGGAAATGAAAATGGATGGTATCTTCCGGCAAGCCTTGCGGACCGAAGCGCCGCGTGACCTCGCCGCCAAGAATGGTTCCGACCACACGATTGGTATTGCGAATGTCGAGCTTCGCCTTGACCTTTTCCTTCCGTTCCAGCGCCGGCGCCGCCAGATCGAGCAACACCTGATTATCCAGGGCGTTCTCCAAGCCGTGATTCTGCGGAATCTGACAATAGCGTCCAACCTCGGGACCCATCGGGGGTTGGTAGAGAATAGCGGAATAGTCGAGGCCCTTGGCCTTCCAGTGTTTGACCGCACGCCGCATTTCGAGTTTGTCCGAACGTCCGACCATTTCATTGATCGTGCGAAAGCCCAACTCGGCCATGTGTTCGCGCATTTCCTGGGCGATGAACCGCATAAAGTTCACCACGTGCGCCGGATCGCCGGCGAATTTTTTCCGGAGTTCCGGATTTTGCGTTGCCACTCCGACGGGGCAGGTATCGAGATGGCAGACCCGCATCATGATGCAGCCTAACGTCACCAGCGCGGTCGTGGCAAAACCAAATTCCTCCGCCCCTAAGAGCGCGGCAATGACTACATCTCGGCCGGTCTTCAGCTGACCATCGGTTTCCACCGCGATTCGGCTGCGCAAATTGTTGAGCACCAAGGTTTGGTGAGTTTCCGCCAAACCCAATTCCCACGGCAAGCCAGCGTGTTTGATGCTGGTTTGCGGGGATGCGCCGGTGCCGCCGTCATGGCCGCTAATCAAAACGACATCCGCATGGCCCTTGGCCACGCCGGCCGCGATCGTACCGACGCCGATCTCGGAAACGAGTTTGACACTGATGCGCGCGCGATGATTTGAATTTTTAAGATCATGAATTAGCTGCGCCAAATCTTCGATAGAGTAAATGTCGTGGTGCGGCGGCGGCGATATCAAGCCGACACCCGGCGTCGAATGACGTACCTTGGCGATCCAAGGATAAACCTTGCGACCGGGCAACTCGCCACCCTCTCCGGGTTTAGCGCCCTGAGCCATTTTGATCTGCAGCTCTCTTGCCTGGGTCAAATAATAACTGGTGACCCCGAAGCGGCCCGAGGCGACCTGCTTGATCGCGCTATTTTTCGAATCGCCGTTGGGCTCCGGAACATAGCGCGCAGGATCTTCGCCGCCCTCACCGGTGTTGCTTTTGCCGCCGATGCGATTCATCGCGATCGCCAGCGCTTCGTGCGCCTCTTTGCTGATGGAGCCATAGGACATGGCGCCGGTTTTAAACCGCTTGACGATTTCATCGACCGGCTCCACTTCCTCAATGGGAATCGGCTGCTCCGCGTATTTCAAACGCATTAATCCGCGCAAGGTCGCCAAGCGCTCTGACTGATCGTCGATCAGCCGTGTATATTCTTTGAACGTTTTGTAGTCATTGTTCCGTGCCGCTTTTTGCAAAAGATGTATCGTGCGCGGATTGAACAAATGCAGTTCGCCGTCGTTGCGGTATTGATATTTGCCATGGACGTCGAGCGTGTGACCGTTGAGCGGATAGGTCGGAAACGCGCGGGCGTGCTGTTGCTGCGCTTCGCGAGCGATCTCTTCCAGGCCGACCCCGCCGACCCGCGACGGGGTCCAGGTGAAATACTTGTCGACCAGTTTTGGGTCTAGACCGACCGCCTCGAAGATTTGCGCTCCGCAATAGGACTTGATCGTCGAGATACCCATCTTCGCCATAACTTTGACGACGCCCTTGTACACTGCTTTATCATAGCCCTTGACGGCATCATGATAGCGGATGTTGTTGAGCAAACCCTCGTGAATCATATCGTTCAAGCATTCATACACGAGATACGGATTGATCGCCTGCGCCCCGTAGCCGAGCAAAAGGCAGAAATGATGCACTTCCCGCGGTTCTCCCGATTCGAGCACGAGTCCCACTCGCGTGCGCGTGCCAGCCCGAATCAGATGATGATGTAACCCTGCGGTCGCGAGCAACGCAGGAACGGGCGCATGGGAGCGATCGACTCCTTTATCCGACAAGATCAAAATCGTCGCTCCTTCAGCGATCGCTTGATCCGCGGCCTCAAACATAACGTTCAAAGCTCGCTCCAGCCCCGTTTTACCTTCATTCGGATTGAAGAGAATTGGCAGCGTCTTGGACTTGATTCCCGGCTGATCGATGCTTCGGAGCTTTTCCATTTCGGAATTCTTCAAGATCGGCTCCGCCAATCTGAGCTGTCTGCAACTCTCCGGGTGGGGATCGATGAGATTACCTTCGCTGCCAAGCGTGAGTGTCGTCGAGGTAATGAGTTCTTCACGAATTGGATCAATGGGTGGATTGGTGACCTGCGCAAACAGCTGCTTGAAGTAGTTGTAAAGCAATTGGGGTTTATCGGACAAAACGGCCAATGGCGTATCTGTACCCATCGAACCCACCGGCTGGATGGCGTTTTGCGCCATCGGCCCGATGTTAACGCGCAAGTCTTCAAAGTCGTACCCGAATGCCTGTAGCCGCTGCAGCGTCGTCTGATGGTTGATGGCCGGTTCTTTTTCAGCGACGTCGGGCAGGTCGCCGAATCGCACGAGATTTTTGTTCAGCCACTCGCCGTATGGCTTGGCCGATGCCATCTCTTCCTTCAACTCTTCATCGCTGATAATCCGGCCCTCGCTAGTGTCGACCAGAAACATTCGACCGGGCTGCAGCCGCCGCTTTTCCAAAACTCGTTCGGCCGGCACGTCGAGGACACCGACTTCGGAAGCCATGATGACCAGATCGTCCTTAGTCACGTAGTAGCGCGAGGGTCTGAGCCCGTTCCGGTCGAGCACCGCGCCCACCACTATTCCGTCGGTAAAGGCGATTGATGCCGGGCCATCCCAGGGCTCCATCAAACTGCTGTGGAACTCGTAGAAGGCGCGCTTTTTGGCGTCCATGCTTTCATGATTTTCCCAAGGTTCGGGAATCATCATCATCACCGCATGAGGCAAGGAACGGCCGCTCAAGGCCAGGAACTCCAGGCAATTGTCGAATTTCGCAGAATCGCTGCCGTCATCCTGGATGACCGGAAAAACATCTTTCACGTTTCGACCGAACAGATCGGATACGAGCATACCTTGGCGCGCATGCATCCAATTTTCGTTGCCGCGCAGCGTATTGATCTCACCGTTATGGATCAGGTAGCGATACGGGTGCGCACGTCCCCAACTTGGAAACGTATTCGTGCTAAATCGCGAATGCACAACGGCGATAGCGCTTTCCACCAACGGATCGGAAAGATCCGGATAAAAGGTTGTCACCTGCCGCGGTGTCAGCATGCCCTTATAGATCAGGGTGCGGCAGGACATGCTCGGAACATAAAAGAAATCGCCGCCCGCTAGGCCTGCATAACGGATCGCGTTTTCCGCCCGCCGCCGGATGACGTAGAGCTTGCGCTCGAACTCTATCTCGTCATGAATAGTGGCGTTACGTCCGATGAACACTTGGCGCACGAAAGGCTCGGACTCTTTGGCGGTCTCGCCCAAGTACATATTATCGGTGGGGACCTTACGCCACCCAAGGCAGGTTTGCCCCTCCTCGGCAATGATCTTTTCAATAGTTTTTTCGAACCGGCGGCGCTGTTCCCGATGATCCGGTAGGAAAATCATGCCGACGCCGTACTCGCCGGAATCAGGCAGTTCAAAACCCAAACCGGCGCACGCGTCTTTTAGAAAGGCATGCGGCACTTGCATCAAAATTCCTGCGCCGTCGCCACTGTTTTCCTCGCAGCCGCACGCGCCGCGATGGTCGAGATTCTGTAAAATCGTCAGTGCCTGATCGACGATTTCATGGGATCTTTCCCCTTTCATGTGAACGACAAACCCGACGCCACACGCGTCATGCTCAAAACGTGGATCGTAAAGGCCTTGCTTAGGCGGCAATCCGGATAATCTCATGATGCTTCACCCTTTCTGCGAGTGACCGTTCAAAGTTAAAGTTCAACGTTAAATCTTGATCGAGCACCATATTTTGCGATGGGCTTGAGCTCGAAACATGAGAACGGCTTCACACAGCATTATTTTTTTCTGGCGTGGGCAAGTTCCACCAGGTCAGCGTCAAGCTCGAGGGCTTGTCCCTCTTTGGCCGTTGACAGAACGACCCGCGTAACAGTCCGAGTCACACCCTCGACCGAGCGAATTTCTCCTAACAGTTTTTCCAACGAACCGGTATTCGCCGATTTGACCTTCAGGATGAAACTTTCGTCACCGGTGACATGGTGACATTCCAAGACGTCGGGATACTTCATCATCTGGCGCGCAAATTTATCCATGTCACGCTGATTTCCGATTGAGACCCCGATGAACGCGGTTATGTCCTTGCCGACTTTTTTACTATCCAACAGCGCCTGATAGCCCCGAATAATCCCGCCTGATTCGAGCTTCTTAACTCGCTCCATCACCGCCGGCGCAGATAAATCCACTTGCTCGGCAATATCGGCAAGTCGTCTACGCCCGTCCAATTGCAGAATGTGCAGTATTTTTAAGTCAATTTCATCGACCGAGTTAATTAAATTAGGCATAAAAGCTACTTTGATTAACAATCTTAATGTCATCCGGGTTTTGTAATGTCAAGCGAATTCACCGGAAAATTGGGGGATTTTTCGGCTGAATACACCGCTGATGCTCGACACGAGATCTGGCGCGGGAAGCTCAAAAACTCAGCACGGCGACCAAGCCGTGCCACGCTTGTGAATGCAGAATTACCGAAGAGGAATCTGCCGGTGGAAAGTTTGATGTGGAGATATCAGTTGAGCGGAAGATCGGGATCAGTGGTTGAGTCTAACTCTAGTGCATCCACCGCCCATGGGCACTCAACTGGAAGAGCCGGCATCAGCGCAATTAGCTTATGCAAGATCGCGCGTGCCCGTTGATCTGCCGGATCAGCTCGGACCGCTTCAACTAAAGCCCACGCGGCTGACCAACCGTTACCCTGACCCTGAAGACTGATTCCGAGATTCCGGTAGGCGCTGGCGCGCGTCCAATCAATTTCGATCGCTTTGCGGCAATACGCTTCGCCCTCCCTGTAACGCGCCAAACTATTCAGGCAAAACCCGATGTTATTATGCAGCACGTAGGCAACTTTCTTTCTCTTCGGGGCGAACTCCAGTGCCGATGTAAAGCACTTCAACGCATCTTCTAGCCGTTGTTCGTCAGTGGCTATTTGACCAAGGGCAAGATAGCAATGAGCGGTTTGCTCGGCGTCCTTGCCAGCTTTAATGAATCCTTCGAGCAAATCCGTAGCGGCGTCGATGTTGTTAATGCCGCGGTAAAAGCCCACGACGAACAGCATCCAGCGAAAGTAGTCATCGCTGTTCGAACTGTTCTTCAACCGTTCAAGCAAAATGGCTTCGGTGTCCTGGGGTTGTTCGGAGAGTGCGAGCGCTGTTGTCTTTTTGTCCGTTGAATTCATTAAGCGAGCAAAAAGCAACTCCAATACCATCGTATCCGACGAAAGAAAAGGCCAAAAACAGTGAAAATTCGAGGGCAAATCATTTGTGTTTCGTTGTGTGATTGTCCAAAGCCAATGAAGACATGGAAAAAAAGGCAGGACGGCCCGGTGGAAAAACTATAGCGTTACAAGAGCGGCTGAAAAAAATTGCAATGGCGTCACGAGCATCTCGTGTTAAAAATTCTTACAGTGGTGCATCCCTGTTGTGGTTGAGTTTTCTCGGCCATCCGGTTTGCCGAAAGTCGAACAAGAGATCTCCTTACGGTACTGCAATCACAACGTCGGGCTGTCAAAAGACGCCGGTTCGCTTCACATCGCGCTCTCGCCCTGCGCCCAGCTTTGCAACCACGAAGGCTGGGCGCGAAACATTCGGCTGTTTGGTTTTTTCCGACAACGTAAAGCCTTTGATCGCGAATACCGGGACGGCAGCTGAATACAGTGCGGAACGGTACAAAATTGTGATGTGTCAATATTTGGTGCAGTGGATGATCTTCTGCGACACCAAAGCTCACGAGAGGACTATCGCATTAAAATGCCTATCAAGATTAGGTAAAATGTCGTGTTTGTCGCACATTAACATCGGCAGACATTTTGGTATCACAGTTGCTCATTCGGACGCGGTACAATCAGGTCGTATATATTTGAGTAGTTAACTTCTATGTCGCACGCTAAATCGTTAAGAGTTGTTGGTCAGTGTCTAGAATATGCGCAAATCGCGATCTTCGAACTGGAGAAATATGGGCCGCAATACATGCTGTGGAGCGATACTGTCAATGAAGCCGGCGAGAAGGCGTTGCGAAGTCTTCTAAATGATAGACTCGAGTTTCCAAACGAGACCCGTCACGTCTCTCCCAAACGAGTCTTTGTTTTTAGCCCAGCGGACATTTCACGGCTAGATGCTCAGGCGCAACGACAACGCAAAAATAGATCAACTCAAGCCATGCCGCCCTACAAAATCGTTTCCCATGGTCTACGAATACTGGGCGATCATCTGGACAGAATCCAGGCAAGCGCTTTTCGTATCGAATGGCTTAGCGGGTCTGTGATCATGGATCATCAACGGCTCGATGGCGCGCGCAATTTTAAAAGATTTACGTTCGAGGAGATTCATCGGCTCGATCTACAACCCCGGCTGCGCCGATCGAGTCTTTATCTTTTCCCTCCAGTCCACGGCTGAACCGGTAACTCGCCTATCAGCTTCGGCGGCCTCGAGCGCTGCTCTGCGTGATGCTACGTATCTAAAATCGGATTAGCTGTCAGCGTCTGCGGCGGCTGCACATCGGCCGCGATCAGTCCCATGAGTACCTTGTCGCCAACGGCCAGCATACCGGACCGACAAAAATGCTGATGCAACCAAAGCGACCAGACCAGGGACCACACGGGTAAACACCGGCAGCAACACCAAGTCGCCCTTTTCTGATTACCATCGGGCGCAAAAAATTATCCGTCGTCTTAGCAAACATCGTCCACACCAGCCAGAGTGTTCCCCAGGCCGACTTACCGATCTCATAGAGCCACGCTGCAACCATACGGAGCACAGGACTGACCCCGGATCTGTGTGATGGACAAAGTACCATCGCACCGATCAGTGCGCCGGCGAGCGGAACGCCCGCAAGCTGCAGAAAGAAGTTTTCCGCCGCTTTATTGATCGCCGGCGGGGTCCGGGGCGCAACGCCGGGACGCGCACGATGATCGAAGTAATTCCGGCGGCGGTCTGATCAACAAGAATTCAGTGGGCTGAAAGTACCTCACCGCCTCCCATTTGTCAGTGTTCTTGCGTTAAAACGAGAAGAGAAAAGCCTACAAAATATCGATGAACGTGCCCAGAAGTTCGCTAAGTCATTCAAATGCAAGCTTCCGTCGCAATGGCACGAGCTTTGTTGTCAGCTCGTACACGGGAGGCCAAGGAGGAACAAGTATGGGAACAATATTGCTGATCATTTTAATCCTGCTGATTGTTGGCGCATTGCCGACGTGGCCGTATAGCTCGGGCTGGGGGTACTATCCCAGCGGCGGCCTCGGTTTGATACTGGTAATTATCATTGTCTTGCTGCTGGCCGGACGGATCTAACAGCCGGATAGCGCAAGCGATCAGAAACGATTCAGTTTACTAAGTTTTAAACTCACAAGGAGCACACAGATGAAACTTTATACGGTCAAACCCATCCTAGGTTCGATAGCAATGGCTGTGCTGCTTTCAATAGCTGGCTGTACCGCTATGACAGGAGAAACTGCCGGCCAAAATGTCGACGATTCCACTATCACCGCTTCGGTGAAAACTAAACTAGCTGCAGACAAGATTGGAAGCTTGACCCGCGTTGACGTCGACACGACCAGACAAGTCGTTTCGCTGAACGGCATCGTCGAGTCGCCCGAACAGAAGGCGCGCGCAGAACAACTCGCATCGCAGGTGAGTGGGGTTAAAAAAGTCAACAACAATCTACAGATCCAGAAAACTAAGTAGCTCCCTACTGGTTAGCAGATCGCGGCAGGAGCATGGCTTGAGTCTGCTCCTGCCGTTCACCGGCCGCAGAAACGCAACAGTGATTCCTAGCAGCTCGCGCGCCATACCGTCTTTCCGCAACTCGGTCGAGTCAAGGCGCATGCCGGACGATGAGTGAAACGTCTCGCTGGCGCTAGCGCTATGCTTCTTACCCGCACGATCGGTTTACCCCCTCGCATCCTACAGTCTCAGAGCCGATATTCACCGTATTGCTGGTTTTCCAACACCTTCCACTAATCGAGAAGTACTGGTCACGAGCCCGTGGACCTTATTCAGGAACTAATACGAAACGGATCGGGGTGTTATTGGGTGGGTCCTCCAACCTTCAATTGTCGGGAAAGATCTCGAGCACGCGAAATCGCTGCATCCGGCCCAGCCGGACGCTCGGCAATTTCGTTTCCTCCGCACCGTCGCATGACTATCTCGATCTTATCCCAATACACATGAAACGATCGGCTTGGTTGTTTGCAATCGTTTTGACCGTGGGATGCGCCAATGTTCTGGCCGTTCACGAAATCCCCGAGATCGTGGTCGGCGAACCGAGCTTCTTTCGCACGATCGAAGCTCACACCGACGCGCCCATTGTTGGCGGAAATCGAATCGAAGTTTTACTCAATGGCAATGAAACGTTTCCAGCCATACTGCGAGACATCCGAGCAGCCAAATCCACCATCACATTCGCCCAATATCTTTACGAAGGTGGCTCTATAGCTCGCGAAATCGCGCAGGCATTTGCCGAGCGCGGCCGTGCGGGTGTGAAGGTGCGTATACTTTTGGATGATCACGGCTCGGGCAGTGCACCTGCCGAAATCATCGATATTATGAAACAGGGCGGTTGTGAGGTGGAATACTTTCGTCGAATCGAGGCCGAGGGAATTATTTTTCCATGGAAACTGCTTCGATATAACTACCGCAGCCATAGGCGTGTTTTGGTGATCGACGGCAAAATCGGCTTTACCGGTGGCTACGGTATAAGCGATGCCTGGACGGGTGACGGCCGAACGCCCGACCATTGGCGCGATACCAACGTGCGCGTCGAAGGGCCGGTCGTGATATTTCTGCAGGCGGCATTCGCAGAAAGTTGGCTGGAAACCACCGGCATTGCGATCGGCGGTGAAAACTATTTTCCACGTCTAGACCCGGTAGGCAACATAACCGGACAGATCGTCAAGAGTTCGCCTAGCGGAGGCAGCTTTCAAAATTACATGCTATTTCTGCTCTCGATCAATTCGGCTAAGAAATCTATTCTCATCACGAATCCGTACTTCATTCCCGATGATGTTATGACGGAAGCCCTGGTCAAAGCAGCCGGTCGCGGCGTACGCGTGGAGATTTTGTTACCGGGTAAGATCGATAGCCAACTCACCTATACCGCGAGTCGCAGCCACTACGGCCCGCTCCTTCTCGGGGGCATTCATGTTTATGAGTACAAAGCATCTCTTATGCACGCGAAAACCATCATCGTGGACAGTGTCTGGGCTACGATTGGAAGCACGAACTTCGACAACCGCTCGTTTGCTCTGAACCAGGAAATCAACCTGACGGTTTACAATCGCGAAATCGCGCAGCGGCTCGAACGCATCTTCGCGGATGATCTCAAGTATGCGGAGCGGGTCACCTACGAACAGTGGCAGTCGCGGAGCCTCTATGAGCGAGTTATGGAAATGTTTGCGTTTCCGATAAAGGAGCAACTCTGACGCTGGTCGGTTTATCTTGAAAACGGCGAACCTGAAGCGCCAGCCATTCTCGGCCGTGATCAACCAATCGGCTTCTCTCCGTTTCCGTGATTTGGTCAAGAGGCTGCGCCACCCGATTCAGCAGGCGCTCACATTCAATAAATCGCTGGCCTCGACACAGCTCAATCCGTAATCTTTCATGAGAATAGCCGCCGCATCTTTGACGCGATTCTCTCTCAGAGCGCGTCGGGTTTCCGAAGAAATGCTCTGGCCGTACAAAAGCAGCGGTAACAGTGAAAAACCTTGAGATGGGTCCGCCAGTCCCGGATGGGTTTGGTTTTTTGGCGGTCTGCTAAAATTACTCCTTTTCATAAATAGCTGCTCGTTTCAATCAAACCTTCACCCCACCACCTTCTTACGCGCCCAACTAGCGTCCCGGTGCTGATTTGCCAGTTTGTTTTCCATCCAGCGCAGTAGACCATTGCGGACGTACGCCGGATTGAGACCCAGATGCTCACAGATGTTTTCAAATGAAAAAACCCAATCGCCGTCGGTTTCGGTAATCCAATCTTTGGCTTGCTCATACCGGCGACTACTCTTCACGTTTGCTGCGAACAAATCTGCCTGGAAGGTACTTACGGCATCTTTCAGAATCGCTAACATGAGCCTTTTCTCCGGCTCTAGCACAGTTTTTCTGCGCAATGTGTCAAAATACTGTCCGAGCAAAAGAGAATCGGGCTGGAACAGTGACCCGACGGCTTCGTCTGTAACGGAACTGCGGCCGCCGGCATGAAACGAAGTAGTGGTTTTTTCCGCTAACGCTGCATTCATATGTTTTCTCCTCCGATGATTGCCTCTATGATCGCTTTCGTCATGCAGCCTTCCCCTTCCAAAGCTGTACCGTTTCTATACATCCTCACCAGAAGCTTCTTTCCGGCCGGATCAATAAAGCTCACTGCTTTTAATACCAGCTTGACGGGTCGATTCTCGATGAGCAATTTCTTCCAGCAGCTCTCAAGCTCCTTACTCCAGAGTCCGGTAAGCTTTCCTTCCAGCTCTAGAACGATCTCCGTCGGCTCAGCACGAGCAGTGATTCTCAACATACTGGAGCATCTTACAGCGCGTCTCCGTCCCGAACGGTTACAAACACACCTTGCAAGATCGAGCCGCCGTCGAACAGACCGCGGTCGCGGGCGGGGCGCATAGCAATTCTACGCAGAGACTCGCGACGGCAATAAACGCGGCGTTCTGGATTTCATAAGCTGCCTCGACGGAAGCATTAGTTCCATATCACCTGGCGATGAATCACGGATCTGTCTCCGTTTGCGTCCGTCTCAATCAGCGGATCACACCAACAGGACTCCGAGTCTAAGTGCTGCAACCCCACAGGCATTTCCTCGACAGCCACTGCAGCAGAAATTAACGACCACTGAAGTAACATCAAAGACCTCATCCACTAACGATCCGTGTGCATGCCTTTAGGCAGTAGGTCTGAATTCGCTTTGCCCTCGCTATCCCATACTCAGCCGTTGCTGAAAGCAGCGCCTGTTCAACGCCGTAGATTTGCATGCGGACAACCATATGGCTCGCACTCAACAGCAGACCCGCTAGAAAAGACAATTCGATCTTCATGTAATTCACCACCTGTATCCAAGTACGAAGAGTTACTGTGGCAATGCCGGTGCCAATCGAATTTGCTCAAGATGTGAAGGCAAATCGTGAAAATTCAGCAGTTTAGGCGCGAGCGCTGTGCTCCGTGCCGGCGTTCGACAAAATCGGGTGCCGAATTATCGGCGCGCGGCCGAAATGTAGTCGTGTGTTGGACGGAGCGGCGGAATTTGCGAAGAGCTTTGTGCCAGGATCGACGATTTTGGAATGGGCAAAAAGGGAACTAGTTTGGACGAGCTATCCCGAGTTTCTTGATCCGTGATTGTAATGTCGTACGTTTCATTCCTAGCCTGTTGGCAGCGCCGTTGGGCCCCCCCACGATCCATTCGGCTTCTCTCAAAGCTCGAATGATATGTTCTCGCTCCGCATGCTCCAGCGTGGCAATGCCAGCGCTGGAAGCGTCCGGTGAAACCGTTGCGGGAAGGTTCAATCGTCCCCTCAACTCAGCCAAAGGAATCTGAAGCTCAGCCCCGTGCGACAGGATAACGCTGCGCTCGATGAAGTTTTCGAGCTCGCGAACGTTTCCCGGCCAGTGGTACTCGATTAGCGCAGCCATCGCTTTCATCGGGATGGCATCGATGGGCTTTTTCATGCGCCGCGCATATTTCTGAGCAAAATACCGAACTAGCAACGGAATGTCCTCTTTGCGTTCGCGCAGCGGTGGGATCATGATGGGGAAAACGTTCAAGCGGTAATAGAGATCGCTTCTGAACTGGTTCGCCGCAACTTTTTGCGCCAGATCCACATTTGTCGCTGCCACGACTCGAACGTCAACGCGAGTGGTTCGCACGCTGCCGAGACGCTCGAACTCCTGCTCCTGGAGAACGCGCAGAAGTTTCGGCTGAAGCTCTAGCGGTATGTCACCGACCTCATCGAGAAAAATGGTCCCCCGGTGCGCCAACTCGAATCTCCCGATACGCTGCGCAATAGCGCCCGTAAACGCGCCTTTTTCGTGCCCGAACAGTTCGCTTTCCAAGAGGCCAGTCGGAATGGCAGCGCAGTTCACTTTCACGAGCGTTCTCTCGCGCCTGGCGCTGAGATGATGAATCGCCCGCGCAATCAACTCTTTGCCCGTGCCGGTCTCGCCGAGAATCAGAATCGTGGAGTCGGTCGGAGCGACGGTTTGCAGTTCTTCCAAAATTCGCCGCAGGGTCACGCTGTCACCGATGATTTCCTCGAAATTGTATTCCGTGCGAATCTCATCCTGCAGATAAAGTTTCTCCTCGCGCAGCGTCTGCGCCCGATCCGCCATCCTGCGGAAGGCGAGCGCGTTTTCAACGGCAATGGCGATTTGATTGGCAATATGCCGGAGCAGTTCCGCATCCCGCTCGGGGAAGTTTTCCTCACGGAGACTCGCGACCACGAGGGTACCGAGAGGACGGCCGTGCGAAATGAGCGGCAGACAATAGGCTGACTTAAGGCCTTCGTCCAGAATCCGGCGCGCAATGTCGGAACCGAATTGCGCGATATCGGCGCGGGTGATGAGAATCGGTTTCCCGCTCATTATTGCCCGGCCCGTCGGTGATCCCTCAACCGGAACCCAAAGACCTTCCTTGAGAAGGCCCTTACTAACCGGAAAATCGAGAGCGTGAATCTGGAGGCGCTGCGTTTCCGGATCATAAAGCGAGAGGCTTGCGTACTCGTGTGGGACCAGCCGTTTCAGCGATGAGGAGACTGCGTTCAGCAGCTCATGTAAGTCGAGCGAGGAAACGATCGTGTTCGTTACATCGAGCAGCAAACCCAGACGGTCGCGTTCCTTCTCAAGCTGTTGCTGGCCGGACTGGGCTTGCTCAAAATTGAGCGCATTATCAACCGCGACCGCAACTTGTCGCGCAACTTGCTGGAGGAAAATCACGTCGATCTCGGAATACGCGGCAGCCATCCGGCTACCAAACGCCAGCGCGCCAACTCTTCTTAACGCTGTCGTGACTGGAACGACACAAACGGAGAACACACCGCGATCCTGGAGCCAGTCCGCAACATTCGGAAAGTGATTGTCCTGTGCAACGTCGGAAACGATCCAGGAATTTTGCGATTCGCGCACCCAGCCACCGACTGTCTCCATGGGACAGTCTCCGGGAGGACACGCGTACGCTGTCTCGGGCGTCTCGAGCACATGAGATCTCATGCTCTTCTGGGACGGCTCATACAAAATCAGATTCGCAAAATCGAACTCCACCACACGATGGAGCCGCGGAGCCAGATCGCGAAAGAGCCGATCAAGCTCGCGATGAGAGGCGATCGCCTCCGAGATCTCCAAAAGCGCCTGGTATCGGCCATACAGCAGATCGGTCTGCGCGGCCGCAGGGGTTTGATCGTTCACAGCGTGTGAGGATATCTGGCACAACGAAAACGTTCAAGAAAGAGACGATGATTTAACGGTTTGTTTTCTGCGCGACTCGAGCCTCTCGAGGATGGCGCCGAAATAGATCTTATCTGCCGGAAACGGTGTAAAGCAGCCCGGAGCTCTAAGCCGCAATACCGTACTAACGCGATGGGTCCGTCGGACCACGCGGATTCCCGGGCGCGCCCCTCAATGGGACCGGCGATGGATCCTTACAATTCAGTGGGTTGGGTTGCTTGGTTGGCATCACCGCCGTCTTTGCAGCCTGTAAAGACCGGCGTGACAAACGACAGAATGCTAACCACTAAAACAGTCTCTAGCCGCATAACGCGCCCTCCATTTCGATTTTCTGAGTTACAGTCGAGACAGCTGCGCGGTGAAACAAGCGGTGGAATCAGGAGATCTTCTCATGGGGCAGGTCTGCGCACGGGAAGCTTATGACACCTGGCGCAACCACTAGTAAACCCAACGCGTAGTGAACATAACGACGGTTGTCAAGGTCCCTAACGGATGCACGCCGTTAGTCAGCATTCATCAGGACCAATCCAACCTGTTCCCGTTTGTCGCTGCTAAAATGCAACTAAGCGTTGCGCCTCGCGTTTGGCAAATCCTGGATCGCAAGGGGGCCATGAAGCTGCCGCAGGGCGGCCGCGAAATAGCCACCCTGAAAATGACCCGCTTGGATATTGAATGCTTGCGGTAGATGAATCCACGGAATCGCGGGATTGACATGGTGGATGCCGTGCAGGTTGAAATTCAGGAGTACCGTTGCTAGTGGCGCCGGCAACCGCAAATTTTTGGCAAAGAAGACATCACTCACCGGAGTTTCGTAGTGATAGATATTGTCGAGAAATGAAATCAAAAAGCCGCGCCCGAGCAGCGCCAGGGCAAGCTGCCACCACATTTCGCCGTAGCAGAAAAACGCCAGCGCCAGAACCAGCAGCGTCAAAAACCCATCAAAGCGGATTTCACGGAGCGACTCCCGCCGGAGCCAGTTGTCCATTAGAACCGCACTGACGCTATTCACTCTGATGTAACGGTTTTTAATCCACTGCAGCAATCGACGCGGCAAGAAAAAATAAAGCGGGCTTAAAATCTCGACCACGTATAGCCCAAGAAATATCTGAAAATAGTATCCCGGTGCGGCGGCGGACCTGCTCTTCTTCTCGCGATCGTAGTATTCCGTTCCTTCGATCGGGAAGCGGTTTAACTTGTGGTGCAGCAGATGACTCATCCGCACAATCCGAAATGGCGAGCCGAATAGAATCGCAAGCAGCCGGCCGAAAAGCCCATTGAACGTTCGGCTGGGGTGAAACAAATCGTGAATGGCTTCATGGATCAGGCTCCAGAACGGGTTTGTGAGCAGCACCAGCGGCGCAAGCGACCAGGCCCAATTTTCGCCCCGCGGTAGCAAAAAAATTGGCAACAAATAGAATTGATAGAGATTCAGCGCGGTATAAGCGCACCCGAGAAAAACGTTGAGTGTACTCGGAGCGCTACCGTTTTGGCGGACGTATGAAGTACTGCCGCTCAAAACTCTAGGCCTAAAATTTTACTTAGCGGCGTCAAGCTCAATAGCACGACGAAACCGAACACCGCGATGACGGCGCCTGAGACACGGTGAATCCAGAAGAGAAAGCGCAAACTAAATTTATCATGAAAAATCGTCAACCCGATAAACAGGCCAACCCACCACAAAGCCGAGCCGCTGAAAACGCCCGCCGTCAAGAGCGCGGCCGCAAAATAATGGCCGTGTAAGCTCGGCACATGCCAACCGGCATAGATGGCAATAAAAGAGAAAAGCGTCGCCGGATTGGAAATCGTCAACAAAAAAGTTGTCACATAAGCGCTTAGTAGTCCATTGACATTGTTGATGCGTTTCTTGGCTACGGGTTCGGTCCGATAAATCCTGTAGCCAAGATAGCAAAGAAAAATGCCGCCGATGAGCCTAAGCCAGTGGTGCTGATCGGCGACGAAGCCGGATATCAATGAAATTCCCAGCGCGGCGATACCCGCGGCCAGTGCATCCGCCGTCGCCACCCCCAGACCGGAAAAAAGCCCGCACACCGGACCCATCATGAGCGCGCGATTGATACACAACAAGCCCAGTGGACCCACGGGCACGGCGACCACGATTCCGATCAGCATGCCCTCGATCACGAAATATAACGGCATTAGAACGTTGGCGTCGAAAAATGTTCAGCGGGCGCAACGAAATCCAATATTGTGATGCCCCGAACGAAAATTGCGCGAGACCTGTTGACCGCGATGAGTTGTAGTCAACTCGCCTGCGGGTGAGTCCTGGCCGCCTCCCCGTGTGACGCGCACGTGCGGCTGGGTCAAATCTTCCCGGCCATCCGCGGCATTGTAGGGATATGAGGTATAGCCACTGCTGACCCACTCCCAACCGTTTCCGGCTAGATCGAACACTCCGTCGGAAGTGGCGCCCTTGGGAAAGCTGCCGACATCGCGGAAATCATTCCATCCGGCATTGAAATGGGCACGCGTCGCGTCCGGCGGCTCAGTCCCCCAAGGAAATTTCCGCCCATCGAGTCCGCGCGCCGTCCTTTCCCATTCCGCTTCCGTCGGTAAACGTTTCCCCACCCAGTTGCAAAAAGCCACGGCACCGAACCAGGAAACTTCCACCACCGGCCGGTTTTCATGTCCCTGATCCGCAAGCCATCGGCCGCTCCGCCGGTGCACACGAGCATCATCGTCATCGATGTCGAAATACTTTTCCCTGCGCGCGCTTTCCGTGCCAACAGCATCGAGAAACCGCGCAAACTGAGCATTGGTCACCTGATGACGATCGATGGAAAATTCCGCGACGCTGACTCTGTGCATCGGCCTCTCATCCTCCGGGCCATCATTGGTTCCCATTAAAAACTCCCCTGCGCCGATTCGGACCATATCGGAAAGTTCTCGGTCAGCCGAACGAGCGGAGCTCAACGGCTGCAAAAAAATAATCAAAGTTGCCGCTGCCGCGCCGCAGAGGCGCACCGGCGATAGAGTCCTCATGGCGAAAATTTTCCCAGTATCCTACGGAATGAATTAAGATTGCGCAAACCCGACGGCGAAAATTGATCCGCCCGATCGAGACAAGAGAACCTATCCGGCGAGAGCCTGAGTCTCGATGGTCTCGTAAGCCGCTTCCGGCATGCGCCAGAGTCGAAACAATAACGAGCGGTGCTGAAAAACATCTGATTTTTTCGCTTGTTCGAAACCGGATTGCCGCACTTCCTCAGGCACCGGCTGACGAATCACCTTGACGACTTCGTCCAAGGACTCGTAGAGAAATGCCATCGGCCCGGCATATTCCCGAAGATCAGGACGAATCTTCGCCATGCAGACCCCAACGCCCGAAGCTTGGGCTTCGGCGATCGCGAGTGGCCATCCGACATTTCCTCCCGGCGCAGCGGTATAGACGAGCCATCGATGCTTCTTGTATTCCGCGGGCATTTCCTCGAGCTCCACCGGCGGAATGAAACGCACCGGACTTTGACGCGCGCTGGCGAATTGCTGGAGTTCAGCGACCTTGTAGCCGAGCGCGTAAAGATTGAACTCGAGCTCAGACGCGCGCAGGGCCAGCTCCACAAAATCCTCCATGCGCTTTTTGGGAATGCATGCACCGACATTCATGATGGCGCTACCGTTAGGCTGCGGATCGAAAAAGCGCTTGAAGTTTACCACGGGAAAACAATTCACGAGTTTTGCGCTGGGGAAACCGGCGCGTTCCAGTCGCGGACGGGCAAATGGCAACGTCAACAAGCCGAGACAGAAGTCATCTTCGATGAACTTTATCGCCCGGCGAATGTGTGAGGGCTGCGCAAACATCGAGAGCAGCGGAAAATGGCGGAACGGAGACTCATCTTCCGGCCAAATCGAATCAAACGAATGGCCGCGCACCGTGAACGGCACGCCGGTTTTGCGCGCGAGTTTGCCCAAGACCTTCACCGAATGAAACCAGTGGCTGTGCAACACGTCAGGCTGAAACTCCTCGATCGCTTCGCAAATCACCCCCAGATCTTCAGTGTAGCGATAGGGTTCATGATTTTTTGCCGGCATGTTGGCGCGTCTGGTCGCGATGATGTGGACGTCACACACCTCGCGGACGGCTTCGATCTCGGTTTTAATATAAGTCTCAGAGATTTGTGGGTAATTCTTCAGAATATACATGACCCGAAATCTGCGCCCGAGAGGAGACTGCGAGCCGAGTAGCGGGCTCGTCCGCGTAGCGCTTACGTTAGAAGGCGTCGGAGCCGACGGATCGCAGGTCACAAGGTTTTTCTCTTAATCACCGCCACCGACGTTGAGCGAGTTGAAGGCCAAATCAGCGCCGCCGCGCTTCTCCGAGTAGCTTCCTTCAACATGGCGCGATAGTGATAAACTCGTCCCTTTGAACGGTAAATTTTTCTCTCGTTTCGCAGCGCCGCATACCAACACCAACCTAGCGCTGCCCGAAGCAGGTTTGCAAAACTCGAAAGCACGCTACTCTGTTTGTAAATCGCCCGGCTGCGTCCCTGTAATTCATGTCGTTGTTTAAAATATTCTTCGGTGAGCCGGCTCCAGTCGACATCGTGGTAAACGATGGAGCGGGGCTCGTATCCGATCCGTCTACCCGCCCTGAGAACCCTTTCCCCAAACTCCACATCCATGGAGGTTCCTGAGGCACCGGGACCGATGCGTTCGTCGAATAAGCCGGTCACATCGAGCAGTTCGCGCCGTAATGCCATGTTGGCAGCGTTCAGGCTGACGATTTCGCGCACTTCGAGGCCCGGCTTGCTGTAATAGCAGATCGTCCGATACCGATTCAGTAGGCCTCGAAATCGTTCGTCGTTCTGCATCGATGGGGGGATGAGAATCGAGCCCTGCATTACATCGTACGAATGCTCGCAGAAGAATTGCCAAGTCATTTTCAACCATTCCGGCGCGACTTCCACGTCGTCATCGAGAAACGCGAGAATATTGGCTTGGGCAAGCGGGATCAGTCGATTGAGAGCGCGTGATTTTCCCCGGATAAGTTCGCGCACATGAACCCAGCGCTCCGGCTCTTGGGATCTATAATGTTCCAACAGAGCTTCCACCGCTGTGGCGGTAGTTTTGTCTTGAGCATTATTGGCAACGATAATTTCGTGCGGTATCTCTTCACGGTTCCCCAGCCCTGCCAAACTATCGAGGAGTTGCTGCAGCTGTGGCATTCGCCCTTGGGTCGGAATCAGAATGCTGAGCGCGGGCTGCATCGAGATAACGCTAATGACTTGGCGGGGTACCGGAGAATGTCGGAAGCGCAACCGCGCTTATCGTCCTGGAGGCGGACTGTTCATGCAAGCTGTACAGCGTTTCTTCCAATTGATTCAGGTAGGAGCTCCAGCTGTATTGTTTAGCGGCCTTGCGGGCTTCTCGTGAAAGCGAACTCCATCGCGCAGGGTCCAAAAAAAACGACAGCTTGGTCTTCAGCTCGGTGGTATCCTCGGGGTTTTCCAGGATTCCGAACCGTAGATCCCCTTCTACTTTATCGAAGGCGCCGACTCCGGCCACGGTGATAACCGGCAATCCCGACGCGAACGCCTCCAACACCACATTGCCAAACGCTTCCTGAATCGACGGTAGAACCAGCACATCGGCGGCAGCATAGTAGTCCTGGATGTTAGTCTTCCGTCCGACAAAAATCACATGGCGGCTGCCGCGCCAAGCGGATCGATAAGCAGCCAGATGAGAATCATTGCCAACGACCAAAAGATACGCCTCCGGTGCGGCTGGCTCCTGCCACAGCCGCAGCAGTCGATCTAAACCTTTGCGGCGAAACCCACTTCCAACGAACAAGACCACTCGGTCTTTGGGTTGAATACCAAATTCACGACGAGTGCGCTCGCCGGAGTCGTGCCTCCGGTTTGGATTAAATCTTTCGTGGTCTACCCCGTTGAGAATCACGACAATCTTCTTCTCCGAAACACCATACGCTTCGATCAGCTCACGTTTGGTCTGTTCACAGACGGCGACGATTCGCCGGCTTCCCCAGCTTACCTGTCGTTTCTCGATCGCTAGAACCAGGCGATGGTAAGGACTCCATCGATACCACAAAGATTTCCACGGCGTGCGCCGCGTCATTTTTTCGATGAAAGTCTTATGGGGGCCGCCGCCGCTGCGAAATAGATCCTGCTTGATCAGCCGATCGAAGCTCATCACCACGTCACAGTCAAAATGCCTAATTGTGAGCGGCGCGAAGATATTGAACGTGAATAAGCGCGCAGTTCGCGGCCATGAGAGTCCCGGCACACAATGAGCTGCCACCCCCGGTGGCGCTGGAGTGCGAAATGTTTGGCAAAATAAATGCACGTCATGCCCCCGATCGCGCAAGCCGAGGGCAGTTCTATAGAATACTCGCTCCGTACCGCCTCGAAGGTCGAGCCGCTTATGCGCCAAAGCGATCCTCATCCTAATCAGCCTACTTCCGCCTTATACTCCTTTCAAGTACATTAGAGAACCAAAGAGAACCAAAAAGTCGTCGAATTGTCTGAAATAAATTGTGCGGCGGGAAAATACGTGGATCGCGTCCCGTTGCTCACCGTGAGTTCCACTGTAAAATGCGCGTCCGATGAACTCATTGGATCAAAGCTTTGAACGCCGCGGGGTCGTTGAGGGGTTTTTCGGTCCGCCATGGTCTATGACGGACCGCCAACTTCTCTTCAATTTTGGCGCGCACCGCGGTATGAACACCTATCTTTATGCACCGAAGGATGATCCCTATCACCGTAGATGTTGGCGTGATCCCTATCCTCAGCCGGAATGGAGAAAGCTTCTCCGGCTGATCGCAGTTGCCCAAAGCAATGACATTGATTTCGTTTACGGCTTTCATCCGGGCGAGGGTTTAAGTTTTTCCGAACGTAAGCCGGCTCAAATCCTGATTGACAAGGCCAAGCGGTTCTATGATGCCGGTGTGCGGACATTCGCAGTGCTCTTCGATGATATTCCCTCACGGCTTGTGCACGCGCGCGATCGGCGCGCGTTCGGCAACAGTTTGGCGCGCGCCGAGGGTTCGTGGCTCGCCGAAATAAACGCGCGCCAACCCGACTCGTGGAAAGATGTCGAATGGTGGATTTGTCCGTCCTGTTACAGCGAAGATCCTTTGCTTGAACGGGCGTTTGGCCGATTTGAAGCCAATTTTCTGGAAAGGCTGGCGGAAAATCTGCCCGCAAGTGTCGACTGTTTCTGGACCGGGCCGGCGGTTGTTTCCGCTAAGATTACTCTGGCGCATGCGCGGCGAATTGCACGCCGTCTCGGTCATCGACTGCTGCTATGGGACAATTATCCGGTAAACGATCTATCGATGGCTTCCGAGTTGCACGTCGGACCGCTCATGGGCCGAGATCGGCGCCTGCCGGAAATCGTCTATGGCTATTTGAACAATCCTATGCTCCAGCCGGCGCTAAGCTTAGTGCCGTTGGCCACCTGTTTCGATTACGCCGCGCGACCGCGCAACTACGATCCGGAAACAAGTTGGCGCACGGTTATCAAACAGCGCTTCGGCGCCGAGGCGCTTACGTATTGGCAAACGATCAGGTGGTTTCTCGAAACCTCGCAGGAATTGATCAAAGCGAAACACTCGCTACGAATTGGTGCGGCGCAAAACGCGCGATTACAATCGGCGCTGGCCTATCTGCGAGCGGTGAACAAGCATAAATGGGCGCGAGAGATGCGCCCATGGCGCCGTCAGATCGAAACTGCACTGCAAAATAGCGAGATCGGATTGTCATAGCCGTGGCTTTGCGCTAAACAGTCACAAATAGCGCAACGAAGCGAAAAGATTTCACGAAGTACGGCCAGCCAGTTGACGCTGCGTGCGCTAATTTCACCTGTTGAAAGTGTCGGATAGCCCATTTTGATGACCATCGATCAAACCGGCGGAAACTGTCTCCGCGGCGCGCTTGCCTCATTGGATCGGCGGTTCTTGGCCGCTGTGATGCGAGATTTCCGCGAGCGCACCCTCGGACTTGTCGCCGACCTGGACGAACAGCAACTGATCGGTCCGCGGCTACCGATGGTAAATCCGCCGCTTTGGGAAATCGGCCATATTGCATGGTTTACGGAATTTTGGCTGCTCCGTCATCTGAAAAAACAAAAGCCGCTGTTACCCAATGGCGATCAACTCTACAACTCCACCGACGTCGCCCACGACACCCGCTGGGAGCTACTGTTGCCCTCGCGTAATGCCACCCTCAAGTACATGGGCGAAGTGCTCGAGCGTGCGCTGGAAGGCCTCGACGGCCGTAGAGAACTGGCCGCGGATGAGTTGTACTTTTATTTATTGACGTTGTTTCACGAAGGAATGCATGACGAAGCCTTGGCCTATACACGTCAGACCCTTGGTTATGCGCCGCCGAAACTCACGCCAGTGGATACGAGCTGCCGGTTCGCTAGCGCTGTGTGCACCGGTGACGTCGAGATTCCCGGAGGCAAATTTATTATCGGCGCTACGGAAGATTTTCCATTTGTCTTCGACAATGAAAAATGGGCGCACGTGGTCGAGCTGCGGCCGTTTCGCATCGCTCGCACAGCCGTGACCCAAGGCGAATTTCTTGCCTTCGTCGAAGCTCAGGGTTATCGCGAGCGCGCATACTGGAGCACTGCCGGGTGGCGCTGGCGCAAAAGCGGCGGCAGCCCGGAATTGGAAAGATCCTTCGCAAACTTCTTCAATAAAAGCTTAAATCAGCGCGCCGGAAATCCTGAACTCAAAACACCTCTTGATCATCCGATCTACTGGCAACGGGGCGCCAACGGCACCTGGCGGCAGCGAATCTATGATCGATATTATCCGTTGGACGAACGCGCGCCGGTGGTGCACGTGAGCTGGTTCGAGGCGGAGGCATATTGTAACTGGGCCAATCGCCGCTTGCCGACCGAAGCCGAATGGGAAGTCGCTGCGTCAGCGCAGCTCGACTCCGGTGGCGGTTTGAGCCAAAGACGCCGGTATTTCCCTTGGGGCGATTCAGCACCGAATTCCGCCACTGCCAATCTCGATTGGTATTGTTCCGGACCCCTCGCAGTCGACTTCTTCGAAGCCGGCGACAGCGCCTTTGGGTGCCGCCAGATGATCGGCAATGTTTGGGAATGGACTGCCGATGAGTTCAAGCCTTACCCCGGCTTTGTGATCGATCCCTACAAGGAATACTCGAATCCCTGGTTCGGCACGCAAAAGGTTCTGCGCGGCGGTTGCTGGGCCACTTCTTCGTTGCTGATTCGTAATACCTGGAGAAATTTCTACACTCCCGACCGGTGCGATGTCTGGGCGGGGTTTCGTACCTGCGCAAAACCGGCGGAATGAAAATACAACTGGTGACGCCGGCGCCGTTAAACCTCAATAACGGCAATCGAATTACTGCGCTGCGCTGGGCCGCGATTTTCAAAAAACTCGGCCACCGTGTGCAGATCCTGCAGGAATACCGTGGCGAATCGTGCGATGTTCTGATCGCACTGCACGCCCGCCGCAGTGCCGACTCGATCCGCCGCTTTCGCGCCGCAGAACCGCACCAACCGGTGATTGTCGTGCTGACCGGCACCGATGTTTACAGGGATATCCGGGCCCAGCGCCGGGCTCAACAATCACTTGAACTTGCAACGCGGATCGTGGTCCTCCAGAAGATGGCGTTGCGGGAACTGCCGAAACGATTCCACGGGAAAACCCATGTGATTTATCAATCGGCAGAACCACTGCGTCGGCCCCAGCCGGATCCGACCGAATGCTTCAGAGTCTGTGTGGTCGGCCATCTGCGCGCCGAGAAGGACCCGCTGCGCGCCGCCTACGCGGTTCGGCGGTTGCCGCGAAACTCCCGGATCCAGCTAACGCACGTGGGACTTGCGCTGGATCCCCGCCTGGAGCAAGGCGCACGCAATGAAATGGCGCGCAATCCACGCTATCGCTGGGTCGGTCAGCTATCGCATCGAAAAACGCGCGACCTGCTGGCGCGAAGCCATCTGGTTTGCATCACGTCTCGAATGGAAGGGAGCTCGAACGTACTATCCGAAGCGCTCGCCTCCGGCGTGCCTGTGATCGCGTCCAAAATTCCCGGTTTGATCGGTACTCTGGAAGAACATTTTCTCGGCTACTTTAGAGTCGGCGACACGCAGCGCTTGGCCGATCTACTGCTGAAATGCGAGACCGATGACCAATTTTACCGCGCTTTGAAAAGCGCGTGCGCCCGTATCGCGCCATTGGTGAAAAGTGCGCGCGAGGTAGCAGATTGGCGGCGCCTGCTCA
>Ga0207701_10001414_pt1 | contig 25233 bp, 22 predicted proteins | sample KBSSwiSSwithPhiX_FD_184294 | JGI IMG/M metagenome (GOLD analysis project Ga0207701, IMG submission 184294) | Switchgrass rhizosphere bulk soil microbial communities from Kellogg Biological Station, Michigan, USA, with PhiX - S5 (SPAdes) (version 2) | ecosystem: Environmental > Terrestrial >... | reverse complement strand
GGAAGAACATCGCGAACAGGATGAGCACGGCGCCAGCGCTGGCTGCTGGAACGATCCAGACGCGATCCCACGCGTGACCTCCACCCGTGACGGCGAATGCATCGACGCTGCGACCGGAGACCCAGGAACCGATGAACATGCCAAGACCCAGCGTGACGAACGCGATGAGTCCCTGCGCGGCAGCGCGCACAGCTGGCGGGGCCTTCTGATCGACGTAAATCTGCCCCGTGACGAAGAAGAAGTCGTAGCAGATGCCGTGGAGCAGGATGCCGGCATAGAGCATCCAGGTGCGCGAACCGTTGTCGCCGTACGCGAACAAAAGGTAGCGCGTCGTCCACGCCGCCATTCCAACGAGCAGCATGTTCTTCACGCCTAGTCTGCGGAAGAACAGCGGCATCACGAGCATGAAGCCAATCTCAGACATCTGACCGAGCGTCATCTTCCCCGCGGCATTCACGACCTGGATGTCGTTCAGGAACGGGTTGGCGAATGCGTAATAGAACTGGAGCGGAATGCAGATCAGGAACGAGCCGAGCACGAAGATCGCGAACGAGCGCTCGCGGAGCAGGCTCAGTGCGTCGAGGCCGAGCACGTCTGCCATCGACGCGCGCCGGCTTCGAGTTGGCGGGGTGTGCGGCAGAGCAAAACAGAACAGTCCGAGAAGTACCGACGCGCCGGCAGCAAGACGCATCGGCATCGCCGTCGCCTCGAGGCCGAGCGTGCCGACGAGCAGCCCGGCGACGATCCACCCGATCGTGCCGAGCACGCGAATAGCTGGAAACTCGCGCGCGGAATCCCGCATCTGGTGGAACGAGAGCGAGTTGCTCAAGGCCAGTGTCGGCATGAAGCACAACGCGTAGCCGAGGAGCACGGAGTAGAACGGCCCGAACGCGCTCATCGTCGATCCGAAGAACAGGATGACTCCGCCAATGAGATGCAGTGCGGCGAGGATCTTCTCGGTGGCGAGAAAGCGATCCGCAATCATCCCGACGAAGAACGGCGAGATCATCGCGGCCAGCGCCGTCGTGCCCGCCGCGAGCCCAATCTGTTCACCAGAGAAGCCGAGCGTCTGGCCGAGCCATGTGCCCATCGTCACGGACCACGCTCCCCAGACGAAGTACTGGAGGAACATCAGCAGCGAGAGTTTGATCCGGACGGTGAGCGACACTCGACAGTCCTCTCGATCAGGCCAGCGCGCTCCTGGCGAATGCGAGACACTTCTTCACTTCCTCGACCGCACCGACCTCCCCCTTGTGCTCGTACTCGATGTAGGCGCGAATCGGCCAGCGCTCCTTCTTCAGCAGTTGCAGCACCTCTCGGATCGGCGTATCGCCAGTACCCCATGCGACGTTGTCGCCCTGGTTCTTCCTGCGATCCTTGAGATGCAGGTTGGTGATCTGGTGGTGATGCTCCCGGATATATGCCACGGCATCGTTGTTGGCGGCGGTGAAGTGCCCGATATCGAGGTTGATCCTGAACTGCGGCGACAGCTTCAGCGCCGTCGCGAGGCTCTCCAGCGTCGCAAACTCGTTGGGGTCGCTGACATTCGAGTGATTGTGCATGGCAACGGGCATGCGGTGTTTCGCCGCGAACGGCACCATGCGGCGGGCGGCCTCGAGCGTCGCCGACGCGGTGATGATCTCTGCGCCCAGCGCTTTGGCCATCTCGAACCCGCGATCGATCTCTTCGTCGGAAAAGCTGCCGTTGGGGCTGTAGTTGAATGCGTAAATCGTGATACCGGCGGTGTTGAACCTCTTCCCGATCGATCGGAAGTGATCGAGCGGCGTCTCCAGCCTCCACTTTCGCAGCCCTTCGCGACTCCGCTGCGCTTCTTCCGGCGTGGGGCGCCCGCCTCCGCCGGTCGATGCCGGCTCAATCTGCGGTGCCCAGAGTTCGCACTCGGTGAGTCCGCACTCTTTCATCGCGGCGATGACAGGATCGACCAGGTCACCGCCGGCCGGACGGATCAGCTCGCGGAAGGAATAGGTCTGGACGCCGAGTCGCACGCCCGAAACCGTCTGGGCCCTTCCGAGCGCGGGCCACGCAACAGAGGAAAGCGCGAGTGCGCCGAATTCTCTTCGCGTCAGCATGATGTCTTTCGCGCCTTTCTTGTTCTTCGTGCCCTTCGTACTCTTGGTGTTCTTCGTGCTAATACAGAGCGAACGAGAACAGACGATCGCCCGCCGCCACGAGCACGTGCTGACGGCCATCGACGAGATAGGTCTGTGGGGCGTTCGTGACGTTGCCAATGCGCGCGTGCCAGAGCGGCCGGCCATTCGTCGCATCGAACGCGATGAAATTTCCAGAGACGTCTCCGGCGAACAACAGCCGGCCCGCGGTTGTGAGCAGGCCCGGACTGCGCGGCCCGTCCGTGGCCGCCTTGAATCCATGTTTCCAGACGGTCTTACCCGTCTTGTAGTCGATGGCGACGATGTAGTTGCCGACGCCGCCGACAGCGATCTCGTCTTTGCCACCCAGACCCATCGCGCCGCGCGGGTCGAGCTCGGTCAGGTAATACATGGCGTAGTTTTCGGCCAGAGGGACATACAGGAGACCGGTGTCCGGGCTGAATGCCTGCGGCGGCCAGTTGGTTGCGCCGCTGTTGTTCGACGACACCAGCGCGCCGCCTACGTGATGATCCTTGTCCGGAATGCGAACAGGCTGGCCCTTGTCGTTCAATCCGCTGGCCCAGTTCGCCGTCTCCGAGAACTGACTGGTGACCAGCCGTTCTCCAGTCGTGCGGTCCAGCGTGAAGTAATAGCCGTTGCGGCTTGCCGTGACGACGAGCTTGCGCCGGCGTCCATTGATCTCACCGTCGACGAGTACCGGTGTCTGAGCTGAATCCCAGTCGTGCGTGTCGTGTGGAGAGGTCTGGAAGTACCACGCCATCTTGCCGGTGTCGACGTGCACGGCGACGATCGAGCACGTGAAGAGATTCTCGCCGGGGCCGCGCGGTGCAGAGGTATAGGCCGGCGTTGGATTGCCCGTGCCGAAGATGTAGAGCCGGGTCTCGGGGTCATACGCGCCGGGCAGCCAGGGATGTCCGCCGCCGTTGCGGGCCGCGTCCAGATCCTTCCAGGTCTCGAGGCCGGGATCGCCCGGCTTCATCGGGACGGTGTAGAACGTCCACTGCATGTCGCCTGTTTCAGGATCGAAGGACTGGAGATAGCCTGGCGAATCGAGATCGTTGCCGGTCCCCACAATCACGTGGTTATCGACGACGACCGGCGCCGACGTCAGGAAATATTGCTGGTTGAAGTTGGCGATTTCCTTGTGCCAGCGCTCCTTGCCGGTGCGTGCGTCGAGCGAGACGAGGTAGTCGTCCGGCGTGACGAAGAAAAGGTGGTTGCGCCACATGGCAGCACCGCGATTGCCGATGTGCGTGGCACCGCGCGTCCGCCAGAAGAACCGCCACAGCAGGTGACCATCCTGCGCATCGAGCGCCCAGACATTGTCGGGCGCTGTCACATACAGAACGCCGTTGACCGCGAGTATGGCGCCCTTCACGGTGGTCGCACCGACGAACTCATTGTCACCGACGCCGCCCTCGATGATTGCCGGTGGGGTGGGCCCGAATGGCGGGGCGACGACCGCCGTGATGCTCGGTCCCGCCGTCACAGCCGTCGTCCATGCGAGGCCGAGATTCTTGACGTTCGATTGATTGATCTGCTTCAGCGCGCTGTATCGCCGCGCCGAGTAGTCGCCGGAATAGGTGGGCCACGACTCGGACAGTGGCTTCAGTATCTCCGCCGGATCCAGACCGGTCTGCTGCGCTGAGATGGCTGCGGCGAAGAGCAAGGCCACCAGACACGCGATCCCTCGCACCTTCGCACCCTCGCACCTTCGCACCGTTTGACTGTTCATTTGAGTGTGCTCAGGTACGCCGTGACGTCGTGAATGTCCGCGTCCCTGTACTTCCGGAGGAGATCACGATGCGGCTGCAGCGGATCCGCGATACTGACCTGAACGCCGCTCGCGATTCGAAACGACCGTCGTCCGCCGTCGGAGGTCTTGAGCGCCACGACGAAGTCGTCGACGCGTTCGAGCTGGCCCTGAATCTTTTCTCCGGAAGGCAGCGTCACCGTGGCGGTGGGTGGACGCGGACGCGCCGGTGGGGGAGCCCCGCGACCGACGACGCTCCCAGGCATGAGCCAGCTCTGTTGCAGCCATCGGGGATCCGAGATTCGCGTGGCGACGCCCTGCAGGTCCCCAGTTGCGGAATGACATGAGCCGCACGTCTCGGTGAAATATTTCTCGCCGGTGGCGGCGTTGCCGACGACGATCGACGGAGGCCTATCGCGCGATGCATCGTAACCGGCGACTCTGAAACTATGCACGAATGCCGCGAGGTCAATGATCTGGTCGGGAGTCATCGCAAACGCCGGCATACCCCGGTCGGGGCGACCCGCTCGGATGACGGGGCCGATCAGTTCGCCTTTCTGATCGTCGAGCACGAGCTGCGAGCGCAGGAGGCTTGGCCCACTATCGCCACCGCGAATGTCGGCGCCATGGCAGAACGCGCAGTTGGTGCTGAATGTGGAACGACCGCGGTCCACGGCGGCTTGATCTTCTTTACGCTCGGGATACGCACCGATGCCGATGCCGCCGATTCGGCCGCGGCCCGTCGGGGCTGGCGCTTGTGCCTGCTGCGCGGTACCCACCAAAGGAAGAATCGAAACAGCCAGCGCGATCGCGATCGTGCGAGCCACCGTCATGAGCGCCTTAATGTTCGACGAGGTACGGCCTGAGCACAGTGCTCCACAAGTGGTACCCCTTTGGCGACAGATGAAGACCGTCTTCGACGTAGAGGTCTTTGCGCGGTTTTTCATCCCACCCGAGCATCAGGTTGTCGAAGTCGAGGAACGCGACGCGATCGTCTCGCTCGCAGATCGTCTTGATGACTTGATTCGCCAGTCGCATCCGATCGATCTGCAGCCAGCGGAGCGGGCTCGGCTTGATGCCGATGTAGAGGATGCGCGTCTCGGGCAGCCTGGTATGGACGGCACGGACGAATCGCTCGAAGTCGACGCTGACCTGCTCCGAGAGCTTTCCGGCGCCGATGTCGTTGTCACCGGCATAAACGACCACCAGGCGCGGTTCATATCGCAGGACGAGTCGATCGATGTACTTCACTGCGTCGGACAATTCGGTGCCGTCGATCCCGCGGTTGATGATCTTGAGGTCAGGGAAATACGAGGCGACATCCCATCGATGGATGGTTGAACTGCCAACGAACACGATCTGATGTTTCAACGGTGGCGAGACCAGGTCGGCCTCGTCGAAGGCAGCCACAAATCTTTCCCAACGGTCGGGCTGTTGCGCGAACGCCGGTGAGGCCACCAGCATGGCACCGAGGAAAAGAGCCATCCTTCGCATGCGCGAAAGGGTAACATCAATCAATCTATGCGTTATCTGGTCACCGCCCGTGTGAAGTCAGGCCGGCGGCCGGCCCTCGACCGAGCCATTCAGGAAGGCACGCTTGGCGCGGGTTCGGTTGCCGGAGACGAGTACCTCTACGACATGGCCCAGGCGCGGCAGTTGCCTGACGGTTCGGTCAAGTGGGTGGAGACCTGTTTCTGCGCCACGCCACTCGAGGAAGAGCGGCCGTATTGGGAGTCCTATTTCGACTTCGTGTCGATCAAGGACGCGCACGCGCGCAGCCGCTGCCGCCATGAGAACGGAAGCGAATACTGGGCCTGTTCATCCTGCGACTGCACGGAAAAGCTCGAGGCGAGACTGAAAGAGAAGGGCGAGCCGTTCTGTAAATAGGTAGCTAGGTGGCTTGGTAGCTGGGTGGCTAGGTAGCTAGGTAGCTGGGTGGCTAGGTAAATCGGTCGGAACACCCAACAACCCAGCTACCCAGCTACCCAGCTACCCAGCTACCCAGCTACCCAGCTACCCAGCTACCCAGCTACCCAGCTACCCAGCTACCTACGGGCCTACGACGATCTCGATATCGCGGACCACTTCACCTGCGGCAACGCCGATTCGATTCATCGGTAATGCGCGGCCATTCCGGGTGACGCGTTCGATCCTCAGACCAGGCGCGAGGCCGTCAAATGCGAACTCGTACTCCCCGATCGTTCCGGGAAGCTCGAATCGTCCGCTCGAATCGACCTGGGACTCAGGCACCGGGTAGAGGGCGGACACTTTGAGCAGCTTCTGGACAGCCATGATTGATGTGGCGCGCGACGCCTGCGGCACGTTTCCCTCGTACACGATGCGACCGGAGATCAAACCGGGGCGATCGACGACGATGCGCACGTCCTCGACAGAGTCGACCGCGACTTCGGTGGACGCGATCCCGACCATCGCGCCTTGATCGGTTTCCGCGCGCACGAGTAGCGTCAGCGCGCCAGGGGCGATTCCGGACAGCGTGAATAAACCGCCAGGATCAGAGACGAACCAGACACCCGATCTCGCGCCGCCCGGGTCGCCGTAATCGATCGTGATGTTCTCGACCCCGACGCCTACCGGCCAGAAGACTCGGCCCGACACGTCGAAGCGTTGTGCCGGCGTCAGCCAGATATCGATGCCTTCCGCGTTGACGCCTTCGAGTACTGTGACCACCGTGCCAGGTTCCGAATCAGGCACACCGGGATACCATGACCAGTGCGCGGAGGCCAGCGAGGTAACCGCCCTGTTGCGCTCTTCCGGAGTCGTCTTCGCAGCATCGAAGGGCTGCCTGGTCGGCACGCTCATGGCACCCACCAGGTACTCCCCGGGCGGGAGCCCTGCGATTTCATACCTCCCGTCGAACTGAGTCTTGGCCGTGGCTTCCAAAAGCGACTGACGCCACCGTCCTTGAAGCGCCGCCTGCACCTGGACGTTTGGAGCCGCGCTGCCATCGGGACGGATGACGCGGCCGGCGATGCTCGCAGCACGGCGGAGTGTCACTTGAACGTCGAGCGCTTGCGCGCCTACCCCCAGATCGACGACCGACCCGTCGTTGAACGACATGGTGACTTCGTCGGGTCCCGGAAGTTGTCTGCTGGTGAAGCCAGGTTTGGATGCGAGGACTCGATAGCGACCTTCCGGAAGTTCGCCGAAGCTGAACGCGCCGCTGGCGTCCGTCTTCATCGTCCGCCTCGGAAAGGCGACACCCTGATCGTTCGCTCGCGCCAGGGTCACGGTGGCGTCGGCCACGATCTCGGCGTACGTCGTGACGACATGACCGGCGATACGCCCACTGTCGGCGTCGGCCGGTGATCGCACCTGCGCCGTGGCTGCGGAGACAGACAGGAGCGCGACGACGACGGCAGCCGTCAGGCGCATGTGCAGCATTGTAACGGGGTCAGACCCCTTCACACTCCTTCACATGCGTTCACGGATAATGAGCGGGATGCCAGGGGCCTTCCGAATCTTCGTCATCGTGCTGGCGGTCGTTGCCGGACTGGCGCCCATCGATTCCCGCCTGGTCGAACGCTGGTACTCGACCGGAATCTACCCGGTCGTTCAAGGCGTCCTGACGCCGATCTCGAATCTGTTCCCGTTTGCGGTGCTGGATGTTCTGCTGCTGGTCGGTCTCATGATTGCGGGCGTCGTACTGGTTCGCAGCGTCCAGCGGACACGCAGAAAGAAAACCTGGAAGCCGATCCTGCTGACGCTCACGCGGCTCGTGTCCTCAGCCGCGATGGTATACCTCGCGTTTCTGCTGCTCTGGGGTTTGAACTACCGCCGAATCTCGATGAGCGAGCGCCTGCTTCTCGAGCGCGATCAGGCATCGTCGCAGGTGATTCTCGACCTCGGCCGCACGTCCGTGGCGCAACTGAACATGTTGCATCAGCCGGCGCATGAGGAAGGGTGGCGCACGTCGCCATGGCGCGAGCGCAGCATGCAGAACGCATACGAGTCGGTCCTGGCGCGACTGTCAGACGCTCGCCCCGCAGTTCCCGGACGGTTGAAGTCTTCACTGCTCGGACCGTACTTCCGATGGGCCACGGTGGATGGGATGATGAATCCGTTCGGCCTCGAGGCGATCGCCAACCCCGATCTGCTGCCTTTCGAGAAGCCGTTCGTCGCAGCGCATGAGTGGGCGCACCTCGCGGGGTACGCTGACGAATCGGAAGCGAGCTTCGTCGGGTTCCTCACGTGCGTTCGTGCAGCCGCGCCCGCAGCCTATAGCGGCTGGCTCTTCTTGTACTGGCAAATCAACTCGGAGGTTGCGTCGGCCGATCGGCGGCAGCTGGCGTCGGCGCTCGCCGAGGGTCCCCGCCAGGACGTCGCCGCCGTCGGTGAACGCATACGACGGGGACAGATTCCCACAGTCCGCGATGCCGGATGGCGTGTGTACGACGAGTACCTCAAGGCGAATCGTGTCGAGGAGGGAGTGCGAAGCTACGGACTCGTGCTGACACTCCTCGCGCGAGCACGCTTTGAAGACAACTGGGCACCCGTCAGCCGTGATCCCAGAACCCCGAACCAGTAGCTTGTGGGCTATTGCCCGGTCTCACCTCCTGATGATCCGCCCCGCAGCCGCCCGTCGCAAGCGATCCTGCACAGCGGCCCCCAGTCCACGATCCGAAAAACCGCGAACGAGAATGATGTCTGCTCCAGCGGCGTCGAGCTCACGCAGCGTGGTGTAGAGCCTCGAAGCCACGACATCCGGCGCGTCCTCAGAGCCGATCGCGCGAAAGAACAGTCGGGCGTGAGCGCCAAGAGACGCCAACGCAGCGCGGTCTTCTTCGGCCACGATCAGACCAACTGATTTCCCCTCGGCCAACGCCGCTCCGGCTGCCTCGGTGAGTAACTGGAGGACGGCGCCCGTCTCACCTTCGTACAGGGTCAGCAGTGCGCGAGGCGAGTAGTGCTTCTCCAACATGCCGGGAGACGGCATTGGAGTATTTTCGAGTCCCGAGTCCCGGATCCCCGACCCCGAGTCCCGAATCCCGAGTGCCGGAGAGACGCGCACCCGCCGTATGACCTTGCGCAGCATCTCGATCGTCACTGCACCCGGCCGCAGGATGGTCGGTGCGTCACTCGTCAGGTCCAGCACTGTCGACTCGACGCCGATCGTGGTCGAGCCGCCATCGACGACGAGATCGATCCGGCCGTCGAGATCGTCGACGACGTGGGAGGCCTGAGTCGGACTGGGCCGCGAGAACAGGTTGGCGCTCGGCGCGGCGACGGGCACGGCGGCCGCGTCGATCAAGGCTCGCGCAACGGGATGCGCCGGCACGCGAACCGCCACGTTGGGAAGGCCGGCGGTCACCTCGTCAGGCACGCGAGCGGAGCGCGGGAAGATCATGGTCAACGGCCCGGGCCAGAAGTGGCGTGCGAGGCTTCGGGCACTCTTCGGCACGCGCGAAACGAGCGGCGCAATCGACTCGAAAGATCCCACGTGGACGATGAGCGGGTCGTTCAACGGGCGTTGCTTCGCCGCGAACAGCCGCTGTACGGCCGCACGGTCCAAGGCGTTCACTCCGAGCCCGTATACGGTCTCCGTTGGAAACGCGACCAGCCCACCACTGCGGAGGCATTCGGCGGCGCGGGCAATAGCCGTCGGGTCGGGGTTGTCTGCCGCGACCCGAATGATGTCGGTCATGACGCGTACATCGTAGTGCCAGCGGCGGATTCAGTACACTGGATCCGCTATGTTCGAAGCGGCAGAAGTCGGGCGAAAGCTCGCGAAGAGTGACTACAAGGCGCAGGTTCCGCAATTGCGGTCGGAGTTGCTCGCCGTGCAGCAGGAACTGCGGCAGGCATCGTTCCCGGTCATCGTCCTATTCGCCGGCGTCGATACGGCGGGGAAAGGTGAGACCGTGAACTTGCTTAACGAGTGGATGGACCCGCGTTGGATCGTCACGCGCGGCTACACCGATCCGTCGGGCGAGGAGCTCGAGCGGCCGCGGCTGTGGCGGTACTGGCGCGACCTGCCCGCGCGTGGCCGTCTCGCCATGTTTCTGAGCGCCTGGTACTCGTCACCGATCCGCAATCGTGTCGCCGGGCGCGTCAGCATTGCGGAGTTCGATTTCCTGCTCGATCAGATCGCGACGTTCGAGCGGACGTTGACCGACGATGGCGCGGTCGTCGTGAAGTTCTGGATGCACTTGAGCAAGAAGGCTCAGAAGAAGCGCCTCACCGAGCTGGAGAACCATCCGTTACAGCGATGGCGCGTCACGAAAGAGCAATGGAAGCACTGGGGGATGTTCGACAAGTTCGTCAGCGCTGCCGATCGCGCCATTCGTCGCACGAGCACCGACGCGGCACCATGGCAGATCGTCGAAGGCGAGGACGAACGCTACCGTGCGGTCGTCGTCGCGACGGCGCTTCGCGATGCCATCCGTCGTGGTCTCGAGCGCAGTACGCCTGCCGCCAGCCGTCCACGCGCCGGAAATCGCAAGCCGAAGGTAGACAGTGTCATCGAACGCGTCGAGCGCGAGTTCAACGTGCTCGACAACCTCGATCTCACGCAAACGATCCCTGACAACGAGTTCGATCACGAGCTGGCCCGGCTCCAGTCGAGACTGAATGTGCTTCAGCGTCGAGCCGGAAAGCGCGGGGTGTCAACGATCCTCGTGTTCGAAGGGTGGGATGCCGCCGGAAAAGGGGGAGCCATCCATCGCGTGACCGGAAGCCTCGATGCCCGCGACTACCAGGTCATCCCCATCGCAGCACCAACCGACGAGGAACGCGCCCATCACTACATGTGGCGGTTCTGGAGACATCTGTCACGAGCTGGCCGCATGACGATCTTCGACCGCAGCTGGTACGGGCGCGTCCTGGTGGAGCGCGTAGAGAGCTTCGCGACGGAAGCCGAATACATGCGAGCGTACGGCGAGATCAACCACTTCGAAGAGCAACTGGTGACCGACGGCATTCTGCTGGTGAAGTTCTGGATTCACATCAGCAAAGCAGAGCAGCTCAAACGGTTTCGCGATCGAAGCCGGACGAGTTACAAGCGGTGGAAGATCACTGAAGAAGACTGGCGGAACCGGAAGCGCTGGGACGACTACACCGTTGCCGTCAACGATATGGTGGCTCGTACGAGCACGAAGATCGCGCCATGGACGCTGGTCGAGGGTAACGACAAGAATTTCGCGCGGATCAAAGTGCTCAAGACGCTCGCCGACCGTCTGGACGATCGATTGAAGCCATAGTGCTCACCGCTTGATATGCCGGCTGAGTGTCTGGATCCATTCCGGGACCGGCGTGGGCGCCTCGACGCTCGCGTTGTTGAGCACGAGTTGCGGGCCATCGAGCCGCTTGCCATAGAAGCGCTGGTTCGCGTCGATGTCGGCACGGACGGTGCTGCCGTTGACGGTCACACCCGCAAAGAGTCCTCGCGATCGTGAGTAGCTGAGAATCTCCGCGCGCAGCTGCAAATCCGTGTTGGCCTGCGCGTCACGCCCGACCGGTCCCGCGGCGACGGCAGCATCGGCGCCAAACTTGAATTGATTTCGCACGAACTGCTCGAGCCCGCGCCTGTTCATGATAATCATCACGAGGTCGGCCGCCTGACCGCCGATCTGTAGCCCGACGCTTCCGCCGGTGAGGGTCATGAAGGTTGGCGCTGACCAGCCGCCTTCCGTCCGCGCGCTCAGGATGCCGCGCCCGCGCATGCCGCCGAAGATGAAGCCCCCCTTGATCGTCCCGGGAAAGATCGCGATGCCTTCGGCCTTCGCGGCAATCGAAGTGGGTATGGATGTGTCGGACGTCGCCATGATCTCGTTGAGGACCGTAATCGATTCACGAATGCGACTGGACTCCTCTGTATTCGGTCCTTCCTGCGCCTGAGTCGGGAAGGCGAGCGTCATGACGAGGAGTGTCACGGCGATCGCGCAGAGGGCCTTCGTCATGCTTCCCATGATAACGACGATTCGGATGGAGCGTGACAGCTCCGGTAAGATAGCTCGATCGTGATGGCTGAAGAGGACCTGTCGAACACGACGATCCGGCGTTTCGACATTACGCGCCTGATCGCGCGCGGCGGCATGGGAGAGGTCTACCTCGCCAGGGACGCCGTGCTCGGCCGCGATCTGGCGCTCAAGATCCTTCGCCAGGACGTCACGCGCGATTCGGATCGCCTCGAGCGGTTCGTCCTGGAGGCGCGAGCGGCCTCCGCCCTCAATCACCCGCATCTCATCGCCATCTACGACATCGGGGAGAGCTCGCCTAAACGCGATGGCGCACCGGTCGGGCCGCCCGTTCTCTACATCGCGATGGAGCTGGTCTCTGGGCAGACGCTGCGCGCCGCGCTGGACGGCAATCCTCTGGGGCTGGAGCGCACGATCGAGTTCCTGGCCCAGGTCGCCGATGCGCTCGACGCCGCCCACGCAGCCGGCGTCACGCATCGCGACCTCAAGCCGGAAAACCTGATGATTGCCGAGGGCGGCTATGCGAAGGTGCTCGACTTCGGCATCGCGAAGCTCCGCGCCGACCTCATGCAGAGCCCCGTCAGAGGCGGACACCCTGAGGGGACGCAGCAGGGAAGTCACGAGCCGACAGCGACCGACGGCGGCCGGTTGCTCGGTACCCTCGGCTACATGTCACCCGAGCAGGTGCAAGGCCAGCCAACCGACTATCGCACCGACATCTTCTCGTTCGGGTGCGTGCTGTATGAGGCCATCACGGGGAAGCGCGCGTTTCTTGGCCCCAACGCGTTCGCCACGCTGAAACAAATCGTCGAGCACGACCCCGGCCCGCTGGCGACGCACGTGCCGGGACTGCCCGACGGCCTCGAGCGTATCGTTCGCCGATGCCTGGCCAAGGACCCTGCAGAACGATACGGATCCATGCGCGACGTCGCGGCCGATCTTCGCGAAGTTCGTCGCAAGATGGACGATACCGCCGTCGTGGAGGTCCCACCACGCCCGGAGCGTCGCTACTTCCTGGTTGGCGGCGTCGCGGCGCTGCTGGGCATCGGGATCCTGGGCTGGTGGCAGGCTGGACGCCGGCCCACTGCCACTGGCGCGTCGGGACGCGTCTCGATCGACCGTCTCACGACGACCGGTACCGCCATCGACGCCGCCATCTCTCCTGATGGCCGAAACCTCGCGTGGGTCGAATCGGCCGGAGGCATGCAGGGGCTGCGGCTGCGCCGCCTCGATCAGGGCCAGGCGATCGAGCTGGTGCCTGCGGCCGTGGTCGGTTACTGGGGCATTGCATTTACGCCTGACGGATCTCGCGTGCTGTACGCGACCAAGAGTGCCCAGAGTCCCGCCGGCCGCTTGTTCGCCGTGAGCATCCAGGGAGGTCCGTCGACGCCCGTCCTCGACGGCATCGACAGCACGGTCAGCTTCTCGCGCGATGGAAAGCGAATGGCATTCTATCGGGCTGCGTTTCCGGAGACCGGCACGACATCTCTCGTCACTGCCGCGATCGATGGCAACGACGTTCATCCAATCGCGATCGTGAAGGCGCCTGAGTTCTTCGTGCCGGCGTTCTTCGCGGCGCCATCGTGGTCACCGGATGGCCGGCGGCTCGCGGCTGTCGTTCACAACACAAGCTCCGGAGATGCGACCCTCGTGACGATCGATGCGCAGTCGGGAGCGCGGCAGGAATTCACCAGTCGTTTTCGCGATGCCACGTTCACAACGTGGTTGCCCGACGGCTCGGGCATTCTCTTCGTCGCTGATCAGGCGGACGAGTTCCGCGAAGTCCCGCGCAAGGTCTGGTTGCAACCGTACCCGAGCGGCGAGCCGCATCGTGTGACACCGGATCTGCTCGAGTACCGCAACGTGTCGGTGCGATCAGACGGGACCGCATTCGTCTCGGTGGGGCTCGACGCTGCGTACTCACTCTGGCGGATCCCGATTCGAGGTGGCAGCCCGCAACGGATCCCGTCGGAACGCTACGACGGACTGCTTGGCGTCGCGCCGTTACCTGATGGCCGCACGATCGTCAGCTCGGGCGAACGGGGAAATACACAGCTCGCCTTGCTCGGTAGTCAGGGAGGAAGCCGCCAGATCCTCACGAAGGATGGCACGAACCTCTGGCCGGCGGTGACCCCCGACGGAGCTACGGTGGCGTTCGTTTCCAGTCGCGATGGTCAGTCGGGCATCTGGCGAATGAACGTGGATGGAACCGGAGCGCGCCTCCTCGCGCATCTGCCGCGACCGTCATGGTTGTCCATCACGCCGGATGGGCGGTTCGTAGTCTGCGCCTCGGTTGGCGATGCTGGGTCCGCGGTGGCGACGTGGCGGATCTCGATCGACGGTGGCGCCCCGACCTTGATTGCCGCCGGCATCGACCGTCCAGCGGTGTCGCCGGACGGAAAGCGCCTCGCGGGCATCAACGTTGCGACGGGCGCGAACCGCCTGACGCTCGTCAACATGCCTCTCGACGGGTCGGCCCCGCCGCGAGAGCTGGGCACGATCGCGCCCGCCACGGCCAACGGGTTGATGGAGTGGACGCCCGACGGCAACGGCATCCTGTTTTCCACCGTTGAACGCACGAACGTGTGGCTTCAGCCGCTGTCTGGTGAACCACCCGTGCGCGTCACCGACCTGGCGACACTGGATATCGTGCGCGGCCGCCGGACCGCGGATGGCAACAGCCTGATCGTGGCGCGCGGAACCGCGCAAACGGATGCGTATCTCGTTTCGAATTTCCGCTAAGGCTAACGCCAATTCCCAGAATCCGAGTCCAACTCCCAACTCCCAACTCCCAAAACGTGGAAAGATAAGGACACGAGGTGCGTATGAAGCGGAACGTTCTGCTCTCACTTCCATTCGTTCTGGCGAGCTCGGTTGCCCTGGCGCAGGTTGCATTGCCACCCGGCGCGAGCCCGCAGTCGACACAGGATCCCGGCTATAAGGAGCTCATCGCGACGTGCAAGACCCCGCCGCCTGCTCCTGGTGCGCGTGGTGGAGGAGCGGGGCGCGCGGGCGGTGCGCCAGCAGCAGCGCCAACAACGTTCCCGCCGCCGCCGGCCGATTACAACGTCACTGAGATCCCTGGCGTGATCGCAGCAGGGCAGAAGTGGACCAAGGTCTGGGAGGTTGACGGCAACAACGCCGACGGCATCCTCTCGGACAAAGACGGGAACCTGTTGATCGCGCAGAACCACAACGCCGCGGTCGTCAAACTGGATCAGAGCGGCAAAGTCTCGACCGTCTACAAGGACACGCACACCGGCGGTGCCCTGTCGATGAACAAGAAGGGCGAGCTGTTCATCGTCGAGCGCGGCCTGCGGGCCAACGTCTCGCAGCTCGCTCCGAAGCGACGAATCCTTGCTGACAAGATGCAGAATGGCGATCCGATCGACTGCAATGGCGGCGTCATCAACGATCTGACTGCCGACAGCAAGGGTGGCGTGTACTTCACGATGGGCGGGTTGTTCCATGTCGATCCGAAGGGAACGGTGACCCGGTACGGTGAGAACCTGGCGACCAACGGCATCATCCTGAGCGCGGATGAGAAGACGCTCTACGTGACGAACGCTGGCAGCGTGGCCGCGTTCGACGTGCAGCCTGACGGGTCGTTGAAGAACCAACGTCAGTTCGTCCAGCTGCCGACCCCTGGTGGTGACGGCTTGTCGATCGACTCACAGGGCCGTCTGTACGTGACAGCAGGTCCTGCGTTGCACGTGGTCGCGTCCGATGGCAAGCTGCTCGGCAGCATTCCCGCACCCTACGGGCTGATCACGGCCGCCTTCGCCGGGAAGGGCAAAAAGACGATGTATGCCGTGGTCAGTCTGACCGACCCCAACAGACTGCAGCACGCGTACGTCTACTCGATCCCGATGCTCGCTCAGGGATATGCGGGGCGGGCGAAATAAGAATAAAGGGCTATTGCGCTGCCACCGGAAACAGCATCAGGAACTGCCGTCCGTTCGGCATCAGCTCGAATTGCCGCCGGTACTCGCCCTGGGCGAATCCCTTGATCGGCAAAGAAGTCGGATCGGCGCTCGACGTGGGCGCCGACAGATTCAACTTGAGCTGAAACATCTGCTGACTGCGATCGAAATAGAGCGAGCGCCCGTCCGGTAGCCAGAGCGGATGTGACCCACCGTCGCGCGTGACCTGATAGCGCATGCCTGTGCGCGGCAGCGGCTCCAGCCAGAGCTCGTAGCGGCCGGTCTCATTCGATGTATAAGCCAGCCAGCGGCCGTCAGGGGACACCGCGCTGCTGTGCTGCGCCGAGCCCGGACTGCCAACGAGCGGCGTGACCGTGCGCGACGACATGTCGAAGAGCGAAATGTCGTAGTCGCGATTGCCACCTTCTTCCTTCAGCGTCAGAAATCGCATCTGTTTCCCGCCAGGCATCCAACCCTCGGCGCTTCTGGCATCGATCAGATGCTCGGGCGTGCCGCTCCCATCTGCACGCCGTGAGTAGATGGCATCGCCACGCTCACTCGATACGATGAACACGAGACGCTCACCATCGAGCGACCATATTGGCGCCCAATCGACGGGACCAACCGGATTCGCAACGGGACGTCGTCCCGCGAGATCGGAGAGCTCCGCAATCCACAGTCGCGCGCCGTCGGGACCGGACCGATCGCGAGTCTCGAAGGCGATCCGCTTCCCATCGGGGGACAAGCGTGGCGCGAAGACGGACAGCGGCAGGCGCCCGAGAACCGTCCTGGTGCCGTCGACCTCGACGATGGCCAGGTCGAACCCAGACAATCGCTGTGCTTTCGTTACGGCGCCGGTGACGAGCGCGAATATCGCGCATGCGATGACCGTCCCGATGGCCCAGCGAGTCAAGCACACGTTCATGGTTCTCGCTCCATGCGAATCACTACCGCATCCACCGGTGGACGATCTCGGCAACGCGGTCGCTGTCGAAGCACACAGCCCGCGCACGGAAGTACCCATCATCCGGGCTGCGACTGTAGAACCAGCAATCCAGGCTCGGGACGCCAAGCACCTCGACGGCGCGGCGAGGTGCCTTCGGTTGAACACCGCGCGCGCGGCAGAGATCGGCAGGAAAGGCATCGGTAACGAGATCCGCTTCGACGCGAACCCCACCGCACGAGTCCGATCGATCGTAGCCCAGGTACTCCCAGAGCGGCGGACCGATGCGCGCGAGGACATCCGCCGGCGTTTCGCCCCGTCGGATCGAATCCAGTTTGCGGTCCGAGAATCCCTGCGCGAATACCGTGCGATCACGCAAAAGGACGCGCACGAGATGCTCGCGCACGGGGTCGCTGGACAGGAATAGCCAGAGTCCCGCGAGCCACACCACGACGGGAACGATCGGGCGAACAGGCGGTTTCAGGGCGAACCATATGAGCGGCGCAAACAGCAGCAGCTCCACAGCCATGACGTAGAACCCGTATTGCGACAGGATGCCAAGGCCGATCGGTGACACGGGAATCGGCGTCCACGGCGCGAAGTAGCGCGTGAGATCGAACGGCCAGAACAGCGCGCATCCGAGCCCGCCGTCGGTCAGCGTGTCGAGAAGCGCATGGCTGAGAACGATGAGGCTGGCCGCCACACCAGTACGGAGAGGCCGCTTTCCAGCCGTTCGCGCTGCCATGCCGACGACGACGCCGACTGCCAGCGAAAAGACGATGGAATGCGTTGCACCGCGGTGGCCCCACTGATCGCCGTATCGGACGCCGAGGAGGAAGCCGACGACGTCGGAATCGGGCAGGAACGACAACGCCGACCAGAACAGCATCGTCGCGAGTGATGGGCGTGCCGACGGTTGTTCCGTGCGGTAGAGACGGGCGGCGGCCATGCCGACCGCAAGGTGACCAACCCCTGCCATGTGAGCTTCAGACGCACGAGCAGGCAGTATGGTTCACGGCCAACTGCCTCTCCATAGCCTTTTCCCGATCGTCGTAGAGCGCAGGCTTGAGCCTGCGCGCTTATTGCGACGCGGGGGCTGAAGCCCCCGCTCTACGTCGTCGTGAATTCGTCCTAATTCCAGCTGTAACTGACCGTGACGTTCATGTTCGCCTCGATCGGTGCGTTGTTGAGGAGCGTCGGTGTGAATCCCCACTGGCGCGCGGCCGTCATCGCTGATTCGACGAACGGGGCTGGCGCGTCGGCGCTGGTGTTGTGCAGATCGCTGAACTGACCATCGATCCCGATGCGTCCCGCCAGTTTGACGACAGTCGCTTGTGCCGCCACTCCGGTCGGGCAGACGGGGTTGACGTGCACGAGCTTCCGTGGCGCTTTGATTTGCCCGCCGATGCCGCCGGTGAATGTGGCCGTCATCTTGGGCTCAATTGGAAACTGGCCGGCTCCAGTCTGACGCGCTGTTGGACCCGGCGTCGTCGATCCGCTCGGCGCCGTCGGTCTCGACGTGTTGAGATCGGAGACCGCGCAGGTGACGTGGATCGTCTCTTCGACAGTTCCGATCGGCACCATGATGTAGCGGCGCATAGTTGTACCCGGCTCAGCCCGGATCAGGTTCCTGACCGATGTGAACCCGGGAAGGTCGGTCACGATCTCGTAGTCGCCAGCGGTCAAGCCACGGAACGAAAATGAGCCGGTGCGATCGCTGAGAGTGTTTTGCGAGCCGTCGCGACTCACAGGCATGAGTCGGACGGATACGCCCGGGAGCAGGCCACCGTACTGGTCGTAGAGTACGCCCTCGATCGTGCCTCCGGCCGGCTGCGTCTGGGCCGCCGGCGCGCTCGCTCGAGGCGTGCGTTCAACGATTCGCCGCTCCGGTTCTGGCGTCACTACTGGCAGAGTGCCTGACTGGATCAATCGGATATCAGGTGTCGGTGCGACGATGGTGTTTCCGGACACCGTGATCGTGCCGATCGATGCGGTCACCGTTGCGAGGACGGCAACTGTCGTCGCGCGGACGGACGCGCTCAGTGGTTCACGATTGACACGGGCGGTGAGCATGGCACGAACCCTCCCTTCGAGCATTGAGCGATGGGCGATAGCGATAGCTGGTGACCAGGGATCACGGCGCTGCACTGACTCACGCGCCACGTCGAGCAGGTGTGCGGCGTACTCCGAGCCGCTGATACCGGAGGTGAGCACGAGGTCGTCGCACGCGCGCTCGCCTTCGTGGCGCAACCGCCGGTATGCGATCCACATCAACGGGTTGAACCAGTAGACGGCCCGGAGCAGATTGGCGGCCAGCGCGATCGTCCAATCAAAACGGCGGACGTGCGCCAGTTCGTGATGCAGAACTGCATGGATACGCTCGTCACTCCATCGAAGGGCTTCAGACGGCAGCAGGATGGTCGGCCTGACGGCGCCCCACGTCGCCAACATGGCTGGATGCGGACAGGCGAGCAGCCGAACGTGTCGCCGGATCTGATAGCGTCGCGCGACGTCGTCGGCGAGATCCCGCCATGGCCCTGAGGACACCAGGTCCGACGCAGCCGCGAGCGTTCGCAGCCGCCACAACCCGGCGATGAGGACAGCAACGCCGACGAGGACGCCGGCGATCCAGATTGAGGCGACAACGATCGTGAAGCCTGGCAGAGCAGTCCTTCCGTCGCCCGTCTGCTCCTCAGCCATCGTCCCGTCCGCGCGGGTCGACGATGGTGCCGGTTCACTGACCAAGCGGATCGACGAATCGACTGAAGGTGAGGAGAAGCTCACCGGAAGCGGAATCGACCATGCCGGCACGAACAGTTCCAGCGCGGGAATGCAGACACAGCCGAACAGCGTCGAGGCCAGCACCCAATGTCTGAGAGCGGCGGATCGTCGACGCAGGAAGGCCATGGCGGCCAGGGCGGCCAGGCTGAGAAGAGCGATCTTCACCGTGACGCTGAGAAGGAACATCATCGCGGATTGTCCTTTCTTGCCTTCTGCGCGAGCTCGGCGATCCTGGCCTTGGCAATCAGCTCGGCGATGCGATCGAGTTCCTCCCCGGAGACGCGCGTGGCCTCGCCGCCGAGGAGCGCCGCCACCGCTTTCTCCGCCGACCCATCGAAAAACGTATCCACGAGGTGCTTGAGGGCCGACTTGCGCGCGGCGTGGCGCCTGACGGCCGGCATGTAGACGTAGCGGACGCCTTCTTCCTCGTGCCGGACATGCCCTTTCTCCTCGAGCACGCGCAGCTGCGTGCGCACGGTCGAGTAGCTGGGCGACCCCGGCAGGTCCTCCATGACTTCGGCGGCAGTGGCGCGGCCGCGCCGGAACAGCGCGTCCATGATCTGCCGCTCCCGTCGCGTCAGCACCGCGTGCAGGTTCCCGGACATGTTATATACCTCGCACTAGTGTTATAAAAATAACATCAACGGCGGCGGGCCTGTCAAGTGCGTTTGCCGAATCGGGTATCCTGTCGTGCGTGCAGCTGGGCCTTCCGTTCAGTGAGGCGGGAGCGCGGCCGATCCCCGGGGATGGTGCCGCTCCGCCATCCGCCAGCACGATTGCACCGGTTTACTTCGTACGCCATCGGCGAGCGCGACGGTATCTGCTCCGCGTCGAATTCGACGGCCGCGTCCGCGTCACGATTCCGCGCGGCGGCTCGCGCCGGGAGGCCGATGCCTTTGCGCAACGTCACGTTGAATGGGTCGCGCGCCAGCGCGCGGCCCTCTCGCGCGGCTGTTTTTCCGCTGACGACCGGCAGCGGCTCCGGCAGCAGGCGCAACGAGAACTCCCGGAGCGGCTGCTGGAACTGGCGGACGCCAACGGACTGTCAGTCACGCGCATCAGCATTCGCAATCAGCGCACACGATGGGGATCATGCGGTCGCGACGGCCACGTGTGCCTCAACTGGCGCCTCGTCGCGATGCCGTCCTGGGTGCGCGACTACGTGATGATCCACGAGCTGATGCATCTGAAACGGCTCGATCACTCGCCGGCGTACTGGCGGCTCGTCGCAGCGGCCTGTCCTAGGTATCGCGAAGCTCGCCAGTGGCTGCGCGCGCATGGCCCCGAATTGCGTTAACCAGCCGAGATGCTCCTCTCCTTGGGCGCGCTTTCGCGCGCCAGTCCCTTATGCGGCTTTCGTTGCAACGAGCACAAAATTAGTGCTTCGAGCCGCATAACGGACTAACCTGTGTGAATCCGGATCGCGTGGCCTGTTGTCCAAGTAGGTGGAGGCCGTGCATGAGCGTAACGAGGCGGCAGGCGGTGGGTGTTCTGGCGGCGGCAGGAGTGCTGGGACCGCTGTCCCTCTGGCTCGCGAGTCGAGACGTGGGCGCGTCCGTGGATGACGCGGCGTTTCCGTTACAGAAGAGCGACGCTGAATGGCGCGCGGCGTTGCCGTCGGACCGTTACAGGATCCTGCGCGGTCACAGTACCGAGCGGGCGTTTTCGAGTCCGCTGAATACAGAGAAGCGGTCCGGGATCTTTGTCTGCGCGGCCTGTGGCCAGAGGCTGTTCTCGTCGGAATCCAAGTTTGAGAGCGGAACCGGCTGGCCGAGCTTCTGGCGCCCGGTCGACGAGGCCGTGGGGACGAGGATCGATCGAAGCTGGTTCATGGTGCGAGTCGAAGTGCATTGCGCGCGATGCGGCAGTCACCTCGGGCACGTATTCGACGACGGGCCGCCGCCCACCGGACTGCGCTACTGCATCAACGGCCTGGCACTCAATTTCGTAATGGGGTCGGGAGTCATTTGAAGAGGACACACGTGGGCGTGAGGCAGTGTCCACGTTAAATGACTCCCGACCCCATTTAGGAGTTTTATGCGAACGCAGCGTCTCATTCTGATCGCGGCGGTCGTACTCGCTGTCGGATATGTGTGGCTTCGCGGCGGGTTCATCGGGTTGCACGCGGGCAGCCAGGTGGCCGCTGCGAATGAGGTCGCGCAGAGCGGGCTGCAGACGGCGACGTTCGCCGGTGGATGCTTCTGGTGCGTCGAAGCCGACTTCGACAAGGTGCCGGGAGTCGTGTCCACGACGTCCGGCTACACTGGCGGCCGCGTTGCCAACCCGACCTACGAGCAGGTTTCACGCGGCGGTACCGGGCACGCCGAGGCCGTCGAGATTGTCTTCGACCCCGCAGTCGTCACCTACGATCAGCTGCTCGATCACTTCTGGCGGAACGTCGATCCCTTCATGGCTCATCGTCAGTTCTGCGACGTGGGCGACCAGTATCGGCCTGAGATCTTCGTGCACTCCGATGCGCAGCGCACCATGGCCGAAACGTCGCGTCAGCGCGTCCAGCAGCGGTTCAAACAATCGATCGTGGTGAAAGTCACCGGCGCGACGGCGTTCTACCCGGCGGAGGCGTACCACCAGGACTACCACAACACTCACGCGGTCCAGTACCGCTTCTATCGCTGGACATGCGGGCGCGATGCCCGCCTGCGCCAAATTTGGGGCGACAGCTAGACTTCTCGGCGGGTCCAAAAGCACAGGACCCGCCCTACGTACTCGTAGGCCGGGTCTTGCTTTGTAGACCCGGTGCCCGGAACGCAAAGTGTGCCCAATGGCCAAGGTTCCTTCCGACGCGAACCCAGTTGCCACGAAATGGACGCCGGAGCGCATGCTCGCCCGGCTGGACGGCGACCGCGAGCTTGCCGTCGAGCTCGCGGGAATCTTCGTCGAGGAATGCCCACGCATGCTCCAACGCCTGCGTGAGGCTGTTGCCGCAGGTTCGGCAGACGAAGTCCGGCGTGCGGCTCACGCGTTGAAGGGATCGGTCTCCAACTTCATCGACGGGGGGCCGACAGCGACGGCGTTCGAGCTCGAGACAATGGCGCGAGATGGTCAGCTCGATGGCGTTGAGGCGGTGCTCGATCGTCTCGATCGGGAGATCGCTGCGCTGATGGAAAGCCTGCGCGACTTTCAGTTGAGAGGTGCAGGGCCGACGAACTAACTAGCGCGTGCTCTTCGCAGAAAGCCAGGTAGAATTGAGAGATGCCCTATCCAGAGTACTTCATAGCCCCCATGCGCGCCGAGTTGGCCGATGCCGGTGTCCAGGAGCTTCGGTCATCGGCTGACGTCGATCAGGCTTTGGCCTCGCCGGGAACCGTGATGATCGTCGTGAATTCCGTCTGCGGATGTGCAGCAGGGAAGGCGCGGCCCGGTATTGTGATGGCACTCGAGCACGAGCGTCGGCCCGACGTGGTCGCAACCGTTTTTGCGGGTGCCGACATCGAGGCGACCGAGCGTGCCCGCCAGGCATTCCTTCCGTACCCGCCATCGTCGCCATCTGTCGCGATTCTGCGGGAGGGCAAGCTCGTTTACATGTTGGAGCGGCGGCAGATTGAAACGCGGGATGCGCGCTCAATTGCCGCGATGCTGATGCAGGCGTTCGACGAGCACTGTCAAACGGCCACCGCATAGCGGACGCGGCGGAGGTCTTCAGACTCGCCGGGGTATTCGCTGTTATCCGCCCCGCGTGTGCATCTCGAGGTGCGGGTCGCGTCGCAGCCGCTCGACGGGAATGAGGGGAGATCGATCGCGTGAGGCGAGGCGTTCCTCTGCGCCCCGGTCGCTGCGAACTTCCCAGGTCGCCCGGATCAATTGCGCGAGATGCTCGGCGCTTGCGCCGGACCGAAGCGGACGACGAAGGTCCGTTCCGTGCGTCGCGTACAGGCAGAGATACCAGACCCCATCTGCGGTCAGGCGGCTGCGATCGCAGCTCTCACAGAAGGGTTCGGTCGTCGACGAGATGATCCCGAACGTCGTTCCGTCCGGCAGCGTATAGCGATCCGCAGGCGCTGACGACTCCTCGACGACTGGCGTGATCGGCCCGTAGTGCGCCGTGAGCATGTCGAGCATCTCGCGACGGGAGACGACGCGCGGCATCGACCAATGCGTCGCGCCGCCGACGTCCATGTATTCGATGAAACGCACTTCAGCGCCCTGCCGGCGGCCGAATTCCAGCAGATCGACCAGTTCGTCGTCATTGACCCCGCGAATAACCACCGTATCCAGCTTGAGCCCGGGGAACAGAGGAGCCGCAGCGCCGATGCCATCGAGCACGCGGTCGAGCTCGTCGAATCGAGTGAGTCGCTGGAAGCGATCGGGCCTGAGACTGTCCAGGCTGACGGTCAAGCGGTGCAGGCCTGCGTCGCGAAGTGCCGCGGCCTGCGGAGCCAGCAGAACGCCGTTCGTGGTCATTGCGAGATCGCGGATTGCCGGCCGGCCGGCCAGTCGGTGGATCAACTCCGGCAAATCACGCCGCAGAAGCGGCTCACCGCCTGTGAGGCGGACCTTGTCAACGCCGAGCGAGGTGAGCACGCCGACGAGCGTCTCGATCTCCTCGAAGTGGAGGATGTCCTCGCGCGGCAGCCACACATAGTCCATCTCGGGCATGCAGTAGCTACAGCGCAGATTGCATCTGTCAGTCACGGAAAGGCGGAGATTCCTGAGCGGCCGCTGGTGTCTGTCGAGGATCACAGCACTTCATTATGACGTGGGTCCGGCTAAAGCCGGACAACGTCTCGGTCCGGCTAAAGCCGGACACTACGTCCGTCATCGTAGTGTCCACCTTCAGGCCGACCCTCAAATCACTGATAAACGGCGGCGATCGTGGGGCAAGAAGGGCATCGAGGTTCTCTGGCCGCCGAAGGCTCGACCCCATCGGCCCGGCACGTGCACCCCGCAGGCCGGACAGTTGCCCTCGGCCGTCAGCGCGTACTTCTGTATCAGGTAACCGTATCGCGCAACCAGCAACTCGCCGCATTGATGGCAATAGGTATTTTCGAGGTCGCCAACTCGCCCAGGCAGGTTGCCCGCGTAGATGTATCTCAAGCCGGCATCACGGGCGATCCGCGAAGCGCGTTGCAACATCGCTGACGTGGTCGCTCCGATGTCGCTCATCCGGTAATCGGGATGAAAGGCCGTGACGTGCCACGGAATATCTGGGGACACGCCGGCGAGAAACCTCGTCAGGCTTCGCAGCTCGTCCTCGCCGTCGTTGAAGTCCGGGATCAGAAGCGTGACGATCTCGACCCACACGCCAGACCGATGGAGCCAGGCAATCGTGTCGAGAATCGGCTGTAATCTGCCACCGAGTTCGCGGTACCTGCGATCGTTGAAGCTCTTGAGATCGACCTTGTAGAAATCGATGTGCGGGCGAAGATACTCGAGGACGCGTCCGGTTCCATTTCCGTTCGACACAAACGCCGTCAGCAACCCTCGACGACGCGCTTCCTTGAACACCTCGACGCCCCACTCGACGGTGATGAGAGGCTCGTTGTAGGTCGACACCACGACCTGCGCCCCGAGATCGACCGCTTCGTCGGCAAGCGCACTCGCGCTGACGTCTCGCGGCTGCGATACGGCGACAGGATCGCGCAGCGCCTGCGACGTCACCCAGTTCTGACAGTAACTGCAATGCAGGTCGCAACCGAGCATGCCGATGCTGTAGGCGAGCGCTCCAGGGTAGGCATGGAAGAACGGCTTCTTCTCGATCGGATCGCACTGGCGGCCGCCCACATACCCGAACGGTACGCGCAAGCGTCCG
>Ga0207701_10001413_pt1 | contig 25237 bp, 22 predicted proteins | sample KBSSwiSSwithPhiX_FD_184294 | JGI IMG/M metagenome (GOLD analysis project Ga0207701, IMG submission 184294) | Switchgrass rhizosphere bulk soil microbial communities from Kellogg Biological Station, Michigan, USA, with PhiX - S5 (SPAdes) (version 2) | ecosystem: Environmental > Terrestrial >... | reverse complement strand
GGATTCGAACCTGCGACCTCTGCGTTCGGGACGCAGGGGTCGCAGGTTCGAATCCTGCCACTCCGACCAAGTAATCACTAGGCTTTTTGCCTTCTTTCCCGAGCGGTATCAAGATCGACCACCGATCCAACCACCGAAACGCGGTGCCTGGATGTAATGGCATTTGCCGTGGCGGAAGTCGGATGAGTGGAGCGGCCCAGCAAAAGATAATCAATACAGTCTTTTGTGGATGCTGTGCATGTATGCGATAAGTCTTGGCTCAGTCGTTTGACCTGCGACGGCTCGATTGCTTCGAATTTGTATCGTCACCCCATCCGCCCAGCTTGAGCGCGACTTCCATCGCGGCGCGCCGCAACTCATTCGCCAGGGCATGTCCCTCGCCGGCGCGGGCAACGACCATGCCGCCGACGCACAGTGCGGCGATTGCCAGCGCCGAAGTTCGACTGGAGTGGTCCTTCTTGACTGAGCTGCGTTGCAATAAGTCGACCATTGCCTCGAATGCTGTGTGGAAGGCCTGTTTCGCTTTTTTGTCCCTGCGCGCGACGTCACTCGGCAGCGCGACCATCGGACAGGAATTATCGATTTCCTCGAGGAACGACCGGGACAGGTAAGCGCGAACGATCTGCGCTCCGGCGTCTGCGACTTTCATGTCGACACTGACGCCTTCCCGGTTGCTGTTCCGTCCCGGGTCGGTGAAGAAGCGCGCCATCACCTCGGCGTACAAATCGCTCTTGCTGGCAAAGTGCTTGTAAAACCCACCATGGGTAAGGCCTGCATCCGCCATAATCTGTTGGATTGAAACCCCATCAAATCCGAAGCGATTGAACAGCCGTCGAGCGCTAAGAACAATTTTGGCTTTGGTTTCCTGCCGATGATTCGGCGGGTAAGGCATCAGGTTCTCCCATCAGCGACCGGCGATCCATATGGCGCGACGGTCGAGATCAGCGATGAAATAAATCGCCGAACTGCTCAATCCCGGTTTTGCTTCCGACACCCCTTGCCTCGTCTGGTCGCACCCGGCTTTCCAACTCTCGTCTCGCCGATACAGACCACGGTCGGATATCGTTAAAAGAAGAGCCCAGCGCCACACCGCCAGTCGACGGCCCTGGTGCCGTCTTCTCCAAAGCAACCCCATCCTGACCGCGAGTCGGAAGGTGATATGAAAATCAGGACCTTCAAGAGCAGCGCGAGCCTCCTCCGCCTTGTCGCAACGCGCCGATAGGCGTTGGTGAAAGGATTGTTGCGGCAGGAAACAGCCATCCTCAACATTCCCTCAACCCCGGACATGCCACCTGCCGTACTTTATGCAGCTACCTGGATAGCAAAATTTGCGATAATGCATTCGGGAACCAAGGGCCAATCCGGCACATAACGATGGTGCCACGGCTAGCTGGCGAACTGCGCCAGGGATCAGGACGGTTTCGATTTCGTCCCCGCTGCACGGTCTCGATGGCGACGACGGGCGGACTGCAATGTGTTCGACAGCAAGCAAGCGATGGTCATTGGACCGACCCCGCCGGGCACCGGCGTGATTGCCCCCGCAACCGATAGACACTCGTCGAAGGCAACGTCGCCGACAAGTTTGCCGTTATTGCCCCCTGCTTCGGCGGCAAGTCGGTTGATGCCGACGTCGATTATGATGGCTCCCTGCTTGATCCATTCCGCTTTGATCATCTGAGGACTGCCAATCGCGGCCACCAGAATATCCGCCCGCCGGCAAACCGCGGGAAGGTCGGCAGTCTTCGAGTGCGCGACCGTCACGGTACAGTTGCGAGCAAGTAGGAGCTGGGCTGTAGGTTTCCCGACGATATTGGAGCGGCCGACAACCACGGCTGACAATCCCGTCAGATCTGTGCGGACCGAGTCCAGCAACTTCATGCAGCCCGCGGGTGTGCAGGCGACAAAACCCGGCAGGCCCAACGAGACGCGACCGGAACGGGCGCGGCGCTTCGAAACTGGAATATTCCCTGCTCCCCGGACGCAGACCGTGTCCGAAAGCCGGGCTTGGCGCGTGGCCCTCTCGAATTGGCTTTCCGCGGTCCTTTACGATTGTAAGCCACCCGTGGACGACTGGAGCACTGCCATATGCATTCTGGCGAGGTGGAGAAATGAAAAAGGCGGCGCAGAAATTCAAAGGAGTATATGCGTTCGTTCTGACGCCGACAAAAGATGACGGCGGCTCTATCGACGAGGACGGGCTGTGCCGGTTCATCGATTTGCAGATCGAATCCGGCGTTGATGGCATCACCGTTTTCGGCAGTACCGGTGGGATTGGCTCATTCTCGGAGGATGAGCGCAAACGCGTTATCGAGGTCGCAGCGAAGCACATCAACGGTCGCGTCGGGCTCGTGGCCGGAGTTGGTTCAATCCAGACTCCGGAATCGATTCGTTTGGCGGAATTTGCAGAGGACGCCGGCGCCGATGGAGCACTGGTGGTTCCGATCACGTATTGGCCACTGACGGACAACGAGATTTACGGTCACTTCGAAGCGATCGCCAAGTCGGTGTCGATACCGGTCGGGATCTACAACAATCCTGGCACCACCGGCGTAGATATCAAACCGGCGCTGATCGCCCGCATCGCCGACATCGACAATGTCGGCTTTGTCAAGGAAAGCTCGGGTGACATGTCGCGAATCACCGCCATTCGCCAGCATACCGGTGGCAGCATTTCGATCCTGAACGGCTGGGACGCTAGTACGCCGCAAGCGATCGCCGCGGGCGTAGACGGTTGGTTTGCAGGAAGTTGCAGTATCATGCCGGCGCAATGTGTGGAACTGTTCAATCTGGGATATCGTCAAAGGGACATGGACAGGATGCGCGCTTATTTTGAGCCGATGTATCCGATCTGCGAATTCATGGGAGCGAAAGGTTACATCCGTGTCGCCCATTCTGCATGCGAGATCCTGCGGCATCCGATGGGTCCGCCGCGGCGGCCGTTGCGCATGCTCGAAGCTGCTGATCGCGTCCACCTGGAGGGACTGCTCGCGAAACTGACCGCCGCGAGCTCTCCGGCCAAACATGCCGTCGCCAATTGGCCGGGCGAGGTGAGCAATGCCGTGCGCCCGCGCTTGTGAAACGGAACGCTGCCATTGTCCGCAGCCACCCCATCGGTCGGTGCAGGCAACGTGCGTTCATCGAGCTGAAGGAGAGTCGTCATGGTAGCAGGCGTCGCTAGCGAAGACGAGAACATCACAATGGAGCAGGCGCAGGCAATCCTGCGCGGTTACGAGACGGTTTTCATGCGCGCGGACATGGCGGCGATCCTCGCGGGATTTTCCGACGATGTCGTCGTGCACTTCGGCGACTATCCGGAGTTTTGCGGCAAGCTGGAGTTGGAAAAATTTCTGAAGGCGCGGTTTGCACGTCAGAAAAATTACCGTGTGCATAAGACGCTACGCGCAATCAACCGCTCTCTGATTGCCAATACCTTCGTCGGCGAGTGGGATGACGCGATCGTCGGGAAAAAGATGAAGTGGCGAGGCTCCGAGTTCATCAAGCTGAAGCGAGGTATCTGTGTGGAATGGCTTGCCTTCTGCAACATCTGGGATCCTGAAACGGGCCTACGCCCTCAATTCGTCTGATCCGCCCCTATCTTGATCCAAACCTCCCGGACTTGCGTCGGCTTTTTCTGTGGCCCCATCGTAATCCAGACTCATGGTTCTTTGGAGACTGATGGTTCAGCGAAATTCTGGGCGTTACGATCGGAAGCTGAGCTGCAAGACCGAAGGGAACAGGAGCATGGCGCCAATGGATATCGCTATCCCCCTGGCGTTTCGCGCCGACCAATTCCCCGTATACAAAAAGAGATTTCTCCGAAGCCTCGGAGTGTGGGCTCCGCAAGGGTGGTTTATCAAGTGCTACATGACTTCCGCGTACGACGACAAGCTTCCGCCGGAATTCGTCGATGCTGGAAAGAAGTTCATTGCCCAGAGGCTCCCGCAGGTCGATTCTCCCCACCGCGTCGGGTTCATGATCCTTTCCCAGGGAGTGCCACGCAATTGGGTCATGCTGGACTGGTGGCAGGGCGTCCTTCTGTACGAAAACATCTTCGTTTCGGACGAAAATCCGCCGCGCGACTTTGGGAACGCACCGGCGGGTCTGTTTCAGTGCGTTTGGGAGCTGAGGATCACCCAGCACGAGCGGGAAGCGTGGCTCAAGCACGTCCTCAATAATCCGAAGGGCCCCGATCTGGTGGCCTATCTGTCTGACCAGATCGATATCGATGTCTGAATCCGCGACCGCTACGCCGTCGCGAGACTACGGTTTTTGCTTATGGTTTTTGAGCTGACACAGGAAACGGTGCGGCCTGGAAGGCTGCCGGTTCTTCTCGGATCGCTGCAGGTAGCCGTTCGATGGCGTGACGGAGAGTATGGAACGCTGGCGGGATCGTGGACGACTGAAATCGGCACGCTCAATCGATGCATTACGCTGTGGCGCTATGACGACGCGGTCCAGCGCGAAAACGTTGCCGACGCTCTCGCGGATGCGCCGGATTGGCAGGCTTACAAGGAATCGATCCGTCCTGAACTGGTGCAGCAATCCCATCAGTCGCTGACCCAACTGAGGCCAGGATGTGATGCGGCCGACGGCAACCGGCTCTATGAGTTTCGTATCTATGATGTGATGCCAGGTTTGGTTTCCAAATATATGAGCTTCATGAGCGAGGCGATCGAGAATCGCGAGAAGCGTTCTCTAAATTTCGGCTTCTGGTGTCCGTCGCAGGGCGATCCTGACCGGGTCATTCACCTCTGGGCCTACCGGGACTTCAACCATCGATTGGAGGTGCGACGCGGTGCCCTCAATGATGCGTCATGGCAAACCTATCTGACGCGAGCGCAGCCGATCCTTCGACGCATGCGTTCGGTCCTGATGGTTCCGACCGACTTTTCGCCGCTGAAGTAAATACTTGCGGCTCCCTCGATTTCGTTGGGGTGGTTCTACCCCGGCAGCAAATCTGTGGGCACTCTGCCAAATCGGGCGTGGACGGCCACAGCCGGATCTGCTCGAATTACCCAATGATTTCAAGCGGTTTTGACATGGCGACTCAGACAAATGACGAGAAGACCATCCGCGGTTGCTGTCCGATGGACTGCCCGGACACCTGCAGCTGGATCGTCACTGTAAAGGACGGGCGGGCCGTCAAGCTGAGAGGCGACCCCGACCACCCGGTCACACGCGGTTCGCTATGTGCCAAAATGAACGGCTACATAGAGTATACCCGGCTTCCCGGCCGCCTGATGTGGCCGCTGCGTCGGTCGGGCCGCAAGGGGGCCGGGCAGTTTGAGCGGATCTCCTGGGATGAGGCACTCGACGAGATCGCGGCGCGATTTCAGAGGATCATTGTCGAGCACGGTGCCGAGGCCATTTGGCCGTTTTACGGTGCCGGCAGTTACGGAATGCTCCAGGGAATTTTCGGCGCGGGACGTCGCCTGTGGCACGCGCTCGGGACCAGCCAGCATGTCGTCAACATCTGCACGATCGCGGGGTGCGTTGCTACCGAATATACGCTCGGCGACCGCCGCGTCGGGATGGATCCGGAGACCTTTCAGGACTCGAAGCTGATCATCCTGTGGGGCACCAATACGCTCACGACCAATCTGCATCTTTGGCGCTTTGTCCAGATGGCGAAGGAAAAGGGCGCCTACGTCGTCGTCATCGATCCGATGAAGACCCGCACGGCCGAGCAGGTGGATGAGCACATCCCGATTCTGCCGGGCACAGATGCTGCCCTCGCGCTCGGTCTGATGAATGTTGTCGTGTCATTGGGTGCGGAGGACAAGGAATTTATCGAAGCCCATACGCTGGGATGGCCCGACTTCAAAAAAAGGATTCTCGACTACACGCCCGAGCGGGTGTCCGAGATCACCGAAATCCCCGTCGAGGTCATCGTTGCCCTGGGGACGCGACTGGCCAACAGCCGCCCTACCGGCATCAAGCTGCTGATGGGGATGCAACGGCACGGCGGCGGCGGCATGGCCGTACGCACCATCAGCTGCATTCCAGGGGTTACCGGGGACTGGCGCTATGCGGGCGGCGGAGTGAGTTATGATACGCGAGGCTTTTTCCGGGGTGACTGGAACGCATTATGGCGGCCCGACCTTCTTCCATCGAAGGCGCGTACGCTGAACATGACGCAACTGGGCGAGGGCCTCCTGGAACTCGACGACCCGCCCGTGCAAGGTCTTTTTATCTACGCCGCCAATCCTGTGGCGAGCGATCCGCACCAGCGCAAGGTTAGGCAGGGTCTCGAAAGAGACGATCTTTTCACCGTCGTCTTCGACCACTTCCAGACCGATACCGCGAATTACGCGGATATCATACTGCCGTGCACGATGCAGCTCGAGCACGCCGACCTCCATACGACGTTCGGCCATATCTACGTCAGTTGGAACGAGCCGGCGGTGGCGCCGCCCGGCGAGTGCCGTTCAACTTCGGACGTCTTCCGCGACCTTGCGCGGCGGATGGGCCTTACCGAGCCATGTCTCTACGATAGCGACGAGGATATGGCGCGGCAGGTGCTGAACTCCGGGCATCCGACGCTGGCGGGCATTACGTTGGAAAAGCTCAAGGCTGACGGATGGGCTCGTCCGAACTATCCCAGCCCGTTTGTTCCCTTTGCCGATGGGTTCATGACGCCGTCCGGAAAGCTTGAGTTCTACTCCGAGCGGATGGCAAACGACGGCCTGGAGCCGTTGGCCGGCTACACGCCCTCCTATGAGGTTTCCCAGAAAGACACCGCGCTGGCCCGCAAGTACCCTCTCGCGCTGCTCTCGGTATGCCGGCATTACGGGGTCAATTCGATCTTTCCGAATTCGGAGCCGCATGCCCGTAGACAGGGCCCTGCTGTCTTGCAGATCCATCCGAACGACGCGAGTTCACGCAATTTGCGGCACGGCGGCACCGCGCGCGTCTTCAACGATCGCGGAGATTTTCTGGTGCAAATTCAGGTCACCGACAAGGTCAAACCCGGGATCGTGTGGACCGTCAAGAGCAGGTGGCCCATGCTTGAGCCGGGGAATTCCAATCCGAACGCCACCATCGATGATCGCACCAGCGACATGGGTAGCGGTGCTGTCTATAATGACAACAGGGTCGAGGTCGCGGCTATCTAGTCTAGCCACCCAACGAGACATAGCCCATGTCCTGGTGCCGGCGACCGGGCAGGTCTGCCGACGGGCGCCGGCCCTTAAATTCATCGTCGGAGCCGGCGGATCCGATGCCCGACCGGGTGAGAGCGGCCGGCGCAGTGGTCATCGTAGGCTACGTAGTCAGGGTCGTTCCGGTCGAGGATACGCTTCAACGCATCGAAGTGCCGTTGCGCAGGGGGCCGCATTTTCATAGAAGCCGGGCGTGTCAAAACCCTCCTGGTTTTTTCGACCACCGCGGCCGGCAGCTGCTTCAAGGGCATGAGCGTCCACATTGCGTACAGTTGAACTTGGGCTGCGCGCTCCAGGTATTAGAGCCGGTCTAGGCCTCGGCAACTGTCTGGCCGACAGTGGCGACGCCGTGATTGGTCATCAACAAGACAGTCTTGTCGCCGATGATCCTGGCCTGCCGGGACCGGGAATGCCGAAGAGGGCCTCGCCTTATTGTGCGGCCTCAATGATTTCTCAAGCTCTGGTCCTATGACCGGCGTTCTTAGTTGCCGACAATCCTCGCGAAATTGCTTCAAGCTCCGGGAGCGCGCCATGAAAGCGGCAGAGGTCGATAAATTCTGGTCGCGAATCTTCACCTTCGTTCCAACACCGACGAAAGACGACGGCGAAACCATCGACGAAAGTGCACTGCGAAGGACGCTCGATTTCCAGATCGAAAATGGGGTGAGCGGCGTCTGCCTGTTCGGAAGTACCGGCGGCAACGGGTCCTTCAGTGACGACGAGATGCGCGCGACGACCGCAATCGCAGCCAGGCATATTGATGGCCGCATTCCCATCATCGTCGGCACCGGCGCGCGTACCACAGCCGCCTGCATCAAGCTGTCGATGCATGCGCAGGATGTCGGATGCAACGGCGTAATGATCTTGCCGGTTTCATATTGGCCGCTGACTCCGGACGAGGTGTATGATCATTATGCCCGGGTGACGAAATCCATCTCGGTCCCGGTTTGTCTCTACAACAATCCGTGGACTACCGGTCTGGATATGAAGCCGGACTTTCTGGCGCGGCTGGCGCAACTCGACAATGTGAGCTGCGTGAAAGAAAGCACCGGAGATCTCACCCGAATTTCGTCGATTCGCCAGCTCACGAAAGGAAAGCTGACGATCATCGCAGGATGGGAGTCGAGCAGTTTGCAGGCTTTTGCGGCCGGAGCAACTGCGTGGGCTCCGGTGGTCACCAATTTCATGCCGGCCGAAGCGTCGGCCTTCTTCAAGGCCGCGGTCTTTGACGCCGATTTCAAAAAGGCGCGAGCGCTTTGGGATCGACTCTATCCCATCTGCGAATACATCTGTGCCAAGTCCCATATCCGCGTCGCCCACAGCGGACTTGAGGTTCTCGGACGCCCGGCCGGCCCGCCCCGGCGGCCGTTGCGGCCATTGAACGCGAGCGACCGTGATCGGTTGAAGGATCTCCTCGCCGAGGCGATGGGTGGAACTGGTCAGCGACCGCAAATGGCGGCGGCCCGATAGGCCGAACTATTGGAGCCGTCAGATGCTGGCGATCGGCCGCGGGCTCATGTCACGGCCGTCCATCATGCTGCTCGACGAACCGACATTGGGCCTGGCACCGATCATGGTGCGCGAACTCGCGCTGTCTCTCAACCACCTCGCCAGGAGCGGGATGGGTATCCTGATCGCCGAGCAGAATGCCGCGGTTGCCCTGCAATGCTGTGATCGGGGTTACGTGCTCGAAGGCGGAATGGTTGTCATGGCTGGCGCGGCGTCGGAGCTCATGCGTTCCGACGAGGTCAGGCGGATGTATCTGGGCGATGAGCCGTCGTAGGCTTGTATCAACGTTGCGCGGGGCGCGGATCGAAGTGACGGCGAAGTTTGTCGGGAACCGACTTCCAGAGGTCGGCATCGTCCGGTGTCGCTTCCTTTTGCGAGGCCTTGAGGCGAGGCCACCTTGCGGCGTATTCGTCGTTGAATTTCCCCCAAATGCCATGGACGTCATCGATCGTTGGAATGATCGCCTCGCTCGGACACAAAGGCTCGCAGCTTCCACAATCGATGCACTGCGTCTGGTTGATGACGAGCATGTTGACACCCTCGTAGAAGCAATCGACGGGGCATACCGTGACGCACTCGGCGTATTTGCATTTGATGCAAGCTTCAGTGACGGCGTAAGCCATTCGTGACCTCGTGCAGGAATAATCGTCCCGCCTAGGTGTCCCAACAGCGTCGGTTACAAAAGGTCCGGCAAATCAGGCTTCAATGGAGCCAGCGCGGGGCCGCGCGAAGCGCATTTCCGCGGCTCCGTTGCGACCGGTCGATGACGGCCATGGGGCCAGTCGGTTACTCGAACATGGTACCGCGAAGGTTCATCCCAAATCTGCTGGTACTATCGGGACTTAAGACCGTATTACAGGAGGCAGGACGGGTGGATCGGCAGGTGTCCATGCGGTACTGTTCACGCGGTTCGAATAGCCTGGGCTATGGCACCACGCCACGGCCGGTACGGTTCTTGCGTCGGCAGACGTAAGGAAGGAAACCCATCGTGCTGACGCTCAAACTCGAACGATCCGGCTCCGACACGCTTCAGCGGCAGATCTTTTCGCAAGTTCGCGATGCGATCCTCACGGGCAGGCTGGCACCAGGGTCTGAGTTGCCCGCATCACGGCTTCTCGCCAGCCAGTACAGCGTATCGCGCAACACCGTCTTGCAGGCCTATGAATGGTTGACCAGCGAAGGCTATCTGGAAACCCAGAGGGGAACGCGGACCTTCGTCAGCTTGAATCTCCCCGAACATTGCCTGCTCGTCGATCGCTCGGTCAACCACCGGGACCCGGACTCGCCAAGGGGAGTGCCCAAGACGCCCGTTCTGTTCCAAGGCGAGCGTCCGGGCCTCTTCGAGACTGGTCCGAACAAGCCGAAGATCGACTTTTGGCCGGGCCGTCCGAACCGGGCTTACTTCCCGCTGTTTGCGATCCGCAAGCTGTTTCTGGAGAATCTTGCCAGTGCCGCCCGCGCTTTCACCGAATATGGCGATGCAGGAGGTATGCATGAGCTGCGGGCTGCGATCGCGCGCCATCTCGACGTAGCGCGCGGATTCCAGGTTGAACCTTCTCAAATTCTGATCACGTCGGGAATTCAGGAGGCGCTGAACATTGTCGCGCGTCTCTTTATCAAGTCTGGCACGCCGGTCGGCGTTGAGAATCCCTGTTATAACAGCGCGGCGTTGATATTTCTGAGCTACGGCGCAACGCTGACACCCATCGAAGTCGACCGCGACGGCATGCGCGTCGACACGATCGGCGGATTGAAGTCTCGCCTGATCTACGTAACGCCGTCGCATCAATTTCCGACCGGAGTGACACTCTCCCTGGAGCGACGCCTGCGGCTTCTCGAGTGGGCGCAGAATACCGGCGCCTATCTGCTTGAGGACGACTACGACAGCGACTTCCGGTATTTCGGACCTCCGTTGACCGCGCTGGCCGGGCTCGACACCGGCCGCAGCGTGATTTACCTCGGAACATTCTCGAAATCGATCGGCGCCGGCCTGAGAACAGGCTTCCTCGTCGTGCCACCCCAATTGGTCGAGCCGGCCATGACGGTCAAAGTCCTGCTCAACTACGGCCACCCTTGGGCTGAGCAGGCCCTGCTTGCGGATTTCCTCAACAGCCGCAGCTATCAGCGGCATTTGCGCAAGATTCGTCGCGCCTATAGCGGGGTCAGGGACTATCTGCTCGAAGAGCTCAAGAAGGCATTCGGCGAGGTTGACATCTGGGGTGCCGAAACAGGCATGCATGTGATGTGGCGCCTGCCGAAAGGATTCCCGACCGCGCAGGAGTTTGCCGCCGCGACGCGGGCCTACAACATCAAGATCCACACCCTTGAAACCGCCGGGACGTACGACATGGCAAGTCCCTACGGCGCCGACAGCATTATCCTCGGCTACTCGGCGCTTACCAGGCAGGAGATCAAGGCCGGCGTGCAGGCGATGGAAAAAGCGCTTGTCGATTTGGGGTTCGCAGCAGGACTAGAACGCGATCGGCGGCGGGGCCGCGACAGTGCCGGCAACGACGGACTGAAAGTTCTCACAAACGGTTGACGCCAGCTCGTTCAGCAACGGCATTTCCATCTGCGCGCGCTGCTCCAATAGCGCTTTGCCGCCTGGGCCCAACAGTTGCACGAGCGCCGCCGCGTATGCCGGCACCTTATTCCACTCAGCGACAGTCTCTGATTCGATTTCGACATGATACTGAAGGCCGTAGGCATGTTGGCCCGCGCGGAACGACTGGACCGTGCAGGTGTCGTTCCGAGCGAGGATTACGCTGTCGGGCGGCAAGGCCGAGACCTCGGCACCGTGCCATTCCAACACTCGCGTGCGGAGCGGGATGCCTTTCATCAAAGGATCGCTCTTGCCTGCTTCCGTTAAATCGACGTCAGCGATGCCGACCTCGGGCGCTGGCATCTTCGAAACGGCCCCGCCGAGGGCGTCAGCAAGAAGCTGATGGCCGAGGCAAACGCCGAGGTAAGGGCGCTTCAGTTCCCGCACCCAGTGTCGGATCGCGGCCTTTTCCGTGATCAGCCATGGATACCGGTTCTCCTCCCAGACATCCATCGGCCCCCCGAACACGGCCAACGCGTCATAGGCAGTCAGGTCGTTGGGTATTGCGTCACCGCGATCGAGTTCAACCGTGTCCCAGACGATGCCGCGTTCGCCGAAGTAACGGCGGAAGATGCCCGGGTGCTCGACGTCGAGATGCTGGAAGACGAGAAACCGCACGCGGTACTCTTAGTTCAACGGGATCAGGCGGGCGCTGACGTCGTGGACACAGCTGCTTTCGCCGATATCGGTCTTGTGCCCTGGATTTAGCACGTTTACGTTGGCGTTGTTCGGATCGAACTTTGGCCAACGGCCCTTTGGCATCAGCCCCACTCCGATAGGAACGTCGTTCGAAAGCGAAATCGTAGCTTGCAGCCGGCCGACGCCGTTTCGAAGTTCGACGCTCGCGCCTTGCGCAACTCCGCGCGCGGCAGCCTCGGCGGGATTGATGGTGATGACAGGGTGGCTAAGGCGGCGCTGGATCCGGGCGTCGTTTGCGTAGCTGCTGTTCATTGTCCAATCCGAGGCAGGTGACAAAATCCGGATGTTGCCGTTTGATGTGCGCATGTCCGCGTGAGGAAGAGGAACCAGCGGATGCCCGTCGGCGGCCGCGCGTTGCGACGCCAACTCGATCTTTCCGCTCGGCGTCGGAAACTTGAAATCGGCGAATGGGATCACAGGCGCCGCCGAAGGATATACGGTCCCTCTGCATGACAGGCCCGCAAAATCCTCCGCAATTCCCGCATCGTTCAATAGCCGGGAGATGATGGATTCGTCCGATTCATAGAGCTCCGCATTGTCGAATTGCATAGCTGCAGCCAGCCGCCGGAATATCTCCTGGTTTGGCAGACAGTCACCCGGTGGCTCCGCGACCTTGACCTGCGCGGATATCGAATTTTGAAAATAGGGAAACAGGAGATCGTTGAATTCCAGAAAATTCGCCGCCGGCAAGACGAAGTCCGCATAGTCGGCAGTGTCGGTCTGAAAGATGTCCGCCACCACCTGCAGCAGGTCCTCGCGTTGCAAGGCCTTCCGCAGCTCGTTCTGCGACGGGCTTGAGGCCACGATATTATTGTTCCAGCAGAACAGCGCCTTGGAGGAGGAAGGGTCCGCGAGGGTGGTCGCGAGGTCCATATGGCTGATCGATTTTGTCGAAGCCGAATCCAATTGAGGGGCAACAACGTAGTCGAGATCGACCCCTCTTGTGATCGCTCCGTTGAGATAAAGCAGCCCGGTACCCGCGCGTCCGATATTCGCGGTAACCGCACAGAGAGCGGCCGCGGCGCGGAAAGCGTTCCCTCCGCGTTTTTGGCGCTGCATGCCCTGGCCCAGCCAGAGCAGGGAGGGTCCGGAGGCGTAGATGAGGGCCGCCTCCCTGATGAGATGCGCTGGCACGTCGGTCAGCTTTTCGGCGCGCTCGGGTGTCATCTCGTCGACCGCGGCGGCCAGCAGGTCCCACCCGACCGTATGCCGGGCAATGAAGTCGGTGTGAAGCAGGCCCGCGTCCTTGGCCGCCTTCATCATCGCAAAAGCTAAAGCGGCATCGGCGCCTGGTCTGACCTGAAGGAACAGGTCGGCCGACCTGGCGCTGGGATGGGCGATCGGATCGATCATGATTTTTTTTGCCGCGGTCTCCGGCAACCAGTTGCTGTGGGCGTGCGGCGCCGAGGCCGATGGATTGGCGCCCCAGACGAGGACGCATGCGGCATCTTTCGCGGTGCGCGGATCGAACCCCGCAAAGGATGTGCCAATGACGTATTTTAGCGCCTCATGGCCGGCCTTGTTGCAAACGGTGTCAGGATCAACCTCGGTCGCTCCCAACCGCTTGAAGAACCGCGTCGGAAAGTTGCCTGCGATGACAGAGCAGGTACCGGTGTAGTGAGTGTGGATGATCTTGTCGGCTTGCCCCCGCCCGATTATCTCCTGCAACCGCACGGAAATCGTGCGCAAGGCTTCGTCCCAACTCACCGGCGCAAATTGCCGGGTGCCCTTGGGCCCGATCCGTTTCATGGGGCGGGTCAGCCTGGCTCGTTCGTCAAGCCAAACGCCATTATAGGCCAGAGCGCATTTTCCGCACAGCTTTCCCCTGGCGACGTCGTGGTCCGGATCGCCGGTAATTTGCCTGATGCGACCTCCCTCCAGGATGACTGACATTCCGCAGGAATCGTAACAGTCGCGTGGGCACGTCGTCTTCACGATTTGGCGCTGGGTTGGCATTTCGGACTCGAAACTCGCGGGGCCCGCAGGGGTTCTGTTCCTGGAAGCGTAAAGAGCTTGGCATGCCGGCAGCAGGGCCAGATGCGTCGATACTGATGGGGCCACCGAACGAAGCATGGCGGTCCCATCGGTCGCGACGGTTGCGGTCCTACAGCTTTGCTGGCGGCCGGCTATCAAATCAGACCGGTCATGATCCAGCGAAAGAGACTGAGCGTTGCAATTATCGGCTCCGGGCCGTCGGGGTTTTTTGCCGCCGAGGCGCTTCTCGCCGCGGAGCCCAACATCGAAATAGACATCATCGAGCGCTTGCCGGTGCCGTTCGGGCTCATTCGCTTCGGCGTCGCTCCCGACCATCAAGTAACGAAGAAGGTCACTGAGACCTACGAGGCGATCGCACAGTTATCGAACGTCCGATTCTTCGGAAATGTCGAGGTCGGCGTGGCTCCTGATCTGGCGGACATGCGAAATTTCTACGACGCCATCGTGCTGGCGACCGGCGCCCCCGAGGACGCGCCGCTCTCGATTCCCGGAGCCGATCTCCCGGGCGTACACGGTTGTGCTCAGTTCGTCGGCTGGTATAACGGCCATCCGGACAATGCGTCTCTCCGTCCGAACCTCGGCATACGCGCGGCGGCAGTCCTCGGCATGGGCAATGTGGCGCTCGACGTTACCCGGGTTCTTGCGAGATCGCACGCTGAACTTGAGACGACGGATATCAGCGAATACGCGCTGTCGAGTCTTCGGTCGTCGTCAATCACCGACATCTACGTGTTCGGCCGCCGGGGTCCGCTGGAGACCAGATTTTCCAACGTCGAGTTGCGCGAAATTGGTGGGTTGACCGAAGTTTCGCGCGTTCTGAACCAGGCGCAACTCGACGCCGTTCGTCATTTGAAAGACGAAGCGCCTCGCCCGCAGCAGAAGAACTTCCAGGTGTTTGAGAGTTTTGCACGGGAGCAGAGGAGATGGGCGCCGAAAAAGGTGCACTTCGTCTTCAATGCCACGCCGGTGGCGGTCCTCGGTCAGGAAGACGTCAAGGCAATCCGGATGCGGCATACCGGCTCGGATAACAGCTACTGGGACGTTGCGTGCGGAATGGTTATTGGTGCGATCGGCTTCAGGGGCAGACCGCTTCCGGGCGTTCCGTTCGATCCGGTTCGAAGGATCGTTCCGAACGACAATGGAAGGGTGCAGGACGCACTTTATGCCGTCGGCTGGATCAAACGCGGACCAAGCGGCGTCATCGGCACCAGCAAACCGGATGGCACGGTTGCGGCTCACGGTATTTTGCAGGAATTCCCGCAAGGCGGTTCAAAGCCGGGACGGCCCGCGTTCGTCGATTTTCTTGCGCGGAGAAAAATCGACTGGATCGGCTTCGACGGCTGGAAGCGCATAGACCGTGCGGAACGTAGCGCCGCGCGTCCGGGGTCTCCCCGTCAGAAGCTGTTCCGAGTAGCGGACATGTTGATGCACGCGAAAATCGAGTGACGCCCGGCCTCATCTTTTTCTCGGTGGCTGGACCTATCAAGCCATTGCACCCTCGGAAACTATCAGAAGCCGGTTGAACGCTTGGCCTGGCCAGGCCGTGAGGGAGCCCTTTTGCGCATGCGAGTAGAATCGGTTGACCCGATCGCATCGAGCAAGTCTTCCGGAGCCGACGTGATCGAGACCGTCGACTTGACTAAAGAGTTCAAGGGCTTTGTGGCGGTCAAGAACGTTAACTTGAGAATTAAGCGCAACACAGTTCATTCCCTCATCGGTCCGAACGGGGCGGGGAAAACCACCTGCTTTAATCTCATAACAAAATTCCTCGAACCAACCAGCGGAACGATCAGGTACAACGCGCGCGACGTCACGAAAGCCAGGCCGGCGGAAGTGTCCCGATTGGGAATGGTCCGCAGCTTCCAGATATCTTCGACATTCCCGCACCTGACGGTGCTGGAAAATGTCCGGGTTGCACTACAACGCGACACCGGTACGCAATTCCATTTTTGGAAGCCGGAGAGTTCGCTGTCGTTCCTGAACGCGCGGGCGACGGAGCTGATCGAGTCCGTCGGATTGGCGAACGACGCGAAAAAAACCGCAGTAGAGTTGTCGTACGGCCGCAAGCGCGCTCTGGAGATCGCGACAACGTTGGCGCTCGACCCGCAAGTGTTGTTGCTCGACGAGCCTACTTCCGGAATGGGTAACGAGGACGTCGGCCTGATTACAAACCTGATCAGGGGATTGGTTGCGGACCGCACAGTGGTGCTCGTCGAGCACAACTTGTCGGTCGTTATGGCTGTTTCCGACGTCATCACGGTTCTGGCGCGGGGTGAGGTGCTCGCGGAGGGCGACTACAGCCACGTCTCGAGCTGCAAGGAGGTCGTGTCCGCCTATATGGGGCACGGCCATGCATAGCGCCGGCCGCTCCGTTCTTGAGATCGACGCCCTGCAGGCGAAATATGGCGAATCACACATTCTCCACGGAATGAAGTTTGGCGTCACCGAGGGCGAAGTTGTCACGTTGCTTGGCAGAAATGGCGCAGGCAAGACCACAACGCTACGCGCAATCATGGGCATGCTGCGGTCTCGATCTGGTTCGGTGTTGGTGAACGGTACCGAAACCATTCATCTCAGGTCCAATCGAATCGCCCGGCTCGGCGTTGCATACTGTCCGGAGGAACGCGGTATTTTCGCCAGCCTTTCGGTGCTTGAAAACCTCATGCTGCCGCCGATCATCGGCGAGGGCGGCATTTCGCTGGACGAGATTTTCGGGCTGTTTCCTCGGCTCAAGGAGCGTGGCGGCAGTCAGGGCACCAAGCTGTCAGGTGGCGAGCAGCAGATGCTCGCGATCGCCCGTATTCTGAGGACCGGCGCCCGCTTCCTTTTATTGGACGAACCGACGGAGGGGCTCGCGCCCGTCATCGTCCAGCAGATCGGAGACCTGGTGCAGGCGCTTCGGCAGCGAGGATTCACCGTTCTGCTCGTGGAGCAGAATTTTCATTTCGCGTCTGTCATCGCCGACCGGCATTACATCGTCGAGCGCGGGCGCGTGGTCGATATGCTTCCGAACGCGGAAGCGAAGAGGGATACCCGAAAGATCGAATGCTATCTCGGCGTCTGATGGATTCAGCCCATGGGGGTCCGATGACGCGCCGATTGTGGAGGTCGACATGCGAAACAAATTACTCGTTATGTGCGTCGGCGTACTTTGCCTGGCGACGCCCGCCGCCTCCGGAGCCGGGGCGGGCATCTCCGATGAAACGGTCAAAATCGGGGTCGTGACTGACCTGTCCGGCGTCAACCTCGACTTCGGCGGCCCGACCGCGATCGTCGCGGCACAAATGGCGATCGAAGATTTTGGTTCGACCGTGCGCGGCAAGCCGATCCAGCTTGTTTCGCTGGACCACCAGAACAAGACCGACATTGCGTCCCAGAAGGTGCGGCAATGGTTCGACAAGGACGGCGTCGACATGGTCACTGAATTGCTGAACTCGGCGGTTGCGTTGGCGGTTTCCAAGGTGGCGGCCGAGAAGAAGCGGTTGGCCTTCGTGGTCGGGGCGGCCACGACGCGCCTTACCAACGAGGACTGCAATGCCTACACGGTGCATTACGCGTGGGATACCTATGCTACCGCGAAGGGCACCGCCAATGCGGTTCTGAAGCTCGGCGGCAAATCTTGGTTTTTCATCACGGCCGATCTCGCCTTTGGTCATAGTTCCGAGAAGGAAACGTCCGAGTTTGTGAAGGCGGGCGGCGGCGAGGTGCTCGGAGCCGTACGCCATCCGGCGTTCCAGGGAGTCGATTTCTCATCACAGATACTTCAGGCGCAGGCCTCAAAGGCCGATGTTATCGCATTAGCGAACTCTTCGAACGATATGGTGAACACGGTAAAAACGGCGCGGGAATTTGGCTCGATGGGTAAGCAGAAGTTTGCCTCGTTGCTGATGCAGATCAGCGACATCAACGGCATGGGTTTGCCGCTGGCGCAGGGACTTCTTTTTGTGGACGGCTGGTATTGGGACCTGAACGACCGGACCCGTGCATTTGCCAGGCGCTTTTTTGAGCGCACCAAGCGCATGCCGGGGATGGTCCAGGCCGGTACTTACTCTTCGGTCCTCGAGTATCTGAAGGCCGTCGAGGCGACCGGATCCGACGATGCCGATGTGGTGATCGCCTACCTGAAGAAAGTCAGGATCAACGACATCTTCGCCAGCGATGGATATGTCCGGCAGGACGGTCGCATGGTCCACGACATGTATCTGTTCCAGGCGAAGAAGCCCGAAGAGTCCAAGGCTCCGTGGGACTACTATTCTCTAAAATCCACCATTCCGGCGGAGGAGGCCTTCATGCCTATCAGCCAGAGCAAATGTTCTCTCGTCAGAAACTAGCGCCCAATCGCGTTCGAGGGGGAGAGCAGTGGAACTGTTCGGTATTCCAACGCAGGCATTGCTTGGCCAGTTCGTGCTTGGCCTCGTCAACGGCGCGTTCTACGCCATCCTTTCCCTGGGGCTGGCGGTGATTTTCGGGATGCTGAATGTCGTGAACTTCGCCCACGGCGCCTTCTTCATGATGGGCGCCTATCTGGCATGGCTCGGCCTCGACAACCTTGGCGTCGGATATTGGTGGGCGCTGCTTCTCGTCCCTCTCCTCATGGCAATTCTCGGGGCTTGCGTCGAACGCGGACTGTTGCAGTGGCTCTACGAACTCGATCATCTGTACGGACTGCTCCTGACGTTCGGTCTTGCGATCGTGATCGAGGGGGTTTTCCGTGACCAATTCGGGGTGTCGGGACAGCCTTATTCAGGGCCGGCCGAGCTCCAGGGCGCCACCGATCTTGGCTTCATGCGCCTGCCCAATTATCGCGCCTATGTCGTGGTGGTCTCGCTGTTCGTCTGTTTTCTGACCTGGCTCTGTATTGAGCGGACCAAAATCGGCTCCCTGCTGCGCGCCGCGACGGAGAACGCTGCATTAGTGCAGGCCTTCGGCATAAATGTGCCTGTGTTGGTTACGGTGACATTCGCCTTTGGAGCCGCACTCGCCGCCTTTGCGGGCGTTCTGGCCGCGCCGATTATCCAGATCAGCCCGCTGATGGGCTCGAACATCATCATTGTGGTGTTCGCGGTCGTGGTCATTGGCGGCATGGGCTCGATTCTGGGATCCATCGTGACCGGAGTTAGTCTCGGCGTCATCGAGGGCCTCACCAAGGTCCTCTACCCGGAAGCGTCTTCAACCGTGGTCTTCGTCATCATGGCGGTCGTCTTGATGGTCAAACCGAACGGCCTGTTCGGCAACGGCGTTGCGGTGGCGCGATGACGCGACATGGCGTCATACTGGCGACAATAGTAGCGGCCGCCATTGCCGCTCCCGGCGTGATCTACCCCATCTTTTTGATGAAGCTGTTGTGCTTCGCGTTGTTCGCCTGCGCATTCAATCTCCTGGTTGGGTTTAGCGGGCTGATTTCGTTCGGCCATGCAGCCTTCTTTGGCGTGGGCGGCTACACCGCGGGTTACATTATCAAGTCATGGGGAATGACCCCGGAATTGGCGCTGTTGGCGGCCACCGCGGTGAGCGCCACGCTCGGCGTTGCGATCGGCCGGCTGGCGATCCGAAGTCACGGCATCTACTTCTCGATGGTGACGCTCGCCCTGGCGCAATTGGTCTACTTCGTGTGCCTGCAGGCTCCGTTCACCGGTGGCGAGGACGGTATCCAGGGTGTGCCGCGCGGCAAGCTGTTCGGTCTGATTTCGCTCGCCAATGATGTAGGTCTCTACTATTTCATTCTGGCGGTATGCGCCTTTGGCTTCCTGGGGATCTATCGCATCGTTCACTCTCCATTCGGCAACATCCTGAAATCCATTCGCGAAAACGAACAGCGGGCTGTCTCTCTCGGCTATGATGTCGATCAATTCAAGCTCGTTACGTTCGTGCTTTCGGCTGCAATTTCGGGATTGGCCGGCGCGGCAAAGACGATCGTGTTCGGATTCGCCACGCTTAACGACGTGCACTGGCATACCTCCGGCGAGGTCGTCCTGATGACGCTGCTTGGGGGCATCGGGACGATCCTGGGCCCCATCGTCGGATCGACGCTCGTGGTGATGCTGCAAAGCGAGCTGGCGGACAGGGTGGGTTCGAAAGTGACGATAATCATGGGCCTGGTATTCATCGCCTGTGTCTTGAGCTTCCGCCGCGGAATTGTCGGCGAGTTCATCGCCTGGCGCGCCCGTCGAGCGTCGTCGCAACGTGTCTCGGACGTCGACGGTCGTGCGGTCGTGAGCGACGCCGCCGAATAACCGCAGTTGACGTGAGGCATTCAATGTCGCTACCTGATGACGTTACGGGATCGTGGAACGGTACGCTGGCGTCGCTGCTCGGCATCCGATTCGTCGAGGTGACCAAGGACCGCGTGATCGCGGAGTTGGCGATCAGGGAAGAGTTGCAGACCGTTGGCGGCGCCTTGCACGGAGGCGCTCTAATGGCATTCGCCGACACGGTCGGAGCGGTTGCGACAATCGCCAACCTTGCTCCGGGCAGCACCACCTCGACACTGGAATCCAAGACCAATTTTCTGGGGGCAGGGCGCACCGGGGTAGTACGGGCGGAAGCAACGCCGATTCATGTCGGCCGGCGAACGATGGTATGGCAGACCCGGATCACCGATGAAAGCGCGCGGCTGCTTTCGCTCACCACGCAGACACAGATTGTTTTGCGTTGACTCGACAGGGGAACAAAAAATGATGAGGGTTGCATTCGTCGGACCGCTTGCCGGCTCGTTCGCTGAGGCGGTGCGGGCGAAACTCGACATTCCGTGCGAGATTGTACTGAGCGACGAGACGGGCATCGTTTCGGAAATGCCCGGTGTCGATGTCGTGGTGACCCTGGTTTTCACCAAGGAAATGGGCCGGAGATCGACGCGGTTGCGCCTGGTGCAGGTGCCGGGCGCGGGTCTTGACCGAATCGATCGTGCGGCGGTTCCGTCGAATGCTTTTCTTGCGAACGTCTATGGCCACGAGACGGGCATCGCCGAGTTTATCTTTGGGGCGATGCTGGCGCTATCTCGATCACTGCCGACGTTGGACCGTGCATTGCGGCGTGGCCTTTGGTTGAGCCAATGGGGGGTTGGAGCTCCGACGCCTGCACCATGGCCGGAGCTGGCCGGAAAAACACTGGGAATACTCGGCTACGGCCGGATTGGTCAGGCATTGGCCAGGCGTGCGGCCGCTTTCGACATGACAATCCTTGCGACACGTCGTGACGTTTCGCAGGCGGACCCGTATGCCGTCGTTCGGTCGCCCGAATTTCTCGATGAGATCCTGGCTGCCTCCGACTTCCTGGCGATTACCGTTCCGCTCACGCCTTCAACCGCAGGGCTGATCGGTGCGCCGCAGCTAGCGTTAATGAAGAAGACAGCGATATTGATCAACGTCGCACGGGCGGCATTGATTGACGAGGAGGCGCTTTATTCCGCTTTACGCGAGAAACGGATTGGCGGCGCCGCACTCGACGTTTGGTACAAATATCCGTCGGCGTCCGGTCCGACCCGGCCATCAAGCTGTCCCTTTCATGAGCTCGACAATGTCTTGCTGACCCCGCACATCGCCGGCTGGACCGACGGCATGCTTGAAGCGCGCTCGGCGTTGATGGCCGAAAATATCGGGCTTGTCGCCAAAGGACTCAGTCCAAGAAACGTGATCCCGATTTGAACATTCTTGCGGTCAGAACAAGGACAATCTGAAAGCTTGTGAAACGGCAGAGGAATGAAAGATGATCCGATGAAAGCAATGAACGGTGCGATCGATATGCACGGTCAGGTGTCGGTCGTGACCGGAGGGGGGCGCGGCCTGGGCCGAGCCTTCGCACAGGCGCTCGCAGCAGCCGGTTCTCTTGTCGCGGTGGCCGCGCGCTCGGCGGCCGAGATTGCCGAGACAGTCGCCTTGATCGAGAGCGCAGGCGGGAAGGCGCACGCGTTCACCACGGACGTCACCGATGCCGGTGGCGTGGACAGGACATTTGCGGAGATTGAGCGCTCGCTCGGCCCGATTGACCTGCTCGTCAACAATGCCGGTATCGCCGGGCCCATCGGGCCGTTTAGCCAAAGCACGATCGAGGATTGGTGGCAGGCGATCGACGTCAACCTGAAGGGCCAGGTGCTCTGCGCGCACCGGGTCTTGCCGGGCATGATCGCACGCCGCCGAGGCCGCATCGTCAACATCGCGAGCGGCGGCGGCGCCTACATGGTCCCCTACTTTTCCGCCTACGTCACCAGCAAGACCGCTCTGATCCGGTTCTCCGAATGCCTCGCCGCTGAAGTGGAGGCTGACGGACTTGCTGTTTTTGCGATGGGACCCGGAACGGTACGTACCGCGATGGCCGAACACTCGCTCAATTCTCCCGAAGGAAAAACCTGGATGCCCTGGTTTCGACAGATCTTCGATGAAGGCCGCGATCTCCCGCCAGAGCGTCCGGCCGCGTTGCTGCTGGCGCTTGCATCCGGCAGGTTGGATAGCTTGTCGGGGTGTTTCTTGCGGCCGGATGACGATCTCGATGCCGTCGTCGCGGCAGCCGCGACGATCAAGGAGCGGAAGTTGTATTTGCTGCAAGTCGGGCGCCTCTGATGGCTGTCCATAGGCGGCGGTCGGCGGGCGCAATACGGCGGCCTACCGGGCGCCGTCGGCCTCGGGCCGCGCATTCTTCGGCTGGATCGATCGGCCGCGCGGATTTCCCCTGCGGATCAGGTGCCCGCCGTCAGCGGGCCACCAGCGGTACGTAGCGTTCGAGTTCGGGATCGGGGAAATGCACGGTTTGGCCGAATTCCGCGGAGCGATAGAGTCCCATCAGCATTTCCATGACGCCGACGCCGTCATGAAAAGTTTCCGCCGGACTGATCCCGCGCCTGAACGCTTCCACCATATGCCGGTTCTCGTCGGTATAGCCGTAGATGCCGGCTTCGTCCTCGACCACCGGCATCAGGCCCTGTTCGGCATTCTGCTTCTCGACGAGATCCTCGCCCTCCGATCCGGTGACCGCGCGCGACAGGAACACCTTGAGGCCGGTCGAGAGCGACGAGAATTCCATCGAATATTCGGGACCCAGCAGTTCGAGCTGGATGCGCAGGCCGGCGCCGACGTAGGCCCATGACGTCGTCGCTTCGATCATCAACTGATGGCCGTCGGCATCCTCCAGCGCAAGGATGCCGCGCGCAAAATCCTCGACCGGGCGTTTGGCGAAATCGATGCCCATCCGCGTCTTCAGGTCGGCCGCATAGCGTGGCCGTGTCCATTTCAGATTGGCGGTCGTCGCACTCGCGCTCACCAGCCGCAGGCTGTCGCGGGCAGCCCCCGGCGCGGTCAGCATGAAGCGGGCAACCTCGACCGAATGACACATCATGTCGGAGAGTACGCCCCCGCCTTGCCTTTCGCCTTGCCAGAACCAGGGCTCGTGCGGGCCGGAATGTTCCTCCGCCGCTCGCGCCAGATAGGGCCGTCCGCCCTGCGGTACGGCGCGCCGCCAGATGATGTCCTTGCCGCGCATCACCGCAGTCGAGAACAACTGGTTCTCCAGATAGCCATGCAGCAGGCCGGCATCCTCGACCAGTACGAGCATTTCGCGCGCCTCGGCGAGCGTGCGGGCAAGCGGCTTTTCGCAGGCCACCGCGCGCAGCGGCGCGCCGGCCTTCGTGACGCGATGGATCTCGCGCATGATGTCGAGCCTTGTGTCGTTCGGCGTCAGCAGCCAGAGCGCATCGACCTCGCCCGACATCGCCATCGCTTCGATGCTCTCGAACGCGCGCGCCTGTCCAAGGCCGAGACTGCGCGCCTTCTCGGCAATGCGGGTGCGCCGCTCGACCGAGCGGCTGTAGACGCCGCCGATCGAGACGTTGCGCACGCCGACCATGGATTGCAGATGGAAGGCGGCGATGAAGCCGCTGCCGATCAGGCCGACGCGCAGCATCGGGAGTTCCATGAGTTTCGGCATATAGGCGACTCCTTCAATGACGCACGTCGTCGCGCATCGTGTCAGACAATATGGGTGGCGCCTTGCGTTGCCGGCCCGGGACGGCGGCCAGCAGTGCCTGCGTATAGGGATGCTCGGGACGACTCAACAGGTCGGCGGTCGGCTTGATCTCGACGATTTCGCCAAGCCGCATCACCGCGATCCGGTCGCAAACCTGCGCTGCGACATTGAGGTCATGGGTGATGAACAGCATCGCCAGCCGCAGCCGCGTTTTCAAGGTCTCGAGCAGCGCGAGCACCTGGGCCTGGACCGAGACGTCGAGTGCCGACACCGGCTCGTCGGCCACCAGCACGTCGGGGTCGAGCGCCAGCGCGCGCGCAATGCCGATCCGCTGCCGTTGCCCGCCCGAGAATTCATGCGGGAAACGCTGCGCGGCGCCCGGGTCGAGGCCAACCAGCGTCAGCAGCTCCGCGGCGCGCGCAAACGCCTGCGTCGCAGGGACGCCGTGGGCGATCGGCCCGTCGGCGATGATCTGCCCGACGCGACGACGCGGATTGAGCGAAGTGAACGGATCCTGGAACACCATCTGGATGTGCTTGCGGGCGACCCGCAGGCCCGCCCCATGACTTTGCGTGAAATCCAGCTCGCCGACGCGGACGACGCCCGCATCGGCATCGGTGAGCCGCATCACCAGCCGGCCGATCGTGCTCTTGCCCGAGCCTGATTCCCCGACAAGGCCGAGCGTTTCGCCGCGCCGGATTTCGAAGCTCACGTCCTTCACCGCCGTGACTTCCGCTTGCGCGCTGAACCAGTCATTGCCGCGGTAGGTTTTCGCCAATCCGGCTGCCGCGCAGGCGACCGGCGCGTTCCCGACCGCTGGGCGCACCGGCGGGGTGAGGGTGGGCACCGCGGCGAGCAGCCGGCGCGTATAGGGATGCTGTGGACGCTCGAGCACATCCACAACCGAACCCTGCTCGACGACATGCCCCTTCTCCATCACGGCGACGCGGTCGGCAATGTCGGCGACGACGCCAAAATCATGGGTGATGAACAGTACGGCCATGCCGCGCCGCTGCTGGATGTCGCGGATCAACCGCAGAATCTGCGCTTGGGTGGTGACGTCGAGTGCGGTGGTCGGCTCATCCGCCACCAGGATCGACGGTTCGAGTGCCAGCGCCATCGCGATCATGGCGCGCTGACGCTGACCGCCTGACAGCTGATGCGGATAGCTGTTGATGATCCGATCCAGATCGCGCAATCCGACCTCCTCGGCGAGCGCGCGCGTGCGGGCGCGCCGTTCGGCGAGTGCGAGGTGCCCATGCGCCTCGAACGCCTCCATGATCTGGTCGCCAATCCTGATCACCGGATTGAGCGCGGT
>Ga0207701_10001412_pt1 | contig 25264 bp, 21 predicted proteins | sample KBSSwiSSwithPhiX_FD_184294 | JGI IMG/M metagenome (GOLD analysis project Ga0207701, IMG submission 184294) | Switchgrass rhizosphere bulk soil microbial communities from Kellogg Biological Station, Michigan, USA, with PhiX - S5 (SPAdes) (version 2) | ecosystem: Environmental > Terrestrial >... | reverse complement strand
CGTTCGACGGATCTGATAGCGGGCTGCGCGTGCGTTGATTAGAACAGCGGCGTCACGCTAGACAGGCGGTAGGTGGATCGGCCGCTCCGCCGGGGCGATGTCAAATGATTGCAGCTTCGCTGCCTAATTATTAGCATCGAGGTCCGAGCCGGACTGGCACGACTGCCAGATCTACCTGTCGCGGCGGCCGCCGGACGCAACTCTTTCAGTCGGAGTGGAAGAGGAGGAGGAGCAGCAACCGTTGCGTCTATTTCACTTCTTCTGTTACCACCTCAAACTTGAGTAACTTGGCGCTGCCGAAGTTCGTCGTGAGCGCGACATCAGCAGCATCACGGCCGACCGCCATGAGAATGCGACCGATGCGTCGCTGATTATGACGTGCATCGAAGGTGTGCCATTTGTCACCGAGAAAAACTTCGAACCATGCGCTGAAATCCATCGGATACGGAGCAAGTGGAACTCCGATATCGCCGAGGTAACCGGTGACATACCGTGCCGGAATATTGAGGCAGCGACAAAAGGTAACCGCGAGATGCATAAAATCGCGGCACACGCCTTTGCCGTCGCGATAAACCTCCAGTGCGCTCTTCTGCGGGTCAGCGAAATGATAACCAAAGGTGATGTGCTCATGCACCCAATCACAAATCGTTTGCACACGGGACCAGCCGGGTCGCGTCGGACCAAAAAGCCTCCAGGCTTCATCATTTAATTTGTCCACCTCGCAATAACGGCTCGGGAGCAAAAAGCGCAGGGTTTCATCTGGCAGGTCCTCGACGTTGCGTTGAATCGCCTCGGGCGCTTCCGGGTCAGGCACACCACTGTCGCGGATCCTTGTATCAAGACTAAATCGAACCGTGCCCAGTGGCGCGAGCAAACGGCCACAAATGTTTCCGAAAGCATCGAGGTAAGTGTGCACTGGCAGGTTCGGCTCGACCTTTATTTCCTCAGGTGATTCCAGATCGTCGCGTCGTGACGGATGGACATAAAGCATCGCAATCAAAGGCGTTGAATTCGCAAGCTCAAATGAAATGTCGTAGCCGATTCGAATCAGCATGGGTGTGCTAGAGAGAGCCGAAGCGCGCTTGGACCACGAGTTTGTCATGGGCAGCGTCGAGCGCGAGATCGCGTAGTTGAATTTCACCGAGTGGTAACGCGGAGAGCGGGAAAGTGCGTTGTTCAATCCGCGAAAAAGCGGGGTTGATCGCGGCGCAAGCGAGAGAGGCGATGGGTCCTTCGCCGTGGCATTCCAAATTCGAAACGGTGGCGACAAACTCTTCGCTGACCGCAAGGGTCCCCGCGAGAGTCAGCACAGGATGAAAGATGAACTTGTGGGCGGAGACGGTAAGTTTTCCGTCGACCGCACGCGGTCCGTGTTGCGTTAGCTCGAGTTGGGCATTGTCGACCACGACGCCTTGTTTTTCTGCAAGCTTGCTGGCGGCGTTCATGATCATAGTCTCGACCGCTGCGCGAGAAATTTCGAATCGAACATTCCCGTCCTGGGCTCGATGCAGGATGAGGAGAAGTTTTCCGTCGGGCTGCGGCCTCTGATAGACTTCGACGTTGGAAGCTTCAAACTGAAAGCTAAAGTCACTTCCCAGAAGCTTGGTCGGATCGCCTGCTATATAAATATGGCGCACCAACATCGCCGGGCTCGCTCCCTCTCGGTCGAGTGGCGGCGGGCGATGGTGATGATCGATGCTGGCCTCGGATAAATCGACTGCGATTGAATCGAGTGCTGAGGCGTCGCCACCGTGCACAACGACCATCTTCTGCGGCCGGGAGGCAAAAGTGCGCACTCCGTCCTCGATCGCCTCCGCCAATTCTTCCGGCGTTTGCGGGATTTGATTTCGAGGCAAAAGGAACATGCTTTTAGTTAGGCCAGCAGCGGTGGGGCGCTGCGGTTTGCTTTCCGCGGTTTTTCCGCTACCTTCCGCGTTCCTTTATGGCGAAAACCTCCTGGGTCAACCGCAACGAACGCAAGCGTGCGACAGTCAAGAAATATGCCGCGCTGCGGGCAGAGCTGAAAGCAAAGAAGGATTACGCCGGCCTCACGCAATTACCTCGGGATGCGAGTCCGACGCGGGTGGTAAATCGTTGCCAGGTGACGGGCCGGCGGCGGGCGTTTATCCGGCGATTCAAAATTTCCCGGTTAACTTTCCGCGAACTGGCATCCAGCGGCCTCATCCCTGGCGTCACCAAATCCAGCTGGTAAACTGGTCAAAAAGTTGGGTTTCGGGCGCTGAATACGTCCGATAAATGAGCTTCACTTTTTCTTCTTTAGCGCTTTGGGTGATGGTGAGCGCTGTTGCTCGGGGGTGGGATTCCCCTCCCTTAATTATTGGCAAACTACTGGTCATTGCCGCTCTTGTCGCTCTCAACGGTTTTTTCGTCGCGGCTGAATTCGCTTTAGTAAAAGTGCGACACAGTCAGTTGCAGGCCCTTGCCAGCGAAGGAAACAAACGCGCGAGTATCAGCCAGCATGTTGTCGAGAATTTAACTGCGTACCTTTCAGCCTGTCAGCTGGGCATCACGCTCGCCAGCCTCGGGCTTGGCTGGGTTGGTGAGCCCTTTCTAGCTCGAATGCTTCAGCCATTCTTCGCGCTCCTTGGCATCAGCTCAGAACCTTTCGTGGCTTCTATTTCATTCGCGATCGCCTTTTCTCTTATCACTGCCCTTCACATTGTCCTCGGAGAACAAGCACCAAAAATATTGGCAATCCAAAAATCGGTGGGAGCCACCCTTCTCGTGAGCCCACCTTTGCGGGTCTTCTATGCGATCTTCAGGCCGTTCATTTGGTTCCTGAATGTGTCATCAAACTGGATTCTAACGCACATTTTCCGAGTTCGGCCAGCGGGAGAGGCAGAGTTGGCGCATTCGGAGGAAGAGTTGCGGTTAATACTAAGCGAGAGCGCAAGGGCCAAAGAGGTGAGCCCGTTGGGCAAGGAGCTGCTGATCAATGCGCTTGATTTACACGAGCGGGTCGTGCGCGATATCATGACGCCACGCGGCCAGGTCGTTTTCCTTAACGTGGAAGAGAGTTTCGAGGAAAACGTAAAGAAAGCACTGGCTTCTCGCCACACCAGGTTTCCGCTCTGTCGCGGTCATCTCGACAACACCGTCGGGTTGATTCACATCAAGGAACTGGTGCCGTTGATGCGCGACCCGAATCCCGATCTTTTGCGCATCCGGCGCGATCTGATTCCAGTCCCGGAAATGATGTCGCTGGAGAAATTGCTTTCGCTGTTCCTCAACAAACACGCGCACCTTGCCATCGTAGTCGATGAATTCGGCGGCACGGTGGGAATGGTGACACTCGAGAATGTTCTGGAAGAATTGGTGGGCGATATTCAGGACGAATTCGATACCGAGAAAGAAGAGTTTCGCGAAATCAACGAGAATGAATTCAGCGTGGACGGCGCGCTTGCGCTTTACGAACTGCGCGATTTGGCCGGGATCGAATTGGAAAGCGCCGACGTCAGCACCATCGGCGGTTACGTTACCCACCTGCTGGGGCATCTACCCAAACCAGGCGAACACGTCCAAATCGACAACTATCTGGTGACGATTTCGCAGAGTGACGGCCGCAGCGTTCAGCAGTTGCACTTCCGCAAACTCGATGAAGCCGCCGCCAAAAAATCGGACGCGATTTGATAAGAACCTCCGAACTTGTTGGGCAACTCTGTTTGCCGCCAATGTCGATTGGCAAGTGATGCGCTTGGCCCACAAAATCGAAATCAAACATGCCAATGCAACCCGTTGTTTCAGCTGATATCACCTGTCCGCATTGCGGAGAAACGTTCAGCCTTGAGGTAGATACTTCGCAAAGCGAACAAGATTTGATCGAAGATTGCAGTGTCTGCTGCCGGCCGATTAACTTGACGATTCGCTGCCGACCGGGTGAAGTGGTTGCATTGGCATCCAGCCAGTGACTCCTGCCGAATTCATCCGCCAGAAGCCGATTGCCACGCTAATGTTTAGCTTGCTTCTGCGCGATTTCGCGCAGTGTCACTTGCAGCCGATCGACGTTGATCGGTTTGATCAAGTGTTCGGCAAAACCGACGGCCCGACTTTTCTCCAGATCGTCTTCCATTCCGAATCCGCTAAGAGCAATTCCGGCGATCGATTGTTCCGCGCGAATCTGCCGCATCAAATCGTGTCCGCTGCCGTCGGGCAATCCAATGTCGCTGACCAGCAGATCGAATTTTGATTCTTTCGCCAACCGCAGCGCTTGTTTGACTGTTTCAGCGCAGGCAACCTCGTAGCCAAGGTTCCGTAATAAAGCTCCCAAAGTGATCACGGTGTCAGTGTGATCATCGACAAGCAGAATGCGCAGCCGCGCTTTTTGTGCCTCCCCCGTCGAAGGCACAGCGCTCTGCGGGCGCTTCCCTTCTCCTTCCTTCATGCTGGACGACATGGCAATCGTCGCCAGTGAAATCGTTACCATGGTTCCGCGATTCTTGCCCGGACTGCTTGCCTCCACCTGCCCGTGATGTGCCTCGATAATGGCGCGCGAAATGGCGAGCCCCAATCCGAGTCCACCGTGTCCGGCCTGAACCTGACGCACCCCTTGCTCGAAGGAATCAAAAATTCGCGGCAAAAGTTCCGGCTCAATCCCAATCCCGTTGTCGCTTACGCGAATAATGACCTTTCCGCCGTCGTTGACCGAGTCGATATGAATCGCCCCGCCTTCCGGCGTGAATTTGATCGCATTCTTGATGACGTTCCAAAAAACCTGCATCAGGCGCGAATCATCGGCCCGGGCGTAATGTTCAGCCGCGGCGAGATTGGTGTGAACGCGAAATTTCTTGTGTGCGATCTCAGTTTTGAAAATATCAAGTGCGCACCGCACCGCCGAGTGAATGTCGACAGTGCCGATATCGAGGTTGATTTTCCCCTTCGCGATGGCGGTGAGATCGAGGATGTCGTCGATCAGGCGCGCTTCGAGCTCGATGTTACGCCGAATGATATCGATCGTGCCTTTGAATTCACCGTTAAAGTTGATTTTTTGTTCCAGCAATTCGACGCCCGCCAGCACCGGGGTAAGGGGAGTGCGTAGCTCGTGCCCAAGGACCGCGAGAAATCGATCCTTGGCGCGATTTGCCGCCTCGGCTTCTGCCCGTGCCTCGCGTTCGCGCAAAAGATTTTGCTGCTGTTCTACGGCTCGCTTGTGCGCGCTAATGTCATGAAAGACCGCAACGGCACCGTGAATGGTCCCCTGCTCATCCCGCAATGCCCGTGCGGTCACGTGCGCCCATGATCCCTCCAGGTTGGCCGCGTGCCGGATAAAAATCTCATCCTCGTCAATATGTTCTCCCGCGACTGCCCGTGAAGTAGGTGCTTCCTCCGGCGCAATCCGCGTCACTTTATCGGCATGAAAGAATCCGCAGTCGCGCGCACAATTTTTGGGAATGTTTTCATTCTCTTTCAATCCCAGCATGCGGCGCAGCGCCGGGTTGGAAAGCAGCGCGGCGCCGTCGCGATCAACCACCAGTAGTCCATCGCCGATGCTGGTGACGATTAGATTCAAAAGTTTCGTCTGTTCGATCAACGCCTCGTTAGCCGCGCGCAAAACTGCGGGACCCGGAATGTTTACCGCCGACGGAATCAGACGGATGAGAAGAATTGCCGTCGGAACAGAAGCCAGAGCGGTAATAGCTTTCACAATTCCGGAGATCCAATAGTAAGGTTTCCACAGCGTGATGATTTCCATCACATGCGTCATCCCGCAGGCGACGATAAAAACGCCGAAACAAACAAACATCCAGTTGAAGGGCAGATCGCGGCGTTTTTGGACGAAAAGGAGGAGCGTAATCGGAATGACGAAATAAGCGGCGGCAATCAGAAAATCCGAGATCAAATGCAGACGCATCAATCCCGGATCCCACAGGTAACAATGGCCGTGCGGCATGAAGCTGTTTTGGCCAAAGAGACGCGTAAAGAGGTCCATACTACTCAGACCCACAATGCGGGAAACGCGTCAACACCTTCATTGCCCCGACGGTTTTCGTGGTAGGGGACCAATGGCACCGCCGCTATTATGTTGCAACCCCTTTTCTCGCAACGACCCAGACTGAAGTTGAAAAAGCAACTGAGCCTGATTAGTTACCGGGAATTATGCGAATGTTACTGCGCTTTAGTTTTCTGATCGCCTGGTGCGGTCCACTTATTTTCACCAGTTGCCAAACATCACCTGTCGCCGGCGGCGGTGCTTATCACGTAACCGCATACAAGCCGCACGATCCATCGAAGGTGGTAGTGAAACTTTCGACTTCGACACAAAATATTTACGTCATGGAAGGCGATAGGTTGCTCATGGCGGTTCAGGGCAACGTTGGTAAACCAGGCGCGGAAACTCCGACGGGTAACTTTACGATTTATAACAAAGATAAGACCAAACGCCGCGTGAGCGAACCGGACGCCGGCTACCCCATGGCTTATTGGTGCGAATTCAAATCGGCCTACGGATTTCATGAAGGTTTTGTCTGGCCGGTGCCGAGAACGCATGGTTGTGTGCGGTTGCACCGTGAAGCGGCGGCACGACTTTACGCCCTCACGCGCATCGGCACGCCCGTGCATATCAGCAGGTCGCTGCCGGAGGATGCGAAGTACGGGAAGCTGGTGCGCAAGCTCGATCAAAGCCGCGACCCCGATCCGCCACGATCGCAACTGCTCTCCTCTAGTTGGTTCAACGATCCGCCGGGTCCGCTGCTGATCGACGAGTGAATCGAAATTGTGGGTGATGACAGTCCGCTGCAAAATTGCCTGCCAGTGGTAGGCTAACAAAGCCATGAGCACAAACCTGATTTCCAGCGGCACCAGTGCCCGCGAAAAAGTTAACCTGCGCACGCCCGACGTGATGGCGGCGGTGCAGGAACAGGTGGAATCACATTATCGCAGCGATGTCGTTGAGGGTGTGCGACGCAATGGTGGGATTATTTCTGTCGGCGACGTCACGGTGCGCCTGGCGAAACAATTTGGATTTTGTTACGGAGTCGAGCGCGCCATCGATCTGGCCTATGCCGCGCGCAAGGTCTTCAAAGATCGTCGTCTCTTCATCGTTGGTGAAATCATTCATAACCCGGAAGTGAACGAGCAAATTTCTTCGCTCGGCATCAAAAACCTTACCGGCCGAAACAAACAGGCCGACATTTCCGAATTGGAGCCTGATGACGTTGTTATCCTGCCCGCGTTCGGAACGGAGCTATCAATTTTGCAGCAAATAAAGGATCACGGTTGCCAGATCGTCGACACCACTTGCGGAGACGTCATGAGTGTTTGGAAACGGGTGCGCAAATATGCGAGCGAAAGTGTGACTTCGATCATTCACGGCAAGGCCGAACACGAAGAAACCAAGGCGACCAGTTCACGCGCGCTTGGTAACGGAAAAGGTCATTACGTGGTCGTGCTCACGCTCGCCGATACTGATTACGTCTGCAATTACATCCGGAACGGCGGCAACAAGCAGGAGTTTCTCGACAAGTTCAGCGGTGCCCACTCCGCCGGGTTCGATCCCGATGTGCATTTGAAAACCGTCGGCGTGGCCAATCAAACCACGATGTTGCGTGGCGAGACCGAAGAAGTGCAACGAAGAGTGCGTCAGGCGATTCTCGATCGCGATGGTCCGGAGGAAGCGGCGAAAAATTTTCGTTTCTTCGATACCATTTGCGGTGCCACTCAGGAACGGCAGGACGCGTTACGCGAATTGCTGGAGGTTTCGATGGATTTGCTGCTGGTGGTCGGCGGATACAACAGCTCGAATACCTCGCATCTCGCGGAAATGGGCGAAGAAAAATTGCCGACCTATTTTGTTCTCAACGCTTCTCGCCTGGTATCAGCGACGGAGATCAAGCATTACGACCTGCACGAGAAACGCGAGGTCGTTTCCCATTTCTGGTTGCCACCTGGTCGGGTGGTGGTCGGCATCACCGCCGGCGCCTCCTGCCCAAACAACCTGATCGAAGAAACATTGATTCGTTTGTTCGAGCTCCGCGGAATCTCGCGCGCGCAACTCGAAGTCGCCGCTTAAGATTCAAGGAGCGGCTGTTTCTAACAGCCGAGCTTACAGAAACGGCGGTCCGAGCCTGCCGCTAACTTGCTTACAGGTACGCCGCCCGTGGGAGCGCGCGCGTTTCATTGCGGCATATGCCGTCCAAATTCTGTCATCCCGAATCGCCTAGACGATGAGGGATCACACCTATCACGTCGGCATCGCCGAGGCTGGCTACGGTAATCCGCGCAATCAGAGCGTGAGCTTCGAAATACCTTTAGTTATGCGAGCAATTTGGAAAGGCAGTATCAGTTTTGGTCTAGTTAATATCCCGATCGCGCTTTATCCCGCCACCCGAAAGGAAGACCTGAAGTTCCGGCTCTTGCGGGCGAAAGACCTGAGCCCGGTCAACTACAAGCGCGTCGCCGAAAAAGATGGCAAAGAAGTTCCGTGGGACCAAATCGTCAAAGGCTACGAATATGAGAAGGGCAAATACATTGTCCTGAAGGATGAAGATTTTCAGCGGGTCGACCTCGAGGCCACGCAGACAGTCGATATCCAGGACTTCGTCGAGCAGGAAGAAATCGATCCCGTGTTTTTCTATAAGCCTTACTATTTGGAGCCGCAGAAAGGCGGCGACAAAGCCTACGTCTTGTTGCGTGATACGCTGAAAAAGACCGGCAAGGTCGGCATCGCTAAGGTGGTGATCAAGACCCGCCAATATCTGGCCGGGGTGAAAGCGGAAAACAGTGTGCTCGTTCTCGAGCTCATGCATTTTGCCGAGGAATTGGCTGATGCGGAGAAGCTTCACGTTCCGAAAAAGCTCGAGCCGGGAAAACGCGAGCTAGATATGGCCAAGGCTCTCGTCGATAGCATGTCGTCAAAATGGGAACCGAAAAAATATCATGATGATTATCGCGAAGCATTGATGGAAGTGATCGAGGAAAAAGTTGAAGCCGGCGGAGAAGAAATCGAAGAAAAACCGAAGAAGAAACCGCGGCCTTCGACCAAAGTAATCGACCTTGTGTCGGTGTTGCAGGAAAGTCTGGAAAAAACGCGAAAGAGTCAGCACACACGCAAGAGCCACAAGAAAGCAGCGTGATTCGGCCGGCCACAAATTACACGAAAAGACACGAAAACCGGTGCAAGGTGGGAGGGGCCTTAGTGCCCGAGCGTTTGGTCGATTCCAGCGTTCCAGTTCGGCGTCTCCGTATTTTCAGGTAATGAGCCGCGTACTAGTCGGAGTGCTTTGCCTGATAGCAACGCTTCCCTTGTCCGCGGCCGATTCTGCAACCGGGCTGGAAGGCGTCATTACCGTAGGCCCCATCCACGGCGGCCCGAGCAGAATCGGCGTGCCTGAATCAAGACCGCTGGCGAATACTGCATTCATCGCTGAAAACCAGAAAGGAACCGTTGTATCGTTCAGCACGGATGATCAGGGGCGGTTCCATCTCTCGTTAGAGCCCGGCCATTACACCGTTTCGTTGAGGGAGAAGCGGGGCGGAATCGGTCGCTACGGCCCATTCGAAGCCGATGTCACCGCCGGCCAAATGACGAAAGTAGAATGGCGGTGCGACACTGGGATGCGCTAAACTCCGTCCTTGGTCATCCTGGACGAAGCGCAGCGCAGCCGAAGGATCTCTAACTTAGTTGGGTTTTTGGTTACATTTTCGCCGCCATCCGCAGCTTCACTAATTTTCGCACCAGTGTGGCCGGCAACGGCTTCTCCGCTGGAAACCGGAGTGTGCCCTTGCTCGTGTCATAGCCCCTGAGCTCGCTCTTGAGAACCCTGATTACCGAGCCCGGATAAAACGCACAGTGATTCGCAGCGGCCCCATAGGCGACAAGGAATTTTCCATTCAGGCGAAATGCCGGCAGCTGATAGCTGATGCATTCTTCGGCTTTCGGCGCGGCGGCTTTGATTGCGCTGCGAACTTTTTGTAACGCAGCTCGTTTGTCCGCGCTCACACGCGCGAGATAGTCATCGTGAGTTTTGGGCTTTGTTGGCTTGGTCGTTCTTCTCGAACCAGTGCTTTTTCGTTTCATCTCATCGCATTGAATCGATGTGGCCAATGAGCGCAACCGCAATTCTTTACCTATGATTCGTCTTCGGCGGTGATAAACCGCCGCTACAGAAAACTATTAAGACGCGACGCAGCGCGTCCCTCCATTCAGGATTTAACGGGCAGCGCGTTGAATGAAATCGAGAATGCGCTGCGTTTTCAATCCGTCGGCGAAATCAGGCTGGGTTCGTCTGCGAGCAACGATGGCATTAACAAAGTCGGCGATGGTATGAATGAAGGAATGTTCGTAGCCGATGATATGGCCCGCGGGCCACCAGTTCTTGATGTAGGGATGGCTCGGTTCCGTGACGATGATGTCGCGAAATCCGCGCGAGTGCTCGGGATCCCTGGCATCATAGAATCGCAGCCGATTCATCTTCTCTAAATCAAACGTCAGCGAACCGCGACTACCATTTATTTCAAAGCTGAGGTGATTCTTGCGGCCACGTGCGAAGCGGGTCGCTTCCAGGTTCAGCATCGCGCCATTCTTAAACTTGCCGACGACGCTGACGGCATCATCGACGTCTACCTTGGCGTAACTTCTATTTTTTGTTAGCCGCCTTTTGACAAACGTCTCATTGACCGCCGAGACACCGGCGATTTCGCCGACGAGAAATCTTGCGAGATCGATAATATGGGCACCGATGTCGCCGAGCGCACCCGAACCGGCGACCTTCGATTGCAAGCGCCAGACCATCGGAAAATTTTCGTCGACGATCCAATCCTGGGCATAGCGGGCGCGAAAATGATAAATGCGATCGCCAATCTCACCGGCATCGATCATCTCCTTTGCCAGCGCGACCGCCGGCAGACGCCGATAATTGAAACAGACCATGTTCGGGACGCGCGATCGCTTAACTGCGTCGACCATCCGCCGCGCCTCGGCGGAGTTTCGGGCCAGTGGTTTTTCGCAAAGGATCGCTTTGCCGGCGCGCGCGGCAGCGATTGCGATCTCGGCGTGCGAATCGTTAGGCGTGCAGATGTCCACGATATCGATGTTGGAATCGGCCGTGATCGCTTTCCAATGATAAACCGCCCTTTCCCATCCGAGCGTCTTCGCCGCGCGACGCGTACCAGCATGGTCGCGTCCGCAGATTGCCACCATTCGAATGTCTGCCGGCAAATCAAAAAAACGGGGCGCCTGCCGCCAGGCATTGGAATGGGCGCGGCCCATGAATTTCGTTCCGATAAGCGCGACTGAAAGCGTGCGGCGTTTCGGCATTTGGTTAAAGAGACAGGATTAACAGGATTCATACAAGGATCCCGTTAATCCTGCTAGTCATCGCTGATTCTCACGTTTTTGTCCTAACGAAAAATATGCAGACAACCGACGTCGAGCACGAGCGCTTCCTGCGCGGTCGTGTTCAGGTGGTCGCGCATTTCTTCGAGGTGCCGGATTCGCTTCAATACCTCCGCGGTATTCAATTGCGCCGCAATTTTTGCCGTCGCTTTCGCGCAGCTTTCGAGTAAGCGACCCGCTTCACCGACCTTGGCCCGTAACACATCTGCCCACCACAGAAAGAGCGTCTCGATTAAGCGACTGCGCCGTTCGCGATACACACTCTCTGTTAGCGCCTTGTAATATTCTTCGCGCTCACTCAACCAGCCGCCGTCGGTGGTGTGACGATAGCGCGTTTCCTCCCGCTTCAACGCTTCCGCATGCTTGTCCCGAATCTGGTCGCGAGTGGCGTTGAGCAAACCCTGCATCCCTTGCGAAACGCGATACGCACGTTCGATGCCGTGTGGCTCTTCTTGCGCCGTTGCGCAGAGCAATCGCAGCAACTGCTCTTCCTGCGCCGAAAGCGGCGTCTCCGATGAACTGCGTAGCGGCAGGCTTAAGCAGCGCGAGACAATCGTCTCCGGCAAAGCTTCCGGAAGAGCGGTGAGCAAAAGAAGAAGCGAATTCTGCGGCGGTTCCTCCAGCGTTTTCAAAAATGCGTTCGCCGCCTGCATTTGCATCCGGTCGGCGTCACGAATAATTCCAATCTTTTTGTGATTGTCGGTGGAGCGAAGTTGAAGCGCACGCTCGAGGCCGCGGATTTGATCGACCACGATCTTGCGGGAACGCGAGGCGGGTTCGGTAACAAAAACATCGGGTGCTTGCGCGTGCAGAACTTTTTCCGGTGTGGTTTTGTTCAAGAGCGCCGCCAGCCGCGCCGCCACTACCGATTTTCCGCTACCCGCTGGGCCAGAGATGAGATAGGCGTGCGCGAGCCGGTCTTTCCTGTGCGCCCGCTCCAAATATTCCAGCGCGCTGTCGGCAGAGAAAGACATCGTCAGGAAGGTTGATGGCTGATTTTTGAGGTTTGATAGCTTGCCAAAACAGGAAAGCGATCTACGAGCTCATGCCAGACTTGCTGTTCGATCGCATCGGGAGAAACCCGGCCATCGATCTGGACCACCCGTTTAGGCTCATTCTTCGCCAGGTCACGATATGCCTGAATCACGCGCTCGTGGAATGCGTCGGACTCTTCCTCCAGACGATCGCGAATTTTCGTTCGATTACCCAGACGCGACTGCGCAGTGCCGCGATCAATATCGAGCACGAAGGTGAGATCCGGGACGCGATCACCTACGGCAAATGCATTCAGACTTTTGACGAGCTTCGAGTCGAGATTGCGCGCCGCACCCTGATAAACCGTGGTCGAGTCAAAAAAACGATCGCAAATCACCCACTCGCCCCGCGTCAGGGCAGGCTGAATTTTCTCCCGGACGAGCTGACTTCGACTCGCTTCGAAGAGAAGCAATTCCGTTTCCGCCGTCATGCCATGATTTTCTTCCGAATGCTGGAGCAAATGTCGGATCGCTTCGCCAATGGCGGTCCCACCCGGTTCTCGCAAAACCAGCGGTCTAATCCCTGCGTTCTCCAACCGCGTGGCGAGCCGTTTCAGCTGTGTCGATTTCCCGCAGCCTTCGGAGCCTTCGAACGTGATCAAGGGCATGGACACGATTTTGCGGCAATCCACAGCCGTTGTCGAACGTCCCATTTTTGCCTTGTTCGTCGGGCGTGTGAGGCGGAAGTTTGGCCTCATGACGGAGGCGGTGGCAGCGGATTTCATGCCGGTGTTGGCGGCGGAAAGCCCGAGGCGCTCATTTGTGGTTTCAGTTCATGATGTTGCGCCCGGCACACGAGAGACATCGGGCAAAATTATCACGGCGCTGAAAGACGCGGGTGTTCGCACGGCTTCACTCCTGGTGGTACCGAATTATCATCGCCAAGGAAGCGCCACAGGGGATCCGGCTTTTGTCTCCTGGTTGCGCGATCTTGAAGCGCGCGGCTATGAGATTGTGATTCACGGTTATTTTCACCAACGGCCACGGCGCTCCAACGAGCGAATCACAGAAAAATTCGTGACCCGAATTTACACGCGCGACGAAGGCGAATTCTTCGATCTGGATTACGAGGAAGCTTTCGCCCGAATCACTAAAGCTCGTGATGAATTTAAAGCCGCGCGTCTTTCCCCGCTTGGGTTCGTCGCCCCAGCCTGGTTGCTAAGTGCCGAGGGCGAACGTGCCGCACGCGATGCTGGAATGCAATACACCACGCGAATCGACAGCGTGCTCGATCTTCTGACGGGCGAACGTGAGCCGACACGTGCCCTGGTTTACAGCGTGCAATCAGGATGGCGCCGCATCATGAGTCTTGGCTGGAACGCGGCGCTGGCGCGCAGTTTGGAAATGCGCGAGCTGGCGCGCTTGAGCATTCATCCGCCGGATTTCGCCGAGCCGAAGATCCGGGGACAGATTCTCCAATTCATCGAACGCTTCGTCCGCACCCGCAACGCGACGACGTATGGCGATTGGATTGGGAGCCAGCGGACAAATCGAAAGGCGGTATGAGCCGGTGCGACCTTCACATTCACTCGAAGTTCAGTGCGCGTTCGGAAGAATGGCTGTTCCGGCGATTCGATTTCCCGGATAGCTGCACTGAACCGGCCGAGCTCTATGCGGAATTACGCAAGCGCGGGATGGATTTCGTCACCATCACCGATCACGACTGCATTGATGGCTGTCTTGCAATAGAAGACAAATCGCACGTTTTTATCAGTGAACAAGTTACCACATATTTTTTGCAAGATCCGTGTAAGGTTCATTTACTGGTTTGGGGCATAAATCAGGCCCAACACCAGGATATTTCCGTCTTCCGCAGCGACATCTGCGAGCTGCAAAAATATCTCTCCGAAAATCGCATCGCCCACGCGGTCGCCCACCCGCTTTATAGCGTTAATGGTAAGCTCACCGCCTCACATCTCCAGCGGCTCATTCTGCTTTTTAAACATTTCGAAGGCACCAATGGACTGCGTGATTCCCTCCTCAGCGATCTCGCGACGAAATTGCTACGCGAACTGACGCCAGAAAAAATTGATGAATTCGCCAATCGCCACGATCTCGCGCCCACTCATCCTGAATCGTGGAAAAAGATTCTCGTCGGCGGCTCCGACGATCACGGCGGAAAATTTTTCGCCGCCGCTTTCACGGAAACGCCGAAAGCAAAAACGCCGGCAGAATTCCTTGCTCATGTCGTCGCGGGCCGCTGTCTGCCGAAGGGACGCGCTGGGACTCCCCTCGCCCTTTCTCACGGATTCTACAATACCGTTTCAGGTTATGTTCAGAGCCGGTTTCACGAAAAGCTCGGTCCGAGCGCGGTGTTGCTTGAGCAAATGTTTTCGCGATTCATGGAAGGCCGCGATCCGACGCAATTCACGCTGCGGGAGAAGGCAACGTTCATTGCCCAAGGCGTGCTTTCCGGAAAAATTTTCGAACTAGCCAAGCCCGCCAACGTTTCGCTCTGGAACGAGCTGTCGCGCTATTTCGCCCGGCCGGAGGTGAAGGAGAAGATTGCGCGCGAAGTTGAAGTGGTGTCAGAACCAGAACGCCGCGCATTTCTCCTCGCCAACATCGTTTCGGAGCAACTCGCGTTTCGTTTTTTCCAAAAGTTCATGCAGCAGGTGACCGGCGGAAACCTGATAGAGGGGATGCAGGCGCTCACGGCCATCGCGCCGCTAATCATTATCCTCTCGCCTTACATATACGCGTTTCACAGTCAGGCGCCGTCACGCAAATGGCTGCGGCAAATTTTCCGCGAAATGACCGGGACCATTCCGGAAAATTTACGCAACACCAAGAGGGCCTGGTTCACCGACACATTGGAGGACGTGAACGGCGTTGCCACCACCATTTGGAGAATGACGGCGGCAGCGAAGAAGGCGGGCGCCGACCTGACTGTCGTCACCTCACGCAGCGAGATTCACGTCACCGACATTCCGATCAAAAATTTTAAACCGATCGGCGAGTTCGAGCTACCTGAGTATGAGCTACAAAAACTTAGTTTCCCACCGATCCTGCGCATGCTCGACTACATTCAACGCGAACGGTTCACTGAAATCATTATCAGCACGCCGGGACCAATCGGGCTGACGGCGCTGGCGGCGGCGAAAATGTTGAACCTGCAAACGAGCGGCATTTATCACACTGACTTCCCGCAATACGTCCGCATTCTGACCGACGATAGTTTCATGGAAAGCGTAGCCTGGCATTACATGCAGTGGTTCTACGGGCAGCTCGACAGCGTATTTGTCAACTCGGAGGAGTATCGACGAAGCTGGATTGCGCGGGGATTTGCGCCGGAAAAATTGAAAATTTTGCCACGAGGTCTCGATACCACACTCTTCAGTCCCGAACACCGCGACCCGAGGTTTTGGCAAAAATTCGGTGAATCCAATGGCGCTGTTCATTTGCTGTATGTCGGTCGCATCTCGAAGGAGAAGGATCTTGATGTTTTGGCGGAAGCTTACCGGCAACTGCGCGAGGAAGGACTGCCAGTTCGACTCTGTTTTGTGGGCGATGGGCCGTATTTGCAGACATTAAATCAGGCATTGCCCGAGGCGGTGTTTACCGGCTACTTGCGCGGGAAAGAATTGGCCGCCGCCTATGCGTCGGCTGATGTTTTCGTTTTTCCGAGCACGACCGACACTTTCGGCAACGTTGTCATTGAAGCACAGGCCTCAGGCGTGCCGGTGATCGTTTCTGACACGGGCGGCCCGAAGGAGCTGGTCGAATCGAATGTGAATGGCGTGGTAACGAAATCGCATGACGTCGACGATTTGGCGCGAGCCATTCGCGAACTGGTCAAGAACAAGGGGAAACGAGAGGAAATGTCGCGACAAGCGCGCCAAGCAGTGGTCGATCGCAGTTGGCCGGGTGCGTTTCGCAAATTCTGGGCTGCCACCGAAATCTAACGATTCATGGATAACTCGATTGTTCGAGGAGCGTTGCTGCTTGGCGCCGGTGTTTGCATTGGGGTAATAATCGGTTTGGCGATTTCGCCGGCGCACCACTCCAATTCAGGGGTCACTCAAGGCGTCGCCGGTAGTCCTGCCAGTGTCACGACCGCAAAAGCAAAGCCTGGCTCGCATTTGGAAGCAGAAATGGAGCATCCAAATATCCTGCTCGGCGATATCGTGACCGTTCCGTTTCAAGAGTTGTATGGCGTTCTTTCCACGTTATCGCCGCAACAGTTAAATGATTTAGCCACGCAGTTGAAGAGCTTGCCCGCCGGCAAAGACACCAATGCCAAGGTGACGGCCTTTTTTAAAGCCTGGGCGCATTTTGATCCAATCGCGGCATTACACGCGGCAGCGGGATTCAACGTTTCGGAGGCTAAAACGACGGCGGTGCAATCGATCATTGCCAGCGCCGATGCGACGCAGGCGAAAGCTTTGGCCAAGGAAATCCAGGAGTGGCCGGCCGATACGATCAAGCGGGAGCAACGAAACGGCTTTCTCAATTCTTTGCTCATGAAATGGTCGGACCTCGATCCAATCGGAGCCGCGAAATTCTTCGATACAATGCAAGTGGACACGATGCGGTTTCATCCGGTGGCGGCGGCGATCGCCCAAAACTGGGCTGCGATTGATCCGTCGGCCGCACTCGAGTGGGCCCGCGCCCACAGCGATGTACAGGGATTCCAGGGTGCCATCAACGGCGCGATCAACGGTTGGTGGTCTAAGGACCACGCCGCCGCCGAACAGTATGTGACCGCGCATGCTAATGATTCCTCCGGGCGTCAGATGGCGACGACACTGACCAGCTACATTTTTTCGAAAGATCCCGAACGGGCCAAAGAGTGGGTTGCTCAATTGTCCGATTCGGAAACGCGCCGGCAAGCCCAACATGTTTTGGTTATTCAGATGGCGGTAAGTGATCCGGAGAGTGCAAGTGAGTATGCCGCAACACTTCCTGCGGACGTGCGTGAGGGGACATTGACCGGCGCGATCAACTACTGGGCCGCGAACGATCTCACCGCTGCGGGCGAATGGATCAAAGGACTGAGCGGCCCGGCGCGCGACGAAGCGCTTGGCGCTTACACTTACAGTTTGCTGCGAAAAGATCCGAATTCCGCGGCGGCATGGGCCGTCACGATTTCGGATCCGAAAATCCGCGATAAATCGCTGAACGGGATCGCAACGTTTTGGTTGAACAAAGATCCGGCTGCGGCCAGCGCCTGGATTCAAAACAGCAGTCTCCCGGCCGCGGACAAAAAGCGGCTGCTGAGGTTGGCGCCGAGCGGCTGACGAGGGCGGGCTGCGAAAAGTTGGAGGCGCTTGGGCCAACCGCCCGTTCTGTAATTCTGCTTTTGACACAAACGCCGCTACATCCGCGTCTGGGTTGACGGAGAGCGTGTCTCTCCATCGCGGTGGAATCGAGATGACCTTCCGCTGCTACCGCACAAACAGCGCGTAGAGCGGCCCGCGCGGGTTAAGCAACTCATGCTTGTGCTGAGAAACTGCGAGATAGACTTGCAGCATCCACAGCGCAAACAAAGTCAGCCCAGTTATCGTTAGCTTGCGCGCGGTAAACGGTGCATTTGTGTTCCAGTTCAAAATGACGCGTCGAGTTGCGATCTCGATGATGCAAATGGCAACGAGAAAAACGACTGCTCCCAGAAAAGGAAACGCGAGCCAGTTAAAGTAGAGTGCACCGCCAAAATCGCCATTGAGCAACAAATGTAACGCCCGCGTCATTCCGCAGAAAATGCAGGGCAACCCGGTGATCGCACCGCACGAGGCATGTAAGGGCATCCAACTTGCCGCAACCACCGGATCAACAACACGCAGAACAAAAAGTGTGACCGTCGCGCCGAGAATAAAGATCAATCGGATCGCCCAATTTGCACGATCACCGTCTGATCTTGTCGCGTAATTGTCGTTAGCTAGGGTCTTCAAGCTTGGGGTGGCGGCAGTGATTCCGGTGGCTCATCGGCCGATCGCTCCCGTTGGCCCGGCGATTCCGGTGATATTGTGGACGGCGGCGGACTTGTCTCCTGAGCTGGTGGCGACGGCGCTGCCGGCATGACGGTCTGGACCGGCGGCGGAGTTGTCGCCGCTGGAACCGGAATTTTCGCCCACACATCCCACTCGGGACCGAACTGTCGCAGGAACAGCAGCGAAAATGACCGGAACAAGACCGGAACGGGCAAGACAATGACCGTGCCGATGTACGGTAACGACGCCAGGCAACAGGTTCCGCAAGTCACCAGGCAACCCACCATGATCCATCCGATCCAGAGGGCGATCATGAACAGAATGAAAAGAATGAATGGCGTCGGGTCGTCGAAAATCAGTTGCAGGATCGCACGGGCTGCATCGACCGGGGAGCAACGCCGCGCGTACATGACCGGCGGCATGAAATAAGTAATCAAGTTAACCGCAACGGCGAACGCTACCCAAGCAAACACGGCGATCGGCACGAGAACAAACAGCGCCGGTACATTTGAGACGTGATAATTACGCCACAAAACGAGCAAGCCGAAAATCAATCCACCGAATATGGCAACAAGGACAAGCGAAACAACCATCAACACGATGAGAAAAACGAAGAAGCGATTGCCTTCCTGACGGAACTCCCGCCATGGCTCAACAATGGCGGCGCGATTGCGAACCAGGCAATCGATAAAAATAAAACGGCCGCGCGCGACAATCCACAACCAGAGAATCACGAATACGAGCAAAACGACGACGAAAACGGCGGCGGCGATTAAGAGAACCATGCCGGCGTGGTCCATATTGAAGGATCGGAATTGAAACGTCGGAGCTTGCAGGTTGGAAGTATTCCAGCGGCGAAAACTCCATGGATTAATGCTGCCCCCGCCGCTATTAAACCAACCGCTGAGAAAAGCGGCAAAGCCAATGACAAGCCATTTCGTGATGTCGAACGGACGAAACAGGATTAATCTCGTTAGCTCAATCGCCTGATTAAAAGGCGCCAAGATTTCGATTTTGCGAGCCGGCCCGTTCATAACCGCATATCTCTAACCTGTCATTCCGAGCGAAGTCGAGGAATCTCTAACTTATATCGCATTCCTTTCCGCAGGCTTTTTTGAAGCCGAAGCAACGGGCAGGTTCGAGATCCTTCGCTCAGGATGACAAAAAGAGGCGCCGCGCGCCTCCGCTTGGCCACCTCAATCCGTATGCTGCACTTCCATTCCCACCACGCAAACGTCGTCATCGAAAGATTTGCGGAGTCGGTGATTTTGCCAATGCTTTCGGTGCCGCCCACAGTGAAGGAAAAGCAAAGAGCGGTGCTCGGGGCCTCGGAATATACTTGGCCCGAACGCTAGCCAGTAACGGAAGCCCCGAGACCCAGCCGAAAAAAGTGAGCAGGCCCAGCGCATCCGTGAGCGATGCGCGGATTAACGGAATAATCTGGAAACTTCGGCCTGCCGGTGGTTCTTCTTCGGCCATCTATTTATTTTTCGCTAAATGCAGCCGTCTGTCCACGGTGGCTGTCCGGCTGGTGCCAGCGTTGGCGAATTTTCAGCCTGTTCGCGAATACTTTCGGAGTTGGCTTCTGGAGAAAAAGTTTGGGCGCCGACGAAGCGGCGTAATCCAAGCTCGTAATGATTATGTATGCCATGTTGCAAGCTGGAGGGAGGCGCTTCTCGTGCCCCAAAACTTCCCTGGCTGTTGAGCCTTTCGCCTCGATTCTCCCAAAACAGACAATCAACGAACACTAGCTCGCCCCGGTTCGCTTTAAGACACACGGTCAAATCTCTGCTGAGAGCCGATATATTTGCAGGCAAATCATCGTTAGCAATAGGGTGAAACGACTAACATCAGACGGAGTCAAAGTTATGAAGAAAATGTTCGTTAGTTTGATATGCGCGGGCGCGCTTTTGCCGATTGTGGCAAATGGTCAGGTGTCGACTGTGGGCGGCACCGAAAGCATTGGCAAAATCACCGACTATACTCCGGATAGCGCGTTGGTCCTGGACACTGGGTCAGGCGAACCAGTTCATTACAAGTTCGCGAAGCATGTCGCGTTTGTAGATAAGGATGGGACGACAATCCAAGCACCTGCTTTAAGCAAGAATTTGCGGGTTAAAGTCCATTACATTAAACAAGGCGGCGACCTGATCGTAGATAAGGTGACGCTGGCGGAATAATTTATTGAGAAGTGGCGACTGTTCCTCTCGAATGAAGGGCGCGGTAGCAGAGTGGCCCCGCGTGGTAGGGGCCATTCGCTGAATTTTTGGAGTGCGGCGGCAAGCGCAGCGCGACACCGCTTTGGACGTCTCCGGTAGCAACGAAAGGCGCCGTCGTCGCTTCGCTTTGCCGGCGCACTTGTTTTATCGTGCAGCACCGACATCTTGGCCGCGACATGAACATCGCTAGCGGCGCGCGCGTGATGCATTGGGCTCATTTAGGTCGCACAAGCTTTACGGGAGAAGCCAAATCAAACACAACCATCGCACGATGGCCGGACGAAAAAACACCGGAATGCAGCGGCGTTATCCGATAGGAGCGGAGATTATCGGCGAAAACGAAACGCACTTTCGCGTTTGGGCGCCGAAGGCCAAAAAGCTTGCGGTGGTGTCGGACAACAAAACTCATTCCCTCACTTCTGAGGCCGGTGGATACTTTGCCGGGAGCGCCCACTGCGGCGCAGGCGCGCGTTACAAATTGCAAATTGGTGACGACGCTGCCTTTCCTGATCCGGCGTCCCGCTTTCAACCGGAAGGCCCACATGGACCCTCATGCGTAGTTGATCCGTTCTCGTTCCAGTGGACCGATGCGACTTGGCGCGGAGTGAAACTCGCGGGAGAGATCATTTACGAGATGCACATCGGAACGTTTACGCCTGCGGGAACCTGGCGAGCAGCAATCGATAAACTGGCGGACCTAAAGGAAACCGGAATCACGTTAGTTGAGGTCATGCCGATTGCCGATTTTCCTGGCCGCTTTGGCTGGGGTTACGACGGTGTCGATCTTTTCGCGCCGACGCGGCTCTATGGAACACCCGATGATCTGCGGGCGTTTGTCGACCGCGCGCACGCGCTTGGGCTCGGCGTCATCCTCGACGTCGTTTACAATCATTTCGGTCCGGACGGAAACTATCTTGGCGCGTTTTCGGATGACTATTTGCGGCGGGACCAAGAAAACGAATGGGGGGACGCGATCAATTTCGACGGAAAGAACTGCGGGTCAGTACGGGAGTTTTTCATTACCAACGCGCGCTACTGGATTGAGGAATTCCATTTCGATGGGTTTCGTTTTGATGCGACGCAAAGCATTTTCGATAACTCTGAGGAATATATTATAGGTACGATTGGCCGCGCAGCGCGGGCTGCAGCGGGCGAGCGCTCGATCGTTTTATTCGCGGAGAACGAACGTCAGGAAGCAAAGATGGTTCGGACTCGTGAGCAAGGCGGCGACGATCTTGACGGACTCTGGAATGACGACTGGCATCACACTGCGATCGTTGCCCTGACTGGCCGAAACGAAGCCTACTACTCCGATTACACGGGTTGCCCGCAGGAATTCGTGGCCGCGGCAAAGTATGGTTATCTTTATCAAGGCCAGCCGTACTCGTGGCAAGAGGCACCTCGAGGCTCTCCCAGTCTCGATTTGAAACCCGAGGCATTCGTTTCCTTTCTCGAAAACCACGATCAAGTTTCCAACTCTGCCACCGGCGAGCGAGCACGCTTGCAGACCTCGCCCGGTCGCTATCGCGCGATGACCGCCCTGCTTTTGCTCGGTCCGTGGACTCCCCTTTTGTTTCAAGGCGAAGAATTCGGCGCTTCCACGCCGTTTCTTTATTTCAGCGACGTTGGCGACGACAAATTGCGAGAGGCGGTAAAAAGAGGACGCTTCGCGTTTTTGGCGCAATTTCCATCTGCCGCATCCAAGGACGTGCAAGCGCGTCTGGCTGTGCCTTATGAAATCGAGACGTTTAACCGCTGCAAACTTGATTGGAACGAAGGCAAGAAACCGCTTTCTGATTTGCACCGCGACCTGATCAAGCTGCGACGGGAGGACTCACGACTGCGTTTGCAAAGCGAAGGCGGCATCGATGGCGCTGTGCTGCGCTCGCAGTCATTTCTGTTGCGCTATTTAAGCAGAGAGAATGACGATCGCTTACTCGTTGTTAATCTCGGAAGCCGCGAAGAATTAAGTCCGGTACCGGAACCGTTGTTGGCACCGCCTTCAGATTGCGACTGGGAGATTCTTTGGACGAGCGAATCGCATCGTTACGGTGGACCAGGCGCAGTTGACATCGAAACGGATGAAAAATGGGTGTTGCCTGCCGAGTCAGCATTGGTTTTTCGGCCACGGCGGCGAACCAAACCGCGCAAGCAACCGAAACCACATTAAGAACGAACCTGCAATGCTGAACCCTTATCGATTTGAAGCATAGATGGATAAGGGACGTTGCAATATCCTCTGGGGCGCACCCGCGCCTGGCCGCAATGTCCCGGAGAAAGAAAAAAGTTCGCGATGACTTCTAACGAGTCTTAGATATGGAACAAATGATTTTCACCAAACGATCGCTGCCATGGGACAAGGCGAGCCATTCGCGCGAGTTGCTCCTCTCCCGCGAATGGCTCGTGACCAATGGACTCGGCGGCTTCGCCTCCGGCACGATCTCGGGTGCGATCACCCGGCGTTATCATGGCCTGCTCATCGCGGCGTTGCCGGCGCCACACGGTCGCATGGTGATGTGGAGTCATGTTTCGGAATTTTTGCGTTTCGCGGATGACGACGTCGTTTCCCTCGGCGCGGAAGAGCGGGCCGGTGGTAAGCTTCATCTTGGCGGGGCCGATTATTTACATGAATTCCGCCTCGAAAATGGGTTGCCGATCTGGACTTATCATGTGCGCGGTCTCGTCCTTGAGAAACGCGTCCTCATGCTCCATTTGCAGAACACCGTTCACCTTATCTATCGCATTCTCGAAGGCGAAGAACGCCCGCGGCTCGAGCTGCAACCCGCCTTTTTCTTCCGCCACCATGAATCACCGGTAAACGAGGGGCTGGCTGAGCCCTATCGTTTGAGTGCGATTGAAAATCGCTACGAAATCAGCGCTGCTGACAGCGGCTTGCCACCGTTGCGCATAAAACTGGCGAGTGATCGCGCGCAATTCACCGTCTCACCGCAAAACATTCACCAGGTCGTTTACCGGATCGAGCAGAGCCGCGGTTACGCTTACGAAGGTAATCTCTGGAGCCCGGGACTTTTTCACGTCGACATGCAGGAGCGCAACCTGGCCGCGATCATCGCTTCCACCGAGGCATGGGACATCATTAACGTTCTCGCGCCGGAAGCTGCAATAGCGGCGGAAGAAGAACGGCGCGCCAAAATGCTGGATGATGCGCTGCCGGAAGCGCGTGGTGGATTTCCGGCCGAACTCGTCTTCGCCGGCGACCAGTTCATTATTACGCCGGCTGGTCGCGCAGAAGAAGCTGCGCGCGCCCACGCCGCCGGCGATGAGGTGCGAACTGTGATCGCCGGTTATCATTGGTTCACCGATTGGGGACGCGACACCATGATTTCCCTGGAAGGTCTCGCTCTCGTTAGCGGGCGTTGTTTGGAAGCGGGATATATTTTGCGTACCTTCGCCCATTACGTTCGCGATGGGCTCATTCCAAACATGTTCCCGGAAGGCGAAACGGAAGGACTTTATCATACCGCTGACGCGACTCTTTGGTTCTTTCACGCACTTAGTCGTTATCTGCATTACACCGAGGATCGGACCACTCTGCATCTGCTGCTGCCGGTCTTGATCGACATCGCGGAGTACCATTTGCGTGGCACTCGCTTCAACATTCATGTCGATCCGCACGACGGTCTGCTGGCGCAGGGCACGGAAGGTTATCAACTCACCTGGATGGACGCGAAGATGGGCGATTGGGTAGTAACGCCGCGTCGTGGGAAAGCGGTCGAGATTAATGCCCTTTGGTATAACGCGCTTGAACTACTCGCCCGATGGTGTCGTGAAGAAGGAAATGCCCGGGGCGCGGAGAAGTACGGTGATGCGGCAAAACGCGCGCGCGATTCATTCAATCAACGTTTCTGGTTCGCCGATGGCGGCTATTTATTCGACGTGGTTGATTGCAATGGACAGAGCGGAACGACCGATCCTTCCTGCCGGCCAAATCAGATCTTCGCGATCTCGCTCGAACATCCGGTGCTTGAGCAAGCACGCTGGTCATCCGTGGTCGAAGTCGTAAAAGAAAAACTGGTTACCGCGGTGGGGTTGCGCTCGCTTTCGCCTGATCATCCCGATTACAAACCAATTTACTCGGGCGACCTTCGTTCACGCGACGGTGCTTACCATCAAGGGACAGTCTGGGCCTGGTTAATCGGACCATTTGTTGATGCTTGGCTAAAAGTACACCCCGACGACAAGACCAGCGCCCGAAAATTTCTGGAGACCTTCCCGCAACATCTCTGCGACGACGGCATCGGCACCATCGGTGAAGTGTTCGATGCACGCGAACCGCATTTCGCCGGCGGCTGCATTGCCCAAGCCTGGAGCGTTGCCGAAGTATTGCGAAGTTGGATCAAGACAGCGTAAGAACCGCTGTTCAGGTTCCTCTGACGCCCAGCACGGAAGTCCCAATTCTTGTCGACCGTAACAATCAAACGCACCGCGTGACGCGAATTTAAAGAGATGGCAACAGTCGAGACAGCGGAGGAAATTTCTGCCAAACCAGAGGTTCGGCAGGCTTTGTCGCAAACGAGCGGACCAAAACCGAGCAAGGAACCGGTTAAAGTGGAGACGAAAGATAAGTTCTGGTTTGTCACACACGTCCTTTTGCTCGTTGGCTGCGCGGTCCTGTATTACCTCATCGGATCGAAACTGATTCCGGTGCCGCAAAACGCTGTTGAACTGGCTCAACGATTTCTGCGCGGCGCAGTGCTGGTCGTGATCGTG
>Ga0207701_10001408_pt1 | contig 25327 bp, 23 predicted proteins | sample KBSSwiSSwithPhiX_FD_184294 | JGI IMG/M metagenome (GOLD analysis project Ga0207701, IMG submission 184294) | Switchgrass rhizosphere bulk soil microbial communities from Kellogg Biological Station, Michigan, USA, with PhiX - S5 (SPAdes) (version 2) | ecosystem: Environmental > Terrestrial >... | reverse complement strand
AGCACATCGGCGAATTGTTTCCTGGCTTAATCCTGGACGGCGTGCACGCGTTTCGCGTCACCCGCAACAGCGATCTCTACATTGACGATGAGGAGGCGGAAAACCTTTTGCGAACGATCGAGCAGGAACTGCGACGCACCAGCCGTGGCAATGCCGTGAGGCTGGAAGTGGAAGCCGATTGTCCGAAAGATTTTCTCGAGCTGCTTCTCGAGTTTTTCAATTTGTCTGAAGCGGACGCGTACAAGCTCGATGGCCCATTGACGATGACGCATCTTGCTCCGTTGGTGGCGAACGACGCGTTTGCCAAGCTAAAAGACCGTCCGTTTCAACCGGCCCGCGATCCGGCGTTGCCGCCACACGCGGATTTCTTCGAGGTTTTACGACGACAGGACGTGTTGCTGCATCATCCTTACGACAGTTTCGATGAAGTCGTCGAGTTGGTCGAGACGGCGGCAAAAGATCCTCAGGTGCTTGCCATGAAAATTACGCTGTACCGTACAAGCGGAGATTCGCCGCTTGTGGAGGCGCTCATCGACGCGGCTAACGCTGGAAAACAAATCACCGCGATTGTCGAGTTGCGTGCGCGTTTTGACGAGGCAAGCAACATTCAGTGGGCCAGACGCCTGGAAGAAGCCGGCGCGCACGTGATCTACGGTGTGGTGGGTCTCAAGACGCATTGCAAGGCGCTGCTGATTGTTCGACGCGACGCAGATGAACTCCGGCGGTATGTTCATCTCGGCACCGGAAATTATCACCCGCGCACCGCGCGCATTTACACCGACTTCAGTCTGCTCACCAGCGAACCGCAGCTTAGCGAAGAGGTGGCGACCGTTTTCAATACGCTTACCGGTCTCGCCGGTTATCCCGGTTTGAAAAAATTGATGGTCGCGCCGTTCGACATGCACAGTCGGTTCGTCAAGCTGATCGAGCGGGAGCGCGACAACGCGCTAGCGGGCAAGCCAGCCCGCATCGTTGCGAAGATGAACGCGCTGGTGGATCAGGAGATCATTGAGAAGCTCTATGAAGCGTCCTGCGCAGATGTGACCATTGATCTGGTTGTGCGCGGGATCTGTTGCTTGCGTCCGAAGGTTCCAGGTCTCAGCGAAAACATTCGCGTCACCAGCATTGTTGGCCGGTTTCTTGAGCACAGCCGGATCTATTACTTCGAAAATGCCGGTCAGCCGCGTGTTTTTCTTTCCAGCGCAGATTGGATGCCGCGCAATTTTTACCGGCGAATCGAGCTGGCTTTCCCGATAGAGACGCCGGCGTTGCGGGACCGAATCATTAACGACGTCATTCCGGCGCTTCTGAACGATCGCGTGAAGGCGCGGGAGTTGCAGGCGGATGGCACGTATCGGCGATTAAAGCCAGAAGGCGCAGAACCGCGCCGGCAGGCGCAGTGGCAATTTCGAGAAGTATCACGCGAACGCATGAAAAAGCTTGGTGGCTCTACGAAGAAGGCGCGAGCGGACCGGCTGGTGCCGATCGCGGTTATCGATGAAAGCGCGGCGCCGGGAGCGGCGAAAACGGATACGAAGTGAAGAAAAAGATCCTCGTCATCGACATCGGCGGGTCGAACGTGAAGGCGATGATTTCGCGCGCGCAACGGCGAAAATTCACGTCCGGCCCGGAAATGACGCCGCGTGAACTGGTGACTCAGCTCAAGTCGCAGTTGCAGGATTGGATCTTCGACGCGATTTCGATGGGGTTCCCGGCGCCAATCCGCAATGGCTGTATCATGAGCGAGCCGAAGCATCTTGGACCAGGCTGGACACGATTCAATTTTGAGAAGTCGTTAGGCAAACCGGTCCGCATTATCAATGACGCCGCAATGCAGGCGCTCGGCAGTTATCGCGGCAGGCGGATGTTGTTTCTTGGACTGGGCACCGGATTGGGTTCGACCCTGATCTGGGAAAACAACGTGCTCCCACTTGAGCTCGGCGATTTGCCTTATGGCAACGACCACATCATCGAGGATTATCTCGGCAAGTCTGGACTGAAAAAGCTCGGCGAAAAGAGATGGAAAAGCGAAGTCCTTCGTGCTGTCGTATTGTTGAAGAAATCGCTGATCGCTGATTATGTGGTTCTCGGCGGCGGCAGCGGGAAGAGATTGGATCGACTGCCCGAAGGCGTCGAGCTTGGACACAATCGAAACGCCTTTCTCGGTGGCATTCGCCTCTGGCAAACCGAGCCGCACGTTCGCAGACCAAAGTGGCAAATCCTGTGACTCGCCCGGTCAGTCAGAATGTTTAAAAGGTGCAAAAATCACATTGGATCTAGACCATAAACTACCAACTCTTGTAACCATGTAACTGTTTGTAACATCTTAACCTTTATTGTCATGCAACTCTATTTTCTCAGACACGGCGAAGCCGATTGGCCACACTGGACCAGGCCAGATGATGAGCGCCCGCTCACTGATTTCGGGAAGAAAGAGGTGCGACAGGTAGCCAAGTTTCTTGACCGTCTTAAGGTGAAGCCGAATCTGGTCGTAACGAGTCCGCTGCCGCGAGCGTTGCAGACGGCAGAGGTTGCAGCAGGCCAGTTGAAAACAAAATTGCGCCAGGACGAAGCGCTCGAGCCCGGATTCGGGATCAGTGAGTTGAGAACGCTGCTCAAGCGGCATGGCTCAAAAGTTTTGATGTTGGTCGGCCACGAACCGGACTTTACGAGTGTGATTTCCGCGTTGACCGGTGCTTCTCTCAAGCTTTCGAAGGCCGGTGTGGCGTTGGTCGATTTGGATCCCGAGACTGAAAAAGGAAGACTTCTCTGGCTGTTCCCGCCGAAGGTCTCGCGCAAAGCGAAATAGGTTTTCTCGGGATCAATTGCGCTGAAGCTGTAACCACCCGGCTTGCGGCCGCCCCATTTCTGCGCTGGCTTTGTGCACGTACGGCAAGAAGGCCCGTAGGGCCGTGGCTACAAGACCAAATATTCCCGAAAGGAAAGCGGCTACGATTTTGGCGAAGCCGTCGGTGCTGCGCTTGCCGCTGGAGAAACAGCCGGCGAAGCCTCGGCCGGCGTAGTTGCGGGTGACAACGCCGGTGATGTTTGTGCTCCCATAGGGGCAGGTGAAGTTTGCGCTGGCTGCGTTTTCATCAGTTCGCGACGGAAAGCGCTGCTCGCTACGCTATGGTGCGCATAGAGGACCGATAACCCAAACGTAAGCGCGAAAAATATACCAGCCAGCCACGTGGTGAACTTCACGAGGACGTTCGTGGTTTGCGCGCCGAAAATGTTCTCCGTGACGCCGGCGCCAAACGCCGCGCCGAGACCTTCACTCTTTGGTCGTTGCATCAGGATGACAAGGACCATCAGCGCGGCGACTAGCACGAAAAGCACCAGGCAAAAGTTGATCAGCAGGTTCATTGGGAGGCGAAATATGGCGAAAGCCGCGGCAGAAGCAAACGCCCAACGTCCAACACGCAATTCAAAAAAGTTTAACTTTGAGCGTTGGACGTTCGGCGTTGAGTGTTTGCTTTTATCTCATCCCAAATCGCGTCCATCTCTGCAAGATCGACATCCCCCAATCGTTTGCCTCGCGTTCGCAGCTCGTCCTCCAATCGATTGAAGCGCGCGACGAATTTGTTCGTGGCAGATTGGAGCGTGCCTTCTGCGTCGATTTTGCATTTCCGCGCGAGGTTTACAACGGCGAACAGCAGATCGCCAACCTCGTCTTCGATCATTTCCTGTGGTCCTGACTGGATCGCCTCTTTGGTCTCACCAAGCTCTTCTTCCACCTTCGCAATCACATCGCGCAGTGCTGTCCAGTCGAAATTCACCCGGGCCGCTTTGGATTGCGCCTTTTGTGCCCGCACCAGCGCGGGTAACGCTTTCGGCAAACTGGCGAGGTAATGCAAGTCGGCTTTTTTCTCTTCGCGTTTGATTGCTTCCCATTGTTTGAGCACCGCGCCGGCGTCGCGCGCTTCGCTTGTGCCGAACACATGCGGATGCCGTCGGATTAGTTTGTCCGAAACCTGCCCAATCACCTCTTCGATGTCGAACCGGCCGGTTTCGCGCGCGATTTGGGCATGCATCACTACGAGTAACAAAAGATCGCCGAGTTCCTCGCGGAAATGCGTATCGTCGTGAGCGCGTGCGGCCTCGGCCGTTTCGTATGCCTCCTCGATGAGCGCTGGCAGCAATGACTCGTTGGTTTGCTCACGATCCCACGGGCAACCACCAGGAGCGCGAAGTTTCGCAATGATGTCGCAGAGCTTCGCGAACTCGTCGGTGACTTGCGGTCGATGATCAGGCATAGGGGACCCGTTCGAATGTACGGCACTTCACTGAGCAGAGATCTAGCGGGAGTCCAGTGCTGACTTACAACGATGGCACTTTGTTCTTTGCGCGACGATGTGCGTTAAGACCTGCACACACCGCAACAAACGATCAGGTTTAACGATTTTGATCCTCGGACACTGATCAATGGCGATCGATCAGTCTCAGTAATGGCCTCCACCTTGTGCGGCGTCGTGGAGTGCCTTTACACGAATCTCCTTCAGTTTTTGGTACTGCTCGGGTGACAGAATCGCCTTCATCTGCGGATCCGTCTGCTGATGAATAGCCCTGACTTGTTGCATTTTCTGCATTCTTGAAAGCGAATTGTCGTTTTTGATGGCGTTTACTTTTGGTAATTCGTCGGCAAGAATGGGCAGGATTTTCTCCTTTTGTTGTGGCGTGAGTTTAAGCTCTTCTGCTATCGCCTGAGCCTTTGCCATCGTACCCCCTTTTTGAGCAAACGAAGTGGGTGCCAGCAGCGCAAACATCCCAATCGATAGCGCCGAGATAACGACGTGAGTATGGTTTTTCATGTTTTCTCCTTTGGTTTGGCGCGCCATGGTGGCGGCGGCGGTTCAGTAAGTCAAGCCGAATTGCGACAAACGAATCGTTCTGAAGAAGTTCTTCGTAAAATCGCTGAACGTCGCAATGGAAATTTTTCGTCTACAAGAGGTGCCACTTTAACTCGCGAGAATTGCGTTTCCTTTCCCATAACCGGATTCCACCGGGAAATGCGTTTTCATTTTGACCGCGCACGATCTTCTTGGGCAATCGATCGAACCGATGCACCAGGCCGCCGCCGAGAACTACGTAATCGGCGACGAACGCACGCTTAATTGTCCAACGGCATACAGAACCTCACGTTTCCATTTTTTCTTGCCCGATTTCGCCAGGCCGGGGACACCGAGTTCGTTCTCGATGATCTTTCCGTTCGCATACGGGAGGTCACCCAGCTCGAGGGACATGAGATTTCTACCCCACACGAGTGCGGACCCAAGCCCTGTTCCGAGCCCCAGAAACAGCATGCGCCCGCCTCCGAGATAACTGCCGAGCGCTTGCATGGCGGCGTCATTAACGATGCGCACCGGTATTCCCAACGCCCACGCGAAGTTAAAATTCACCCATTCTTTGCCAAGGTGCTTCGGGTTTCGAAGAATTCGTCCGTTGCGTACAGGCGCCGGGAAACCAATCGACACAACGTCGAATTTCCAGCCCCCGGCGGTCTCCTTAAATTTGGCGACAAACTGTTTTGGAGTCATTCGTGGACCGGATGGAAATTCGCGTTCCACGCGCTCGGACATGAGCAGTTTGACGAAGGTACCGCCGATATTGACGACGAGAATTCTTCTCTTCATGAGTCCGCGTCCGCCGGGGACGCGAATTATCGGCCGCGACCGAACAATCGTCCCATGCCAGCCTTCGGTTCTGGCTTCGCAGTAGTGCTGCTAGGCCAGCACTCCACGATTTCAAGTGCAACGAACCGGAACAGCAGTTGTCGGGCAGATTTCAGGTCCAGCCGGAGATTTTTTGCAATCTGTTGAACGGACCGGGCGCCATTGAACTGGGAGCCGAATTGCGCCTCATCCGAAGTCAGCTTCAACTTCTGGACACGATCGAAGCCCTGTCTCGTGTAAGCCGGGATCGAGGCCGGATCGAACCCTCCTGCTTGCTCCGGATTGACCAGACGCAACGTTTCCAGTGACCAGTCGTCCACGTCAGCGTCGCCTGTGACATCGCCAAAGTCGCCTAACAAATCGGCATTCTTTTCAAACATGATCCATACGTTTGGCGCTGACCACAATTTCGAAAAGAGCAGTTGGCTCTGGTGGCGAATCAAATCGAAGGCCGCCTGCCGCTCGATCGACTCGTTGCGGGCGAGCGTTAGCAAAAAAGGAGTTCCGTTTTCCTTTTGCTGGTCACGCGCTCGCTCAATCATGCCCACATCGACGCCACGGAGAATGTCCGGTGCATCTGGGCAGTAAAGCTCCGGGTCCCGAGTCGTGGCCAAAACAATCTCGCCGTCACGCGCGAGAACCTCGATAGGTTCCTGGTCCCAGCAAGCTCGGAGTAACCCGGTCAGATTCTCTTTTCCGATCGCTCGTATCGCAAGGTTCAATGGAAGCAGATTTGTGCGGCCACAAAAATAAACATCAGTGGTGCCGTGTTCCTTCCGCTGTCCGATGTCCGTGGATGCAGCGTTCGAGACGGGCTGTGCCCAATCCGACTCGGGCGCCGATGCGCGCCACCATTCGTCGGACTGGACCTCTTCGGAACTCGTGCCGGCCTCCGACGTTGTGTCATGCTCGTGCGGAGCGGATGCACGGTCGATCTGGTCGCCCTCTTCGCTGTTCGAACGTTCCATTTGTGCCTTTAGTACCTTGGGTTTACCGGGTTGCTGTCGCCGTTACAGTTCTGTCGCTGTAAGCAAATCCCATATCAAGGCTTTATCAAGAAGCCAATGTTCGCAACGAGAACTCTAATGCCCTTCTGAGAATTCCCGGGCCAGCTCGCGTCTGCTGATTTTGCCGCGCTCGTTGGTCGGAATTATGTCAACCACAAAGATTCGTTTCGGCACCTGCCATGTGCTCAATGCAGTGCGGCAAAATCGTACAAGATCGCTTTCAGTTACGTCGGGCGAAGCCAGCACGCACGCCGTTACTTCTTCATTTCGTAATCCCGCACCTGTGGGACGGCCGAACACAACCGCCTGCCGCACGCCCTTGAAACGCAACAGATGCGCTTCTACTTCCACGGGATTCACTTTTTTCCCAGCGACGTTGATTACGTCCGAAACCCTGCCCACGATCTTCAGCGCAGAATCGTACCTCGCGAGCAGATCGTCCGGAACAAAAACGCCGTTGCCAAGCTTCTCCTCGTCGGGTTCGGGAAAATAGCCGTCGCTCACTGGGGCGCTGCGGACACGGATTTGGCTCGCAGTTTCCTTTGGATCGATAAGTTCAACGTCGACACCTAGTATAGGCTGGCCCACGAGACCGTCCTCGAACATTGTGCCGTCGCGATTGTAGCAAATTCCGCCGCATTCCGATGCGCCGTAGAACGAATGGATCGGCTGCCTGAACTTTTCGAAGAACTTTTTCGCCACGGTACGGGAAAGTGCCGCACCAGCAGAAATGCACAGCCGAAGTTTTGGCAAGGTGGGCACATCACCCATGTCGCAAAACGCCTGGTAGAAAACCGGCGTGCCGGGAAAAACCGTCGCGCCGGTGCGAGCAAGATCAGCAAGGACGGCTCGTGGTGTCCTGTCGCAGCTCACAACCATAGGCACACCGCGCGCCATCAATGGTGTGAGCAAATTGCTAAACCCATAAGAGTGCGAGACGGGGATCACTCCAAAGTTCAGATCGTCATCTGAAATGTCCATCGTGTCGCAAATCTGATTGCAATCGGCCAGCAATTGATGACTGCGAAATCGAATCGCGCGCGGCGACGCTGTGGTGCCCGAGGTAAGCTTTAAAAGCGAGGGCATATTTTCGCCCCACTCTGGTGTAGTGTCAGCTGTTTTCAGCCGAGTAATCTGCGGAGAACTTTTGCTGGAAACAGCGGACATTACAGCGCTCGCTCTGCAAATCTCCAACGCTGCTTGGCGTTGTTGCTCGCCCATGGACTGGTCCAGTGGCAGAACGACCAACTGCTTGCGCAGACTGGCGATGAAAACCGCCGGCCAGTCTTCGTGGTTTCCAATTTGCACAGCCAGGACTGCTCCGGGGAGCAGGTCGTCCATTTTTGCTGCGAAAGCACGTGCGTGTCCGTCAATGTCCCGAAACGTCCGCGCGACCCTGCCAGTCGCATCGAAAACGGCCGAGTCATTGCCTTTACGCGAGATTGTCGTCTGCCACGTTCGTAGCAGTGGATCGCGATGTTTCATCCCTTGCAAAAACCGGCGTTCGCGAATACATTCCGCGCTCCATTTAAAGATGAAAGCAGGCATTCATCCAGAATATTACGAGACTGATATGGTGTGCGCATGCGGCGCGGTGTATCACACTCGCTCCACGCGTCGCGATATTAAGATCGGCATTTGTGCTGCTTGTCATCCCTTTTTCACCGGCGAACAAAAGTTTGTCGATACCGCGGGCCGGGTCGAGAAATTTGCCCGCCGCTACGGCAGCACCAAAGCAGTCCGCGCCGAGAAGAAGGCTTAGCTAAACCTCGCTGTAGCGGCTGTCTATGACTGCCGCCCTCCGTCGGCGCTCACAGAGCGCCGCTACAGATGGACTTAAATTCCCTAATCCAACTCAAACGCGAACGCTTCGAACAGCTCGAGCGCGAGATTGCGGACCCCCGCCTGTTCGACAATCGCAAACGAGCCGAAGAGATTATGCGAGAGCACGCGAGTATAAAGGAGGTGCTGGAGAAATCGCGGACGCTCGAAACCGCACGAAAGCAATTAGACGACAATCGGGAGCTGGCGACGTCGCGTGACGTCGAGATCGCGGCTATGGCTGACGATGAAATTCCGGAGCTCGAAAAGCGCGTTGCCCATCGTGAACGCGACCTTCAGATTGCGTTGCTACCGGCGGATCAAACGGAAGAGCGCGACGCCATCGTGGAAATCCGTGCCGGGACAGGCGGCAACGAGGCCGCCATTTTCGCCGCCGATCTTTACCGGATGTATCATCGCTATGCAGAATCGGCGGGACTGAAGACTGAGGACCTCGAATCTAGTCCGTCGGAGCTTGGAGGATTCAAGGAAGCAATCTTCCGGGTTTCGGGTCAATCGGTCTTCCGGCAGCTTCGTTACGAGAGCGGTGTGCATCGCGTGCAACGCGTACCTGCCACCGAAGCTCAGGGCCGCATTCATACATCCACTGCAACCGTGGCGGTGTTGCCGGAGGCGGAAGACGTCGACGTTGAGTTAAAACCCGAAGATCTGCGGATCGAAGTCTCGCGCGCGGGCGGTCCGGGCGGGCAAGGTGTGAACACAACCGACTCAGCCGTACAGGTGATGCACATTCCGACTGGTATGATTGTTCGCTGCCAGGATGGCCGCAGCCAAATCAAGAACAAGGAGCGCGCGCTATCAATCCTGCGGGCGCGGTTGCTGGAGCACAAGCAGCGCGAGGAAGCGGAGAAATACAGCGCCCAACGGCGGGGACAGATCGGTACCGGAGGACGCGAAGAGAAAATTCGCACCTACAATTTTCCACAGAACCGCGTGACCGATCACCGCGTCGGCCTCACGCTTTACAATTTGGATCGGGTAATGGATGGCGATCTCGGTGAGTTGATTCGGTCGCTGCAAGCCGCCGATGTCGCGGAGCGGTTGAAGCAATCAGCAGCCGCTGCGTAATCGGTTCAGCCATTTTGCTTAAGTGCGCTTGACGTAACCAGGCTGCTTTGTTGTACTGCGCGTCTGGACGCCGTCGCGTTAATTCTATGGCTGCATCTGATGGGCGAGGGCAGGAAGAAAACCGAACAAAGCGGTTTGATCCGCGGATTCTCGATCGCAGCGTCATTGCAATTCCGCTGCTGGAGGAAATCAACAGAGACGACAATGAGGTTCACGCGGTCATCATCGATGTGAACCTTGATTACGGTGAAGGTCGCGAGGCAGGCCGGACATGCATTCGAGAGGCAATCAAAAACGCCATAGCCGCAATCGCACCGTCCGACGGGGAGCAAGGCGTACGCGAGAAGAAAACGGACTTAAGTAATCAATACATCTTCGCTCGTCTCAGCGGAAAAGTAATTCGCGAAGTCGTCCGACTGGACGTCGAGCGCGCCGACAAAGAAGCCAAAACAGCTAAAAAACCGCCGCAGCCAAAGAAACGCGGAAAAACCTCAGTGCGGGCGGGTGCAGCAGCACCGGTGTACCGCTTTCGTGCCATCTACCGTATCTGGCCCGATTTCAAGATTTCACCATGCATTACGAAGTCGATCGCGACGGTGAAAGCAGATGCGGCGCAAACTTCGTTCTGTGCACATGGCATTGATATTACCTGGGCCATCATGGATTCGGGCATCGACGCAAATCATCCGCATTTTGTGCGACACAGGAACATCGATCCCGCTTCTCCGCTCCATGCGGACTTTACCGATACGCCCAATGTTCCGAGCGGCGGTAACGCTGCGCTGATCGATCGGTTTGGACATGGCACACACGTGGCGGGAATTGTGGCCGGAGAACAAGTGGCTGATGGCACGAAAGCACAAGCGCAAAAGATGCGGGCAGTCACACGCTCCGTAAAAGGCTACGAAAGCGGGGATTCGCCCGCTGTCGAAACTAGTGAGGTGGTGCTCAATTCAATTCGCGGAATGGCGCCTCGTTGCCGTCTCGTTAGTCTGAAGGTGCTCGACGACGAAGGTAACGGCGAAGTCAGCAATCTGATCGCGGCAATAGCGCACATCCAGGAAAAGAACGGCCACGGTCGTCTGAATCTGATCCACGGAGTTAACATCAGTCTCGGATACGATTTCGATCCGGAGTGGTTTGCCTGTGGTCAGAGTCCGCTGTGCGTTGAGATCGATCGTTTGGTGCGATCGGGCGTAGTGGTCGTAGTGGCCGCGGGCAACACTGGCTACGGCGCGCTGGCGGCGCAACAGCGGACAACGAATGCCGGGATGCCAGTCACCATCAACGATCCTGGCAACGCGGAACTAGCTGTCACAGTCGGGTCCACGCATCGCGAGATGCCGCATGTGTATGGCGTTTCGTATTTTTCCTCAAAGGGCCCGACCGGCGACGGAAGAATGAAACCCGACGTCGTTGCTCCGGGTGAGAAAATTCTCTCTGCTGCCACGGGAAAATTATTAATGGATCGAGCAGAGGGGAAACCATGCGAATACGTCGAGGACAGCGGAACCAGCATGGCGGCACCGCATGTTAGCGGTGTTATTGCCGCCTTCCTTTCTATTCGCCGGGAATTCATCGGTCAACCCGAACGGGTAAAGCATATTTTTCTTGGGGCAGCTACCGACCTGAAGCGGGAGCGCTCTTTTCAGGGCGCGGGGTTGATTGATCTCATGCGCGCCATTCAGTCTGTGTGAATACGATGCAATGGACTTATGAATAATATCGCAGGCATTTCTTATGCGGCCGCACGCTTCGATAAAGACGGTACTGCTTTAGACAAACAAGAAGTCACGCTGCCCGAAGGCACGACGGAAGTTATTGTTGCGTCGCACGGGTGGAATAACACCCAAGAACAAGCAGAGCAGCTTTACACCGAATTGTTCACCAGCTTTGCAGCAGTCACGTCGGATCAACTTCAGAGTAAAAAGATCGCAGTCGTCGGCGTCATCTGGCCGTCGAAAAGATTCACTGACGTGGTTGACGCTGCGGTTGCAGAACAAGCGCGCGGCGGTGGCGCAGGGTTCGGAACGAGCTCTACCGCAGCGGACGAAACCATAAAGGCCAAGCTCGACGTCATCGCGACAATGTTCGACAAGAAGGCAGCGAAAAAGATCACTGCTGCGAAGAACCAGATTAGCAAGCTGGAGAGTGATCTCGCTGCACGGCGAAAATTTGTGGATGAGCTGCGGAGCTTGCTCGATGAGAGCGCTGCGCACGAGGAAGACAATTCTGCGCTCTTCTTCAAGCTCGATGGATCGGTGATGCTCGAGAAATTAAAACAGCCGACCCCTTCGGTTTCTTCGGGCGGAGGGGGTGGGGGCGGCGCCGCGTCGCTCGGTGCTCCTCGAACAACTACCCCGGCGGGCGGCGCGGCTGGACTGGGTGATCTTTTTTCGGGAATCAAATCCGGCGCGATTCGGTTCCTGAATTATCTGGCTTATTACGAAATGAAAAAGCGCGCTGGAACAGTAGGCCAGAAAGGCGTGGGACCACTGCTTGATCGGCTGGCCGAAAACGTGCAGCGGGTCCATCTGGTGGGTCACAGCTTTGGCTGTCGCGTCGTGACGGCGGCCGCGGCGACATCTACGACAGACAAATTACAAAGCATGTCGCTTTTGCAGGGGGCTTTTTCGCACAACGGTTTCTCGAAATCGATGAATGGATTTTTTCGCAGCGTAGTGGATAACCACCGTATCAAAGGTCCAATCGTCGTTACTTACACGCCGAACGATCGCGCCGTAGGCATCGCTTATCCGGTTGCCTCACGGTTGTCCGGCACGGTCGCGTCGGCTTTTGGCGACGCGAACGATAAATTTGGCGGCCTCGGCCGAAACGGTGCACAGAAAATGGAGTCGGGCGAAGTTGTGCAGGGTGTTGATCGGCTGCTGGCGGTGGGCGGCAGCTACAGCTGGCAATCCGGCCGTTTTCACAACTTGGAAAGTAGCAAATACATTATAGATCCAAGCGGCGGCGATGCGCACGGCTTGGTCACGGGCAAAGAGGTTGCCTGGGCCATCAGCCGCGCGATGGCGTAGCCCGCTCCGCGCGAGGAGCGCCTCCGTACGTAAGCTGCCACATGACTGTGCTCGAGGTCCTGCAATCGACAACGGGCTATTTCCAGAAGCGCAACATCGACAGCCCGCGTTTAAACGCGGAGCACCTGTTGGCGCACGTACTGGGCCGGAAGCGGATAGATTTATATCTGGATTTCGAGCGGCGTTTGCCGGAATCGGAACTTGCGCCGTTGCGCGAATTGGTAAAGCGCCGCGGTTCAGGGGAACCGCTTCAACATCTACTTGGCACGGTCGATTTCTGCGGGCGCAGTTTTCGCTGCGACAAGCGCGCACTGGTGCCGCGACCTGAAACCGAGCAGCTTGTTGAGCTGCTGATTTCACACTTCAAATCCGAAATTGTATCTCCGCGCGTGATCGATGTTGGAACCGGCAGCGGCGTAATCGCGCTCACTCTGGCTGCGGAGTTTCTAGAAGCGGAGATCGTCGGGATCGACATTTCCGACGATGCTCTCATGCTCGCCCGCGAAAACGCCGAGCGACTCGGCATGGCCCATCGCGTCCGGTTTCTGCGAAGCAACTTACTTGAAAGTATGCAACCAAGCTTCGATCTGATCGTCGCCAATCTTCCGTACGTTTCGACAGAAGACCGGCAGAATCTTTCCCGCGAAGTGTTACACGATCCCGAAGTTGCGCTTTTCGCAGGCGCGCGGGGGGACGAACTAATGCGGCAATTGATTGCTCAGGCGCCGCCGTGGCTTCGGCCGGGCGGAATGCTGGCCATGGAGATCGGAATCGGCCAAAGCGAGACACTTGTGGGAGCGCTGGCGGCCAAAAATTATCGCGACATTTGGACCGAAAAGGATTACTCGGGTGTGATACGTTTCTTGTTCGCTAGGTATGGATAAAATTCTCGTCCACGGTGGCCGCCGGCTTTCCGGTACTATAAAGGTCAGCGGCTCAAAGAATTCCTCGCTGCCAATTCTCGCCGCTACATTGCTGACGCGGGAGCCATGTGTCGTTCATGGCGTGCCGGACTTGAGCGATACGAATTATATGCTCCAGATTCTCGCTCATCTCGGTGCGCAGGTAGAGCGCGCGAGCGGCACCGTGACTGTGACTGCCGAGAAGATCCACTGTGTCGCGCCTTATGATGTCGTCCGGAAAATGCGCGCGTCCGTTTGCGTTCTTGGACCGTTGCTCGGGCGTTGCAAGGAAGCCAGCGTGGCCTTGCCCGGCGGCTGTGTCATTGGCGATCGGCCGATTGATCTGCATCTGAAAGGCTTTGAAGCCCTCGGCTCAGCGGTGCGCGTGGAAGGCGGTGATATCAAGGTTTTTGCGCCTAAACTGTGCGCGGCACAAATCGACATGAAGGGGAAATTCGGTCCGACTGTGCTCGGCACAGACAACGTTATGATGGCAGCGGTCTTGGCCGATGGCGTGACTGTCGTTGAAGGAGCAGCATGCGAACCCGAGGTCGTGGACCTGGCAAATTTCCTCAACAAAATGGGCGCAAAGATCGAAGGCGCCGGCACGGACCGGATCGTCATCGAAGGCGTCCCTGAGTTGCACGGCGCGGAACACCGCGTTATTCCGGACCGAATTGAAGCCGGCACATTTCTGGTAGCAGGCGCAATCGCTGGAGATGGAGTGACGATAAAACGCGTGGAGCCAGAACACATTCGTGCGGTCACCGATTCGCTCGCAAAGTGCGGTTACGCCGTGGATGTCGCAGGAGATTCCATTTCCGTCCTGCCGAATGGCGATGCCAGCGCGTTAGAAATCGTTACCGAGCCGTATCCTGGTTTTCCGACTGACATGCAGGCGCAAATGTGCGCGTTGCTTTCGACGAACAGAGGAACCAGTTCAGTTACCGAGAATATTTTTCCGCAACGTTATATGCATGTGGCTGAGCTAAAACGCATGGGAGCGGAGGTCCACTTGGAAGGCGCCACTGCGGTGATTCAAGGAGTGGATAGCCTTCTCGGTGCTCCGGTGATGGCAAGCGATCTGCGCGCGTCTGCTGCGCTGGTGCTAGCCGGACTAAAAGCGGAAGGTGTTACTGAAGTGAGCCGGGTGTATCACATCGACCGAGGTTACGAACATCTGGACGAAAAACTGCAGGAACTCGGCGCGCACATCGAGCGGGTGAAATCAGAGTAGCGCGATTCTTTTTCTGTCTCTTCTACTGGCGAGCCGCCGCTCGTTGAGCGAAAGGTTATCTATGGATCCACAACCGCCGCCGACTCCATCTACATCCTCTGATGTTCGAACATGGTGCGTCTTGTGCCACGCCAGCGCACTGCTTGGATTGTTCTTTCATTTTCTGGGTCACATTTTAGGTCCGCTTATCGTGTGGCTGATAAAACGCGGTGACTCGCCTGAGATCGACGCGCACGGAAAGGAATCGTTGAATTTCCAGATCTCGATGTTGATTTACGACGCGATCGCCGCGATCCTCTGCATTTTCCTGATTGGCATTCCGATCTTAATAGCACTCTGGGTGCTGAACACCGTGCTAGTCATCATCGCAGCGGTTAAGGCCGGCGAAGGAAAGTTTTACCAGTATCCTTTCACGATCCGGCTGATCAAGTGACTGGCCTCGTCACGTTAAATCGTTAAAAGAAGGTTACAACGGGGATCCGCGGTAACGATGTAACGCTTCAACGAACCAACCGTCACGTGTTCGTTAGGCCACGCAGTGTCTTGAGGTTCATCACATCCTCCGCCAGGTCTTTACCCTTTGGCGTTTCAAGCACTTTTGGGATTTTGCTAAATCTCGGGCTTCGCATGATGAAGCGGAAAGCGTGCAGACCAATCCTGCCTTTGCCAATATGGTCGTGTCGATCTACTCGCGAACCGCGGCCGGTCTTCGAATCGTTTACATGGATCGCAACGAGGCGATCGCGACCGATAACGCGATCGAATTGGTGAAATGTTTTCCTTACTCCCGGTTCGCTGCCAATGTCGTAACCCGCAGCGAAAAGATGCGCGGTATCGAGGCAAACGCGCAAGCGTTCCGGCTCGCGCACGTTCGCGATGATATGCGCGAGATGCTCGAACCGATGACCGATGCATGAACCCTGGCCGGCTGTGATCTCCAGTGCGATTTTCGTTTTCACTTTTGGAATTTTCCGAAACATTTCGTCGACTGAATCAGCAATCTTTTTCAAGCCGGCTTCTTCGCCCGCGCCGAGGTGCGCACCCGGATGCAACACCAGGAACGGGAGTTCAAGTTGATCTGCCCGGACCAGTTCTTCGGCGAGTGCACGAATGGAATTGGCGTGAAATTGCGGATTGGTCGCAGCGAGGTTGATCAGATAATTGGCGTGCGCAAACACCGACAACAATTCACCGCGTTGCACGTGATTGAGAAAAGCGCGGATTTCCTCGCTGGTCAGTGGTCTGGCGAACCACTGCATGTTATTTTTCACGAACATTTGCATCGCGGTGCATCGGATCGATCGCGCACGCTCGATGGCCATGCTCACTCCGCCGCGGATTGACATGTGCGCGCCGAGAACAATTTGCGAATTGCGATTTCCGATTTGCAATTTTCTCTCAACCCACACCATTGCTTAATCGAAAATCACAAATCCAAAATCTAAAATCTCTTTGGATGCCAATCGGGTTTTTTGAGGCTTCCTTCGCCGGCGTATTCGAAAAGTTTGTACATCGGCGTGAGCACTATGCCAGGGCCTTTCATGTCCAGCCGCAGATTGAAATCGAGTTTGTCGTCAAGAAAATGAATGTCGCCGTTGCCGAGCATACTAAAGAGAGAGCCAGCGGCTTCGAAATCCTCGGTGTGAATGACGCCGTTCTCGACGGTGAATTTGGCGTTTGCTTTGTGGGCGATGCTGTATCCGCTCCCGGGAACGATGTGGTTCAAAATTCCTGATAACGGCCCAAAAATCGGTATGGCGAACACATCCCCGTTGCTTACTTCGACCTTTCCGCTGCCTCGCATCGTCCGCCAATCGCTACCCAAGCCGTTGAACTCATACGTGCCGCGTAACAGCCCCTGCGCTGTCTTGTACTTGAAGTACAAGTCAGTGAGCCGTGGAAAATTGATTTCGCCGACCGACAAACTTGCGCGGTAACGCGGATCGTTTCGTGCCAGGGAGATATTAGCATCCCCGTGGAGCGTGCCGGCGAGCAGATCCGCGCGGACATCGCTAATTTGCAGGCGATCCTTCGTGAAGAGCAATCGGGCTGAGACACGATCGAATGGCAGCGTTTTGCCAAGAAAGACATAGTCCATTCCAGTTGCGCCATCGACCTTGATCTCCAGGCGTGTATTCTTGCCTCCGCGGAACTGGTAAACACCGTTGGCCACGGCGTTTGGCGGCCGCCGAAATTTGTAAGGCGCAACAGTTTTCGAAGTCTTCGGATCGATCCAGAAAATTGCTTCAGCCGGATACAATGAGCTGCGGACGTTCGAGATTCGCACCTCGTGTTTTTTGAAATCGTACGTGAAGCTGCCGGAACCGGTGCCTTCGTTACGGGTGACTTGAATGTCTTCGCAAGTGACCGCGCCGTCAGCGAAATGAATCCGGGCACTGGCTCCGTCCATCCAGGTTCCGCGAAACCGAGTCCGCCCCAAAGCAACTGTGCCGTTGCCCTGCCAACTTCCGGGATCGTGATCTGTGCCGCGAATTGCCATCCGAATTGTTGGAGAACGTTGCCATTGCCATTCCCGCAGAAACTCGTTTGCCTGCGGCGGAACGAGCGGCCGGACTGCCTCTGGCGATATTGTGCTCTCAAGGTTTAGCCGGAAATCATTGGGTGCCTCGAAGAGATCCGCTCTGAGTTGGCCCGTCTGATGGCGCACGCGCAGCTCCCGAACGAAAGTGCGCTCGCCATCCCAAGAAAAATCCGCGCTGAGCTCAGAAAACGGCATCTTCTTGTAGGTGAACTGTCCAAAAACAGCGTGTCCAATCATGTCAGGTTGAAATTGCTTACTGCTCAGCTTTATCGAACCGATGATTTCGAGCAGAGGCGGCGAATGAAATTCTACGTCTGACATCGGTCCGCCAACGCCGAAAGCATCGACCAATGCTTTCAAATCAAGTGTGCTGTGGATTTGGAATTTCGCGATATTGCCTTCTCGGTTCCACTCGCCGCGACCAGCAAAGGTGCCTTTGCCATCGCTCCATTCACAGTGCCCGACGTCCAGCCGCTGATTGTTCCATTCAGCCGCGGCGGACAGATTATCGATTTCGTAGCTACCCCGTTGTAGGCGTTCACCGCGCAGGGTCGCCTCGACCCTGGCATTTTCGAGTTCCGCAACGTCTCCGCTGAACTTTAACTGCACAGTGGGAGGTCCTGCGGGGCAATTGAACTTTTGCAGTTCAGTCACGACGCGCTGCGCAAGCGACAATCGTTGTTGCCATTCTTCCGGTGTGATCGACGCCGACGGCTGATACTCGGCGCGCTTGATTAATTGTCCTCTTGCCGAGACCCGAATCCCACAAAAAATTCCCTCCGCCTGACTGACGTAAATCTGTTCCGGCGGAAAGTAAATGTGCGCGCGGAGATTAGTTAGTTGCGCGCGACTGGCTTTTCCTTCGGCGGTCTTGACTGGAAATGTGATCTGCGCGTCGCGCACATCGAGTGCGTTGAGAAACGGTTCATGATGGATGAGCGCGGCGTAGTTGATGTCGAGAGATACTTCGCTGATCAGGGCCAGCGTGTTTTCGTGGTTTCTATAATCGAAAATCCTCACGTTTTTTGCGACCAAACCGCGGAACGGATCCAGCGTCAGCCGTCCGATCTGGGCTTCGACACCGCGTTTGTGTAGTTCTTCCACGACCCGGTACCGCCATTCGCGCCCAAATCCCCGTCGCGCGAGATAATAACCGCCACCGAAAATTGCAACAACGACGGCGAGAATTGTCAGACGAATTGCAATTGCAACAACTTGGCGCGCGCGGCGCAATCGAGGTGTCTGCGAGGAATGATGAACCTGCGGTTGTTCCAAAACGACGGGCATTCGTAATGAGGTGTTAAACCGTTGAACAGTCGGAGGGATAGACCAATTTAACGGCTAAACGGTTCAGCCGATTCAACGTGATTTCAACTTCCGACCTGCCTGCCATCAATGCCACGTTTAATCTCGTGAGCACCATTTTTATTTCCATCGGGTGGTACTTCATCAGGCGAGGTGCGTGGCGCCGTCACATGATGTGCATGATTATAGCACTCGTCTCGTCTATCTGTTTTCTGATTGGCTACCTCACTTATCATGCACGCGTTGGGGAGAAATCCTCCGGATACACTGGTTGGCTCGCTGGGATCTACTTTCCGATGCTGGCCTCCCACGTTCTTTTGGCGTTTGTGACGCTGCCGTTGGTCATTTTAACGCTTGTTCCGGTCTTTCGTCGCCGCTGGGACCGGCACAAGCGGGTTGCGCGCTGGACCATCCCGATCTGGCTGTACGTGTCGGTCACCGGAGTTCTTGTTTATTTAATGCTCTACCAATGGTTCCCTCCGCCGACACATTAAGCGACGAACCGGCAAATCACTCCGATCTCAAAATCTTGCGCTCGACGGCGATTTGATGTTTGATCACAGTCATATGCCGCCGCGCATGAAGGAGAGTTTATGGTGACCATTGCCACGTTTAACGAGCCCGCCAAAGCGCGTCAGCTTAAACGGCGTTTTCAAGATTCGGGGATCAAGGCCGACGTTCACAATGAGGCGCCGTTGCAGGAGTTCGGCTTCATGTCCAGGCCGCAGGCGAACGCCAAAGTCATGGTGGAGGACAACGAGTTCGAGAAGGCGCAAAGCCTGATGATTGAATGGGAATCGACTGATCCAGAGATCTCCGCTGCGCTTATTCGCTGCCCACAGTGCAACTCTTCAAATATTGAGTACCCGCAGATGACTCGGAAATTTTTGACGCCCGCTCTAGTCGGCCTGCTTTGCGCACTGAAAATTATCCCGAAGGAATTTTACTGTCAGGATTGCCACTTTACCTGGACAAACCAAGAAGAGCCCTCAATTGGACGCCTTTGGCATCGGTTCTTCCCTGGAAGCGAAGCCGAACAGGGCTAAAGCGAAGAGTCGCCACGCGTTGAACGGTGAAGCGTTAAAGCGGGGCCATGGCCGGTGACTTGACGCTTCGACGTTTCAACGCTTCAACTCGTTGACTTCGTCCAGGTCATGAAATGGCTTTTCGTCCTACTGCTGGCGCTGGCGATCTTTGGTGGCGCCGCGTGGTTTGGTTACAACATCTTCGTCAAAGAAGAAATCGAAGTGCAAAAGGAGCAGCGCGGCGAAATCACTCCGCCGCCTGCGGTAGACGTCAGCCTACCGGATTTTGAGGCGGCGGTAAAACTGCGGCAGGATGGAAAGCTCAATGAAGCACGTGATGCGCTGGTGACTTTTATCCAAAAATATCCGAATGGGAAACACCTCGGCGAGGCTCGCGATATCCTTGGGGAAGTAAACACCGAGATTTTGTTATCACGCCATCCATCTCCGGAAAAGATCGAATACATTGTTAAACCCGGTGACGTGCTGGCGAAGATTGCGCGCAAGCTGAAGACGACACCGGAGATGATCATGCGCATGAACAACATGAGCGGCACAATGCTGCGGATTGGTGACAAGCTGCTCATCTCGCATCCCGATTTCTCGATGGTGATCCAGCGCAAAGCGAACCTGATTGTGTTGTTAAACCACGGTGCGTTTTTCAAGCAATATCACGTACGCGAAGCAAAGCTGCCGCAGAAACAACCAGCTAAAATCAACGCGAAAGTTGCCGAAACCATGGCTTGGAAAGGTGGCAAACGCGTGGGCTTGGGCAGCAAGGAGTATCTGGCCAGCACAAAGTGGATCAGATTGGCCGGTGCGGCACCTTATACGTTATATGCGCTGCCGGATGCAACGCACCACAATCTCGATCAACCGCCTCCGCCGACGGGTCTCGGTCTGGCAGCCATTGATCTCGAGGAGCTAAGCACGCTTGTAAACAATCACACGCCGGTGACGATTGTTGACTGAGATGCTTAAAGCGTTGAAGCATTTTCGTGGTTGTTATGTTGAGCGGAGCGAAACATCTCTGATGTCGGCTTGCAGCAGGTCAACCGCGAGGAATAGTCAGAGATTCTTCGCTTCACTCAGAATGACAAAGAACGTCCTACTTTAACTCTTCAACGCTGTAACGCTCATGGAATGGCAACCGCTCGATTTTGAAAAGCCGGTCTACGAACTGGAACGGCGGCTGCAGGATTTGAAGAGTCATTCCACAAAGCATGACGTGGATCTCGGCTCGGCGGTGAGAGAACTTGAGGTAAAACTTCGCGAAACGCGCCGCCACGTTTACGATAATCTGACGGCCTGGCAGCGGGTCCAAATCGCTCGGCACAATCAGAGGCCGTTCGCTCTCGATTACATTCACCGTTGTTTTACCAACTGGGTCGAATTGCACGGCGACCGCTGCTTCGCCGACGATCGCGCGATGCCGTGCGGCATGGCCATGCTGGGTGGCCAGCGTTGCGTCGTTATCGCTCACCAAAAAGGGCGCAACACCAAGGACAACGTAATGCGCAATTTCGGGTGCGCACATCCGGAGGGCTACCGCAAGGCTATGCGTTTGATGCGTCTTGGCGAGAAATTCGGGATGCCGGTGATTTCCCTGATAGACACGCCAGGCGCCTTTCCAGGAATTGGATCGGAGGAGCGCCACATTTCGGAAGCAATCGCGGTGAACCTTCGTGAAATGATGAAGCTGCGCGTCCCGGTCATCGCTGCGGTGATCGGCGAAGGCGGCTCAGGAGGTGCGCTGGGCATCGGTGTCGCAGATCACGTATTAATTTTGGAGAACGCTTATTACTCAGTGATTAGTCCGGAAGCCTGTTCCGCGATTTTGTGGAGGGATAGGCGGCATGCTGCTGAAGCCGCTGAGGCGCTCAAATTAACTGCGCAGAATCTTTTGAAATTGGAGGTCGTGGACGAAATTATCCGCGAGCCGGAGGGCGGCGCGCATCGCGATTATGATTCTGCCGCGGCGAACCTCGGCGAAGCGCTGCACCGGAATCTCGAGCGAATTTCTCAAATTCCAGTCGCCGAATTGTTGGAGAAACGATATCAAAAATTTCGGCGGTTGGGTGTGTTTTCCGAAGGCAAAAATGTCACCGCCCCAGCTCGCGTTTAATGTGATGTTCCGGGGTTGGGCCACATCAGTGGGGGCTTGCTGGATCGCTGCCTTTGCGGCTGTTGCATTCGCACGCGCCGGCGGCATATCGGCGGAGTTCCGATTCGACCGCGACACCTTTGCCTTCGCCAATGAAATGGTGTTCGAGTATCAAGACGGACACGCTTCTTTACGGAAATCGTCGGCGACAAAGCGCGACGCATATAATCGTCACTGCTTTGTGATGTCCCGCACGGCCGCCCAATTCAAGAAATTTGCGCGGTTCGAGCCACGAAGTACTCCTCTTGATGATGCATCACTGACGGCTCGCATTCGCGATCTGACACGCCAGTCGACTTGGAGTGATCCATTGCCGGAAAATCAACGAATTGTGTTTCCCGGATACAAGGATTTGAAGGCGATGAGCAAAGCCCGTCGCGAGCTTGTGCAATTAAATATCGGCCATGGTTGGCCGAGTTACTTTCGAATCAGCAATGCCCGAATAATGTTCCAAGACGGTGCCGGCTACCAGGAACGGACTCACGCCCAATTGAATGCCGCTTTGGCGCGAGGCGAATTGTTTGTCGCATTTCTTACGACTTATCCCCGGTTCAGCATCAATCACTCGGTTTTGATTTATGAACTGAAATCTTCGTCGCCGAATCCCGGGGTTGATCACTATCTCGTCTACGATCCTAATCATCCGGAGTCGCCGCGCGATCTCACCTGGTCCGCACACGATCGCGCTTTCGCATATCAAAAAGATTGGGATTTTATCGGTGGCTTTGTTCGCGTTTACCAAGTTTACGGCAAACCGCTGCAATAGCAGCGATTGCCTAATGAGAACCCATGCCAGAGAATCCATCGCCGCCCAGACCGACTCCGCCGTCCCCTGTGCCTCCACCCGAGCCGTTGCCACCGAATCCTTCGCCCGTACCTCCGGTTGGTAGATCGTTACATTGTTTATTTCCCGACTGGAAATAAAAATCGCAGCGCTGGTGCCACTCTCGCTGCCCAGGCTGCTTCGCTGTGATCGCCGTGGTCGGCTTCCATGTAGTGAAGGTCCTTGCCAGGTTTCCAGCCCTTCTCAACCAGCCGCTTGCATAGTTCCCGAGTTTGTTCCCAGCCAGGTTCCGCTGTGCCCGTATCGAGCCAAATTTTTATAGGCGGTTTTTGCTCAATAGAATCGACCAGCCGGTAAATCGCGAAATCGTCCCACCAGATGGACGGCGACATCACCATGAGCCGGCGGAATTTTTGCGGGTACAAAAGACCAATCGCCAGCGTTGCGAGACCGCCCAGAGATGAGCCGCCTAACCCCGTGAATGTCGGACCACGACGAGTCCGATATTTTCGATCGATAAACGGTTTCAGCTCCTCCATCAGAAAATGGCCATACAATCGCGCCAAACCGCGGCTGCGTTTCTTCCGTCTGCCTTTAGCTTCGATGACCCCGGGTGTGGGCGTGTATTCGTGGACTCGGTCCTCGCCCATGTTCGCGACTGCGACAATGATGAGCGGGTCGATAACCTTGGAGCGAATCAAACGTTCCGCTGTCTCGTCCACACCCCATTCGACGCCACCGAATGAAGTTGCGGCGTCAAAGACATTTTGGCCGTCGTGCAAATAAAGGACCGAATGCCGCCGCCATGAGAATCGCCGGTAACCGGGCGGCAGATACACCAGAATGTCGCGTCGATTCCCCAGGAATTTCGAGGGAAACGCGCGGTGCACTTTGATGTTTCCGGTCAGCGTATGTTTGCGCATCGAATCGAAACGCTTCGTTGAAGAAGAAACGCAGCGCAAGCATCTGCAGGACGATTTCGTGGACCGGACGGAAGAAGCGGCCGCCGATGAAGATTACTGGGCTGTTATTCAAAACGCGTTCAGCGTCACGCGCGGTATAGTCGACCTGAATAATGGCGGCCTGTCGCCCAGTCTGCGGATCGTGACCGCGTCGCTCGTTCCCGCCGACGGTCGCAATCTATAGACAAAAAAGGGCTCATCGCTCTAAAAACAAAAAAACCGCCGGGCTTCGTGCGCCCGGCGGCTTTTGTTTCAGATAGTTTTGTCTTACGCCAACCCGAGAGAAACTAATGTCGGCTCGTCGATTGACGCCGTTGTGGCGAGTCCCTGATCGCCCTGATATGCAGTGAGCGCCTGCCGGGTCAACGGCCCGAGCAAGCCATCCACTTCACCTGTGTAATAGCCCATTTCTTGCAACAAGGCTTGGGTGTCCGCGATCACGCGGTCCGGCGGTTCAGCACGCTGACCCACATAGATCGGTCCATCGTAAGCATAATACTGGGCTGAAGGGCTGTAACCCCACGCTGGGAACCAGTAACCGTTGTTAAAGAAATAGTAACCGCCAGCGATTAGGGTCACATTGGGGTAACGCGAATGATACCAGCCCGCATCGTGCCATTCCGGATGATACGAACGGAATACTTGATACTGCTGACCTTGCCAGCTCTCGCTTCCTTCAATCCGATGATTCTGGTTGAAAGTAACTGATTGAACCTGCTGCGGCTTTGGCTGTGCACGGAAGCTCGCGTGTTGCGATTTGACCTGTTGTACCTGCTGCGGAGCGGGCTTTTTCCCTGCGCCTGTTCCTCTCGCGTGTGCGTTTTGTTGGCCACCTGCCGAAGATGGCTGGGCTGCATTCGTCTCAGCTGCCGCCGGATTAGCAGATGTTTTCGCGGTCTCAGCCGTGCCTTTGGCATTTTTCCGCTGCTGCTGAGTCTGCTGGTTCTCACCAGGTTTCAGAGTATTCGCAGATTCATCGCGCGCCCGAGCCTTTCGGTTTTTTCCAGCATCGGGCTCGTTCGTCGATCCGCCAGTCGCTAGATCCGAAGGATTACTTTCTGCATTCGCCGGTTGGTGGCTGGCGTGCGTCTTTTGGCTCTTTTCTGCGCCAGGCCCGGTCGTAGCTTTACGCTCGTTTGTCGCGCCAGGCGCATTCGTCGTTCCGTGTTCCTTCGTCGCTCCGGTTTGAGTCGCTGGTCGCTCCTGAGTTTTGGCCGCGTTCGCGCGGGGTTGTGCTTCAGTCGCGCGCGCTTTTTCCGGTGCGCGCTTGCTCTTTGGTGGTGATTGCTGTTCGACCGGCTGTTGTGCCAATGCAGCTCCGGCCAGTGCTAGTGAACACCCTATAAATAAACTGATAATCGTTTTCATAATCATGGTCTTAGTCGTTGAGTGTGTGCGATCTATGAGGCACTTCGTGGAACCCCGGCCGCGAGAGGCAAACACCTCCTTCGCGGCAGCGACCGCAATCACATCTACATCGTGTGATCGCTTGAGTTTGGTTCCCTCGCGGCGCCCGAATTCGTAGCACCAAATCACCTCAACCGACCCCGAAAACGACCAGTCGCACCTTCCATCTCACGCGAAATTCAGACGTCGAATCCATATTACTTGCTTTTTCGATGTGACGCGGATCCGCCTCATTTTGATTCCAAGCAGAGAGTTTCTTGCGGGTTTCATTGTCGCAGAAGAGAGTGGCGGCTTATGCGATCGATCCGAACTGCAGTTGTAATCGGATTCGCGATTCTTGTTGAGATCGGGCAGATACGTGCGGGAGAGTTC